>Ga0116218_1001674_pt1 | contig 13491 bp, 15 predicted proteins | sample Sb_taG_2_FD_88966 | JGI IMG/M metagenome (GOLD analysis project Ga0116218, IMG submission 88966) | Peat soil microbial communities from Weissenstadt, Germany - Sb_50d_5_LS metaG | ecosystem: Environmental > Terrestrial > Soil > Wetlands > Peat | place: Germany: Weissenstadt | collected 2010-09-21 | reverse complement strand
GACCTTTCGGCGAACGGCTGCGTCTCCACACTCCGGTCGACGCCGTCACGCGCCATCCAGACCACGTGCTCGTCAAGCCGCGAAGCGGTGAGGCAGAGCGGTTCGACGAGGTGGTGCTGGCGACCCATTCAGACCAGGCATTGGCGCTGCTGTACGACGCCAGCGATCGTGAGCACGAGATCTTGGGCGCGATCCCATATCAGCCCAACGAGGCGGTGCTCCACACCGACGTCCGGATGCTGCCCCGTCGCCGGCGCGCCTGGGCCAGCTGGAACTACCACCTGCTCGCTGAGCCCAAGCGCGCCAGCACCGTCACCTACCACATGAACCGCCTCCAGTCGCTGCGTGCCGAGCGCCAGTTCTGCGTAACGCTGAACCGCACCGAAGACATCGACCCGGCACACGTGATTTGCACGATCCCCTATGCGCACCCGGTGTACACCGCCGAGGGAGTCAAGGCGCAGGCGCGGGTCAACGAGATCAGCGGGCGCAACCGGACGCACTTCTGCGGCGCCTACTGGGGATGGGGATTCCACGAGGACGGCGTCGTCAGCGCCCTACGCGTGGGCGAGCACTTCGGAGCACGGCTGTGAGTGCCAGCTGCATCTACGACGGGACGATTCGCCACCGGCGCTTCGAGCCCCGGGGCGAGTTCAGCCATCGATTGTCGCTCGCCTATATCGACCTCGAAGAGCTCCCGGGACTGCTTGGCGGTCGACTGATCGCCCGGCGGCCGGGGCTAATCCGCTTTCGTCGCCGGGATTACCTGGGCGATCCCGCCGTGCCGCTCGACCGCGCCGTGCGCGACTTCGTCGATGAGCGGACCGGCGCGCGGCCCGCAGGGCCGATCCGCCTACTGACCCAGCTGCGCTCATTCGGGCACTGCTTCAACCCCGTCAGCTTCTATTACTGCATGGAACCGAGCGGCGAGCGCCTTCAAGCGCTGGTCGCGGAGGTGACGAACACGCCCTGGCGCGAGCGGCACGCCTACGTACTGGCGAACGAGCCCGGAAGCCCCGCCGTGCTCGAGGCTCAGTTCGAGAAGGCGCTGCATGTGTCGCCGTTCATGGGCATGAATCATCGCTACCGCGCCCGTGCGGCGATGCCCGCCGACACGCTGTCGGTCCACATCTCCTCGAGCCGCGCGAACGCCACCGTGTTCGACGCGACGCTCGCGCTGCGCCGCCCGGAGCTAACGCGGGCATCGATGGCGGCGATGACCGTCCGCTACCCACTCGCCACGGTGCGGGTGCTGACGCTGATCTATGCACGGGCGCTCGGGCTCAAGCTCGCGGGCCTGCCCGTCCATCGCCACCCGCAGCGAGGACTGGCATGAGCGTCCGGCTCTCTCGCTGGCTCGTGTCGATCCTGCTGCGTCGGATCGAGATGGGCAGCCTGATCGTCATCGAGGGCGAGGAGCGGCGCGTCTACGGCTCGGGGCCGCCGGCCGCGACGGTCCAGATCGACTCGCCGCGGACCTGGCCGAGGCTCCTTCGTGGCAGCCGCGGGATGGCCGACGCCTTTGCCCAGGGCCTCTGGGACTCGCCGGATCTGGTGGCGCTCATCAGGCTGGCGGCGATCAACGCCGGCGGTCTCGACAGGCTCCGGTCGCTGATCGCACCGGTGCGCTGGCCGCTGCAGCGTGCCAGGACGCTCATGCGTCGCAGCACAAAGCGTCGGCGCCGCCGCGACATCGCCGCCCACTACGACCTTGGGAACGACCTCTTCTCGCGGATGCTCGATCCGACGATGAGCTACTCATCGGCGATCTTCGAGCACGAGGGAATGACGCTCGAGCAGGCTCAGCTCGCAAAGCTCGAGCGTGTCTGCGAGCAGCTCGACCTCGGTCCCGAGGATCGGGTGCTCGAGATCGGAACGGGCTGGGGTGCCTTCGCGGTTTACGCCGCGGCGACCCGCGGTTGCCACGTGACCACCACCACGATCTCGCGTCAACAGCACGATTACGCCGTCGAGCAGGTTGGCCGCGCGGGACTGGACGACAGGGTCACGGTGCTGATGGAGGACTACCGCGACCTGCGGGGCCGATACGACAAGCTCGTCTCGATCGAGATGATCGAGGCGGTCGGCTGGCGCCAGATCGGCACCTTCTTCGCCAAGTGCTCAGAGCTGCTCACCGCGGACGGCGCGATGATGCTGCAAGCGATCACGATCGACGACCGCGCCTACGAGGTCGAGAAGGCATCGAAATCGTTCATCAACACCTGCATCTTCCCGGGCGGTTGCCTGCCATCGCTCGAGGTGATCACCCGCAACCTCGCCCGGCGAACCGACATGCAGGCGGTGCGGCTAGAGGACCTGACGCCGCACTATGTCGAAACGCTTCGGCGCTGGCGCAAGATGTTCGTCGCCCATGCCCCCGCGCTCGCGGAGCTGGGCTACGACGAACGGTTCCGCCGGCTCTGGACGCTCTACCTCGCCTACTGCGAAGCCGGATTCGCGGAGCGGCGTATCCGCGACGTCCAGCTGCTGCTAAGCAAGCCCCGCTGCCGGATCACCCCACGGGCGTACCCGGAGCGCTCTGGCCAGAACCCGCTGAGTGAGCTCTCGCTGAGCGCATGATCAACTCGCTTCTCGACAGCGTGCTCGATCGCACGGTGATGGCCGGCTACACGAGCGTCGGCTACCGCATCCGCAGTCGCGGCTGGAGCACGTCTGAGCTGCCGCAAATGGACGGCAAGGTGGTGCTAATCACAGGTGCCAGCTCGGGGCTCGGCTTCGCCGCCGCTGAGGGCTTTGCGCGCCTGGGCGCCACCGTGTGGCTGGTTGGCCGCAGCGCGGAGCGCGGCGAGCAGGCGTGCGTGAGGATCGCCGAGCGCTCCGGTAACGGCGACATGCACATGGGTCACTGCGACCTCAGCAGCCTCGAGTCGGTCCACCGGTTCGCCGGATGGTTTGGAGATCGTGGTTCGCGCCTCGATGTGCTGGTCAACAACGCCGGCGTGATGGCGCAAGAACGCTCCGTCTCGGCCGACGGGATCGAGCTCACGCTGGCGACCAACGTGGTCGGCCCGTTCCTGCTCACGAACCTGCTGATCCCGCTGTTGCAGACGAGCGCGCCGGCGCGGATCATCAACGTGTCCTCGGGTGGCATGTACACGCAAAGGATCAGGCTCGACGACCTCCAGAGCGAGTGTGGGCAGTTCGACGGGCCGACCGTGTACGCGCGCACCAAACGCGCGCAGGTGATCCTCACCGAGATCTGGGCGAAGAGGCTGGCCGGCACCGGCGTCGTGGTCCACGCGATGCACCCGGGATGGTCGGACACGCCCGGAGTGCGATCCTCGCTGCCCCGTTTCTACAAGGCGACACGACCGCTGCTCAGGACGCCCGCACAGGGCGCCGACACGATCGTCTGGCTCGGAGCTGCCGCCGAACCGGGCCACAGCTCTGGCCGGTTCTGGCACGACCGCCGGCAGCGCCCCACGCACGTGCTGCCACGGACAGGGGAGACACCCCAGGAGCGCGAGCGGCTATGGGCGCAGTGCGTCCATCTCAGCGGCTGGCAGGACCACCAATCCGTACAGAACCCACTCAAATCCGCATAAGGAGAACCCTCCATGGTGCACTATCGAGCAGCGCTCGACACGCAACGACCGCGCGAGGAAGTATTTGCCTATCTCAGCGATTTCTCGACAACCGCGGAATGGGACCCTGGCGTCCTCCGAGCGGAGCGTTTGAACGGCGCGGGGGTGGACGAGGAATCCGAGTTCCGGCTCGTCGCGGAGTTCCTCGGCCGGAAGACATCACTCACCTATCGGATCGTCGAATACGACCCCCCGCATGCCGTCACCTTCCTTGGCGAGAACTCGACCGTGATCTCACGGGACAGAATCACGTTCGAGCCGACACCGAGCGCGACGCGCATCACCTACGACGCAGACCTTGCGCTGAAGGGCCCGCTCAGGATCGCCGATCCGCTCCTGAGGCTCGCGTTCTCGCGTGTCGGCGATCGGGCTCTCGCCGGCCTCAAGCGAACGCTCGCAAAGCGGCCCAGTTCTTCCGCGTCGCGTTCATGACGGGCGGGATCGGCGCCCGCCGTGACCCGAGCGGAAACGTGCTTGTTACCGGCGCGACCGGGTTCATCGGAGGTCGCCTCGCCGCCAGGCTGGCCAGCTCGGGACACGAAGTGCGATGCCTAGTGCGCGACCGCGGCGGCACTACCGCCCTCGCGCTCGAGCGCGAGGGCTTCGACCTCCACGAGGGAGACGTGTTGCGTCCGGAAACGCTTCGCGGCGCTGGTCACGGGGTCGACGTGGCGTATTACCTCATCCACTCGATGGGTCGAGGCGGATCCAGAGACTTCGCTGCCAGCGAGCGCGCCGCCGCCTCGGCGTTCGCCCGGATGGCACGGGCAGAGGGGATCGAGCGGATCGTCTACCTCGGCGGCCTCGGCGAGCGGCCGCACTCACAGCACCTGCGAAGCCGGCACGAGACCGCGCTCGCGCTCCGCGATGACGGCCCGCCGCTCACCTACTTCCGCGCGGGCATGGTGGTCGGGCCGCAGAGCGAGTCCTACCGCACGGTGCGCTACCTCGTGCAGCGGTTGCCGGCGATGATCGCACCAGCATGGCTTCAGAACGCGACTCAACCGATCGCGATCGACGACACGTTGAGCTACCTGATCGAGGCGCTGACCGTCGAGGAATCGGTCGGGAGAGAGGTTCAGATCGGAGGACCCGACATGCTCACCTACGGCGAGATGCTCGATCGAATGGCGGAAGTTCTCGACATCCGCCGCCGGCCACGGATCCCCGTGCCGCTGATCACCCCGTGGCTCTCATCGCTCTGGATCGGTCTCGTCACGCCCGTCGACGCCGGCGTGGCGAGACCATTGATCGAAGGACTCGCCGTGCCAACGGTCGTCACCGACCACTCCGGAATGGCGCTGTTCGAGACCGAGCCAATCAGCTTCGACGAAGCGCTCCGGCGCGCGGTCGCAGAAGACCCCGAGCTTACGCTCACGTGAGAGCCCGGGAATGTCATACCGCGTCATCGATCACCGCATTCCGCCGGACGGCACGTAGGTAGAAAGGTGGAGCGATTTTGGGAATACCCCGTCCAGACGTGCGTGCGGAGTTCCTGGCAAAGAGTGATGCACGCTCCCAGGACTGGCACCATCGGGCGCCAGTGCCATGCCCGGGGATTACGTCCATCCGGTTGCTCGCGCGCGTCAGCTGGCGCGCAAGGCGCACGTGACGGCGCTTAGCCCGCGCCGCCAGAAGCATTCGACCTCGTCGAACCCCGCCTCACGCAGCGCGCCAAGCTCGGCGTCCAACGGGAAATAGCGGTCCTCCTCAGCCCACGACGCGAAATGCCCGCGTGCCTCCGCGTCACTGATCCCGTGATCGCCCATTCGCTCCGCCATCCGATCAAACACCAGTCCGTTCAGTCGCGCGCCCTCGGTCACCGCGGCGTCGAGGTTCAACAACACCCCGCGCGGCGCCAGCGCGTCGTATATCGCTCGGTACAGCGCGGTCTTGGTCTCGAGACCATGGACATGGTGGAGCGCCAAGGAAGCAACAACCGCGTCCGCCACCGGCAGCGGATCCAGAAAACTTGCCTGCTGAAACGAGACCCGACCCCCAAAGCCGGCCAGCCGACGGCGGGCCGCGGCGAGCATGTCTGGATCGACGTCAAGCACCGTGACCCGCGCGCCCGGCAGCCCGTCCAGCACCGCCGACGAGAGCGCACCTGTGCCGCCGCCCAGATCGAGGACGTGGGCGTCGGCCGGAGCGAGCGCCGCGAGCACCTCCACACCCGTCGCGATCATCTCCTCGTAGTGCGGAATGAACCGCCGAATCTGACCGTCATAGCCTTCGGCATCAACGCGAAGATGACGCTTGACCGAATGCGCCTCACCGGACACAACGCGAGCCTACACGTGCCTCGGAGAACAAGCTGAGAACGCGAGTCCGGCGGAGAGCAGGTCTGGCTGGTGGATGCGAGACTCGCCGGGTGGGTGCCGTTCGTGTGCTGCTGTCGGAGGGGTCGAGCTTGACCGCTCGCGAGGTCGTGACGTGTTTGGGGCCGGTCGGCTTCCACGTGGAGGCTCTCGATCCTGATCCGTTGTGTCTGGTCCGATTCAGCCGCTGGATCCGGACGGTCCATCGCTGTCCACGTCCCGGAGCCGACCCGCTTGGTTATCTGGAGGTCCTCAAGCAGGTTGTCGCCGAGCGTCGGATCGATGTGGTGTTGCCGACGCATGAGCAGGCGTGGCTGTTCGCAGCTGCCTACCGGTTGCTGTCCGGTGTGCCGGTCGCGGTGGCGGACGTCGACTCCTTCGCGCGCGTCCAGAGCAAGCTCGAGTTCGCAGGCCTGCTCGATGAGCTCGGGCTCCCGCAGCCACGATGGCGGCCCCTAACCGACCAGGGTGGCCTCGCGGGACTGGCGTTTCCTTACTGGCTGAAGACCGCGTACAGCACAGCTGGCCGCGGGGTTCGCCTGGTTAGCGATGAGCGATCAAGGGCAGCGGCCGCCGACGAGCTGTTCGACGGCGTTGGTGGTCCGGTGATGGCACAGGAACCCGCGGACGGCCAGTACGGCCAGGTCCAAGGGTTGTTCGATCGCGGGCGCCTAGTGGCGGCCCACACGAGCGTGCAAGTCGGGACCGGAATCGGCCCTAGCGCAGCAGCTCGCGTGAGCGTTGATCATCCGCAGCCCACGCGCGACATTGCCATTCTCGGCGACGCGCTCACGTGGCACGGTGGGCTGACCCTCGACTATCTGCACCAGCAGGGAGCGCCGCAGTACATCGAGTGCAACCCGGGGACGGTCGAGCCGGCCAACGCGGCCGCGGGCGAAGTCAACCTCCCAGAGCTGCAAGTGCGCCTTACGATGGGCGAACGGCTTGCCCCGCCGCCGCAGATCGGCACAGCTGGCGTTCGGACCCACGGGACCATCGCGCTGTTGCTCGGCGCGGCCGCATACGGGGGATCTCGGCAAGCGGTCATCAGGGAGCTGGCACGCGCCGTGGCGCGTCGCGGGTGCTACCACGCCAGCGCCGAGCAGCTCACCCCGATCCTCCGCGACCCCCCGAGCGTAGTTGCGCTCGCATTCATCACGGCGCGCGCCCTGGCCTCACCATCGAAAGCAACCCAAGTGGCCAGCAAGGCGATCGCCCGCTACTCGATCACGCCAACAACGATTCACACAGTCGCGACTGCGACATCGCAGATCTAGCGGCAGGCTGCGATTGTTCCGCGCTCGCGACCGAACCGCCTGCTTGCCGCGCGGAGCGGGTGCGCCTGGACCTAACGTGGGAATGTCCGCGCCAGCACAGGAGCGGGTCCCGGTTGCCCCTACTTTGGCCCGCGTCGCACCGCTGCGATCGGTTCGGGAATGGTGTTGAGTGGTACGCGGCGGGTGGCTCGTTTGGCGGCGCGTTAGGATTCCGGCGCCGATGCTTTCCGACCGCTTTCGCGTCGCCGTCGAACACGGGAACGTGGACCAAGCCGCGCACTTGTTTAGCGAGGACGCCGTGTTCCGAAGCCCGGTTTTGTTCAGGCCGTATGAGGGCCGCGATCAGGTCGTGAAGGTCCTCCGAGCGGCCGAACGGGTGCTCGGCCTCGGCGGGGAGTTCCGCTACGTGCACCAACTTGAGGATCGTGACGATCGCGTCGCGATGCTCGAATTCGCGACCGTGGTGGAAGGGAGGCAGGTGGAGGGGATCGACAAGCTCACCTTTGACACCGGCGGCATGATCACGGAGCTCAAGGTGATGATCCGCCCGGCATCAGCTCTCCAGCTGGTCGGCACGAAGATGGCCGAGGAGTTCCCCAAGGTCGGCTTACGCCTTCCCGGCTGAGCGCGCTCTGCGCTCACGCGCGGACGGGATCGACGCTCCCGAGTCAATTACAGCGTGCTGGCCTTCCAGCTTCTGCAGGGAAGCCGCCAGCGCGTTCGAAACGCTCGTGCCAGTGCCGAAGCACGGCACCGCAGGCCGCCAAAAGCCGACGATTGTGCCGGCTGGGTGTAACGCGAAGTCGACGGCCGGTGTATTAAGGACATACGAACATACGTTCGGAAAGGAGCATCAAATGGCTACCAATGCCACAGAGCCCAAGCTGGCCGCGAAGACTTCCGAGATTCACCTGGTCAGCATCCCGACGGGTCGCCTTGCAGGCGTCGTCGATAGGACCGCGAAGCTCTCGGATGAGCTGTTGAAGTCGTTCGAGACGAGCGAGCGGGCCGCGATCGAGGCCATCGGGCAGTTCATGATCACCATCGAGGAAGCGTTGCCTCACGAAGTCACCCACACGTCCGAGGTGGCGAAAAAGGTCACCGAGTCGGGCCTCGAGATGACTGATCGACTGGTCCACACAGAGTACGACCTACTCCGCGATGTCGTTGACAGCGCCGCCAAATCGGTGAGCCGTCACGACGGAGCAAAGTCCGTCGCCGCCTAGTGGTCATCGACCCCGAACAGCCGGCGCTCTGAGCGCGGCGCCACAACGATGGAGTCGCCGCTCGGCGCCGGCCGTCGTATAACGGATGGCTCGTCACGGGATGCAAATGCACGCCGTGCGCGGAGCCAGGTCGCGACTGCTTACTTGTCCCGGCGGGCAGGCGCCGACGCCGGACGAGTGCTTGCCACGAAGGCAGTTGTCCGCAGCGGACCGGCCGGGACGAGTACTAAGGCGAATCGCCGGACCTCACCCGGTCGCCTGAACCTGCACTGGGCGGACTCGCGATCGCGCTGAGGCGCTTCCGCTGGTGCCGGCTCGCCCGGGACATGCACGACGTGCTGGCACACTCGCTATCAGGACTGATGCTCCAGCTCGAGGGAGCGCGGATGCTGTCCACGCAGCCCGACGCCAACGGCCAACTGCTCCCGGCGCTTGACCGCGCCCACCATCTCGCTCGCGCAGGCCTCGAGGAGGCCCGTCGGGCGATCGCGGCGCTGCGCGACGAGGACCTACCCGGCCCGGACAGGCTCGAGCAGCTCGCGGCGGACTTCGAACTGGACTCAAACGTCTACACCTCGCTTCAGATCACCGGCATCGCACGCGACCTCGACAGCGAAACGTCGCTGACCATCTATCGCGTCGTCCAGGAAGCCCTCACCAACATCCGCAAGCACGCCACCCCTGCAGTGGACCCCACCCGACCAGACCCAGCTGCCCGACGGACTCACCCCCCGCGAAGCAGCCGTCCTCGCACTGATCGCGGAAGGACTCTCCAACGCCGAGATCGCCGAGCGGCGCACCGTCACCGAGACCACCGTCAAGAGCCACATCAACAATCTGTATGGCAAGACCGGCGCGCGCGACCGAGCACAAGCGGTCGCCTACGCCTATCGGCACGGCCTCGCGCCCGGATCCGACAACGACTAACCGCCGTTGACGTTTTGAGCGCGACGCGCCAGCTCCCCGGCCTCGCGGAGAACTGCGCATGCGAGCGGTGCGACGGCTGCTTCGACCTCACCCGAGGGCGTGGCCCCGACTTCAAAGTGCAGTCCTTCGACGGCGAAGACGATCACCCGGCGGGGCAGCCGGTGTAGCGCGCGTCCAAGTTCGATCGCGTCATGGAGCCCAAACGCGTGGGTGGACACTGAGACGCGTAACCGAGCAGGGAGCGGTTCGCGGCTCACGTCGAATCGACGGATCGTCCCAGGCGCCTCCCCGGACCGCATCGCGTCGACGAGCACGACGGCATCTCGGCCTTGCCACGTCTCTAGCAAGTCGTTCGGCTCGTACAGCTGCTCGCTCACTTCGATCCCTGTCTGCGCCGCGTGTTCGCGCAGTCGCCCCACAACCTCTCCGCTCACGCTGTCGTCACCGCGCAGGCTGTTTCCAATGCCGAGTACAAGCACCGGACTCTTAGGCACGGCGACGTTGCAAAAGGTCGACGTAAGAGCGTGCTGAGCAAAAGCTCCTGACCCACCCCGCACACGTGCCTCGACAACTCACCGGAAAGGAGAAAACAGGCCCGACCAAGTTAGAAAAAACAAAATCACCCCCGGTTCTGCATAAGATGTCTTGTCACGAGCGACCTTGTCCCCTCAGCACCACCCACAGGCGCCACTGTGGTCATCGATCGCGGGGCCCTTGATGACCTGCTGGTCGGGATCTCGGGTCAGGGATACCAGATCGTGGGTCCGACCGTGCATGAGGGCGCGATCGTCTACCGTGACGTACGATCAGCCGCGGACCTCCCGATCGGCTGGGGCGACGAACAGGACGGCGGTAGGTATCGCCTCCGGCGCCGCGAGGATGAGGCAGTGTTCGGCTACGCCGTCGGTCCGCACTCGTGGAAACAGTTCCTACACCCTCCACGCCTACGGCTATGGCGAGCTCGACGCGGGCAGAACGGCGACGGCCTCGAGTTCATCGAGGAGCCGACCGATGTGCCTCGCTATGCCTTCTTCGGCGTGCGTTCGTGCGAGCTGCATGCCATAGCAATTCAGGATCGGGTGTTCATGCCGGCCGCCAATCCCGATCAGAGCTACAGCGCCCGGCGTGAGGACGTGCTGCTGGTGGCGGTGAACTGCGGAGATCCGAGCGGGACGTGCTTCTGCACTTCGATGGGAACCGGACCGAAGGCGAGCTCGGGGTACGACCTCGCCCTGACTGAGGTCCTCAAGGGAGGCAGTCACCGATTCGTCGTTGAGGTCGGAACCGCGCGAGGCGCGCTCGTGCTTGCGGGCGTGCCCTACCGCGTCGGCGACGACACCGACGAGCTTGACTCGACGGAGGTGACCGCAGGCGCGGTGGCGAAGATGGGGCGCCATATGCCGGAGGTCGACCTCCGGGCCCTTCTGTACGCCAACTATGAGCATCCGCGGTGGGATGACGTCGCCGACCGATGCCTGACCTGCGGCAACTGCACGATGGTATGCCCGACATGCTTCTGCACATCGGTCGAGGACACCGCCGACTTGGCCGGCGAGGAGGCCGAGCGCTGGCGCCGTTGGGAGTCGTGTTTCTCGGTCTCGTTCACCCATGTAACGGGAGGTGAGGCCCGCCAATCGCCGCGCTCGCGCTATCGCCAGTGGATGACGCACAAGCTTGCGACCTGGATCGATCAGTTCGGCACATCCGGATGCGTCGGCTGCGGGCGGTGCATCACGTGGTGCCCGGTCGGCATCGACATCACTGAGGAGGTCTCAGCGATCCTGTCGAACCCTGCACCGGTCGATGAGGACTCATAGAGGAGCGACCGTGGAAAGCATCGAGGAGGAACTGGCAGGGACTCGCATGTTCCGGAATCTGAGTCCGGAACAGATCGCGGCAATCGCCGAACTGGGCGAGGAGGTCGAGTTCGCCGACGGCCGCGCTTTGATGATCGAGGGCGACCCGGCGGACGCTTTCTTCCTGATCCGTGACGGCTTTGTCGCCCTGGAGATCCAGTCACCGACTGGAACGATCACGATTGAAACGTTGCACAACGGCGACCCTGTGGGCTGGTCGTGGCTGTTCGAGCCGTACCTCACGCATTTCGATGCCCGCTCGCGGGGGACGACCCGGGCGATCAAATTCGACGCCGCGGCGCTGCGCCGTCGCTCCGCGGAGGAAGCCCAACTGGGCTACGAGCTCATGCGCAGCTTCACGTCGGTGATCGTCGAACGTCTGCACGCGACCCGCCTTCAGCTACTCGACGTGTATGGCAGCGTCAGCGTCAGCTGAGCCGCTCACGCCCGCCGTGGGCGCGATGACGCCGCATCCCCACCGGGTAGTCAGCCGGCGTCGCGAGACCCATGACACCTGGACGGTCGCCCTCGAGCCGCTGCCGGGGCGGGAGCTGCCACTGTTCGCCCCCGGCCAGTTCGGCATGCTGTACGCCTTCGGAGCCGGCGAAATACCGATCTCGCTCAGCGGCCAAGCCACCGCTCTCGACCCCCTGCGCTGCACGATACGCGCGGTCGGAGGGGTAAGCGGCGCGCTATGCGCGCTCGAGCCGGGTGATTTTGTCGGTCTGCGGGGCCCGTTCGGCAGTGCCTGGCCGTTGGCGCAGGCGATTGCAGGCGACGTGCTGATCGTGGCCGGTGGTCTGGGACTGGCGCCGCTTCGCCCGGCTATCCACCACCTCCTCGCGCATCGGAACGAGTATGAGCGCGTGATCATCTGCTACGGCGGCCGGTCGGCGGCCGAGCTCCTGTACGTGAATGAGTTCGAGGAATGGCGGCAGCGCTACGACCTTGATATCGACGAGATCGTCGACATCGCCGCCTTGGATTGGCACGGGAAGGTCGGCGTGGTCACGAAGCTTGTCGAACTGGCGGCGTTCGACCCGGAGAACACGATCGCGATGGCCTGCGGCCCGGAGGTGATGCTGCGCTTCGTCGCCCTCGCCCTGAAAGGGCGCAATCTTCCCCCCGAGCGTCTCTACATCTCGATGGAGCGCAACATGCACTGTGCGATCGCACAATGCGGCCACTGCCAGTTCGGTCCGAGGTTCATCTGCCGGGAGGGGCCGGTGCTGTGCTACGACGAGATCGAGCCCTGGCTCAAGGTGCCCGAGCTATGACAGAGCCTGCCGTGAAGCCCAAGCTGGCCGTGTGGAAGTTCTCCTCCTGCGATGGCTGTCAGCTGAGCCTGCTCAGCTGCGAAGACGAGTTGCTCGCGCTTGTCGGCCAGGTCGACATCGCCTATTTTCTCGAGGCGTCGCGCGCCGAGGTCGAGGGACCGTACGACCTGTCACTGGTCGAAGGTTCGATCACTACTGAGCAGGACGCCGAGCGCATCCACCGCGTCCGGCGGGTTTCGCGCCGACTGGTAACGATCGGCGCGTGCGCGAATGCAGGGGGGATTCAGGCCCTGCGCAACTTCACCGATGTCGAGGACCTGGTCACTGCGGTCTACCCGTCACCCGAATACGTGCATACGCTCGAATATTCCACTCCGATCAGCGCTCATGTGCCTGTTGACTTCGAGCTGCAGGGCTGTCCGGTCAACAAGTATCAGTTGCTCGAGGTGGTCCGCGCCGCGCTCGGCAATCGCAAACCGGCCATCCCCGCCTCGAGCGTGTGCCAGGAATGCAAGCTGCGCGGCAATGTGTGCGTCATGGTTGCCCACGGCACGCCGTGCTTGGGTCCGGTGACGCACGCCGGCTGCGGTGCCCTATGCCCGTCCTACAACCGCGGGTGCTACGGGTGCTTCGGCCCGATGGAGTCGCCGAACACCAGCTCCCTGACCACGTGGTTCCGGAAGCTGGACATGGACGACGTCGATCTCGTTCGCGTGTACAGAACGTTCAATGCGGGCGCGCCTGCCTTCCGACGCGAAAGTGAGCGCCATGACAGTCACGCCTGACCGCCAGCCACGCAGCCGTCGCATTCGCACTGCCGCTCTTGCCCGCGTCGAGGGCGAGGGCGCAATGAGCGTCCGCATCCGGGGCCGGGACGTGCTCGAGGTGCAGTTGCGCATCTACGAGCCGCCGCGCTTCTTCGAGGGGATTCTGAAAGGGCGTTCCTACACCGAGGTGCCCGACATCACGGCGCGCATCTGCGGCATCTGTCCCGTCGCCTACCAG
>Ga0116218_1001672_pt1 | contig 13501 bp, 12 predicted proteins | sample Sb_taG_2_FD_88966 | JGI IMG/M metagenome (GOLD analysis project Ga0116218, IMG submission 88966) | Peat soil microbial communities from Weissenstadt, Germany - Sb_50d_5_LS metaG | ecosystem: Environmental > Terrestrial > Soil > Wetlands > Peat | place: Germany: Weissenstadt | collected 2010-09-21 | reverse complement strand
GCTCGGGCTCGGGCTCGGGTGACCTTCGATGACCTCGGGTGAGCCGTCTCTGGTGCTGCGGGCGCGGCGGGGTTCTCGCCGGTTGTCGCGCTTATCCCCCGGTTATCCCCCGGTTATCCGCCGCCTGCCGCGCACTCGCTGCGCCACACCGCCGAGTTCCCCGGCCTGCCCGCCCATCACCAGTCACAATTCCCACACCAGTCGCACTTATCGCACACATGTACCAGTCTGGTGTGATTATCGCGGAGGATATGGCTTATGCGGAGCATTTGGGCAAAAATAGCTGCCCGGATCTTCCGCGACGGCCGAATCCTCCGCGTTGTTGGGGCGCTGGTGTTCTGGTGGTACTGCCGGGGACATGGCGGCAGAGGGGCGGCGGGAGCATGAGCCTGGCGCCGTCGATCGCACCGGTTCGGACAACATGCGATAGTACTCGTTGGGGGCAGGTGGGCACACGGGAGGCGGCATGGAGATCCGGATGGTGCCCGAGGTCGAGACCTGGCTGGCCGGCATCCGGGATCGTGATCCAGCTGTCGCCGGCCCGCCGCGAGCGTGGCACGCTGGCTGCACCGGCCTGCGCCGGTACGCCACACTGCAGGCCGAAGAGGAGCGCGTCACGGTGGCCAGCCAGCACCTGCGGGCCTCGGTGGAGGGAGTTCAGGACCCGTAAGGAAGCCGCCAAGGCCGCCTACCTGGCGGCGCGAGAGGCGGCCGAGGCTACCTGGGCCGGGGTGCTCAGCGAGCTGCGGCCTAGCGCACCCGAGTCGGCCGGTACCCGCATCACACCTGGTACGCCGAGGCCATCGCCCGGTCCGGCCTCCGCTACCGGCGCAAGCAGGGGTTACGGCGACTTGAGACAGGTGTAGGCGCCATAGAGCCTGCCGTCGAAGTCCGCGGTCACGATCTCGAAGCCGGTGGCGGCCAGCGTCGGCTCCAGCAGCCACCGGAACGTGCTGAACTCGGTGCGGATGTGCTCGGCGTAGTCCGCGCCGGTGTACCCGTCGGCGGGATCGCTCGCGGCGTGGTCGAACCAGCCCTGGAACACCCCGGCCGCCTCGGCCGGGGCGAAGTCGTAGATCAGGTCGCGCAGCCGGAGCACGCCGCCGGGCCGCATGCTGCGCGCGACCCGGTCCAGGGCCACCGCCTTCCAGAAGTCAGGCAGCTGGTGCAGCGCGTTACGGGTGTACACGCCGTCCGCGGGCGGGCCGGAGTGCTCGTAACTGAGAAATCCGGCCCGGACACAGTCCAGGTTCGCCAGCCCCGCGGCGGCGGCCCGCTCGCGGAGCACCGCGATCATGGCCGGCGAGACGTCCACCGCCGTCACGTGCCCGAACCGGAGCGCCGCGGCGAGGGCGAACTGCCCGGACCCCGCACCCAGATCCAGGACCTCGGACGCCCCGTCCAGGCCGTGTGCCTCGAAGACGGCCAGGTCCCCGGCCGGGTCGGGATAGCCCTGCTTGCGGTCGTAACCAGCGACGAAGGTGGCGTCGAGATGCTCGGGTCCCGCGTGCGCTAGTTCGTCGATCATCCAGGTCTCGGTCACGCCCTCATTTTCCCCGCGCCCGCAACACGTTTCCGGCGCTGACCGCAGGTTCACCGATACCGTATAATCCATTTCCGTGATATCCGAAAGTGGATTGCCCAGCGTCGTGCTGGCCCTGCACCGGACCACGCACCATACGCTGCACGCGCTGAGCAGCGCGCTGGCTGACCTGAACCTCACCGCGGCCGAGATCAATGCGCTGGCCAACCTCGCCGACCGGGGCGCGCTCAACGTCCGCGAGCTCAGCGCCGAGACCGGCACCCGGGCCACCACGCTGACCGGCGTCCTGGACCGGCTGGAGAACCGCGGCTACCTCACCCGAGAGCTTGACGCCACCGACCGGCGGTCGTTCCGGCTGCCGCTGACCGAGCTAGGCCAGGAGGTAGCCGAGCGGGTCCGGGCGGCCGTCTCGGACATCGAGCGCGACGCGCTCGCCCGCCTTTCCCCGACCCAGATCGCCGGCTTCCACGCCGTCGTCGCAGCCCTGCAGGCGGCGAGCTGATGCCCGGCCGCGAGATACCCGAGGGACGGCACCACCCCCCTGGCCCGCACGGCCCGCAGGATCCAGAGCTCGCGGCGATCTTGCCCGCGATCACCGGGCCCGGCGGGCAGTTCCGGCACCGGCAGCACATCAATCTGGCGTTCTACGCGGTGCGGCGGTACGGCATGCCGGACGCGATCGGCACCATCTGCGGCTGGATCCAGCAGATCGCGGCGTACGAACGAGCACCGCAGAAGTACCACCACACCGTCTCGCGGGCCTGGGTGGAACTGGTCGCGCACCACGTCGCCGTGGAGCCGGACTGCGCGGACTTCGGTGTCTTCACCGAGCGCAATCCCGCCCTGCTGGACAAGCGCCTGCTCGGCAGGCACTACCGGTCGTCGACGCTGGCCGCTGGGCCGGCCCGCCGCGGCTGGGTGGAGCCCGACCTGCTGCCGTTTCCCTGGTTCCCTCAGGGCAGCACGGCTGGCTGATCGATCACCCACCGCCAGCTGCCGTCCGGCTGGCGGCGGGCGACTTCTACCGTGGCGCCGCCGCCGGGCAGTCGCGTCGAGGTGAGCGCCAGGTCCCCGTTCCGGATCGCCGGGCTCTGGCCTGCCGAGCTGAACGACGGCTTGTCGGCCAGGAGTTCGGCGTATACCTTGCGGATCTCGTCGTGTCCGGCGGTCAGCCGCCCGGCCGGGAAGGCCAGCACCGCCTCCGGCTCATACAGGGCGACGAGCCCTTCGACGTCGCCCGCGTTGGCCCGCTCCAGGAAATACCGGCCGAGGTCTTCGGGCTGCGCAGCCGGTTCGGGTTCTGCGTTGCTAGTCACCTGCGGGATCCTCTCACAGCGGGACGACATTTCTGGTGGCTGACCGGGCCCCCGGACCTGCCCGGAATGTCAGACCCTGGACCTAATATAAAATTCATGTTCGATAGCCAGAGCACGACCCCTGCCAGTCCGGTCCTGGACGGCATGGTTCCTCCGGAGACGGTGTCCTTGGCCGTGGTGCCGCTGGAGCGGCTGGAGGCGGAGATCTGCGAGCTGGCCGGGCATCTGGCCGCGGCGACGTGCCGGTTCCTGGTGCTGCTGGGGGATTTTGGCGCGCGGCGGGGCTGGGCGGACTGGGAGATGTCCAGCTGCGCGGCGTGGCTGTCGTGGAAGTGCCAGATGTCCTCGGGGACCGCGCGGGAGCATGTGCGGGTGGCGCGGGCGCTGCGGGACCTGCCGGTCATCCGGGGGGAGTTCGGGGCGGGGCGGCTGTCGTATGCCAAGGTGCGGGCGCTGACCCGGATCGCCGCCCCGGCCAGCGAGGCGGGGCTGGCCGAGCTGGCCGGGCCGATGACCGGTAATCAGCTGGAGCGGTTCGCCCGGGCCCGCCGGCAGGTCAGCTCGGCTGATGACGCCGGGGCGCGGGTGCGGCGGCGGCTGGCGTGGCGGTTCGAGGACGACGGGTCGCTAGCGGGCACGTTCTGGCTGCCGCCGCTGGCCGGGGCGGTGCTGCTGAAGGCGCTGCGCGCCGCGGTATCTGACCTGGAGCGCCCGCACCCGTCCGGCGCCGGGCCCGGGCACCCGGGACAGGAACCCGGCGTTTCCGCGGTTTTGTCAAGCGTTCCGGCCGCCCATCGGACTCATCGCGCGGTGAGCTGGTACTATTCAGCATAGTGTGGTTATATCGAACTTAAATGCGACAATTCATCGTACGTGTTTCGTCCGGTTTGGACCGCCAGAATCCGGTCGTGACCCTGACTTTTTCCTGACTTCAGGGTGCGGCCTACAACGGCATGCCCGTCTCGCGCGCGCGAGGAGCCGAACCCCACTCCGGGGCTGCGCGCAGGGCGGCGGATGACAATCAGGGAGTTTCCGCAGGTCCAGGTCAGGTAGCTCAGTTGGTATGAGCGTCCGCCTGACAATCCAACGGGCGGATCCTGATGCGGTCATGGTGCTTCCTTGATCTCAGGCGCTTTCGGGCTGCCGAGGATGGGCAGGGAGCTGCCCTGGGCGGCCTCCTGCTCCTCCTTGTCCGGCAGCCCCCGGACCGCCCCGATGATGGCCACGGCGATGGCCGCGCCGATCACCGGGCCGGCGATGTAGATCCACCAGCCGGTGTAGTCGTTGGCGACGATATCCGGGCCGAGAGTGCGGGCCGGGTTCATCGACGCGCCGGAGATCGGGCTGGCGAACAGGCCCAGCAGCGCCACCGTGGACCCGACCGCGATCGCCGCGTTGTGGCCGATGCTGCGGCCGCCGGTCGCGGTATTCAAGATGACGGACACCAAGATGGCGGTCAGCACGGTCTCCATCACCAGGGACCGCCAGTCCCCGCCCGGCGTGGCGATCGGGTAGTTCCCGCCCGCGGCCACATGGGTGAACATGGCCTGCAGGAACAGCGCAGCGCAGATCGCCCCGGCGAACTGGGCCACCCAGTACGGCACTACCCACCAAGCCGGGAACACCCCCCGGGCGGCGAACGCGGTCGTCACCGCCGGGTTGATGTGCAGGCCCGACAGCGGGCCCCAGGCGTAGATCAAAGCCATCACCACCGCCCCGGGCGCGATTACCGCTGCCGTGCGGCTGATCGGCCCGCCGCCCACGTAATGATTGATCACCCCGGACCCGGCCGCCACCGTGACCAGCACGAACGTGCCCAGGAACTCGATGGTCAGCCGGATCCACAACGGCCGCAGCCGCAGCGTGTCCTCCTCGAACCGGATCAGGTGCCGCCGACGCAGCAGCGCCGCACGCTCGGCATCTATGTCCTGGTCAGTTGCCATTGCCCACCTTCTCCATCTGCCGTCATCATGATCCCGCACACCCAGGCACGGGCATTCAGGCCGGGCCGGACCCGCGCGGCCAGCCACCATCGGCATCACAGATCAGGCGGCGGTCCCGCGAGCCAATTCCGTGTGGCCTGGGGTGCCACTGGCGTGCTTGACATGAGCGGTGACGCCCGCCGCCATCGGGTAAGGTCCGCGGATCCGCTGGAGCCTGGGTGGGACCTCGCGGTAGACCAGGTCCGAGTTATCCCGCACTCGCAGCAGACGATCTCGAACTCGTCAGTCGACAGCCTTCCGGGCGGCCCTGCCAGATGCGGACCGGCCGACGTCCCAGCACCACGGTCCAGTCCTACTGTTCATTACGAGCTACATCCTGCCTGCTGCCCTGTGATGTCTTTCGCCACAGGCTTGCGAGGATGCGCCATACATAGGACGGCCCGCCAGGGCCGTAGGTCCCGGACGAAGCCCCTTCGCGCGCGGCCAGACCATGGTCCGGCTGATCAGCCCCATGGACTCCTCGAAGGTCAGCATGCCAGTGGCCTCATCCTGGTGATACTGCCAAGTGCGCGCCGACGTCCGCCACTTGCGGTCTCGCGCCGGCTCCGTGGCCAGCCCCCTGACGGGCTGCATGGTCGAACTCACCGAGGTCCATGTCCACGATTAGCCCCGGTGGTCGCTTTCGGGGCGCTGAGCTCTGCCGCGATGGCCACGAGCCCTCACCTGGGCGTTTCGGCCGTCGTCCCAGCTAGCTCGGTATCGATAAAGTCAGCAGAACAATCGCCTGTCCGGGAGGCCTCCATGACGGGGTTCATCGACGTCCACGCCCACTTCCTCACCGGCTCTTACGTCGCTCAGGCTCGCGCTGGCGGGCATGATGTGCCCGATGGTATGCCAGCGTGGCCTGATTGGTCTGCGGCTGCGCACCTGGAGCTGATGGATCGGATCGGGATCGACGCCGCTGTGCTGTCGGTTTCCTCGCCCGGCATCCACTTCGGCGACGACGCGGCGGCCCGCCAGCTGGCCCGGGAAGTCAACGATGCCGGGGCGCGGATCGTGCGGGACCATCCCGGCCGCTTCGGCTTGTTCGCGTCCCTGCCGCTGCCGGACACCGACGGCGCGGTTGCGGAGATCGGCTACGCTTTCGACACCCTGGGCGCCGATGGTATCGTCCTGGACACCAACGCCCACGGCATCTACCCCGGCGACCAGCAGCTGGACCCTGTCTTCGCCGAGCTGGCGCGCCGCCGGGCTGTCGTCCTGCTTCACCCGACGTCCCCGCCCTGCTGGCAGCAGACAGCGTTGGGCCGCCCGCGGCCCATGATCGAGTTCATCTTCGACACCGCCCGCGCCGTCACCGACCTGATCCTCAGCGGGACCCTGATACGCCACCCGGGGATGCGCATCATCGTGCCGCAAGGCGGCGGCGCCCTGCCGCTGCTGGCCGACCGCATCAAGGCTTCTTGCTCGCGTCCCCGCCGCAGGTCCCGACACCCGACCCAGTGGCCAACCTGGCCCGCCTGTATTACGACCTCGCCGGTACTCCTTCCCCCGTCAGGTTCCTGCGCTGCTCGGCCTAGCCGGCCCCGGCCACCTGCTGTACGGCAGCGACTTCTGCTTCACGCCAGCGGCTGGTATCGAGATGCAAATCGCGTCCATCAACGCCGCCCCGGTGCCGGCCGGGGGCGCGACGTGGCAGTCGCTGACCACTGCCAACGCCCTGGGGCTGCTGCCCCGCCTCGCCCCTCCGTCGACCGCCTCATCGGGCACATGATCCTGCATCGAAAGAGATCACGACGATGACCAGCCCGAACCGCATCGACGTACACCAGCATGTCCTCCCGCCCCGCTACGCTGGCTGGCTCCGCGACAACGGCATCCGGCCCGGCGGCATCGACCTGCCGGACTGGTCGCCGTCGGCCGCGCTGAAGTTCATGGACAGCCACGGCATCGCCACCGGCGTGCTGTCAGTATCGACACCCGGCGTCCACCTCGGCAACGACACCCAGGCCAGGAAGTGGGCGCGCGACGTCAACGAGTACACCGCCGGCCTCGTGCGCGCCGATCCCGGCCGTTTCGGGTTGTTCGCCACCTTGACCCTGCCCGACGTCGAGGGCGCGATCGCCGAGGCCGGGTACGCCCTGGACACCCTGCACGCCGACGGCGTCATAGTGCTGGCCAGCAACGCCGGCCGCTACCTCGGCGATCCAGGCTTCGCGCCGCTGCTGGCCTACCTGCACCACCGCCAGGCCATCGTGTTCGTGCACCCCGGCGAGCTGCCCGGCGATCCAGTCCCTGGCATTCCCTCGTTCACCGCCGACTTCCTGCTCGACACCACCCGCACCGCGATCAGCCTGATCCTGTCGGGCGCCATGAACAAGTACGACCAGATCAAGTTCATCCTCGCGCACGCAGGCGGCTTCGTCCCCTACATCGCCTACCGCATCTTGCTGACCATGTTCAGCCAGGAAAACAAAGCCAGGCAACTGCTCACCCTGGCCGACCAGAAACACCAGCTACCACGACTGCTGGCTCCCCTCAAGCGGTTCTACTACGACGTGGCACTGTCCTCGACCCCCGCAGCGCTGCCCAGCCTGCTCGAGATCGCAGAGCCCACCCACGTGCTGTACGGCAGCGACTACCCCTTCGCCCCACCCGCCGCGGTCAGCTTCATGGCCAGCCAGTACGAGCGCACACCGCTATAGGCCGCGACCCGCCAAGCCATCGACCGGGCCAACGCCGAGAAACTCTTCCCCCGGCTCGCCTGACACCTCCCAGCCTCAGCCACGTCCGGGGGATCATCCCGGCGCGATGGCGCCTTCCGGCGGGAACGGCACGGCGTGCGGCGGCGGGAGCAGCGCGACTCCGAGCCCGGCGGCGACGAGCGCGGGCAGCGTCGCGATTTCCTCGCCCTCGAACGCAATCCGGGGCGCGGAACCTGCCTGGCGGCAGAGCCGCTCGGTCAGGGTGCGGGCCGACGGGCTGTCGTCATGATCGGCTCCTCACACCAAGGTTGATGAATTCTGCGATCACTCTTGTAATAAAACATCAGTAATGATTACTATCGTGTCAAGCGCTGACCCGGCGGGGTGAGGCACCCCGGGCGCCCGGGCAGCGGAACGAGCGAAAGGAGCTGTCATGTTCAAGTCACTGAGCACGTCCCTGATCGCACGCGGCATCCTGGCCGTGATCATCGGGATCATCGCCCTGGCCTGGCCCTCGGTCACGGTGCTGGCACTGGTCATCTTGTTCGCGGTCTACGCGTTCATGGCCTCCGCCATGGAGGCCGTGCGCGGGTTCACCAGCCGCAGCGCCGGGCCGGTCATCGGGCACCTGCTGCTCGGCCTGGTCGACCTGGCCGCCGGGATAGTCGCGCTGGTGTGGCCCGGGCCGACCGCGCTGGTCCTGGTCTTGGTCGTGGGCGTGTGGGCGGTCATCGCCGGCCTGGTGGAGTTCTTCGCCGCCCTCCAGTCCGGCGAGCCAGCCGGGACCAGGGCGGTGTTCATCCTGGGCGGGCTGGTCACCATCGCGTTCGGCGTGGTGCTGTGCGCCCGCCCCGGCCTCGGCGCGGTCACCCTGGCGCTGCTGTTCGGCCTGTTCAACCTGATCTACGGGATATCGATGCTGGTGCACGGCATCGAGCTTCGGCGGACCGGCCGCAGTCTGCAATCCGTCATGCCGGAAAAGCCGGAAAGGCCGGAAAGGAAGGCGGCCTGAGTCATGTCTATACAACAGGGACCACCCTCGGAGCGCAGAAGCTCCCCGGGCCGCACGGTAGACGCGAGACAGCTGTGGTCTGGCGGCGCGGCGACGGCGGTCGTGGCGGCGCTGATAGCGCTGGCCGGCATCCTGGTATGCCGGTGGCTGCTCGGCATCCCCGTCCTGGCGCCGCGCCAGGACGGGGCGTGGGGCGATGCGTCCACTGCGGGGTATGCGATCGCGGCCGCCGCCGCCGCGCTGGTCGCGACGGCGATCATGCACCTGCTGCTGATCGCTACGCCGCGGCCGCAGATGTTCTTCGCCTGGATCATCGGACTGGCGACGGTGATCGCGGTTGTGTACCCGTTCAGCACCACGGCCCCGCTGTCCCAGAAGGTGGCCACCGCGGTCATCAACCTGGTGCTCGGCGCCGCCATCGGGTCGCTGATCAACGGGACCGCCGTGCGGGTGATACGGCGACGAGCGGCCACCGGTGGCTACCAGCCCGACTACCCATCGCCGGCACCGGGGAACTGAGCTGCCGAGGCGGGACCCGTCGCCGCATCCCGCGTCCGTGCCAGAACAGGCCGGAAACTGCGGTCACCACCGGTCACCCACGGCAAGGCGAACGGCCTCCGACCTGGGCACGCCCAGATTGACCCCTTGTGCGAAACGACCTTCTAGGCCCTGGATATCCCTGGTGGGATGCCTGTTCTGGCGGAAACCGCGGGTGACCGCTGTCCACTCTGCCGCGACCGTAGGCCGGGCGCCGGGCTGACAGGATCGCACTATAGACAGCGGAGACCGCTGCTCATGGCAGCGGCCGATGGCAAGAGGACGACTGGGTATGTCTGAAGGTGGCCAGCGCGAACCGGGTAGCGACGGCTCGGCTCATCGCGGGCGGCCGGGAGCGAAACGGGCGCGGCAGGATCCTGGCGGGCAGGGCCCGCCGGGCGACGGCCAGGACCATGTTGGCACGCCGCGGCCCGACGCGCTGATTCCGGCGCTCGACGAGGGCCAGCTCGCCGCCCTGCGCCAGATCGGGCGCGAGTGGGACCAGGTGTCCGCAGCCCCGCAGGTGTGGCGGCAGGCGCTGCCGGTCGACCCGTCCCTGGGCGAGTACCCCGAGGCCAGCGAGGTCCGCCCGGGCCTGTTCACCCGGTTCGTACCCGTCGCGGGACAAGACGGGCAGCTGCCGCCGATCCAGACCACGAGCGTTTCGGAGACGCCGCCCACGCCGCTGGGCCGGGCCGGGCAGACACTGAAGCGGCTGGTCTTCGGCCCACCGCTGGACGCCAGCGCGATCGCGGTGGAGCGGATGCGCAAGCTCGTGGCGCTGCCCGTGCTGTCGGCCGACGCGCTATCCTCGGTCGCCTACGGGCCCCAGGCGATGCTAGCCGTCCTGGTCCTGGCCGGCCTGCCCGGGCTGTCGTACTCGCTGCCGGTCGGCGCGGCGATCGTGGTCTTGATGCTGGCGGTCGGGGTCTCCTACCGGCAGACGATCCGGGCTTACCCGCAAGGCGGCGGGTCCTACATCGTCGCGAGCGAGGAACTGGGCCGTGTCCCTGGCCTGATGGCCGCCGCGGGCCTGCTGATCGACTACGTCATGACCGTCGCGGTCTCGATCGCCTCCGGCGTGGCGGCCATCACCTCGGCGTACCCGTCGATGCAGCCAGCGACCGTGTGGATCGGCGTGGGCGTGATCGTGATCCTGCTGGCCGGGAACCTGCGAGGGGTCCGCCAGGCGGGGGCTGTGTTCGCGGTACCGACGTACGCCTTCATCGCGGCGATCGCCGCCTTGGTGGCCGCGGGGCTGGTGCACGCCGCAGGCCGCGGGTTCCACCCCGTCCCGGCTCGCCACCTGGCCATCATGCAGTCCGTTACCGTGCTGCTGGTGCTGCGCGCGTTCGCGTCCGGCTCCACGGCCATGACCGGCATCGAGGCCATCTCCAACGCCGTGCCGTCGTTCAAGCCGGCCGAGTGGCGCAACGCCCGGATCACGCTGAGCTGGATGATCGGACTGCTGATCGGGATGTTCGCCGGTGTCCTGGTGATCACCCGGCTCGCCGGGATCGTGCCCGTGGCCAGCCAGACCATGCTGTCCCAGCTGGCCCACCTGTACTTCGGCGACGGGCCAGCCTATATCTTCATCCAGGCGGCCACTGCGGCGGTGCTGCTGATGGCGGCCAACACCTCGTACAACGACTTCCCCCGGGTGCTGTTCCTGATGGCCCGCGACCGGCAGGCGCCGCGGTCACTCCTGCGCATCGGCGACCGCCTCACCTTCCGCAACGGCATCCTGCTGCTGTCGGTCACCTCAGCCACCATCTACATCGCATTCCGCGGCAACACCGAGTCCCTGCTGCCGCTGTACGCGGTCGGGGTCTTCCTCGCGTTCACCTTGTCGCAGACCGGCATGATCATGCACTGGCGGCGCCACCGCGACCAGCCGCACTGGCGCCGCAGCCTGGTCTTCAACGCCACCGGCGCGGTGCTATCGGGCATCGTGTTCGTCATCGAGGGCGTCACCAAGTTCACCGCCGGCGCCTGGGTCGCCATCGTCCTCATCGCAGCGATCACCGTGACCGCGCTACGCACCCGGCGGTACTACGTCCGGACCGGACAGCAGCTAGCCCTTCGCGCCGAGGAAGCCGCTAGCCCAGCCGCGCTGCCCGCCAAGTTCGCTCCGCGGCCACCGTCGACCCGGCCCGCGCCCGGGCCCGAGGGCGAAGGCGCCGAGCAGCCCGGGCAGATCAACGCCCTCACCATCGTCCCGGTCGAGGTCATGGACCAGGCCGGCCTCCAGGCGCTAGCGTACGCCGCCGCGCTCGGCCAGCCAGCGTTCGCGCTGCACATCAGCCCCACCGCCGAGGAAGCTGACCGGTTCCTTGGCTACTGGCGGGCATGGGGAGACCACCTGCCGCTCGAGGTCATCGTCTCGCCGCACCGCGCCGTGATCGCCCCGCTGGTCAACTACCTCTGGACCCTGCACCAGCAACGGCCGGACCTCACCCTGACCGTCGCCGTCCCGGAGCTCGTGGACCGGCACTGGTGGCACCGCATCTTGCACGAGCGCGTCGCGGGGAGGCTGCAGCCCGTCCTGCAGTCCCTGCCGCGGGTAGTCGTCACCAGCGTGCCCTTCCATCTAGCGGACTGAGATAGTGCACCGCATGATGTCCCGCCGGCAAATGCGAAGCTATGCGCGGCGGTATTAGCCTGCGCTATAAACCGGAATTACGCCGCTGCAGCCAGGAACACTCAGTCTGCCGCCAACCCGCCAGATGCCTGCAACGGCGCGCCCGTCATGGTATGCCGATGGCGCGCCGGGGCCGTGTCCCGGAGTCCGGCCTTTCATGACACAGCGCCCATGAGAGACTTCGCGACGCAGCATACGGGCCATGGTCGGGTACCGACGTGCTACGGGGGGGCGACGGCCGTCGCAGTAGCCGGGCAGCCGCCGAGAATCCGCGCACCCAGCGGGGGGGTGTGGCCGGGCGCGCCGCGATTAGGTTAGGCTCACCATGAGACGCTCCGGTCGGCACCGCCCATCACGGCTGTGTGTTTTGTTGCCTACGGAGGGTTACGGGCCCATGAGCACTTTTCCGCCCGTTGCGGACTATGCCTTCCTGTCCAACTGCGAGCAGAGCTGCCTGGTCGCGCCAGACGGCTCGGTCGAGTGGCTGTGCCTGCCCCGCCCCGACTCGCCGAGTGTGTTCGGGGCGCTGCTGGACCGGGCCGCGGGGGAGTTCAGGTTCGGTCCGACCAGTGCCCAGGCGCCGCATCACCGCAGATACGTCCCGGGCAGCATGGTGCTCGAAACCACCTGGCATACACCCACCGGGTGGCTGGTCGTTCATGACCTGCTGGTGATGGGGCGGCCCGACGTCAGTCACCGCCGCGCGGACTACCGCCGGGCGCCGACCGACTTCGGCGCCACCGGTGTGCTGCTGCGGACCGCCACCTGTATCGGCGGGCAGGTCGAGGTGATGGTGGACTGCTCCCCGCTGTTCAGCTACGGGGCCACCGGCGGGACGTGGAGCTACCGGGGTGAGGGGTATGTGTCGATGACGGTCGCTCCCGAAGAGGGCGACCTCCGGCTCGATCTGGCCGGGAGCATCCGGCTTGGGGTGCTCGGTGTCCGCTGCTATGGCCGCACCACGCTGACCGACGGCGAGTCGGCGTATGTGACCCTGTCCTGGGACGCCGATAGCGTCCCTGGAAGCTGGGAGGAGGCCGCCGCCGCGCTGAACGCCACCGTCGGCTACTGGCGCGACTGGCTGAGCGCGGCCAAGATACCCGACCATCCGTGGCGGCCTTACCTCGAGCGCAGCGCGCTGACCCTCAAGGGGCTGAGCTACGCCCCGACCGGCGCCATCATGGCCGCGGCGACCACCTCGCTGCCCGAGACACCGGGCGGTGCGCGCAACTGGGACTACCGCTTCACCTGGATCCGGGATTCGGCGTTCATGCTCCGATCGCTGTACGAGCTCGGTTTCGGCTGGGAGGCGATCGAGTATTTCGGGTTTATCATCGACGCCGTCAGCAGCGGCAACCGCAACGGGCCGTTCGAGCTGCAGATCATGTACGGCATCGGCGGTGAACGCGAGCTCACCGAGCGGACCCTCGACCACCTGTCCGGGTGGCGGGGAGCCCGCCCGGTCCGGGTGGGCAACGGCGCCTGGAACCAGCGCCAGCACGACGTATGGGGAATGATCCTGGACGCGGTCGACGTCCAGTTCCGGCGGAATGCCTCCCAGATCGAGATGCCGCTGTGGCAGGGCCTGGCTGGGTTCGTGCAGGCCGCCCTCGAGCACTGGCATGAGCCAGACCAAGGGCTCTGGGAGGTCCGGGGCGAGCCGAAGCACTTCACAGCCTCGAAGGTGATGTGCTGGGTGGCGGCATCACGCGGCGCCGACCTGGCCAGGCAGCGCGGCGACGAGCGGGCCAAGCAGTGGCAGGCGGGCGCCGACGAGATCAGGGCCGAGGTACTCGAGAAGGGC
>Ga0116218_1001666_pt1 | contig 13545 bp, 9 predicted proteins | sample Sb_taG_2_FD_88966 | JGI IMG/M metagenome (GOLD analysis project Ga0116218, IMG submission 88966) | Peat soil microbial communities from Weissenstadt, Germany - Sb_50d_5_LS metaG | ecosystem: Environmental > Terrestrial > Soil > Wetlands > Peat | place: Germany: Weissenstadt | collected 2010-09-21 | reverse complement strand
GCCTTGGTCGATGCCACGCCAATTTCCGGGCCGGCGTGGGTGTAGATGGTTCCGGCGGCTTCGCGCGTGATCATGGAGCCGACCACGTTACAGATGGCCAGCGTCTTCGAGCCCTTGGCCTTAGCTTCACGCTGGGCCGCGATGGTGTCGGCGGTTTCGCCGGATTGCGAAATCAGCAGCGTCATGATGTCCGGTCCCAGGATCGGGTCGCGATAGCGCCATTCGCTGGCGTAATCGACTTCCACCGGAACGCGGGCAAGGTTCTCGATCATGAATTTGCCCGCCAGGCCCGCATGCCAACTGGTGCCGCAGGCGGCGATATTGATTTTCTTCAGCGCCTTGAACTCGACTTCGCCGACTTGCATTTCGTTGAGGAAGATGGCGCCGGTATCCTGCGAGACGCGGCCGAGCGTGGTGTCGCGAACGGTGCGGGGCTGCTCATAAATTTCTTTGAGCATGAAGTGCTTGTAGCCGCCCTTTTCCGCCATGATCGGGTCCCAGGTGATGCGCTGCGCCTTTCGCTCCAGCGGATGGCCGTCGAAATCGGTGACCCGCACACCGGCCTGCGTGATCACGGCCAGATCGCCATCGGCCAGAAAGAAAAGATCACGGGTGTGGTCGAGGAGTGCGGGCACGTCGCTGGCAACGAAGTATTCATCTTTGCCGAGGCCGATGACGGCGGGTGGCCCATTGCGCGCCGCGACGATCTTGTTCGGGTCGTCGACCGCGATCACCACCAGCGCGAACACGCCGGTGAGTTCCTTCACTGCCTTGCGCACGGCTTCTTCCAAAAGTGGCTTGTGACCGTTTCCCGTCTGCAGGTAGTGCTTTTCGATCAGGTGCGCGATGATTTCCGTGTCCGTTTCGGTAGTGAACTTGTGTCCTTCGGCGATCAGCTTCTTCTTCAGCGAGAGATAGTTCTCGACGATGCCGTTGTGCACCACCACGATCTTGCCGGTGCAGTCGCGATGGGGATGGGCGTTTTCTTCGGTGGGGCGGCCATGGGTGGCCCAGCGAGTGTGTCCGATGCCGTAGGTGCCGTCGAGCGGCTTGAGGCGGATGACTTCTTCCAGATTGCGCAGCTTGCCTTCGGCGCGGCGGATCTGCAAGCCCTCGCCGTTTCCGGCCACCGCGATTCCCGCCGAGTCGTAGCCGCGATACTCCAGCTTTCTAAGTCCCTCAATGATGACGGGGACGACTTGCTTCTTGCCCACATATCCCACGATTCCGCACATTGGTTAATTGACTCCTTGACGAATGGTTCAGTGGGGGCCGGTTATCTTGGGTAAGAATATTCGCCAAGCACAACCGGAAAACTTATTCTTCGAGGGAGAAACGAAACTCTTCAATGACCGGGTTCGTTAGAACTTCGCGCGCGATCTGCTCAACTTCCGCTTTCGCATCATCCTTTGAGATACCGCCGTTGAGAGTAATTTCGAAATACTTTCCTTGCCGCACTTCCTGCAGACTCTTGTAGCCGATTTTCGCCAGGGCGCCGTGGATGGTCTTACCCTGCGGATCCAGAACGCTCTTCTTCAATGAAACGTAGACGTATGCTTTCATCAACCCCTCGATTATACGTCAGGTGGCAGCGAACAGGACCTCGGTGTTCGTTATAGGACGTATGGGTTCGGGCCCATTCACCGTGCGAGTCTGAGGCCGTAACTTATTCAAAAGATAATAGTTGACGATCCAGCTCCGCGATGGCCTGTTCCAGCATTTGGCGATGGCGAGGGTTGCTGGCGGCTTGCAGTTGTTGAGTGAGGCGGGAGCGGGAAAGAAGCAAGCCCTCGCGTTTCCGGTTGCGCTGCTGCTCGTCGGGAGAGATCGGCGCACCGACGGCCTCCCGCCGCTCTAACATAACTTCTTGTTGCTGTTCTACGGATTTACTTTCCCATCCGCGGGCCATTTAAGGAATCTTAACTCGAAGTTTTGGGGATGACACCAAGAAAGAACTTGCCTGTGACCCGGAGACGGAGTAACAATGACTTTTCCGGAGAAGCACAAATCCGGGAAACTGTGCCGCAGACCTGAGGGGGCTCCCCGACCGGGGAGGATGAGATTGGTTCCCAAGCAAAGGAACCAACGCCTGCGGACACGACGTTATTGAGATGTAGTTTCTCGCAGCTTGGCAAGTTGCGACGGCCCCCGGTTCCTGCTCAAAATCAGACTGCCCGATCACTGCACTCGTGAGGTGCAGGAGGTGTGCCCATGCCGGAAAATAGAGTCGCGCTCGAGGGAGAAGCCTCGCCTGAACACAGCCGGTACCGGCTGCTACTCGAGATCACCGACCTGGTAGCGCGAGCCCGGAGCCTGCCCGAAGCACTCAAAGAACTCGCTCCCCCGGTGCTGGCTCTGACGGGAGGCGAATTGCTGAATCTATCCCTCCACGACCCGAGCCGGGATTGCATGCTGACTCAGTATTGGAAGAAAAACCAGGGGAGTGGTGAGTTCGACGCTTTCCCGGTGGACGAAGCGGCGAGCGGGTGGGCATGGAAACATCAGGAGACGATCGAGATTCCGGATATCGAACACGAACAGCGGTTTCCCGACATTGTGCCGGCGTTACTCAATCACGGTGTGCGATCCTACACCGTCCTTCCCATCAGCACTCCAGCACGCCGATTTGGAGCGCTGGGCCTGGGCAAGAAGGTTCCCGAGGTGTTGAAGGGCGAGGACGTGGAGTTTCTTTCTCGGGTCGCGCTGATGGGAGCGCTTGCGCTCGAGAGGGACAGAGCCAACCGCGCTCTTGAGGAACAGCAGAGTCTGGTCGCGATCAGCCGTGAACTCAGTTCCAGCCTGGAGTTGGAGAAGCTGTTACCGGTCATTCTTTCCAGCCTGCGGAGCATCGCGCGCTACGACCGGGCCGTCCTCTCCCTGCTGGACGAGGATGGCAAGAACGTGCACTTGTATGGGGACGCTTTGGAGTGGGAACCTTTTGTCAACCACGGGAGCGCGATTCGGCTTGAGCAATCACTCTCGGCGCGGGCGATCCAGACGCGAAACGTGACATTCCTTGCCGCAGACGATTTGCGCGACTTGAACGAACCGCTGGCGAAAGCCATGTATGCGGGCGGGGTTCGGTCGGTTTGCAGCGTGCCCCTGGTTGCAGGCAATCAGATCTGGGGAGCGCTGAATCCGAGCAGCATGATCGAAAATGCTTTCGGCCCGTCGGAGGTTGAATACCTGCAACAAGTTGCCAATCAGATTGCGGCTGCGCTGCAGAATGCGCATGCCTACCGCGAGATCGCACAGCTCAAGGAGCGACTTGCCCAGGAAAAGCGCTACCTGGAGCACGAAATCCGAAGCGCGAACCGGCCCGACGATATCGTCGGGGAGAGCCCGGCCTTGAAACGCGTGCTGGATTACGCAGGCATTGTCGCCGACACCGATTCCACCGTCCTGATCACGGGCGAAACCGGGACGGGCAAAGAACGTATCGCGCGCTTGATTCACAGCATGAGCCGGCGCAAAGACCGCAATTTTATCAAGCTGAACTGCGCCGCCATTCCCACGGGACTGCTGGAAAGCGAGTTGTTCGGCCACGAAAAAGGGGCGTTTACCGGAGCGGTCAGCCAGAAGCTGGGCCGGCTGGAGTTGGCGGATAAGGGCACTCTGTTGCTTGACGAGATTGGAGAGGTTGCTTTGGAATTGCAACCCAAGTTGCTGCGCGTATTGCAGGACCAGGAGTTCGAGCGGTTGGGAGGAACGAAGACGATCCGGGTGGACGTGCGGCTGATCGCCGCCACCAATCGCGATCTGGTGCGCGCGGTCGAAGAAAAAGAATTTCGCGGTGACTTGTTCTACCGCCTGCACGTGTTTCCCCTGCATTTGCCGGCGTTGCGCGAGCGACGCGAAGACATCCCCATGCTGGTTCGGAGTTTCGTTGAGAAGTGCGCGGCCCGGCTGCACAAGCGGATCGACGCCATCCCCGATGAGGCGATGGAAGCCATGATGCGCTGGCGATGGCCGGGAAACATCCGCGAACTGGAGAATTTTATCGAGCGCTCGGTAATCCTGTCGGAAGGCAACCGGTTAACGCCGCCGCTCAGCGAGTTGCGCGAGGAAATCTTACGGCAACCCTCCGACCCCGACGGCACGCTGCGCGACCGAGAGCGTGAACACATTATCGAAATTCTGCGCCAAACCCGGGGCGCACTGTCGGGCCCGAAGGGCGCAGCGGCCCGGCTTGGACTCAAGCGCACCACCCTCCAGTACAAGATGCAGCGGCTGGGAATCTCACGCACGGATTATCTGAATTAGACGTGGGGACAGCCTAGGGCGGCTGTCCCTACGCAACAACTGCCGAACCTTCGGCAGCCGAGCCAGCGCTCCGGCAGCTTCTTTGGCACGGTTAAGTTAAAACCATCCCTAAGACGAGAAGTTGCAGCCACTTAGCCATTGTGAGTAGTTGGCACTTGGTGTGCACCGCGGCTTCGGGTGGCGCATTTTCCGCTTCCCTCCAGCGAACGATTCCGCCAGCCAAGCTTCGCTGACCAGGAGAATTTTGCCATGCGTGTGCCCCGGCGCTTCGCAATTCCCAGAGACTGCCTAAGCCGCACCTTGAGGCAGAACGGTGATTTCTGTAAATTGCCTCAGCCGCTGATGGCTGAGTTCAATGCGCTGGGGCACCTGACCCTGTATCCCGGTAATGCCACTTTGATCACCGAAGGTCAAATTCCGCGCGGCGTCTACATCGCCTGTTCGGGTCGCTCCAAGCTCTCGGTCGAGGCCCGCGATGGCAAGACGATCATCCTGAAGATTGTCGGAGATCGCCAGGTGATGGGGCTGAGCGCGGTCGTCTGCGGGGGGCCATCGCTGATTACCGTCACCACCATCGAGCTATGCCAGATCAAGTTCGTCGAACGCGAAAGCTTTCTGCGTCTGATCGAAAGCAACAGCCACGCCGCGCTGGCGTGCGCCACCCTGCTTGCCCGCGAGGCCATAACCTCGTTCGACGATGTGCACGATCTGTTGCTGGCCCGCAGCTCGACGGAGAAGCTCGCTCGCCTGCTGCTTTCCTGGGTCACGGACGAGCCCCGCAACTGGGAACTGCGCGTACCCACGGAATTCACTCACGAAGAAATAGCCCAGATGATCGGATCTTCGCGGGAAACGGTAACTCGCTTATTGAGTGATATGAAACGGAAGGATTTAATTCGGCTTGAGGGGGCGACGCTGGTGATTCCCAACCGGATTGCCCTGCAAGCGATCGCCGCCTAAAAGGTCCCTCCCCGGGCGGGCCAGCCGTCTCCGTGTCCGCCCTTTTTTCAATTCTCAGTTCCTAGTAACTGGCCCCTGGTTCACCGAGAACTGTCTGTAAGGTTTTCACTGAGAACTGACAACTGCCTTACAGGTTGAACAGTTCCCGCAGGCGGCGGGTCTGTGCGCGGCTCACAGGAATTTCGGTCTGTTTTTTGTCGTCCATGCGCAGCTGGTAGGAACTCTTGAACCACGGCACGACTTCGCGGATGTGATTGATGTTGACCAGAAATGACCGATGCGCCCGCCAGAACAAATTGGGATCGAGGTTGTCGAAAAGCTCTTCCAGCGTCCGGCAGTTCGACTGGCCTTCCATGCCCGCGTGACCGCTGGTGGCCACGGTGATCACGCCATCTTCGATAGTCGCGTAGCAGATATCCTTCGGATCGGCCAGGAATAGCCTTCCCGCCGCTTTGATCAGAATCTTCGCCGTCTGCGGCTTCTGCGATTCCAGCATCCGCACCAGCGTTTCGAATTTTTCTTCCGGCCCGGCGCCCGCTTCGATCTTTGCCCGCGCCTTCTCGATGGACTGGACCACTCGCTTCTTATCGAACGGCTTCAGGATGTAGTCGACCGCGTTTACCTCGAACGCCTTCACCGCATATTGATCGAAGGCGGTCGCGAAGACAATTTTGGGCAGCGGAACCTTGCGATCGAGCAGCTTCTTGATAACGCCGAAACCGTCCAGGCCAGGCATTTGGACGTCGAGAAACACGATGTCCGGGTTGTGTTCGCGGATCAGGCTGATGGCCTCGAGGCCGTTTTTGCCCTGCGCGACCACGTTCACGTCGTCCAGGTTCTTGAGCAGGTAGGCAAGCTCGTCGCGCGCCAGTTGTTCGTCGTCGACGATGATCGCGGAGAGAGCCATAGGGTTCCGAACCGAACTGCTGACACCGGCATGTGCGGCGGCAATGGCCATGTCCTTAATGGCGAGTATAGCTACTGGAGCGGGTGGGCCGCCAGTCGCCCGCTTGAGTCGCCAGTCCTTTACGAATAGGCTTCGATGGCCAGCGCCATTCCCATGCCGCCGCTAACGCAGAGCGTGGCCAGTCCGCGGCGCGCTTTTCGCTTCAGCATTTCGTGGACCAGCGTCACCGTGATTCGCGTCCCCGTGCAACCAATGGGATGGCCGAGCGCGATGGCGCCGCCGTTGACGTTTAGTTTCTCGCGATCGAAATGCAATTCGCGATCGCAGGCCAGCACCTGGGCGGCGAAGGCTTCATTGAGTTCGACCAGATCGAAGCTGCTGAGATTGAGGCCGTGTTTGTGTTCCAACTTGCGGATGGCCGGCACCGGTCCGATGCCCATGACGCGCGGATCCACGCCGCCGGAAGTTGCGGCAAGAATTCGCGCCAACGGTTTCAGGTTGTTTTGCTGGATGAATTTCTCGCTCGCTACGACCACGGCCGCTGCGCCATCGGTGATGCCGGAAGAATTTGCGGCAGTAATGGTTCCGGCCTTCGTCCCGGCCTTCGTCCCGGCCTTCGAAAACACTGGAGCCAGCTTAGCCATCTTCTCCATGGTTGCGTCGAGGAACAAGTGTTCGTCGCGCGAGAAAACGGTTGCGCCCCTCTTGCCCTGGATGGTGACCGGAACAATTTCGGCGTCGAAGCGTCCACTGGCTTGCGCACTGGCGGCGCGCCGCTGCGACACGAGCGCGAACTGATCCTGCTCTTCGCGCGAAACTCTGTACTGCTCCGCAAGAATCTCGGCAGTCTCGCCCATCAACATTCTCGCCATGGGGCAGAAAAATCCGTCGCGATACATGCCGTCGACGAGCTCCTGATGGCCGAGACGATATCCCCAGCGCGCGCCCTCGAGATAATAAGGAAGCCGCGACATCGATTCGGTCCCGCCAGCCAGCGCGCAGTCGAGATTGCCGATAGCGATCTCCTGGTATGCGAGTGCGATGGACTTGATTCCGGACGCGCACGCCTTGTTCACCGTGTAGGCGGGAGCTTCCTGAGGAATGCCGCTGCGGATGGAAATCTGGCGCGCGGGATTTGGGCCGCCTCCAGCCTGCCGGGCGTTGCCGAAAATCGTCTCTTCCACCTGCTGCGGCTGCACTCCGGCGCGTTCAAGCGCTACCCTAGCGGCGACCACGCCGATGTCAACGGCGGAAAGCGAGGCGAGCGAGCCTCCAAACTTGCCGATGGGCGTGCGCACAGCAGAGAGGATGTATACGGCGTTCAATAGCGCCTCCCGGACATTTGAGTTTAGCAGTCTGTGAAAAGATTCTTCACCACAGGGACCACAGAGGACCACAGGGTCTTGAGCCTTCCCCTGTGTTCCTCTGTGGTCCCTGTGGTGAAGAACTTCCGCACTCGATAAACTAATCGGCGTGAACATTCTCTACGGAATCAATACGGTTACAGAAGCGCTCAAGGCGCGCGGCCGCAACTTCGAGTGGGTCGGTGTCGCCAAAGAGCGGAAAGATATTCGCCTGCGGCGGGTGATTGACGAGTGCCGCAAGATCGGCGTTCCGGTGCGCGTTTTATCGCGTATGGAACTTGATGAAATTGCCGGCAACGCTGCGCATCAGGGCCTGGTGGCCGCAACCTCGGCAAAGCAATACAGCGATCTCGATGATCTAGTGGCGTCGCGCCGCGGCGAGCGCTCGCTGATCGTCGTGCTTGATGGAGTCGAAGATCCGCACAATCTGGGAGCGATCCTGCGCACGGCCGATGCTGCGGGAGCGGATGGCGTGGTGATTCCCGAACGCCGCTCCGCCGCGGTTACGGGAGCGGTGGCGAAGGTTTCGGCGGGAGCCAGCGAACATCTTCCGGTTGCCAAAGTGACGAACATCTCGCGCGCGCTTGAGGAATTGAAAGAGAAGGATCTGTGGATTGTTGGATTAGACGAGCGCGGCCCGCAGACTTACGACGCGGTCGACTACAAGATGCACTGCGCCATTGTGCTCGGCGCCGAAGGCAAGGGACTGCACGATCTGGTGCGGAAACACTGCGATTTCCTGGTATCGATTCCGATGCTGGGGAAAGTTCCATCGCTGAATGTATCGGTAGCGGCGGGCGTCGTGCTGTACGAAGTTGTGCGGCAGAGGCGGCTGGGCGCATCGAAACAATCATGAGACCCCTCTGTGTCCTCTGTGTCCTCTGTGGTTTAAGTTCTTTGTCCTTCGCCTTGGAGCGCGAAGCCTTCACCATTGCGAAATATGATTTGCAGATCACCCTTGAGCCTGCACAGCAGAGGCTCGGCGCTCGGGGCAAGATCACACTGCGCAACGATTCGGCTCAGCCGCAGAGAATCGTTGCCTTGCAGATTTCTTCGTCTCTAAACTGGCGTTCGATCCGGGTGGACGGCAAGCCCGTTCAATTCGTTTCGCAACCCTACAGTTCTGATATCGACCACACCGGCGCGCTTTCCGAAGCCATCGTGACGCTGCCCGCCGAAATCAAGCCGAAAGATTCCGTGGAGCTTGAAATCGGCTACGAAGGTGTAATTCCACTGGATACGACGCGGCTGACTCGGATCGGCGTTCCGGAGGACATCGCTAGACATTCGAGCTGGGATCAGATCAGTAGATCATTCACGGCGGTGCGCGGCGCGGGATATGTGGCGTGGTATCCGATAACGACGGAGTCGGCGGATTTTTCCGAGGGAAACAGTTTGTTCGAGGTTGCCGATCGATGGAAGAAGAGGGAAGCGGGAAGCGAATTAAAGGTTCAGTTTAGTTACTTGGAAACTCGTGTCGATGTATTGCCGTCGCTGCTGTGCGGAGTTGAGCACGGCTATCACGGGCGAAACGTGAGCACGAATGCCGAAGCCGTCCGATGGGAGAGTGCAATGTCCTGTCTATGGTCCCCGCTCGGCACGGTCACACCGACATTCGTGATTGCGAGATATGTTTCCCCGAAGCAAGCGCAGTTCGGTCTGCATAGTTTCCCAGGCCATGAGGCAGGCGCCGCCACCTATTCAAACGCGTATGACCCGGCGACCAAGTTCGTGACTGGTTGGTTCGGCTGGTATAGCGGCAACGTCGAAGTTGCCGATTTAGCCGATCCAAATTCCGCTCCGTTTGAGAGCGGCACGTTGTTGCTGGTATCGCTGGCGGCGGAGGATTCGAAGCTGGCGGGGATCAACCTGGTTCACGAATTGGTTCATTCCAGGTTGCCATCATCAAGGCCGTGGGTATACGAGGGATTGGCTCACTTTGCGGAGGCGATGTATCGCCAGCAGCAAGGTGGACGTGAGGCAGCGCTCGATCTCCTTGGACTGCACCGGGCAGCGTTTCTTGATTCGGAAAAAGAAGTGTCGGCCGCGCTGCAGAAGAACGTCGCGCAGAGGAGCGTCGGAGAGAAGAGCATAGGCCAGCCGCTGGCGACCACATTTGACGAAACCTATTATCGGAGCAAGGCTGCAGACGTGTGGTGGATGTTGCGTGACATGGTTGGAGATGATGCGCTGAAGCAGGCCATCGGCAAGTATCGGGCCGAGGACGACAAGGATCCCAAGTATGTGGAGCAGTTGATCGAATCCGCCGCCAAGCGCGACCTAGGCTGGTTCTTCGACGACTGGGTGTATCAGGATCGCGGCCTGCCGGACTTCCGCGTGCAGTCTGTGCATCCGTGGAAGACGGAAAAAGAAGTGCAGATGATTACCGTAACGCTGGAGAACCTTGGCAACGCCGGGGCAGAGGTTCCGTTCACAATAACTTTTGAAGGCGGCGAGATCACGAAACGGATTGAGGTGCACGCCAAAGCCACGGCTACTACACGAGTTGAGTTGCCCGGAACGCCGAGCGAGATTGACGTTAACGACGGCAGTGTTCCGGAAAGCGATTTGACGAATAACGTGTTCAAGATTCCCGAACAATAACCAACACCTACCACGGAGGCACAGAGACACGGAAGAATTAGAACGTGAGGGGTCGGCCTCAGTTTTGCAATTTCACTTCTGACTTCTGCAATTGAGTTTCCGATCATTTGCTTTCCTCCGTGTCTCCGTGCCTCCGTGGTAGATTCTCTTGTTCGGTCTTGAGGAGAAAACTTGCCTTACATTCAATTTCTCGGCGCTGCCGGGACGGTAACTGGTTCGAAGCACCTGATCAACACTGGTTACGATTCGAGCGGCAAGCAGGGATTTCAGGTTCTGATCGATTGCGGACTTTTCCAGGGACAGAAAGAATGGCGCGAGCGCAACTGGCAGGACACTCCCGTCCCGGCGCGTGAAATTGATGCGGTTGTTCTTACCCATGCGCATCTCGATCACTGCGGCTGGATTCCGCGTCTGGTGAAAGAAGGGTTCCACGGGCCTATCTACGCCACAGCGCCAACCATCGATCTGTGCTCGGTCGTGTTGCCGGATTCCGGACACCTGCAGGAAGAAGACGCGGCGTTCTACAACAAAAGGAAAGTGTCGAAGCACGATCCGGCGTTGCCTTTGTACACGCTCAAAGAAGCGCAGGATTGCCTGAAGCGCTTCCAGCCGGTCGCGGTCGGCGAGACCACTCAACTAAGCCCGGAGCTGGCGTTCCGCTTCGTGCATGCTGCACACATTCTGGGTTCCTGCATGGTGGAAATCACGCTGCAAATAGACGGCCGCAGTCGCCGGCTGCTTTTTACCGGCGATATCGGCCGAGTGCGCGATAGCTTGATTGCTCCCGGCAAGGTGGTGCACTCCGGGCCGCAGGAGAACGAGACCGCCGACCTGCTGGTCATGGAATCCACGTACGGCAACCGGCAGCATCCCGACACCGATCCTCGACCGGAACTCGCCCGGCTGATTCGCGAGACGGCCGAGCGCGGCGGCACCGTGATCGTTCCGGCATTTGCCGTCGAGCGGACGCAGAAATTTCTTTTCATTCTGAAAACACTAATGGAGACTGGCCAGATTCCGCGCCTGCCGGTGTACTGCGACAGCCCGATGGCGATCAAGGCGGTCGAAATTTTCATGAAGCACTCGGAGGAATACACGCCCCGAGCCGCCGATCTGATAGCAAAATACGGGTCGCCCATCCAGTGGCCGGGCTTCACGTTTACGTTAACTGCCGAGCAGTCGAAGAAGATCAACGAGAGCCACTATCCGTCGATTATTGTTTCGTCGAGTGGAATGGTGACCGGGGGCCGCATCCTGCATCATCTGGCGCAGCGGCTGCCCGATCCCAAGAACCTGGTGATTTTTATCGGCTTTCAGGCGCCGGGCACGCGCGGCGCCATCATCAAGAACGGAGGGCGCGAGGTGAAAATCTTCGGCCAGTTCGTGCCCATCCGCGCTCAGGTCGCGGCGCTCGAACAGTTCAGCGATCACGCCGATCCGCCAGAGCTGTTGGAGTGGTTGCGCACGTTCAGGAACCAGCCAGGCGCAACCTATCTTGTCCACGGCGAGCCCGTCGCATCGTCGCAACTTCGCGATCGGATGAAGATAGAACTGGGATGGAATGTGCAGGTGGCGGAATACATGGAGCGAGTGGAGGTGAAGTAGCGTGGGGTTGGCCGCACGCTACTCGATCGAAAACACGGCATAAACGGTGGCGTCGCTCTTCACCTTCTGCAGAAACAAGGTCAGAGTCGGCCGTTTCTCTGCCGCAGACCCGACCAACGCTGACATTGTGTTGACGGTCATCCCTCGCCACATCTTCGGCACCGGCGCGCGATTGCTCGCATAGACCAGTTCCCCAAGTTTTGTCCCCAGCCCCTTTTGCCATTTGATCGGCGATAGACCTAGCCTTTGCCAAGGCGGCGCCTCCTGCTTTGGCTTGCAAGGCTACAGGGTCCACGACATTCCATTCCACGTCCTCCACTTCATTCGCCCCAGCCTTGACCGCGAGATCGACAACCGCCTGCGCCTCAGTGGCAGACACGGTTACATGCCAAGATTGCTCCGCGGTGAACTGACGCTCCTTCTTCATGTCCGCAGTCCATTTTTCGTCGATCTCCGTGCGAGCCAGATGCAGCTTCTCGGTTTCGATGTTTGCTTTCGGAACCTTGGCGTCCAAGAGCGCTTTCGTAATCCGCTCGGCCACTCGGACGTTTTCCTGAAAAGCAGCGTCCTGAGTGATTCCAAAATTGTGATATCCAATCTCGAGCACCGCGACTTCGGCATCTGCCGTTATGGACTCGTCGGCGGTCACAGCGATGGTCTTGTTCTGACGATTTACCTGAATATCCTGCCCAAACACTGACCCGGTGATGGCAGTGACAGCGATCATTAACACAAAGTGTTTCAAGGAGTCCTCCGAAAATGGGTGTCACGGACGTTGTACTACAGAGCGAGGAAGTGGAGAAGAGCGATTTTACTGCGCGGAGGCGGAATTGGAGAACCTAACCAATGCCTCTAACTTTCGTTCCGCCGCTCCCGAATCGATCGCATCAGCCGCCAGCGGCACAGCATCGCTCAGATGATCGGCGCGTCCGGCGGCGACGAGGGCAGCGGCGGCGTTGAGCAGCACTACGTCGCGGCGTGCGGAATTCTTTCCTGAGAGTACATCGCGGATCAGCGTGGCGTTGCGAGCGGCGTCGCCGCCAGAAATTTCGTCGAGCGTGGAGCGCTGCAGACCGAATTCCTCGGGCGTGACTTCGTAGGTGCGCACCTGGCCCTCGCGGACTTCTCCGACACGCGTGGGGCCGGTTATCGTGATTTCATCCAGTCCGTCATTGCCATGAACTACCAGCGCGCGATGGAGTCCCAGCATGCTGAGCGCTTCTGCAAGTTTTTCGACAAGGTCCGCGGAATAAACGCCCACTACCTGGCAGGTGGCGCGCGCGGGATTGGTCAGCGGACCGAGCAGGTTGAAAACTGTGCGCAAATGCAGCTCGCGGCGGGCGGTCTGCACGTGCTTCATTGCGGAATGCATGGCGGGGGCGAAAAGAAACGCGATCCCCACTTGTTCAAGGCAGGCCGCGATCTGCGTGGCTGGCAACTGGATGTTCACGCCCAGCGCCTCCATCACGTCGGCGGAGCCGCACTTCGAGGTCACGCTGCGATTGCCATGCTTGGCGACACGCACGCCGGCGCCGGCGACCACGAAGGCTGTGGCCGTTGAAATGTTGAAGGTGCCGCTGGTATCGCCGCCGGTGCCGCAGGTATCGACAAGCGCGTCGCGCCCGGTGCCACTGGCGTCGAGAACGGAGTCGGAGTGGAGTTCGAGCGGAACGGCGGCGGCGCGGATGGCTTCGGCAAATCCGACGATTTCTTCTACCGTCTCACCCTTCATGTGCAACGCCACCAGCAGCGCCGCAATTTGCGCGTCCGTGCATTGGCCGGTGAGCACCTCGGTCATCACCGCGTGCGCATCTTCGCGGGAGAGCGATTGGTGGTGAACCG
>Ga0116218_1001664_pt1 | contig 13558 bp, 11 predicted proteins | sample Sb_taG_2_FD_88966 | JGI IMG/M metagenome (GOLD analysis project Ga0116218, IMG submission 88966) | Peat soil microbial communities from Weissenstadt, Germany - Sb_50d_5_LS metaG | ecosystem: Environmental > Terrestrial > Soil > Wetlands > Peat | place: Germany: Weissenstadt | collected 2010-09-21 | reverse complement strand
TTATGTCCGCATCTTCGCAACTTATTCAGATCGAACTCGGCCCCGTCGTCCGCAGCCCCAAGCCTTCGTGGCTCAAGGCTAAGGCTCCGGTGGGGGACAACTTGCACAACCTGAAGAAGTGGGCGCGCGGGCTGGGGCTGCACACGGTTTGCGAGTCGGCGCAATGTCCGAATATTGGAGAATGCTGGGACCATCACACCGCGACTTTCATGCTGCTGGGCGATATCTGCACGCGGCGGTGCGGGTTTTGCGCGGTGCCTAAGGGGCGTCCGGAGGCGATTGATTGGGACGAGCCGCGACGCGTGGCGGAAGCGGTCGCCACGCTTGGATTGCGGCATGCGGTGGTGACCAGCGTGAATCGCGACGATGACAACGTCGGCGGCGCCCGGATTTTCGCCGAGACGATTCGGCAGATTCGCGAGCTGGTGCCGGAGTGCCGGGTCGAGGTGCTGATTCCCGACTTCCAAGGGCTGGAAGAACCGCTGCGCATCGTGCTCGATGCGAAGCCCAACGTGCTGAATCACAATACGGAGACGGTTCCGCGGCTTTACCGCGCGGTGCGCTCGGGGGCTCGCTACCAGAGGACGCTTGATCTGCTGGCGAATGCGAAGAAGTGGGATCCGGCTACGGTTACCAAGAGCGGCGTGATGGTTGGCATCGGCGAGGAGACTGGCGAACTAATTGAGGTCTTCCGCGACCTGGGCTCGTGTGGGGTCGATATTCTGACGATTGGGCAATATCTGCGTCCGTCCGAGGACCATCTTCCCATGACGCGCTATTACACTCCTGCCGAGTTTGTGTCGCTTAAGGAAGAAGCACTGAAGTTTGGGTTCAAACACGTTGAGTCGGGACCGCTGGTGCGGTCGAGTTATCACGCGCATGAACAGGCGGACGTGGCGGCGGGATAGATTGTTCCAGTCTTAAGGGTTCATGCGGAGTCAGCGAAAATCTCTTGGTGCACGCTTTTGTGGAATCCCAACCTTGCGCACAGAACGCGCAAGGATGGGGCACCCTTGGTTTGCCTCACTTCCCTACCACACCTTGCATGCGTTCTGATTCACCATGGGTGCGGTTGCCGGGCAGTGGTAGGCTTCACGGAACTCCGGCATATTGGAAAGCGGGCCGTTTACACGGTACTTTGACGGGGAATGCGGATCGATGGTGACCAGCATGCGCGTCAGGGCATCGGTCTGGTTATTGCACCACACGTTGGCCCATCCCAGAAAGAAACGCTGCTCGGCGGAGAGGCCGTCGATGGGCGCCGGTTCCTTGCCGGCAAATCTGTTCAGCAGGGCCATGTAGGCGATGCGCAGGCCGCCATTGTCGGCCGTGTTCTCGCCCAAGGTGAGCTTGCCGTTCAGCTTGAGGTCGTCGACGGCGACGAAGTTTGCGTACTGGTCTTTGATGCAGCCCGTGCGTTCTTCGAATTGCTTCTTGTCGTTCGCGGTCCACCAGTCGCGAAGATTGCCGTCGGCATCGAACTGGCTGCCCTCGTCGTCAAAGCCGTGGGTCAATTCGTGACCGATCACAGCTCCGATTCCGCCGAAGTTCATGGCGTCGTCGGCATGGTTGTCGTAGAACGGTGGCTGCAGAATTCCGGCGGGGAAGGTGATGTTGTTCTGGTTGGGATCGTAGTTTGCGTTCACGGTCATCGGCGGATATTCCCAGTCCCTTTTATCGAGCGGCTGGCCAATCTTGTTCAACCTCCGCTTCATGTCGTTCTGATTCGCGCGTTGCGAGTTACCCAAGGCATCGCCGCGCACGATCTGGAGGGCGGAGTAGTCGCGCCACTTATCGGTGTAGCCGATGCGGTTGGTGATGGCCTGCAACTTCACCAGCGCCTGAGTTTTTGTGTCCGCGCCCATCCAGGGCAAGCTCTTGATGTCTTCACCCAGCGCCTTTTCCAGAGCCCCGACCATGGCCAGCGTGCGCTCCTTGCCTTCGGCGCCGAAGGTCTGCTGGACATAAACCTGGCCGACCAAATCGCCGAGGTCACCGTTCGTGTAACCCACGCAACGCTTCCAGCGCGGACGCAACTCCTTCGTCCCTTGCATCGTCCTGGCGTAGAAATCGAAGTTCTCGTTCACGAACGCCGTCGACAACAAACGCGCGTTGTTGTGCACCGTGTGCCAGCGCAGGTAGGTCTTCCAATCGTCGAGCGAGTGCGCGCTTAATACTTCCTGCATGTTCTTAATGAAATCCGGCTCGGACACGTTGAGCGAATCGAACCGGGGAGCGCCGACGCCTTCGAAGTAGGTGGTCCAGTTGAACGCCGGGCTCAGAGCGGCGAGTTCCTGGTTGGACAGCTTGTGGTAGATCTTCTGCGGATCGCGGCGGCTGGTCTGGTCGAGCGCGCCTTTGGCCAGGCCGGTTTCAATCTCCATGACGACCTTGGCTGCGGCCGCAGCTTTGCCCGGATCGTCGCCGAGGAGGACAAACATCTTCGCCACATGCTCGACGTATTTCTTGCGCAGCTCGACCGATTTCGGATCGTCTTTGAAATAGTAATCGCGGTCGGGCATACCTAGGCCGCCCTGGTCCACCTCGGCAATGATCTGGCTGGCGTTCTTGAAATCGGATCCGGAATCGAAGCCGAACAATACATCGGTGCCTTCACGATGCAGCCGCACCATCTCCTTTGGAAGCTCTGCTTTCGATTGGATGGCGACAATGCTCTGGAAGTCCTGCTCCAATGGCCTCGCGCCCGCTTTTTCGATGGCACTTTCGTCCATGCAACTGGCGTAGTAATCGCCGATCTTCTGCTCATTGGAGCTGCGGCCGGGGCGGTCGGCCGACGCTTTTTCGAGAATGTCGCGCACGATGTATTCGCCGCGTTGCTGCAATTCGTTGAAGCGACCCCAGCTGGGGCGGTCGGCGGGAACCGGATTCTGCGCCTTCCACTTGCTGCAGGCGTAAGCGTAGAAATCGTTGCAGGGATCGATGCTCTTATCGAGCAGGCCGGCGGAGAAGCGCACGTCGGCGGGCGGCTTCTCCTGGGCAAATAGGGCAGAAGTGAGCATGATGGAGACGGTCAACAGTTTCAAGAGATTGCGCATGAGATCCTCGAAATCAAGATGTGAGACTGCAGCGGCGGAGTTAGCCATTGTGTTGGACGAACGACGACCGAAGTCGTTAGTCGCGGATGGTAGTCGTTGGTCGTTAGTCGTTAGCAAACGCAGACCCTCGCTCCGCCAGGGAGGACAATCCGATATTATGGTCGCCAACGACTAACGACCAGCGACGTTCGCCATCAGAATACTTTTACATGGAACGTCAGATATTTCTTGGGGTTTTCGCGGATCGACTTCACTAGTTCCCTCGTCTCCACCAGCATCTGGTTGCTGTTGTTGTAAAGGGCGGGATCCTTGAACAGCATTCCCGCCGTGCCCTCGCCCTTTGCCAGTCGCTCGGAGAGTTCCGACAGGTTGCTCATCAGCGTTTGCAGCTTGGCGGCGAATTCCTGATCGTGCGTCATTTTGCCGATCGCACCCTTGCCGGCATTGATGTCGTCGGTCAGCTCGCGTACGTTCGCGATCGCTTTGTTCGCGTTGTTGTAGAGCTCGGGATCTTTTAGCAGCTTTCCGGCGGTGCCTTTACCCTGCTGCAGCTCATCGACGATCAGATTGAGCTTATCGATGGCGGCAATCGCTTTCTTGTACGCCTCGTCGCTGGTGAGCAGAGGGCCGAGCGAGCCTTTTCCGCTCTGGATGTCATCCACCAATCCCTTGAATTCAACCACCGTCGCGTTGAGCTGGTCATATAAGGCCGGACTGTAAATAACCTTGCCGATCGAGCCCTGGCCGCTTTCGATAAACGCCACGATGCGATCCACGCGTTTCAGCAGCGCATCCATGTTTTGCAGGGTGCCCTGGCTGGCGCGCACCACGTCCTCGATCTGGGGCTGCTCACGGGCCGCCAGCGTGTCTCCGTCGGCCGCCAGCGGGCCCTTGGCCGCCGAACTGTCAACGTCCACGAAGGTTTCGCCCAAGACCCCGGCAGTGCTCAACAAAGTTACCGAGTCTTTACGCAGATTGAACTTGTACTTGGTGTTGACCTTCATGGTGACTTCGACAGGCGTGGTGGGTTTGCCGTCGACGATCCGGATGCCGGTCACGTTGCCGATATCGACGCCCGCCAAACGGACGGGCGCGCCCTCGCGCAGGCCGCCTGCGTTATCAAGGAAGGATCGCAGGGTGATCTTGCTGGTGAACCATCCGCCGGTGCCGCTCATCACGAAAATCAGGACCATCAGTGTGACGCTGGCGAACAGGACGGTGAGTCCTACGCGTAGTTGCGACCACTTGAGCTGCTTCTGGCTAGGCAAGGTAGTCAGTAAACGACAGAACATAATAGCAAAAGCGGCGGAATTTCAGGGGTCGAGATTTCTTGAGGATGGAAAAGGGCGGATCGGTGGCGAAAAATGACGGCTCCCACCCTTTTCGCGTCTGTGGCGAGGAGTGGGAGCCGTTTTCTTGAGCGAAGACCTTCTTACGTGAGGAGCGCCGGGTTAGCGATGTTCCTCGCGTTCAGCTTTTGCCTGTTTCTCCGCTTTCTTCTGAGCCTGCTTCGCCTGCTTGTTGGGCTTGGGGTTGTCCCGGTTCTCTGCTTCATGGTTCATGGGACGTGCCTCTTGCCCGGCCGCGCTAGCTCGCTCGACGTGCGCTCCGTTGAACTCGCCCGGCCTGGCGGTAGCCGCAATCGCGGGGCGTCCGTGATTCGCGGACGCGAACAGCTGCCGGTTCTGGCTGGCGGCATGTTCATGTTGCATTTGCGCTGCCAGCGGCGCGCTGTGCGGCTCGCGGCTGTAGGCTTCCTCTTGCGGAGTGGGTCGCGCTTCGATGCCGCCGGGGCCGTTGAAGGCCACATGCGTGTTGTTCACGATGACGGTGCGGCTATAGACGTTGGTCACGTTGGTGACGTTCACGTTGACCACGGCGCGGTTGTAGAAGAAGGCGCCGCCTCTCCACTCGCCACCGGCGAAACCTACGCCGCCGTATCCGAAGCCGTAGTTAACTCCGCCGTAGAAGCCGACGTGCGGTCCCCAATAGCCAGCGTGCCAACCATAGAAGCCGCCCGCAAAGCCCCAGTAGCCCGGGGTCCAGAGCATGCCCACCGGCCCAACCACCCACGTGCCGGGAACCCAGTAGTAGCCGCCGTCTTCATTCCATGCCCAATAACCGGGGGTCCAGAGATAGCCCGGGCCGGGACAGATGGGCTGCGCGTAGACGGGCAGCGCCGGAGGACCGATGCGAACCGAGATGCCAATCCCGATTTGTGCGGACGATGGCGTTGATAGCGACAACACCGAAACCGATAACATCAAAACTCCCAGTACCAACCCGGAAACCGACCTGCGAACGGAGCGTTTCATTTTGATTGCCCTTTCCTTCGGCTTAAGCATTCTGGCCCAAAACCGCTAACCCGGCCTCATTACGTTCCGCCCGTATAAACCCTGAACCTTTGCGCATGTTGCGGAGGGGTGAAAAGTCATTCTGAATGAGCAGGTTAGTTCGCGGCGGCGACTGCGTCTGCCGAGCTTCGCTCGGCTGGACAGCCGGGGGCGGCTGTCCCTACGTGATTCGTGGTGGCGGCTGAAAGCTAACAGCTAATTTTCGAGAATCACGTGGGCTAAGGCTTCTTCGGACGTGTGGGTGAGCGAGAGAGCTATGTTTTTCGTGCCTAGCTTGGCGGCGATGGCCGCCGCCTCACCGTGAAACTGAATGGTCGGACGCTGGCCTTTTGGGCGCACGACTTCGATGTCGCGCCAGCGGACGCCGTGACTCCATCCGGTGCCGAGCGCTTTCATTCCGGCTTCTTTGGCGGCGAAGCGGGCGGCGTAGCTTTCAAAGCGGCGGGCTCTTCGTTCGCAGTAACGGATTTCGCCGTCGGTGAAGATGCGATGAAGAAAGCGGTCGCCAAAGCGCTCGATGCTTTGGCGGATGCGAGGAACTTCGGCGATGTCCACACCGGTGCCGAGGATCATGGGAACATTGTTAATCGGTAATTTGGAATTGGCAATTGGAAGTGAGGCTGGGTGAGAGGTGACAGGTTTCAGGTCCTAAGCCTCAGGTCTCAGGTCTCAGGTCAGGGATGCCAGGACAGTGGCCAGGTTTCTATCCTGATCGGGATGCACGGTGCGCAGATCGAGCAGAACGCGACCTTCTTCTACTCGGGCGATTACGGGCGGCTTCGAGGCGCGGAAGCGGGCGTTTAATTCGTCGGCACTGAGATCGGCGTGGGTCAGCGCGATCAGGCGCGTGGGCAGAACGGCCGACGGGGCGGCGCCTCCTCCTATGACTGATTCACCGTCGAGGACCGCCAGCTTGAGGCGTATGGATTTTGCCGGAGCAGATTGAATGTTGGAAACGATTTTTTCCGCGCGGCGCGTGATCTCCTCTTTCGACAGGAGCATCATGCGCAGCACAGGCACGGCGTCGTGGTCGCGTTTGACGTAGGCGAGCAGCGTGGCTTCGAGCGCGGCGTAGGTGAGCTTGTCCACGCGCAGCGCTCGGAACAACGAGTTCGAGCGCATGCGAGCGACCAGATCGGCGCGGCCGCTGATCAATCCAGCTTGCGGGCCTCCGAGAAGCTTGTCGCCGCTGTAGGTGACGATGTCGATGCCGGCGCGCAGGCTGTCGAGCACAGCCGGTTCACCGTTGATTCCGACCGAACGCAGATCGAACAGAGCGCCGCTGCCCAGGTCTTCCATGAGCGGAAGATTGCGACGATGGGCCAGAGCGACTAGTTCGTCGAGGCCAGGTTGCTCGGTAAAGCCGGTGATTTCGAAATTGGAACGATGCACGCGCAGCAGGAGGCGCGTGCGGTCGTTGATGGCGCTTTCGTAATCAGCGATGCGCGTACGGTTGGTGGTGCCGACTTCGCGCAGGGTGGCATTCGACTTCGACATCACGTCGGGGATGCGGAACGAACCTCCGATTTCGACGAGCTCTCCGCGCGAGACGATGACCTCGCCGCCCTCGGCCAGTGAGTTCAACGCCAGCAGAACGGCAGCCGCGTTGTTGTTGACGACGATCGTCGAGATGGCGGAGACCGTTGCCGAGCTTTGCTCGGCTGGACGGCCGAGGGCGGCCGTCCCTACGCGATCTTCGGAGAAGAGCTTTTGGAACAGGCGATCTACGTGGACGTCACGCTTGCCGCGTTCGCCGGTGGATAGATCGAATTCCAGATTGGAATAGGCGCTGGCTGTGGCGCGGACGTGATCGAGGGCGGCGGCGGCCAGCGGCGCGCGTCCCAGATTGGTGTGCAGGATCACGCCGGTGGCGTTGATCAGCGGCAGCAGGGAGTAACTCAGCGCCTGACGGAGTTGACGCTCGATGGCTGCGGACAAGCCGCCGAGTGCGAGATCGAGCGACTTGTCGTCCAGTTGACTGCTGCCAATTTCCTGGCGGAGGCGCGCCAGCACGACGCGGATGCTTTCGGCGACGGCGGCATGGCCCTCGCGTTCGATCAGAGCCTGAACGTCGGGGTGGCGGAGTAGCTCGTCGGTTGAGGGGAGTTTTTGGAAGAGCGCGGATTGGTTGACAGTGGACACTGCGGGGGATTATGCCACAGCGAGCTATCGCAGGAACATCACTCGCGGACGCTCCGCGCGTTACGGGCTGTCGCGAGTGCGGCCTCGCTGCACACCGTCACGCGGGCGAGGGCGCCCGCGCTACACACGCCTGCTAGAGCGTGTGCAGGTAGGCTAACAAATCTTTGATCTGCTGGTCGGTCATGACCTGGTTGAAACCTTCCATTTTGGCCCGGCCAAACTTGATGATGTCGGTTATGCGATCGTCGTTGGCGGGCAGTCCGCTGAGGGGCAGGTACTGCTGCTTGAACACGCCTTTCAGTCCCGGGCCTTTCTTGCCGCGCGAGGAGTAGGGTTCATGGCAGCGGTCGCAATAGTTGTCGTAGAGCCTTCTGCCTTCGGCTTGTTGCGGGTTGAGGCCGAGTTCGGCGTCGGACTTGCGGCGCTCGACCTCGCAGCCGCATAGTGCGAGAAATGTGACGATGGCTACCGAGACACGGAGGCAGCGAGGAATCTGCGTCAAGAAATTCATGATGATTGCGGCACGGCTGCAAGGCGGCGCCAGAGGTAGGATAATACGAGAAGACATGGGCGTTGTGCTCAAACGCGTTTACGAGGCTGCTTCCTCTTCGGACGGAGTGCGCGTGTTGGTGGATCGTTTGTGGCCGCGCGGGCTGACGAAAGGAGATGCGGCAGTCAAGCTCTGGCTGCGCGATCTGGCGCCTACGAACGAATTGCGGAAGTGGTTCCATGCGAATCCGACGGGGTGGAGCATGTTCCGGAAACGCTATCTTAAAGAGTTGGTGAGCGAGAAGGGTTCGGCGGCGGTGGAGAAGCTGCACCATCTTGCGGAAGGCAAGCGGCGGGTCACGCTGCTGTATGCGTCGCGAAACGTGGACCGCAACAACGCGACCGTGCTGAAGGAACTGCTGGAAGGGATGAAAAAGCCTCCGTCGAGCGTGGGCCGCGGCGCACTGGGGCGGGGGCGGATTCGGAAAGCCAAGAGGAACTAGCTGGGTTGCGACACGAGGGCGGCATCGTCTCTGTTCAAGGAGAAACCGCATGCTTCATTCAGCGCTACAAATAGCCGCGGGCTGTGTTTTTCTATTCTGCGGTACATCTCTTTACGTTCAACGTGGCAGTGTTGGCTCGCTGCTGATGCTGGTGATTGGGGCGATTCTCATCACAGTTGGCGTTGTGGTGATGAATGTCAGACAAGCGCTTCGCGATGAGTCGAAGCGCCGGGACGCGGAGAGCAAGCCCGTTCTGAACATATGAGGTCGCTGCTCCGGCACCCCTCCGCACTATAATTCCCGAGTCATGTCCAGTCCCGACCCCGACAAAAAGATCGAGAAGAAAATCGAGGCTCTGCGCGAGAAGATCCGGCACCACGAGTATCGCTATTACGTGCTGGATGCCCCCGAGATTTCGGATGCCGACTTCGACGCGCTGATGAACGAGCTCAAGCGGCTTGAGGCGGAGCATCCGAAGCTGGTGACGCCGGATTCGCCTACGCAGCGCGTGGGCGGCAAGCCGCGCGAGGGATTCGTTAAGGCGAAGCATTCTTCGCCGATGCTTTCGCTCGACAACGCTTACTCCGAAGAAGAGCTGCGCGACTGGGAGCGGCGGGTGCATGAACTGAGCGGGCGTACCGACCTCGAATACATGTGCGAATTGAAGCTGGATGGAATGTCGCTGGCGCTTGTCTACAGCGACGGGCGACTCGAGCGCGGCATCACGCGCGGCGATGGCAGCATTGGCGAGGACGTGACTTTGAACGTGCGGACGGTGCGTTCCATCCCGCTGGTGATTGCGAAGGATAAGTTGAAGAAGGCAGGGATACCCGTTGACTTCGAAGTCCGCGGCGAAATGCTGATGCCGCTTGCCGCCTTCCGCAAGTTGAACGAAGAGCGCGAGCGGCAGGGGCTTGCAACTTTTGCGAATCCACGCAACTTTACGGCGGGCACGGTGCGGCAACTCGAACCTTCCATTACCGCGCAGCGCCGGATGGACTACTTCGCCTACTTCCTGCTGAAGGATGGGCAAACTTTTTTTGACCGGCAATCGAAGGCGATGGATGCCATGGAGCTGGCCGGGTTCAAGGTGAATCCGAACCGGAAGCTGGCGAAAAATCTTGCAGAAGTCTGGAAGTTTATTCAGAGCTGGGAGGCAAAGCGCGAATCGCTGCCTTATGAGATTGACGGGATCGTCGTCAAAGTGGACCGGACGGGGTGGCAGCGGGAACTGGGCTTCACCGGGAAGGCTCCGCGGTGGGCCATTGCTTACAAGTTCGCGGCTCGCGGGGCGGTGACGCAGATCGAGGACATCGTCCCTAACGTTGGGCGCACCGGCAAACTGACGCCTGTCGCTTGGCTCAAGCCGGTTCCGATCGGCGGGACAACCGTGTCGCGCGCCACTTTGCATAACATGGATGAGATCGAGCGACTGGGCGTGAAGATCGGCGACTGGGTCGAGGTGGAACGCGGCGGCGATGTTATTCCGAAAGTGGTGAAGGTCGTCGAAGATAAAGATCACCCGCGTGGCCACAAACAGTTTGAGATGCCCGAGCATTGCCCGGTGTGCGGCGGGAATGTGGTGCGCACGCCAGGCGAAGCGGACCATCGCTGCGTGAATGCGAATTGCCCGGCGAAACTGCAGGGGACGATCCTGCATTTTGCCTCGCGTCACGTGATGAATATCGATGGGCTGGGCGAGGTGCTGGTGAATCAGCTTAGCGAACGTGGCCTGGTGAAAAATGTTGCCGATCTCTACAAGTTGACGAAAAACGATCTGCTGCAGCTTGAACGCATGGGGGAGAAGTCGGCGGAGAACGTGCTGGCGGAGATCGAGGCTTCGAAGAATCTGCCGTTGGAGCGCGTGATTTATGGGCTGGGGATACGGTTTGTGGGCGAGCGCACGGCGCAGTTTCTGGCGGAGCACTTTGGGTCGCTCGACGCGATCATGAAGGCGAGTGCGGAAGAACTTGAGGAGGTGAACGAGGTAGGGCCGCGGATCGCGGAGAGCATCGTGGAATTTTTTGGCGATGAACATAATCGCAAGCTGGTGAGCGATCTGCGCAAGGCGGGGCTGACGTTCACCGGACAGAGGAAAGAAAAGGGCACGAAGCTGGCGGGGCAGACTTTCGTGTTGACGGGCACGCTGGCGCGCCATACGCGGGACGAAGCGAAGAAGATGATTGAAGACGCGGGCGGTCGTGTTTCGGGATCGGTGAGCAAGAAGACGGATTATGTGGTGGCGGGGAGCGATGCGGGATCGAAGCTGGACAAGGCTCGGGAGTTGGGGGTTAGCGTGATTGGGGAGGAGGAGTTGGAAGGGCTGGTCGGTTAGGCGGTCCGTTTCACCTGCGAGATGTTTTATGCGGCACGCAAGGGCCGAGCTGCGCTCGGCTTGGACGGGCGAGGGCGCCCGTCCCCAGACGAGCTAATCGCACTTCATTTCTTTGCGGTCGGCGGCAAGATGCCGTTCTGGCGCAGATACATCGCGGCTTCGGCGTAGTGGTCGGCCCAACTGCTGGCGAGAACCAGGCTGGCCCAGGCTCGCGAGGCTTGGTGTCCGTGGAAGATTTCCAAAGTCTCACCTAATTTTGAGTCATCCATTTTCGAGAGCGCGTCGGCGCAAAAATCGAACGATGCCTTGAGCCCGGAGACAAGCTTGTCCTTCGCATCCGTGTCTTTCACTTCTTCCACCTTGGGAACCGGGACATCGGCCGCTTTGCTGCACAGCGTGTTATTTGCTTCGACCATGTGGGCGACGAGGTGGCCAAACGTCATCTGGTCGGGGGTCGGTTTGTAATTGAATTTGTCGGCGGGCATGGCTTCTATGGCCGCGATGGTATTTTTCTGGCGGCCGGGCAGGATGTCTCGAAGCGCGCTGCTGACGGGGTTCTTCGTTGGCGCGGGCGCGGTTTGAGCGGGCACTGTCTGGGCAGGCGCTGACGCGGCTAGTAACAGCAAGGCTGGAATCAAGAGAGTCTTCTTCATTTTGTCCTCCTGGTTTTTTCTCTCTTATGACGGGGAGAAGGATAACGCGGACGACACTGTCTGCGCTACCCGGTTCGGACGGCAGCGCTCGTCCAATCAAAAGTCAAAGGCCGCGGGCGAGGGCGCCCGCGCCACACGGGCAGGGTTGCGCTATCCTATTCTCATGCTCTCGCACGCGGGACACGGACACTCTCATGGGACGGGGCGGGTGCTGCGCATTTCGCTGGCTGTCACCATGCTTTACGTTGTCCTGCTGGTGTTTGCCGGCATCCGCTCGCACTCCCTGGCCTTGCTTTCCGAGGCGGGACATAACCTCTCTGACTTTCTGGCGCTGCTGTTGTCGCTGGTCGCGGTTTTTCTGGAAGGACGGCCGCCCAGTGCGACCAAGACTTATGGGTACCGGCGCGCCGGAGTGCTGGCGGCTTTGGTCAATTCGCTGTCGCTGGTGGTGGTTTCGTTTTTCATTTTCTACGAGGCGTTTCAGCGGATCCAGCATCCCGAGCAGGTGCGCGCCCGGGTGATGATCGGAGTGGCGGCGGCCGGTGTGGTGATGAATGGAGTGATCGCGCTGCTGCTGTGGCGTTCGGGGCGGGATGTGAATGTTAGGAGCGCCTTGCTCCACGAGGTGGGTGACACGCTCTCGACCGCGGCAGTGATTGTGGGTGGTTTCGCCATCCTGTGGACGGGACAATACTGGATCGACGCGGCGTTGTCGTTTGGGATCGGCGCGCTGATCTTGTGGTCGAGCATTGGGATCGTGCGCGAGACTCTGAATATTCTGCTGGAGGGCACTCCGCAGGGGATGAGTCTGGAGGCGGTGGAAGCGGCGATGCGGACGATCGCGGGCGTCAGCGATGTGCACGATCTGCATCTGTGGAGCATCGGCTCCGAAAACCACGCGCTCTCGGCGCATGTGAAGATCGCGGACATGGCAACTTCGGAGAGCGATTCGATTCTGCGCGAGATCAACGAAAAACTTGGGCAGGAGTTTGGCATCCACCACACGACGATCCAGTTGGAGCACGTGGTGTGCGAGACGGCGCATAGCTGCGTGATTGCGGTGCGGGAGGAAGAACACGAGCACGACCATTCCCGGCACGACCACGCTCACTGAGCCTGTGTGGTTTCCCTATCCGTTTGAAAACACAACTAGTTGCTCGATTCTTCGGCGGGCGCCGGTGGCTGTGATATCCTGCTGATTGGAGTCGTTCCTCCCTTAGTATCATCCAATGCCTATGCGACGTTGGCGGCAAATCTTGCGTTTTTTGGCGGCGGTGCAACTGCTGCCGGCTCTGGAGAGCGGCGAGGAAACGCTCGTCGGAGGGCAGGCCGTGCTGGAGGGCGTGATGATGCGTTCGCCGCATGCCTGGGGCATTGCCGTGCGCAAACCGTCGGGCGAGATCGTGACTCACAGCGAGCCGTTGGAGCGGCCTTCCGAGCGGCATAAGTGGATGGGCTGGCCGGTGGTGCGCGGGGTGATGACGCTGGGGCACGCGATGACGCTGGGCTTCCGCGCGCTGAACTTTTCGGCCAATGCGGCGCTGGAAGGCTTATCCGCTGGCGATCCAGACAGCAAAGATACCGATAATAAAGATCAGGGCAAGAAGTTTGAAATTACCGGCTGGATGGCGGGATTGAATATCGCTTTCTCCGTCGCCTTTTTCATCTTCATGTACAAGTACCTGCCGCTGCTGGCCACGACGGAACTGAAGAAAGTGGATCCGGTTTTCGGGCAGCAGATTGTGTTTAACCTGGTCGACGGGCTGATTCGGATTGCGATGTTCCTGTTGTTTGTGTGGGGCGTTTCGCTGTGGAAGGACATTCGGCGGGTGTACGAGTATCACGGTGCCGAGCACAAAACGGTGTTCGCCTTCGAGAATGGCGATCCGCTCGAAACCGCGGCGGTGCAAAAATATTCGACGTATCATCCGCGCTGCGGAACCAGCTTCCTGATGACGGTGATGATCATCTCGATGCTTGTCTACATGGCGATCCCGGTGCACACTTTCTGGGCACGATTCGGCAT
>Ga0116218_1001662_pt1 | contig 13595 bp, 14 predicted proteins | sample Sb_taG_2_FD_88966 | JGI IMG/M metagenome (GOLD analysis project Ga0116218, IMG submission 88966) | Peat soil microbial communities from Weissenstadt, Germany - Sb_50d_5_LS metaG | ecosystem: Environmental > Terrestrial > Soil > Wetlands > Peat | place: Germany: Weissenstadt | collected 2010-09-21 | reverse complement strand
TAGCCCTTTACCAAAACAAGGGTTAAAGTTCCGGGGAAACGGTTTTATCCCCGGATCGCCGGTAACGGAAACATGGCTTCATCGTCACCGAAGCTATTTCCGGTGGAGTAGAGTGCCGTAACCGTGTTCGTGGTTCCGTCTGCCACGAAGGTCGACCCCACATGCAATCCAAGGTTGGACGCAGCCCTCCAGCCCAGCATGCACTGGTGTCGCGCGGTTGCTCCATAAGCTCTGCCAGCCACGATGTCTACGCCGAAGGAACGAAGATCTGTCGGGGCAATTCCGATCTCAATGAATACCGGATTTGCCGCGTTGATGTGCTCCGTCTCCACAAGGACCCCGATGCTCTTCGCCACCCCTGGAGTCGCCGCTATTCGGGAGCGCTCCCCGGCATCGATGGTGCTTGAGAGCAGCGTCGATACACCCTTTTGTGCGACGGTGAAATCAGCTTTGCCGATTGAGATGATTGCTGCAGCCGACTGTTCGAGCCCACTGCTCGTCACTGCCAGAGTGACAACCGTCATCACCGCGAATGCGACCGCCGCCGCAATTCCGATTGCTCTCCCCTTCTTGGAGACAGCATTCCTAAACGCGAAGAGCAGGTACGGCACGACGCTGGCAGATTAGGCGTGGAGCGATGCAGAAGACCGGATGTCGTCCGATCCGAGTGGCCCTTGAGACCGAAACACATCGTGGCCAACTCGGGTCGATGCCCACTCGCCATCTTCCAGCGACGCTTCGGTCAGCAACCAGCTGGTCGTCAAGGTTCCTTCATGCAAGTTGAAATGTCCCGTCCATGAAGTGACCGATCGACTCGAGCTCCATCGGACCACAAACCCGATCACGCCCAATCCGTCGCCCACGTCAACGAAATAGCCCACCACGGGGTGCGGCCCGGGCACACCTCCGACCACTGATTGCAGGCTGCCCACGATCGAACCGTCTTCCTCGTGTGCGCACAGGTGAAGCGTCGAGCCGAGCTGGTTGCACCAGACCCCACTGAGATTGTCCAAGTTTGGTGTCACGCCCGACTCCCTTTCGAGTGGTTCGACCGCCCCACCTGGACATAATTGTCGGCCGGGACCGGGACCGTCGATAGGGTCGAACGTCACTGGTGGGGCGGCAATGCCCCAGGGTTACTCCAGCTCAAGGGAATAATTCCAATGGGCCGGTCGTTATACCAATTGGCTCCAAGGGGTGGGCCAAGGAGGTGGAAAGAGTGGCTAGACAGAACGTGAAGTTGCAGAGCGAAGCGTGAGGTTGTCCCCGCGGATTTAGGCGGTCAACACTTCGAACGAAGTTTCCGCAACGGCGAGGGCCCCGAAGGGCCCAAGCGGGTTTCACACTTCGCTCCCATCAGATGTTGAAGTAGAGCGCTCGCTCCGGAGGATGTTTTCGGGGCGAGCGCTTTCGTCTGTCGCCCCCAGCAAGGCTGGATCGCGGTTGGTTCGGCAGGAAGGCGATGACAGCCAGGGTCGGGCCAAATCCCAAGCTCGGTACGGGAAGGACATTCGGCCCTATCGGCAGGGGCCCCGGGGAGACATCCTGGAAGCGACGGAGGTGCCTGCCATGGAAGCAAAGCCAGGAGAACGGATCGTGATTCACGGCCACCACACCGGCGAGCCCGACCGAGATTGCCTGATCCTCGAAGTGCATGGAGAGAATGGAGGGCCTCCATACGTCGTCCGATGGGACGACAGCGGGCACGAGACCCTCTTCTTTCCCGGGCCGGATGCGAGCATCCAGCACTTCAGCCACGCACCTGAATAGCGCCAACTGACCACCCGTGACCCTTCGCCTCCAGCGGCCACTTTGGTCGTGAACCAAAGGCCGCGCGGCCTTCCTGACCGGTCGAATCGATATCGCCGATAGGCCCGCGATGGTCCGCCGCCATCGGAAGCGTGGGCAGTCGCATCGCCAACCGATCAGCCGATGCCCTGAACCGGTCATGACCTTCGGCTCTGTTGGGCAGCACCACGCGATGTGACCATAGAAGCGACATCGATAATGCGAGGTCCTTCTGGTGTTATCCGTTCCGCAGCAACTCCAGGTTCGCTTTCACGGCCGAGGTGGCCAAGGGGTCGTCACCGGAGCCGAGCTCTTGGCCATGGCCTCCTTCAGAGAAGGTCATTACGCGCAAGCCTTTCCCGCGTTTGGTTCGGAGCGAGCCGGGGCACCTGTCACCGCCTTCTGCCGGATCGCTCCTCGCCCCATCCGAACGCACTCGCCGATCGTCGAGCCTGATGTCCTCATCATCCAAGACGTCACGCTCTTGCACGACCTCAATCTCTTTGCTGGTCTTGTCCACCGGGGAAGCGTGCTCATCAACACTCCGCGCTCACCCGACGAGTTGGGATTGCAGGAGCGCATCGAGGCTTCTGAACTACGAGTGGTCACAGTTGGCGCCACTGAACTGGCCCTCGCCCATGTCGGTCGCCCGGTACCAAACGCGGTTCTCCTGGGTGGGTTCGCCGCAATGGAGCCTGTTGTTTCCCTCGACGCATTGCTCTACGCCATAGCTGAGAAGTTTCCGCCGGTGCTGGCAAAGACGAACTGCGCAGCCGCCGTCGAGGCGTTTCGGTTTGTGACGGCGCAATCAAAGGAACACTGTGATGCTGCGGCAGATTGAGGGTTCTCGTGCCGTTGCAGAAGCGGTGGCCGCATGTCGTCCGGGGGTGGTGTGCGCCTACCCGATCACTCCCCAGACCCACATCGTCGAGGCCATCGGAGCAATGACAAAGTCCGGACAACTCACCGGTTGTCGATTCGTGAACGTGGAATCGGAGTTCGCAGCCATCTCGGTGGCAATGGGCGCCTCCGCTGTCGGGACACGTGCGTATACGGCGACAGCCAGCCAAGGACTGTTGTTCATGCTCGAGGCCGTCTACAACGCAGGAGGCCTCGGACTTCCGATCGTGATGACCGTCGCGAACCGAGCGATCGGTGCACCGATCAACATATGGAACGATCACAGCGACGCCATGGCGGCCCGCGATGCCGGGTGGATCCAGCTCTTCGCCGAAAACAACCAACAAGCCACCGATCTGCACATCCAGGCGTTCCGTCTCGCCGAAGAAGTCTCGCTGCCGGTGATGGTCTGCATGGACGGCTTCGTACTTACCCACGCAGTTGAGCGCGTCGACGTTCCGAGCCAGGACGAGGTCGACGCCTTCCTGCCTCCGTTCACCCCCCGCCAGGTCCTCGACCCACACCTGCCGACATCGATCGGGGCCCTGGTTGGACCCGAAGCCTTCGAGGAAGTCCGTTACCTGGCCCATGCCCGCCACCTACACGCTCTCAACACCATCGAGCGAATTGGGGTCGAGTACGCAGAGGTGATGCATCGCCCCTTCTGCGGACTCGTCTCTCCCTACCACTCCGGGGATGCGGAGCTCGTCGTCGTGGCACTCGGATCAGTACTGGGGGCCGTGAAGGACGTGGTGGATGAATTGCGTTCCGGCGGTGCGAAGGTCGGGGTGGTCGGAATCACCGCCTTCCGGCCATTCCCGCTCGAGGCGTTGCACCGGGCCGTCGGCAATGCCTCCCAGGTGGTGGTAATCGACCGAGCCTTGAGCGCCGGTCTCGGCGGAATCCTCTCCAGTGATGTTGCAATGGCGCTTGACCGTCGGACCAGTATCGCCACCGTGATCGCTGGGCTCGGCGGCCGGGCAATCACGGAACACTCGATCGAGTCGGTTTTGCGCGATGCACTCGTGGGCCGCCTCGAGCCCTTGCGCTTTCTGGATCTCGACCACGCCAAGGTCCAGCAGGAGCTGGCCCATCTGGAGAATGAGGGTTGCTCTTTGCCGACACCGGACACCGGCTTAGGCGCGACCGGTCTTACAAAGCTCGTCGGGAGGGTCGGAACGTGACCGAACGTCGACCGGCCCGCTTCTACCAGGTCGGGAGCTTCGCGGCCGGCAATCGTCTCGTCTCGTTAGCCGAACGGACGGTGCAGGCCGACCCATCCCGAACCAACTCGATCACGTCGGGTCATAGAGCGTGTCAAGGCTGCGGGGAGGCTCTTGGGGCGAGGTGCGTCCTCGACGCGGCGATGCGTGCAACCGATGGAAATCTCATCGTCGTCAACGCCACCGGCTGCCTTGAGGTTTTCAGCACCCCGTACCCGGAGTCTTCGTGGCGGATCCCTTGGATGCACTCGTTGTTCGCCAACGCCGCGTCGGTGGCTAGCGGCGTCGCTACTGCGCTCGAGGTCCAAGGACGAGAACAGATCAGGGTGATCGCCCAGGCCGGCGACGGCGGGACCGTCGACATCGGTTTCGGGGCGTTGTCGGGCATGTTTGAGCGTGACGACGATGTGCTGTTTGTCTGTTACGACAACCAGGCCTATATGAACACCGGGGTCCAGCGTTCGGCGGCGACTCCTCCGGCAGCTCGAACTGCCACGACCGAGGCGATTGGCCTCCACCCCGGGAACCCGTTCGGGCAAGGCAAGGACATGCCCCGCCTGGCCATGGCCCATGGCCTTGGTTATGTGGCAACCGCCACGGTTGCCGATCTCCATGACCTCGAGGACAAGGTGATCCGTGCGATGGGGTTCCGCGGCGCGCGCTACCTGCACGTCCTGGTGCCTTGTCCATTGGGCTGGGCGACGGAGCCATCGGCGACAATCGAGGTGGCACGCCGGGCAAAGGAGTGCGGGCTCTTCCCCGTGTTTGAGGCAGAGCGGGGTCGGGTCACCTCCGTCTCGTGGATCCGTCATCTGATTCCAGTCGAGGAGTACCTGCGCCTCCAGGGGCGCTATGGACATCTCTTCGATGCCGACGGGAGGGCCGCCCAGCCAGAGGTCCTCGAACGGCTCCAGGCCTTGGCGGACGCGAACATCGCCGCGTATGGCCTTCTGGGAGACCGGCCATGAGCGACCAACCCTTCGCAATCACCCTCGAGGCCGGTTCAAGCTTGTCCAACAAGACGGGAACATGGCGGGTCGAACGACCCGTGTACCTCAATCGCATGCCGCCCTGCAATGACGCTTGCCCGGCGGGTGAGGACATCCAGGGATGGTTGTTCCACGCCGAGAGCGGCGCTTACGAGGAGGCGTGGCGGACATTGGTCGCGGACAATCCGCTGCCCGCGATCATGGGCCGGGTCTGCTACCGCCCATGTGAGACCGTGTGCAACCGGGCCCAACTGGACGAGGCCGTCGGCATCAATGCCGTCGAGCGGTTCCTCGGCGATCTGGCCGTTGCTCAGGGATGGAGCCTTCCCGAACCCGCCCCGTCGAGCGGCACCCGGGTGCTCGTCGTCGGATCGGGGCCGGGCGGTCTGGCTGCGGCGTACCATCTCCGGCGCCTCGGCCACTCGGTGACCATCCACGAAGCCGCCAGCCGAGTCGGGGGAATGATGCGGTTCGGGATCCCCCGCTATCGGCTGCCTCGGGACGTGCTCGACGCCGAGGTTGCTCGGATCCTCGACCTCGGGGTGGGCCTGGAGCTGGATCGCCCCGTGACCGACCTGGCAATGACGCTGGCCACAGGTGGGTTCGACGGTGCCATCGTGGCGGTCGGGGCCCAGGTGGGCAAGCACACGGAGATCCCCGCCGCTGATTCGGCCCGGATCCTGGACGCCGTCCGCCTGCTGCATTCGATGGAAGGCGAGGAACCGCCGAGCCTCGGCCGTCGCGTCGTCGTCTACGGCGGCGGCGACACCGCCATGGACGCGGCCCGCACGGCGAAGCGCATGGGTGCGACCGACGCCGTCGTGGTCTACCGACGGACCCGGGACCGCATGCCTGCTCACGCGATTGAGATCGAAGAGGCCGCCGAGGAGGGGGTGGTCATGAAGTGGCTCTCCACCATCTCCTCTGTCGACGAGGGTCGGGTCGTAATCGAGAAGATGGAGCTCGACGAGACGGGTTTCCCACGGCCAACCGGCCAGGCCGAAGAGCTCGCAGCCGACTCCGTGATTCTCGCGCTCGGCCAGGACGTCGATCTCGCACTCTTCTCGGACATGGGTGACGTCGCGGTCCGCGGGGGCGTCGTTGGGGTGCGTGCCGACCTCATGACCGGACGACCCGGAGTGTTCGCGGTGGGCGACGCGGTGGGCGACGATCGAACCGTCACGTCGGCCGTTGGACAGGCCAAGCGAGCAGCCAGGGCTTTCGATGCCTTGCTCCGCGGCGAGCCGATGGAAGACCACCACCGTCATCCGCTGGCCCCGTTCTACTCTCTAAATACCTGGTACTACGGGGACGCCCCGCGCGAGGTCCGGCCACGGCTCGAGCTGGCCCGGCGTACCGCCACATTCGATGAGGTGAAGGGTGGCCTGAAAGAAGCCGACGCGCTCTTCGAGGCCCGCCGCTGCCTGTCATGCGGGAATTGCTTCGAGTGTGACAACTGCTTCGCCATGTGCCCCGACAACGCCGTGATCAAACTCGGCGAGGGGGACCGCTATCGCATCGACTACGACTTCTGCAAGGGCTGTGGCATCTGCGTCGCCGAGTGTCCGTGCGGAGCCATCGCGATGGAACCCGAACGTCCCACCTCTGGAGGCTGAAGCTGTCCCGGAGAACCTGCGAAGCACCCGTCCCACGAGGCAACCGGCCATCGCCTGCGGGGGGCTGACCGGTCCCTACGGCCTTCACTCAAATGGACGGCGATCCTCACCGCCGCAAGCGACCGGACCACTCTTCCAGTGCGGGACTTAAGCGCGCACGTTGAGCGAGGACTCGCGGGCTCCGGTCGGAGTTCTAGGTGCCCCTTCGGTTCAGGGCCACCGCCTCCCGAATGAGCTTCTTCAACGCACCTTCGTTGACGGTGTCGCCTTCACCGATGTCGATGGCACGCCTGACCTTCCCCTCAAGGCTGGAATTGAACAACCCGGAGGGATCGTTCAGGACCGCGCCCTTGAAAAAGGTGAGCTTGACCACGCTCTTGTAGGTCTCCCCGGTACAGATACCCCCGCTGTGGGACCAGACCGGCGTTCCAGGATTCGTCGGCTTCACCCACTTCCACTCCTCGACGATCTCGGGGTCTGCATCCTTGATGATCCCTCGTACCTTGCTGAGCACCGTGCCGCGCCAGTCGCCAAGCTCCTTGATCTTCTGGTCGATCAATCTCGAGGCGTCGGTCTCTTCGCTCGACATTTCAGCTCCTCACCACACAGTCCGACAGTGCGTTCCTTTGACCTCACGAGGTAAGCCCGATGATACAGAGGTCGTTCGCAACCCCTCGCCCCCGCTGCCGGCTCAAGAGATCCTTCAGCGAACTCGGCAATCCTCGCCGGAGGCGGTCGGAGCCGCCGCAACGCCCGGGCGAAACCCGAGTGATGGAGTTGGGGCGGTCGGCCCCCGGCGTTCGAGGGCCACGGCCGGGGCAACAAGCGAATGCCCCGAGCGAGCCTCGCTCCGGCGACGGGCACAGGCCTCGAGCGGGCTTCACGCGGACAAACCGGAACAAGCCCGCTGGCCAGTGCCCGAATCTGCACCTTGTGCGAGAATTGGACACGGTTAGCTCGTTGCTGGGGTGCCTCCCTGAAATCGACCGCCACCCTGAGGTCTTCCATGGAGGAAGCTCCCCACACGGGATCGAAACCTAGGGGGTGGGAGATGTCCAAACGATGGGCTGCAGTAGTCGGCATGCTGATCCTCGCGTTGTCCTACGGGATTCCGAACGTGGACACCGCATCGGCAGCATCGAGCACGCAGGGAGTCACGTCGACCACGATCAGAATCGGGGTCCCCTACGTAGAGGTCGCCGCGGTGAAGGCCGTCGGCGTCAATCTCAACTGGGGCAATGTAACGCACGACTATCAGGCGATCATCAACAACATCAACTCGACCGGCGGCATAAACGGTCGGAAGCTCGTCCCGTTCATCGTCGCGGTCGATCCCACGGAAGCCGCGCCTGCGGCGACCACCTGCACGCAGCTCACCCAGGACGACCACGTGTTTACGGTCATTGCTCCGCTCATGCCCACCTGTTACTTGCAAGCCGGAGTGCCGGTTGTCGCAGCCGTGCTTTCCGGAAGCGTTCCTTCGGGTCTGGCGCAGAACTTCAGCCTTGTGCCGCCAGCGTCGGCATACGATCCGCTTCAGCTGTCGGTGTTCAACAAGATGGGAGCCTTCAAGAACAAGAAAGTCGGCGTGTTCGCCGGTGTCACGACCGACGAAGCAGAGATGAAGGTCGTGCTGACGGATCTGGCCAAGCTCCACGTCGATGTCGTCAGCACGGCGGTCGATTCGGCAACCCAAGGCGACCTTCCCGCGGAGAACGGCCAGGTAGCAGTCATCGCCCAGCGCTTCCAAGCCGCCGGGGTGAACGAGGTGGTCGCCGTCGGCTACGGGTCGTCGATCTGGCCCGAGGCCCTGACCTCGATCCAAAGCAGCTTCAACCCGCCGTACATCGCGACCAATTCCGGTGATCTCACCGGGGCCATCCAAGGAAACCACCAACCGAAATACCTCAACAACGTGCTCACGTCGACTCCGGCGACGGCTGCCGCCTCGGTCTGGAAGAACGCCGCGATCCAGCGTTGCCTCCATATCGTCAAGAAGGCGTATCCGTCGGATCAGATCCATCCGTATGCCCCGGGACTTCCAGGATCTGAAACCACCTACGTCGGGGTCGAACAGGCTTGCACCGATCTTTCGCTCTTTACCGCGATCGCGAAGGCAGCTGGAAGGCACCTGACGGTCTCAACCTTCGTGCACGCCGGATTCGGGCTACGCAACGTCGTCATCGCTGGGTCGAACACTCCGATCTCGTTCGCACCAGGGAGGCCATACGCGCTGGGACCCGTCAACGTCCTGCGCTACGACGCGGCGAACAACACCATGGTGGTGGTGTCGACGAAGTCCGCGACCTAAAGAGCACTCCCCGTTTCTGAGCTGCTCCAAGGGCCCCGGTCCTCCTTGCGCGAAACGACTGCGGTCCGACACCAGGAACTACCGTGCCTCCGAGCAGAGGGAGTGACATGGAGGAGATTTCCAAGCGAGCGCGACTGTTGGCCGCCGCTCTCGAGCCTGTCGCCGGTCAGGTCTACTTTTCACCCGAGGCCCACGGCCGATATCAGCAGCTCGGTTTCGAACCCAGCTCGGGTGAGTTCGCCGGGGTGGCGGCACCAGACATGGCGGCCTACTTCACCTCTCGAGGGTCGGTGATGGGGCAAGTGCCTGGCGAGGTCGTGGCCGCCGCGTTCGGGGTGTTCAACCCCGAGGTCGTCGTGCCGGCGGTCGATCACGGATGGACACTCACGAACGCCGAAACGATCTGCGCCGCCCGAGACGAGGGGGCCCTCGGGCAGTTGATTCGCATCCTCGGCGACCATCCCGAAGGGATCGACCGGGCAAACGAGTTGTTGGCCCTGGCCGTCGAGGAGCTACGCCCAGAGGGGCGCCCCCTCTATGCCGGCTTGGCGTCGCTCGATCTGCCGGACCACCCGGTCGCCGCCGTGTGGCGGCATGCCGACATGTTGCGGGAGTACCGAGGCGATTCCCATATCAACGCATGGACCGCAGCTGGCATCGGCGCGTGCGAAATGTGTCTTCTCACCGAGCCGTACTGGGGGCTGGCGATCCGCACCTACAGCCGAACCCGGGCCTGGAGTGACGCCGAGTTCGATTCAGCCACCGAGAGCCTGGGGCATCGCGGGTGGTTGCTCGACGGCTCTCTGACAGAAGACGGCTGGGCCGAGCGCGAGCGAATCGAGGTCGCCACGGACGCGCAATGCGAACCACTTGTCGACGCCCTCGGTGACGACCTCGAGGAGCTCGTCTCGATTCTTTCGCGCTGGGGAGCCCGGATACGCGAGGCGAAGGGGTATCCGGCATCGGGCCCGCAGGAGCTCGCCGACCTTGCGATGCGACGCCGTTAGGTCCTACCAGAGCCCAACGGAGAGTTGGGCCCCGACCGGTGGGAGCGGAGGCAGGCCGTGGGCGAGGCGCGGTGCCCCAACCCGCATCTACCATCAACGACAGCAACCATTCGTGAGCGCTGGTCTCTCGACCGCGATCCGCCAAAGTGAGGCTCGATGACGCGGGTGCTGGATCCAATCCCGATCTGGGCCGGGGCACCGCCCGGACCAGTCGGTGGCGACCGTGAGGAACAGGAGTGGAAGATCCCCGGTCCCGTCCCCACCACGATGGTTCGCAATGTTGTGCACCCGACGCTTACTCCGGTGCTGCCAGACCCTGATCGCGCTGTCGGAGCAGGCATCGTGGTCTGCCCAGGCGGCGGCTACTTCATGTTGGCCGTCGACCATGAAGGGCTCGACGTCGCCAATTGGCTTGCCGACAAGGGAGTTGCCGCCTTCATCTTGAAGTACCGCGTGATGGAGACGCCACGAAGCGACGAAGAGATGATGGCCTACCTAGCCCCGAGCGCTCCCGCACCGGGTGAAGAGGGCGGATCGTCGAGTAGCGGTCAGGCTCCGGGAATGCTCAGCGAGATCCTTCGACGGATGAACGAGTTCGCTCCCATCCCCCTTGCGGACGGCGGGGAAGCTATGCGCCTTGTTCAGAACCGCGCCGAGGATTGGGGCCTCGAGACGGACCGAATTGGGGCAGTCGGCTTCTCGGCCGGTGGACGGCTCGTCCTTGATCTTGCGATGAGCGAAGACCCGGCGGTACGGCCCGCCTTCGTCGGCGCCATCTACCCCGCGTACCCGGGGCATGCGGTGCCCGCAGATGCGCCTCCGCTGTTTCTGGCTGTCGCGGTCGACGACCCTCTCCTGCCCGGATCGATCCAAGCGATGGAGGCGTGGCAAGAGGCCGGTCGGCCCGTCGAGGCTCATTTCTACGGAAGAGGGGGGCACGGGTTCGGCCTTCACGAGCAGGGTGTCCCGGCGGACGGCTGGATCGGTCAGTTCCACCAGTGGATCGGCTCCGAGGGTTTTCTCGGGTAGTCAATCGCGAGACGCCCCGCGAGATCACGCGGCGCCTCACGGAACGGTTCGACGACGATTGACTTCGTCGGCAGACGTGCTTGGATTGCACTGTGACCGAGACCCCCGCCGTTCCGATCTTCGACGGAGACAACCATCTCTACGAGGACCGCGAAGCCTTCACCAAGTTCCTTCCTGACCGTTACAAGAGCGTCATCCGATACATCGAGATCGATGGTCGGAACCTCACCCGCGTGATGCACCTGACGCGGGCCGCCTGAGCCACTTGGTCCGCCGCGGGCCCTCCGAGGCGACAGCAGCTGAGGAGCTGAGATGCCGGGTCCGCTGACCGGATACAGGGTCATCGAACTCGCCGGGATCGGGCCCGGGCCGTTCGCCGCGATGATGTTGTCCGACATGGGTGCCGAGGTGCTCCGTGTCGACCGGCCTGACTCGGTCAACGACGCCGAAACCGAGTCGCGGTGGGACGTGAATGCCAGAGGTCGGCGTTCCGTCGGCGTCGACCTGAAGCACTCCGACGGTCCCGGTGTCGTGCTGGGTCTGGCCGAACGTGCGAACGCGCTGATCGAAGGCTTTCGGCCCGGTGTGACCGAGCGACTGGGAATCGGTCCGGTCGAGTGCCTGGCCCGTCAGCCCAAGCTGATCTATGGGCGAATGACGGGCTGGGGTCAGTCCGGGCCGTACGCGGCCGCTGCCGGAAGAGACATCAACTACGTCGCGCTTTCGGGCACGCTTTCCATGATCGGCAGGGTCGGTGAGCCGCCGGTCCCGCCCCTCAACCTCGTCGGTGACTTCGGCGGCGGTGGTCTCATGCTCGCGTTCGGCATCGTGTGCGGGATCCTCGAGGCGGAGAGATCGGGAGTTGGACAGGTGATCGACGCCGCGATGGTCGACGGTGCCGCGTTGTTGGCCGGGATGATCCACGGGCTCCGGTCGGTCGGCGATTGGGGCCCGCGCGGCACCAACCTCCTCGACACCGGTGCCTGGTTCTACGAGGTCTACGAGACCGCCGACGGCGGCTATATCTCGCTGGGCCCGATCGACGAACGCTCGTGCCAGGAGCTTCTGCGTCTCACCGGGCTGTCGGAGAACGTCGACGGCGGCGGGCCCGTACCAGACCAGTCGGACAGGGACTCGTGGGCGTCGATGAAACACCGCATGTCGGCACTCGTACGGACGAAGACCAGGGCGGAGTGGTGCGCCCTCTTGGAGGGCACCGACGCCTGCTTCGCACCCGTCCTCAGCCCCGAGGAAGCCCGTGAGCACCCGCACATCGCCGGCCGGCAGACCTTCGTCGAGATCGACGGGGTGGCCCAACCCGCCCCGGCGCCGCGGTTCAGCCGGACGGTTCCAGAGGTGGCCGGGCCACCCGCCCGGCCGGGACAGCACACGGACGAGGCGCTGGCCGACTGGGGGTTCGCCGCTTCGGAGATCGCGCGTCTCCGGGAGGCCGGAGCGATCCGGTAAGTCGCCGAAGGAGCCGAAACGGACCTAGTCACGGGGCATTTCTTTGCCGTCGACGGCCTCACATGATAGTAAGCGCTCATGCACATAGGCCTCGGGATCACACTGCAGAACCTGGACGGCGGGGACACCGACGCTGAGGTCTACCGCCAGGAGCTGGGCCTGGCCGTGCGAGCCGAAGGGCTGGGCTTCGATTCGATTTGGATGTCCGAGCATCACTTCGCCGACTACCAGATGACCCCCCAGACCCCGATGGTCCTGGCCTGGTTGGCCGGCCAGACGACCCGGGTCAAGTTCGGGACCATGGTCACGGTTCTGCCGTGGCACGACCCCGTGCGGGTCGCCGAGAGCTTCTCGGTGCTCGACCACCTGTCGGGAGGACGGGCCATCCTCGGGATCGGCCGGGGCCTCGGGCGGGTCGAGTTCGAGCGGTTGCGCGTGGAGATGGGCGAGTCGCGGACCCGGTTCGCCGAGTACACCGAGGCGATCCTGACCGCCTTCGAGACCGGGTACATCGAGTACGACGGAGAGCTCTACAAGCAGCCCCGCGCCGCGATCCGACCTCGTCCACTCGCCAGCTTCCGCGGGCGGACCTTCGCATCGGCGGTCTCCCCCCAGTCGATGGAGCTGATGGCCCGGCTCGGGGTCGGCCTCATGGTGATCGCGCAAAAGCCATGGGAAACGGCCGAGGCCGAGCTGGCCGCGTACCGGAAGCGCTACCTCGAGTTCAACGGGACCGAGGCGCCGAAGCCGATCCTCGTCGTCGTTTGCGGCGTGAGTCGGGACCCGAAGCAGATCGACCGGATGCGAGACGTCTACCTGCAGCGCTGGGCCCGCTCGACGGTCGACCACTACGAGTTCGACAACGTGGGTTTCGCCGATATCGAAGGCTACGAGTACTACGCCGCGCTCGCGGACAACATCGCCAAGCATGGCCTGGACCGTTTCAACGGGTTCCTCGCCGACCTCCAGGTGTGGGGCACCCCCGAGCAGGTGACCGAGAAGCTGATCGATTACGCCCGCCGGTGCGACGCAGGGGCCCTCGTGATCCCGATGACCTTCGGAGGAATGCCCCACCACGAAGCGCGGGCCAGCTATGAGCTCTTCGCCGCCGAAGTGCTGCCCGAGCTCCAGCGTCACGACGTCGGCGGGGACATCGGTGTGACCTACGGCGCCGCCCTCGAGGGGGCTTCGGCCGCCGGGTAGTCGGCCGGCTCCCTGGGACCTCGCAGCTGCCATGATCGGTGCTCAGCGACAACATCGCCCGC
>Ga0116218_1001658_pt1 | contig 13602 bp, 10 predicted proteins | sample Sb_taG_2_FD_88966 | JGI IMG/M metagenome (GOLD analysis project Ga0116218, IMG submission 88966) | Peat soil microbial communities from Weissenstadt, Germany - Sb_50d_5_LS metaG | ecosystem: Environmental > Terrestrial > Soil > Wetlands > Peat | place: Germany: Weissenstadt | collected 2010-09-21 | reverse complement strand
GATGATCTGGTCCGCACGCTCGACAGCCGGTTCAAGATGAACCCGCCGCTGCGCGGCAGGCGCGATCGCAAGGCGCTCGTCGACGGGATCAGGTCCGGCCTGATCGACTGCATCGCCACCGACCACGCCCCGCACGCCAGCCACGAGAAGGAGGTCCCCTTCGAGCAGGCGGCGATGGGCACCACCGGCCTGGAGACCTCGTTCTCCGCGGTCTACACCGAGCTCGTGATGAGCGGCGAGCTCGACCTGGCGATCCTCGTCGAGCGGATGAGCGCCGGGGCGGGCCTCTACGACCTGCCGACGCCGCTGATCGCGGTCGATGAGCCCGCGAACCTGTGCCTCGTCGATCTCGAGGCCACATGGGAGGTCGGCGCCGGCGGGTACGTCAGCCGCTCCTCGAACTGCTGCTTCCACGGCCGCTCCCTGCACAGCCGGGTCGTGCTCACGATCGCGGGCGGGGCGGTCGTCTTCCGGGAGCGGATGCTCACGGAGGCGGGAGCGCTCAGCGCCACATGAGCACCGGCGCCTACGTCCTGCTCGAGGACGGGACCCGGTTCGACGGCGTCGCCTGTGGGGCCGACGCCCACGCGACCGGTGAGATCGTGTTCACGACCTCCATGTCCGGCTACCAGGAGGCGATGACCGATCCCAGCTACGCCGGCCAGCTGATCATCTTCACCTTTCCCCAGATCGGCAACTACGGGGTCTCCGAGGCCGCGATGGAGTCCGACCGGATCCACGCCGGCGCCGCGATCATGCGCGCCGCGGTGGACCGCGAGGACGCGCCGAGCGCCGAGCGGGGGTGGCTGTCGTGGCTGACCGACTGCGGCATCCCGGCGATCACCGAGCTCGACACGCGCGCGCTCGTCCGCCACATCCGCGATGAGGGCGCGATGCGCGGGGGCGTGTTCCCGGCGTCGATCCCGACCGAGCGCGCCCGCGAGCTGATCGAGGCCGAGCCGCCGATGACCGGTCGCGACCTGGCCAAGGACGTGACCCCGGCCGAGCCGGTGATCCTCGAATCCGACGGCGGGCCCCGGATCGCGATGATCGACACCGGGGTGAAGCTTTCGATCATCCGCAACCTCCGCCAGCGGGGCGCCACCGTCGAGCTGCACCCGTGCACAGCGACCGCCGAGCAACTCCTCGAGAACAACCCCGATGCGGTGTTCCTGGCCAACGGCCCTGGGGATCCGGCCGCGCTCGGCTACGTCGTCGACACGGTCCGCGAGCTGGTCGGCAAGCGGCCCGTGTACGGCATCTGCCTCGGGCACCAGCTGCTGTGCCGGGCGGTCGGCCTCGAGACCTACAAGCTCCCGTTCGGCCACCACGGCGCCAACCACCCCGTCAAGGACCTGACCACGGGCCGGACCGAGATCACCAGCCAGAACCACGGCTTCGCCGTGCTCGGGCCGAACGGCGCCAAGACGATCGACGACGATGAGCCCGTCCGCTGGGAGACGCACTTCGGAGCCGCCGAGCTGACCCACATCAACCTCTACGACCGCACCGTCGAGGGGCTCACCCTCCGCGACGTGCCGGGGGCCACGGTCCAGTACCACCCCGAGGCGGGCCCCGGTCCCCATGACTCGCTGTACCTGTTCGACCGATTTTTAGAGGGCGCCCTGCGGGCGCCCCGTGGTGTCGTTACCGACTCTCGAAATGCCGCGTAGGGACGACATCCACAAGATCCTGCTGATCGGCTCGGGGCCGATCGTGATCGGGCAGGCGGCCGAGTTCGATTACTCGGGCACACAGGCGTGCAAGGTGCTGATCGAGGAGGGGTACGAGGTCGTGCTCGTCAACTCCAACCCCGCGACGATCATGACCGACCCCGACGTCGCCACCCGGACCTACATCGAACCGCTGCTGCCGGGTCCGGTCGCTCAGGTGATCGCCCGCGAGAAGCCCGACGCCGTGCTGCCGACGCTCGGCGGCCAGACCGCGCTGAATTTGGCCAAAGCGCTGCACGAGGACGGGACGCTTCACGTCCACGGGGTCGAGCTGATCGGCGCCGACTACGACGCGATCGACCGCGCCGAGGATCGCGAGCGGTTCCGGGAGACGATGACCGCGGCCGGCCTGCGAGTGCCCCGCAGCGCGATCGCGCACGGCATCGCCGACGCCGGGGCCGCGGTCGCGGACATCGGGCTGCCGCTGATCGTCCGCCCGGCGTTCACGCTCGGTGGCCGCGGCGGTGGGATCGTCCGCGACGAGTCGCAGCTGGCGAGGATCATCGGCCGCGGGCTGGCCGCCTCGCCGATCGGTCAGGTGCTGCTGGAGGAGTCGGTCCTCGGGTGGGGCGAGTTCGAGCTCGAGGTGATGCGGGATCACTCCGACAACGTGGTGATCGTGTGCTCGATCGAGAACCTCGATCCGATGGGCGTGCACACCGGCGACAGCGTCTGCGTGGCGCCGCAGCAGACGCTCACCGACAAGCAGTACCAGAAGCTCCGTGACCAGGCGATCGCCGTGATCCGCGCCGTCGGCGTCGAGACCGGCGGCTCCAACGTCCAGTTCGCGGTCAACCCGCGGACGGACGAGATCGTCGTGATCGAGATGAACCCGCGGGTGTCGCGCTCGAGCGCGCTGGCCAGCAAGGCCACCGGCTTCCCGATCGCCAAGATCGCGGCCCGGCTCGCCGTCGGCTACACCCTCCAGGAGATCCCGAACGACATCACGCGGGCGACGCCGGCGAGCTTCGAGCCCGCGATCGACTACTGCGTCGTCAAATGGCCGCGGTTTGCGTTCGAGAAGTTCCCGGGCGCGGAGCCGGGGCTGACGACCCACATGAAGTCGGTGGGGGAGGTGATGGCGATCGGGCGGACGTTCCGGCAGGCGTTCGCCAAGGCGATGCGCTCGCGCGAGCTCGATGTCAATCCCCGGTTCCCGGCCGAGGAGAGCGAGCTGCTGGAGATGGTCGAGCAGCCGGGCGCCGACCGGTTCGATCAGCTGCTCGAGGCGCTGCGCCGCGGCGTCTCCATCGAGGAGCTGGGCCGCCGCACGAGCATCGATCCGTGGTTCCTGCACGAGCTCGCCGACCTGGCCGCCGACCCGGAGGCGCCGTTCGCGGGGGAGCGGACGTTCAAGTCCGTCGACACCTGCGCCGCGGAGTTCCCGGCGCGGACGCCGTACTACTACTCGGGGTGGGAGCGCCGGGGCGCCGGCGGCCCCGCGCACGAGGTCAGCCGCGGTGAGCGCGCCAGCGTGGTGATCCTCGGGTCCGGGCCGAACCGGATCGGGCAGGGGATCGAGTTCGACTACTGCTGCGTCCACGCCGCCCACACCGTGCGCGAGTCCGGACGCGACGCGGTGATGATCAACTGCAACCCGGAGACCGTCTCCACCGACTACGACACCTCGGATCGCCTGTACTTCGAGCCGCTCACGCTCGAGGACGTGCTCGGCGTCACGGAGATCGAAAGACCGCTTGGGGTGGTGGTGCAATTCGGCGGCCAGACCCCGCTGAAGCTGGCCGCCGGCCTGCACGCGGCCGGGATCAAGATCCTCGGCACCAGCATCGAATCGATCGATCTGGCCGAGGACCGCTCCCGGTTCGGCGAGCTGCTGGGCCGGCTCGGCTACCTGGCCCCGGCGTTCGCCACCGCCCGCTCTCCGGAGGAGGCGCTCGAGTCCGCACCGAGCGTCGGGTTCCCGCTGCTGGTGCGTCCGAGCTACGTGCTCGGGGGCCGCGCGATGGAGATCGTCTACAGCGTTGCCGGCCTCAAGGAGTACCTCGACCGGGTGCGGGCCGAGCCAGGGCGTACGATCTACCTGGACCGCTTCCTCGAGGACTCGATCGAGCTCGACGTCGACGCTCTATCGGACGGGACCGACGTGTGGATCGCCGCGATCATGCAGCACGTCGAGGAGGCCGGAATCCACTCCGGCGACTCCGCCTGCGTGCTCCCGCCCCACACGCTCGGCGAGCAGATGCTGGCGCAGGTCAAGGCCCAGACCGAGGGGATCGCCAAGGCGCTTGGCGTCGTCGGGCTGCTCAACGTCCAGTTCGCGATCCATGGCGACGAGCGGCTGCACGTGATCGAGGCCAACCCGCGGGCGTCCCGGACGGTGCCGTTCGTCTCGAAGGCGATCGGGTTGCCCGTGGCGAAGCTGGCGTGCCGGATCATGCTCGGCGAGCAGATCGCCGATTTGGATCTGCCTGCGGAGACCGCCAACGATCATGTCTGCGTCAAGGAGGTCGTGCTGCCATTTGATCGCTTCGCCGGCGCGGACTCGCTGCTCGGCCCGGAGATGCGCTCGACCGGCGAGGTGATGGGCATCGCCCGCGACTTCCCAACCGCGTTCGCCAAGGCCCAGTCGTCCGCCGGGGCCCGGCTGCCGAGCGCGGGCACCGCGTTCATCACCGTCGCCGACGGCGACAAGCCCGCCGCGACCGGCGTGGCCACGATCCTCCACGACCTCGGTTTCAAGATCATCGCCACCCGGGGCACGGCCCAGGCGATCCGCAAGATGGGGATCCCGGCCGAGCCCATCAACAAGATCGGCGAGGGCTCGCCCCACGTCGTCGACTGGATCGAGCGCGGGGAGGTCGATCTCGTCATCAACACCCCGGTCGGCACCGGCGCGCGTACCGACGGCTACGAGATCCGCACCGCAGCGGTGGCGCGCGGGATCCCGTGCATCACGACGATGGCCGGCGGGATGGCGGCGGCCCGCGCGATCGCGGCCGACCGCCGCGGCGACGCCGCCGGCGTGATCTCGCTCCAGGAGCTCCACGGCAAGCGGCTCAGCGAGGTCCCGTGAGCGAGCGCGTCACCGCTCCATTCGGCCGTCGCGCGGCCCCCGTCACCGCGCGCGCGGAACACGGCGCCTACGTCGTGATCCGCTGCGCCGACCCCCACGGCCCGAGGCCGCAGGCCGGGCAGTTCTACATGCTCACGGCGGCCAGCCGGTGGGGAGGAGGGGAGTCCGAGCGGCCGTTTCTCCCGCGGGCGTTCAGCGTGCTGCGGGCCCCGCCCGGCAGCCACGAGCTCCAGTTCCTGGTCGAGGACGTCGGCCCCGGCACCAACCGCCTTTGCGAGCTCGGGCCCGGCGACGACCTGCTGATTGTCGGTCCGCTCGGATCGGGGTTCGCCCCGCCACGGGAGGGACGGCGCCCGGTGCTGGCCGGCGGCGGCGTGGGGATCGCGCCGCTGGCGATCCTGCAGGACGAGCTCGGATTGCGGGTGCCGACGATGCTCGGATTCCGCGACGCGGCGAGGGCCGCCGGGGCGGTGCTGCTCGCCGATCCCGCGGTGGCCACCGACGACGGCAGCGTCGGCCACCACGGCCTCGTCACCGAGCTGCTCGCCGAGGCCCTCGAAGACGGCCCCGACAGCGAGGTCTACGCATGCGGGCCGCCGGCGATGCTCGAGTCGGTCCGGGGGCTGTGCGCGGAGCGGGCGGTTCCCGCTCAGCTCGCGATGGAGTCCGGGATGGCGTGCGGCTTCGGCGCGTGCTTCGGATGCGTGGTCCCTACCCGCGCCGGCTACCTGCGCCTGTGTGTCGACGGCCCGGTCCTCGACGCCGAAATCCTCGAGAGCGCCGCCGTGGCGGGAGCCGGACATTGAGCGCGGCGTTCTGCGGCATCGAGCTCGCCCACCCGGTGATCAACGCCTCCGGAACGTTCGACGCGATCGCCGCCGAACGGGTCTTCGGCGATCAGCTGATCGAGCGCTTTCCGTTTGCGGCCTTCGTCTCCAAGACCGTCACGCTCGAGCCCCGCCAGGGCAACCCACCACCCCGGCTGTGGGAGATGGCCGGCGGCATGATCAACTCGATCGGATTGCCCAACAAGGGGCTCCAGGGGTACTTGACCGAGGACCTGCCGAAGCTCGCGAGGCTCCCGGTGCCACTGATCGTCAACGTGATGGGGTTCAGCCGCGAGGAGGTCGCCGAGCTGGTCGGGGCGTTCGCCGGGCGCGACGAGGTTGCGGCGCTCGAGCTGAACGTCTCGTGCCCGAACGTCGAGACGGGGATGGTGATGGGCGCCGACCCGCACGAGCTCGCCCTGTTGCTCGAGCGCGTCAGGCCGATCACGGACAAGCCCCTGATTGTCAAGCTGACGCCGAACGCCTCGGACGTCCCCGCCGTGGCGTGCGCCGCCGAGGGGGCGGGCGCGAGCGCGCTGTCGTTGATCAACACGATCCGCGGGATGGCGCTGCACCCCAGGACCGGCGAGCCGTGGCTCGGGGGCGGGACCGGTGGCGTGTCAGGCCCGGCCGTCCGCGCCGTTGCGCTCGCCCAGGTCCAATCCGTCGCGAGCGCGGTATCGATTCCCGTGGTCGGCATGGGCGGGGTCCAGAGCGGCCGCGACGCCCGCGATCTGATGCGGGTCGGCGCAGACATCATCGCGGTGGGGACTGAAAGCTTTCGCGACCCGGCGGCCGGCCTTCGGATCGCCTCCGAGTTGCATGAACTGCGTGCTGTGGAAAAGAATTCACACGGCGGTGACAGCTGCTCGCCTGAAACGGCGGGCTTTCGTAGCGCTGGGCGCTAGCAGAGCCCAAAACCCCCTGCAAACACAGGTTATTCCCCGAACCATCCTCGACAATGCTCGACCTCAGGCTGAGGTCTAGTCGAATTGAGCGGATTTGGCTTGATCGGGTCGCCCCAAGATGTATAGTCGCCGCCCATGCCGCCGGTCAGCGAAACGCCCACGAAGTTCGTTGCTGCGCCGGAACGCTCTCTCGTGCAACGCATGGAGGCGCTTCAGCGGGCGAACGACATCCGTAGTCGCCGAGCTCAACTGAAGCGCGATCTCAAGGCTGGCCGCCAGCCGATCCACGAGCTGTTGCTCGAGCCTCCCGACTACCTGGAAACCGCGAAGGTCTTCGACCTCCTGCTCGCCGTGCCCAAGTACGGCCGCGTGAAGGTCAACAAGATCCTGTCGCAATGCCGGATCTCGCCGAGCAAGACGATCGGCGGCCTGTCCGAGCGCCAGCGTGGGGAGCTGGTCGCACTGATGCGCCGACGCTGACCGTCAGCGTCGGCGCCGGCCGGTGGCGACAAGCCGAAAGGTCTTCGTGATCACCGGGCCCTCCGGCGTCGGTAAGGGCACGCTGATCCGCGGGGTGATGGAGCGGATTCCTCAGCTCGAGCTGTCGGTGTCGGCGACGACCCGCGCGCCACGGCCAGGGGAGCGCGACGGCCACGACTATCACTTCCTGACCCCGGAGGAGTTCGATCGGCGGATCGCCGAAGCAGACTTCGTCGAGCACGCTACGTACTCAGGAAATCGTTACGGGACGCTCCGCTCCGAGCTCGAGCGGTGCCTGCGCGCCGGGATCCCGGTCGTACTCGAGATCGAGGTCCAGGGCGCCCGCCAGGTCCGCGACGCGATGCCCGAGGCGACCGCCGTGTTCATTGCCCCGCCGTCGCTCGATGCGCTTAGGGCGCGCCTGGTGGGCCGGGGCACCGACAGCCCCGAGCAGGTCGACGAGCGGCTCCGCACCGCCGAGCGCGAGCTGGCCGCACAGCCGGAATTCACGCACGTCGTCGTCAACGACCGCCTCGAGGACGCCACCGAGCAGCTGGCGGCGATCGTGCACGACGTCCTCGGTCGGTAACCGCTCAGGGTTTGGCGGGGAGGGGTGGATTCGGGCGCCTTCGCATGGTGCACAGTGCGCCAATTCCGCGCCGAAACCCGAGCTGTGGCGCGCTATGCACGAGGAGTGCTTAAGACGCCACGGCTCGGCCCCAGGCGCCGGTGATGGCGCGTTGTGCACCATTCCGAGCGCAAATCGGGGGCCCGAGGCCACCCGCACCCGCCCCCTCCCAAGGAAAAGCACTCGCGCGACCGCCGGCGCCCGCAACCTTTGAGTGGATCAGCCCGGCTCGCACCCGGCCGCCGGGACGCTAACCTTGGTAGCCCCGAAGAAACGGACCCAAATCAATGATCTCACCCAGAATCGACAAGTTGCTCGAGCACGTCGACTCCGACTATGCGAGCGTGATCGTCGCCGCCAAGCGCGCCCGGCAGATCAACTCCTACTACCACAACCTCGGCGAGGGCACCTTCGACGAGTTCCCGCCCCCGATGGTCGAGACGCGGTCGAAGAATTACCTGACGATCGCGCTCGAGGAAGTCGCCCACGGCAAGCTGAAGTACCACTACCGGTAGGTCCTATCCCGCCAGGTCTGCACGCCCGGATGCGATCGATGACCTTCACGATGCTGCGTCCTCGGGGGTTCGCCGTAGCGCTGCTACGGCTTCACCCCCTGCGTCCTGACCTCGTTCGGTCCTCGACCGCCCCGGTCGCACATCCCTGCCGGGACAGAACCTAGGTCCGTGTCGTGGCCCGGTTGCTCCTCGGCGTGAGCGGCGGGATCGCGGCCTACAAGGCGCTCGAGACAGCGCGGCTGGCGATCAAGGCCGGCCACGCCGTCCGAGTCATCCAGACTCCGAGGAGCGAGCGGTTCGTCGGGCGGGCGTCGTTTGAAGGGATCACCGGCGCCCCCGTGCTGATCGGCGAGTTCGAGCCCGACCCGGCGCGCGGCGCCTACCCCGGTGAGCACGTGCCCGAGCGGGCGCCGATCAGTCACCTGGCGCTGGTGGAGCGGGCGGACCTGTACCTGATCGCCCCGGCCAGCGCGAATACAATCGCCAAGCTGGCCACCGGCCAGGCCGACAACCTCCTGACCACGGCCGCGCTGGCCGCGGCGTGCCCGGTGGCGGTGGCGCCGGCGATGAACAACCGGATGTACCTGCATCCAGCGACGCAGGCCAACCTCGAGTGGCTCGCGACGCGGGGCGTGGCGATCATCGCGCCGGGCGAGGGCGAGCTCGCCTCGTTCGGCGAGCATGGGATCGGTCGGCTCGCCGAGCCTACGCAGCTCTTGGCCGCGGCCGAGGGCCTGATGACGCCGCCGACATGGGCCGGGATCCGGGTCCTGGTTACGGCCGGGGGCACCCGGGAGCCGATCGACAGCGTCCGCTTCATCGGCAACCGCTCCTCGGGCCGGATGGGATACGCGCTCGCGGGCGAGGCGGCGCGGCGAGGCGCCAGCGTGACGCTAGTCGCCGCCAACGTCACCCTCGAGCCACCGCGGGGGGTGGAGGTGATCGCCGTCGGGACCGCGGCCGAGCTCGGCGACGTATGTGAGCAGAGGTTCTACGAGTGCGACGTGTTGCTGATGGCCGCGGCAGTGGCGGACTTCCGTCCCGCCGCCCCCGCCGAGAACAAGCTCAAGAAGGACGACGGCGTGCCGACGATCGAAGTCGAGCCGACGGCCGACATCCTCAGCGGGCTGGCGGCGAGGCGCCGCAACGGCCAGGTGCTCGTCGGGTTTGCCGCCGAGCACGGCCACGACGCGGTCGCCTATGGTCGCGGGAAGCTCGAGCGCAAGGCTCTCGACATGGTCGTCGTCAACGACATTTCGCTTTCGGGGGTGGGGTTCGACGCGGCCGAGAATGAGGTAACCGTCTTGTCGAGCGGCGGAAACGAGCGGCTTGTTTCACGCACGAGCAAGAAACAGGTCGCCGAAGTCGTCCTAGAGGAAGTAGAGCGTCTGAGAAGATTGCGAGAGGAGGAAGGTGGAACCGCCAGAGCAAGCGCCCACAGCGCCGCAGGAATCTGACGCGCTCGCCGCGATCGCGCGGCGGATTGCGGCCAATATCGCCCGCGCCATTCAGGTCCGCCCCGAAACGCTCGAACACCTGATGGTCGTGCTGCTGGCCGAGGGCCACGTGCTGGTGGAGGACTATCCGGGCGTCGGGAAGACAGCGCTGGCGCGCGCCCTCGCGCGCTCGATCGACTGCCAGTACGCGCGCGTGCAGTGCACCTCGGACCTGCTGCCTGCCGACGTCGTCGGTGTCAACGTTTACGACCAGCGCGAGCAGCGGTTCGAGTTCCGTCCGGGGCCGGTGTTCGCCAACATCGTGCTCGTCGACGAGATCAACCGGGCCTCGCCGAAGACCCAATCGGGCTTGCTCGAGTGCATGCAGGAGCGGCGGGTCACCGTCGACGTCCAGTCCCACGAGCTGGCGCGGCCGTTCCTCGTGCTCGCGACCCAGAACCCGATCGAGTACGAGGGCACCTACCCACTCCCCGAGGCCCAGGTCGACCGCTTCATGGCGCGGATCTCGCTCGGTTACCCGGACCGCGCGGCCGAGGCCGGGATGCTCGCCGACCACGAGGGCGGCGACCGGGTGCTGACGTTGACGGCGGTCGCCACCGCCGCCGAGGTGCTCGCGGCACAGGACGGCGCGACACGCGTCCAGGCCTCCGAGGCGCTGCGCGACTACGTGGTCAGGCTGCTGTGGCGCACTCGCGAGGATCCGCGAGTCGAGCTCGGCGCCAGTCCCCGGGCCGGACTGATGCTGCTGCGGGCCGCCAAGGCCCAAGCGATGATGCGCGGCCGCGACCACGCGCTGCCCGACGACGTCCAGGCGCTCGCGGTCCCCGTGCTGGCGCACCGACTGCTGCTTGCGCCCGAGTGCCCGCGGGCCGCGGCAGTCGATGTGATCGTCGACGCGGTCGCATCGGTTCGAGCGCTGTGAGGGTGTAGGGCCGGCCGTGAAACGGGCGATCGGTGTGGCACTCGCCGGCGTGGTGCTCACCCTGGTCGCGCTGACATTCGACGCCGCGCCGCTGTTCATCCCGGGTATCGCCTTCGTGGTGATCGGCGCCGGCGCGCCCGCCTGGGTGTGGCTGGCCTCGCGACCGGCGACGGTGTCGCGCAAGCTCCAGGTCGACCGGGTCGTGGAACTGGAGCCGCTCGAGGCGATGATCGAAGTGCGCCGGGGGGTGTTGGGGCTGCCCGGCGCCGAGCTCCACGATCCGCTGGCATCCGGCCCGATCGTGCTCAAGGTGCCGATGTCGCTGATCCAGGGAGGCCGCGTGGCTGACGTCCGGATCGTCACGAGCTTCACCCGCCGCGGTCTTCGCCGGCTCGAGCCTCCTACGCTCCTGGTGCAGGACCCGCTTGAGCTGTCATGTCTGACCAAGACGGCCGGTGGGCCCGCGCAGGAGCTGCTCGTGCTGCCGCACACGGAGCGCGTCCGCTGGGGAGCCGGGGGCCGCGGTCGCCCGCCACAGCGCAGCGAGGGCCGCTCGCTCGCCGAGCCGATGGCCGCGGTCGACGTCGACGGCCTTCGGCCCTACCGCCCCGGCACGCCCGCCTCGCGGATCCATTGGCCGGCGCTCGCTCGCGGCGCCGGGTTGCTCGAGCGCCGGCTCCGCGCCGACCGAGACACCCGCCCGCTGATCGTCCTCGACGCACGTGGCCGCGCCCGTGAGGACCAGCTCGACGCCGCCGTTCGCGCCGCCGCGTCGCTGACGCTCGAGCTGGCCCGGTTGGGAGGTTGCCGGCTGCTGCTTCCGGGCGATCGTCGGGCGCTCGGGGTCGAGCCCGACCTCGCGAGCTGGCCGACGGCACACGCCAGGCTCGCGCTCGTCGAAGGCGGCCCGGAGACCCGGCCGCCGCTGCTCGACGGCGCCGCGCGCCAGGGTCCGGTCTACTACGTCGCCGTCCAGCCACTCGACCGGCTTCCGCCGGCGCTCGCGTCCGGCCCGGGCTCGCTGGTGGTGGTCCTGCCGAAGGACCTGGAGGGGCTGCCGCCCGGCCGCCCGAGCTTCGAGGTGACCGGCTGCCAGGGATTCGCGGTCGGGGCACGGACCCGCTCGCAGGAGGAGACCGCGGCGTGAGCGCTGGGTCAGACGTCGCCGTCCTCGTTCCCTCCGGCAGCACGCGTACGCATTCTCGGCGCGCCGCGACCGTTCAGGCCGACCGTCCGCTGGTGCGGCTGTGCGCGTTCGGGGCGCTCGGGCTCTACGGGACGCTGCGATGGGCGACGCTGATGACCCCCGCGCCGGTGTGGCGTCTGCTCGGCCTGCTCGGCCTCTCGCTGGTGATCGTCGGCGCCGGGACTGCGCTCAGGGGACGGGGCCGCCTCGCGGTGGCGCTGCTGGCGCTGCTGTCCCTCTTGGCAGCGTTCGCCTTCGCCGGCGTGCCCTGGTCGTGGGTCAGGCACTTCCGCATCGCCGTGACCGCTGACGGGATCAGCGAAGGCCTCTCCGGGCTGCCGCAGGTACTGCTGCCCTACATCGGCATCAACCAGTGGATCCGGACCGTAATGGTGCTCGGCGCCGGGGTGCTGTTGCTCGACGCCGCCCTGATCGTCGCGTTGGCCCCGCGGCAGCTGAGCGATGGCCGGCGCGCCGCCGCCGCGACCGCGTTGATTGCGCTCGCGGTCGTTCCCTCGACGCTCGTGCGGCCCGAGCTTCCCTACCTGCAGGGACTGATCCTGTTCCTGCTCGTCGCAGCATTCATGTGGGCGGACCGGATTCGTCAGGGCGACCTCGTCACGGCGACGCTGCTCGCGCTGCTGGCGGGGGCCGCGGCGATGATCGCGGCGCCCCGGCTCGACACCCACACGCCGTGGCTGAACTACCAGGCGCTCGCCGGCAACCTGGCCCCGGCGCATCCGGAGTCGTTTGACTGGACCCAGCGCTACGGGCCGCTGCAATGGCCACAGCACGGCAAGGCGGTCCTCGAGGTCCAGGCTCGCCACCCCGACTACTGGAAGGCGGAGGACCTCGACGTGTTCGACGGGCACGGGTGGGTCGCGCAGAGCGTCCAGGCGCCCGACGCCCAGGGCACCGTGCCTCCCGCCAACCTCCAGAAGTGGACGCAGACCCTGCACGTGACGCTGCGGGGGCTGAACACGACGAACGTGATCGCCGCGGGCGTAGCCGCCGAGCCCACGCACGTCACCAGCCTGGTCGCCGGGCTCAGCGAGGGAACCTGGGTCGACCCGACCGGGCTGGGCCCCGGCGACAGCTACGACGTCTCCGCCTATGACCCCCAGCCGACGGCGGCGCAGCTGGCGGCCGCCGGCACCAACTACCCCCCGGCGCTGCTGCCGGCCTATCTGTCGTTGGTGGTCCCGTCGAACCCGGGGTTCTCGACGACGGAGAAGGGCGCGCTGCCGGTTGTGCCCTCCTACCAGCAGGTGTTCTTCGCCCCGTTCGGGTCGCGAATCGCGGTCGCCTACAGCCCCAGCACTCCGAATCCGGCGGTCGCGCTGGCGGCCTCGCCGTACCGTCGCGTCTATGCGCTGGCCCGGCGGCTGGCGCGCCACGCCGCGACGCCGTACGACTACGCGCTGAGCGTCAAGCGCTACCTCGACTCCGGTGCGTACACCTACAACCAGGATCCGCCGTCCAGCCGCTATCCACTCGAGACGTTCCTGTTCGGCGACAAGATCGGGTACTGCCAGCAGTTCGCCGGCTCGATGGCGCTGCTGCTACGGATGGGCGGCGTCCCGGCCCGCGTGGCCACTGGGTTCACCACCGGCCAGTACGACAGCGCCACGAAGAGCTATATCGTCGCCGACACCGACGCCCATGCGTGGGTGGAGGCGTGGTTCCCGAGCTACGGCTGGGTCCGGTTCGACCCGACGCCGGCGATCGCGCCCGCGCTCGGTGGCCACGTCCCGCTGTCGGTCGTCCAGGGCTCGACCAAAGGCACTGGCACGACTCCCACCTCCCACGGCCTCAGGAGCGTGACCGGTCGCCTGCCCGCCACGACCCACCCCCACAGCGGCGGCACCCCGGTGGCGGCGCTGATCGCGCTGGCGGTCGTGCTCGTGCTCCT
>Ga0116218_1001656_pt1 | contig 13608 bp, 14 predicted proteins | sample Sb_taG_2_FD_88966 | JGI IMG/M metagenome (GOLD analysis project Ga0116218, IMG submission 88966) | Peat soil microbial communities from Weissenstadt, Germany - Sb_50d_5_LS metaG | ecosystem: Environmental > Terrestrial > Soil > Wetlands > Peat | place: Germany: Weissenstadt | collected 2010-09-21 | reverse complement strand
TTGAATCCGATTCAACACCATCGCTCGTTTCTGTTCTTCCGTGTTCAAGGTGATTGTCTCTTCCTTCATAGAGGACATTTTCACTGAACACTTAACCTATGACAAGATCATAGAACATTAACAAACGAAAGAGAGATGCTTGATCGCTCTTGCGCTTTCTGGTATACTTCGAGCCGTCAACACACTCCACACCGTTTCTCTATTCCATGGGGAAGGAAAGAGAACCATGAACGATCACACAAGGCGAGAAATGCCTTATTCAGCACGGCAGATCGTGCCCGGACAATTGAGCTATCGTCAACTCAGCCCTGGTCAACTCAGCTCCCCTCGAGCGGCTAAGAGCTTGCGACGCTTCATCAAACGTATGAGTGTCCTGGTCATTGTCAGCCTCCTGCTTGTCCCCATCCTGGAGCTCGTTCTTCACGTGAATCATCAAAGCCAGCAGCCAGTGCATGCTACACAAGCTGCCTTGAGCTCCCAAGACGCCTTGATTGCCTCACACGTCAATGATTTGCTCATGCATGAGGTTACACTTCAGCAATTCAGCGGTTCGGTGCTTCTCGCACACCATGACAAGGTGCTCTTGCGCAAGGGCTATAGTATGGCTGACTGGAGCAAGCAGGTACCCAACACACCCCACACCACGTTTTACCTGGGTTCTACGACCAAGCAATTTACCGCCATGGCTATCCTGATCTTGCAGGCACAGAGCAAACTGCAGGTCCACGATCCCATTTGCTCGTATATTGCGCCTTGTCCCCGCCCATGGCAGCAGGTGACGATCCATGAACTGCTGACGCACACATCGGGGATCCCGGAATTTGACCACACTGACCTGTCGAATGCTTCCCCTGAGTCCTGGATCACCGATTTCGACGATGTTCAACTGGGCTTTGCACCAGGCAGCGAGTTCAGCTACTGTAATGTCTGTTACCAGATCCTTGGCTATGTCGTCGAGAAGGTTTCGGGCGAGCCATATTGCACGTACTTACAGCAAACTATTTTTGACCCTCTCCAGATGAAGAGTTCGGGCTGCGACCAGCCCTATTTGTCCCTCCCTGATCACGCAGTCGGCTACGCGAGCTGGCGTGTCCAAGACGTGTCCATTGGGTTGGATGCTGCCTCACAGTGGTCGTTTCTGTGTGGCGCAGGCCTTGTGTACAGTACTGTGGAAGACCTGTATCACTGGGACCAGGCCCTTTCGAGTCACACCCTGATCTCCCAACAGGTCTTGGATGAGGCGTTCACTCCGTATGTTCCATCGCAATACGCCGGATCAAGCTATGGCTATGGGTGGTTCATTGCCAAAGCGCCCAGCACAGGACATCGCTTGATCTGGCATGACGGCAGGGTCGATGGCTTCAGGACCTACAATGGGCTCTTCCTTGATGATGGGATCACGATCATTTTCTTGAGTAACCTGTCAACGCTGGATGAACTGGCACTCGCCAAGCAGCTCGAACAGATCGTCTTTGCTCACCTGACAAGCGCATGAGGAAAACGCAAACCTATGCCGCAGTGTCACGTTCGTTTCACATTGGCTTTTTGCCACCGCTTCTATCCGCGGCAAAAGGTTTCAACAGCGCTCATGCTTTCTTGTTGTATTCGCTGATGACCACCACTGTGAGAAGAAACCCTGGATTTTGCTCACAGTTTCAGACCTCCGTCACATGTGCTGAGTGTGATGAGAAGATTGGTGTCAAACAGACGAAGTTGCGAAGCCTGTGATGATACGCTGATTACTGCTGATGTGCTTGAACAGACGACACTAACGTTCTGGGGAGATTGTCTCCTGCACTGAATGTTACAGCTGTCTCGAAAAACCGACGTTTTTCGGTACAGAGTACCCCCCATTAGTGATTGTGTTGGCGAATGCACATAAGAACCTATCCCACTAGGGAGTCCACTCTTAGGATGCGCGCATCACTCACGTTCGGCATGACCGGTAGGATTTAAGCATGTGTGGAAGGTGGTTCCCACAATCGGGGGCTTGGATGAACGATCAGTGGTGTGGGCAAATCGGTTTCGTCGACAGAAAGACCCCTTCACCTCTGTCTGCCGAAGATGAGATATACTAGTACAGAGAGAATCACAGCCATTGTAGAAACCAGTCAACGACGAGCGCCTGGGGCGTGGTCTGCATCGACAAAAGGAGGTGCTGCATGCGAGCACTCCCAACCGGAACCGTGACCTTACTCTTCACCGATATGGAGGGGTCCACACGCCTGCTCCAAGTGCTTGGTGACCGCTACACCTCTCTTCTGGAAGCATGCCGATCCCTGCTCCGTGCCGCCTTCCTCGAATACGGCGGCCATGAGGTCGATACGCAAGGGGATGCCTTCTTCATCGCTTTTACGCGTGCCAGCGATGCCGTTGCCGCAGCAGTGGCGGCCCAACGCGGCCTCGCCAGCCATCGGTGGCCTGACGGGACAACCGTTCGGGTGCGCATGGGTGTGCACACCGGCGAGCCGCTGCGATCTACCGAGGGCTACGTGGGCCTGGATGTGCATCACGCCGCCCGCATCATGAGCGCCGGACATGGCGGGCAGGTCTTACTCTCTCAGACGACGCGTGACCTGGTCGAGCAAGTACTCCCTGAAGGAGTCCATCTGCGGGATCTGGGAGCCCATCGCCTGAAAGACTTACAACAACCCAGCCAGCTCTTTCAACTCGTCATCCCTGACCTTCTCATCGACTTTCCGCCGCTGAAGACGTTGGACAACTCTCCCAACAATCTGCCTCTTCAGCCCACTCCGTTTCTCGGACGGGAGAAGGAGGTAGATGCCCTCCAGCAGCTGCTTCTACGCGACAGCTCACGGCTGGTCACGCTCACCGGTCCTGGAGGGGTGGGTAAGACCCGCCTGGGCTTGCAAGTTGCAGCGGAACTCGCGGAGCACTTCCCAGATGGGACCTGGTTCGTGTCCCTGGCTCCCATCAGGAATCCCGACCTGGTCATTCCCACCATCAGCCAGGTGCTTGGTCTGCCGGAAGCACGCGACCAGGCGCCACTGGAACACCTGAAAAGCGCTCTCCAGGAGAAGAAGGTATTGCTGCTGCTGGATAATTTTGAGCAGGTGGGAAGCTCCGCCACCGAGGTGGCAGATCTACTCGCCGGGTGCCCACGACTCAAAGTCCTTGTCACCAGTCGCGAAGGGCTGCATGTGCGAGCCGAGCGCGAGTTCCCTGTGCCAGCATTGCTGCTGCCAGATATGAAACGCCTGCCTGATCTCCTGGCGCTCGCGCAGTACGAGGCCGTGGCCCTCTTCATCGAGCGAGCGCAGGCCATCAAACCCGATTTTCAGGTGACGAACAGCAACGCCCCGGCGGTGGCCGAGATCTGTGTGCGCCTGGATGGACTCCCACTAGCCATCGAACTCGCCACGGCACGCATCAGGTTGTTCCCACCACAGGCGCTCCTGACCCGGTTAGGGCAGCGCTTGCCGCTGCTCGTCAGCAGTGCACGTGATGTGCCTGCCCGGCAACAGACGCTGCGCCAGACGATCCAATGGAGTTATGATATGCTCACAGAAGCAGAACAACGGCTCTTCCGTCGACTCGCCGTCTTTGTGGGTGGCTGCTCCTTTCAGGCAGTCGAGGCAGTGGCCCAGGACGTGGCAGAAGAGCAGACCTCGGTGCTGGACACCATGACCTCCCTCCTCGACAAGAACTTGCTACGGCAGACGGAGCAGGAGGATGGCGAGCCGTGGTTCATGCTGCTGGAGACCATCCGCGAGTTCGGACTGGAGGAGCTCTCCAAGAGGGGAGAGTTAGAGGCAGCGCGGCACGCGCATGCTGCGTATTATCTCCAGCTTGCGGAGGCAACAGCGCCGGAACTGCATGGTCCACAACAAGTTGTCTGGTTTCGCCGCTCGGAGCGAGAACTTGATAACTTCCGTGCGGTACTCTCCGGCTTGCTGGAACGAAGGGAAGACACCGAGAGCATCGAGATAGCCTTACGCTTGTGCGGAGCCCTCATGTACTTCTGGGAGGTGCGATCTCATGAACATGAAGGGTGGACCGAGCTTTCACGGGCACTGGAGAGGTCCGAAGGGGTTGCAGTGTCTGTGCGGGCGAAGGCGCTCATGGAAGCTGGGCACTTGGCCAGGTACCTGTATAACTACGATCGCGCTGAGGAGCTGAGCCAGCAGAGCCTGGCGCTGTTCCGGGAGAGTGGAGACGTAGCAGGGGTGAGCGAAGCGCTCCTCATTCTCGGGATCACAAGCTGGCTGAAAGGTGAGCTGGCGACAGCACGCGTACGCTTCGAGGAGAGCCTCAAGCTCAGCACAGAGACGGGAGATACGAACATCATGGCCTGGTCGCTCACTATGTTATCTGATGTAGATATGTGCCAAGGTGACTACCCACAGGGATATTCCCATGCAGAGGAGAGTCTGCTGCTCTTCCGAGAAAGAGGCAATACGCGGGGCATCGCTTTCGCGCTCCAAGAGATCGCAAGGGGGTATCTGGAGGAAGGCGATGCTGCCAAAGCCCATCCCCTCTTTGAGGAGATTTATGCGCTCTTCAAGGAGATCGGCGACAAGGCGTATGAGAGGTTGGCGATAGCAGGCTTGGGATGGGTTGCCTTTCTGCAAGGGAACCTCTCCCTGGCACGCTCACTCCTGGAGGAAGCTTCGACCACCTTCCAGGGAGAGGAGGAGCCAGCAGAGCTGGATAACCAGGCCTGGGCGCTCTCCCACCTGGCACGGGTGGTGGCTTTTGAGGGAGACTATGCGAAGGCGCGTGCTCTCCACGAGCAGTGTCTGGCCATCGTGAAGCAGCTGGTGGGCACGAAGCCCTGGACTCACTTCTACCTTGAAGGCCTGGCAGCCGTGGTTGCAGCACAGGGGGAACTCCCGTGGGCAGCGCGTCTGTGGGGGGCAGCCGAAGCGCTGCGTGAGGGCACGGGGACGCCCATCCCTCCTGCCTATCGTGCCGACTATGAGCACTCAGTTGCGAGCGCTCGTACCCAACTGGGAGAGCAAGCCTTTGCCACTGCCTGGGCCGAGGGACGTAGCATGACGCTCGACCAGGTGCTTGGTGAGCAAGGAAAAGCGGAAGTCACCACTCCAGCCTCAACGGGGCAACCAGCAAGACCCATTACGAAGCCATCAGCCAGCTATCCCGATGGGCTCACCGCCCGCGAAGTCGAAGTGCTGCGTTTGATAGCCAAGGGATTGACCGATGCACAAATCGCTGAACAACTCGTCATCAGTCCACGTACCGTGAATACTCACCTGACCTCGATCTACGGCAAAATCCAGGTCTCCTCGCGCGCTGCTGCTACCCGCTACGCGATGGAACATCACCTGGTCTAGACCCAAAGGCAAGACCAAGAGCCCGCATGGACCCTCGTCAGAGACGGCGTATACCGCAGAGGCAGGGTGGGTGACCTCTCCCTTCACACAGTCTCGTCCACCCCTCTTGATGTGCAGACACAGCGTGGTGCTGCAACGCTGCAAAACGACCGTCCCACCACAAACAGAGGAAGAAGCAACGTTGCGTCTCGCCACTGCCAGTCACAGCTGGTGGATGCCCGATGAACGGCTGGCGAGCAAGTCAAGCCCTTCTTACCGCCAGACAAACCGCATCCCTTGAGAGGTCACCGTCGGCGAGTCGCTGTGAGCCTCGCGATGGATGCCATGTTCTCCCGTGTGCGGACAGACTGGAAGACGGAAAGCGTTGCATGCCATCGGGATGGGTTCAAGGAGTCGTGCGCACCGACGTTTTCAGGAATAGACGAGAAGCCTGGAGTTTTTCAGATGGTATGTGCACAAGGTCTACTCAGCTCTGACGAACGAACAGGAATGAAGTGGGCATGGCAAGCCATGGACGCAGCTCTGAGCGATTCGCTCCTCTTGGGGAGGAAAAGACGGGGCCGAACCCACAGGACCCTCGCCAAACGTGGCGTGAAGCGAAGCGTGTTCGCTATCTGGCAGTGGGGTGCCCATCGGTCTGGCAGTTGCAGGAGCCAATCGCACTGATGCGCAGGATGGGGCGAGCGACGCTGGAACGTATTCCCAGCGATCGCGGCATCGCCAATGCGCAGCGCAGCCGCAGCAGCTGTGCTTAGAGAAAGGCTATGATGATGACGAGGTACGGGAGCTAGGGAAGGAATGTGGCTCTCCCTTCCCTCTTCGACCCAGGAATGCGCAAAGCGCAAGCGATCAAGCGGCACATCGGCTAGAAGCGCGCGCCGCTCTCGTGGTGGAACCAACGCACAGTTGGATGAACCGCTTTCGCAGCATCTTGCTCCGGCTCTCGACAAAAAGGTCGAAAAGTATGTGGGTTTGCTCCATCTGGCTTGTACTTGTATGACGTATTGAGATGCTGGCCTACTGGGATAGGCTCTTAGCAGCTTATGTGCATTCGCCAACACAATCTTAGTACAGTTCTACCAAATCCCACAAGTTTCCATACAGATCTTCAAACACAGCAACAATACCATATGGTGCATGCTTTGGTTTTCTCACAAATGTGATACCTACGGAAAGCATTTCATGGTAATCTCTCCAAAAATCATCGGTTTTGAGAAAAAGAAAGACTCGACCACCAGTTTGATTGCCGATACACGCTTCTTGTTCAGTTGTAGAAGCTCTTGCTAACAGTAATGTTGTTTCAGCGGAACCTGGCGGATCAACGAGTACCCATCGTTTCTCTTGCACTGGTTGATACGTATCTTCTACCACGGTAAAGTGAAGCTTGTTGGTATAAAATTCAATCGCTTCGTCGTAATCTCGAACGAGCAATGCTACATGCACAATTGACTGCTTCATATGGTAACTATACCATAACACAGCTGACAGAATTGGACTCGAACAGTCCCAGTATTCCTTACCCAGAACTCATCGTCATTCGTGCAACAGAGACATGTTTCAACAAACCACCGTTTTCTGCAGTTGACATGTTCGTTTCTGGTTATTTTGCCGCTTGGTTGCTAAGCATCGACAAACCACCGTTTTCTGTGTATGTTGTCGGCTGGTGTTGATGGATAATAGAAATGACCGACAGCGGCGGTACAAATCCATACTTCATCGCGCGTTTCTCCTTTGGTTTTTCTCCAGCCATCATTACGACCATCCTCTCCCCATACTTCTCCCAAATGCTCCTCCTATGGTAGCCAGCAGCACGCCCAGGACATTCAGCAGTAAAACCATCAGCAGAATGAAGGCTATGGTAAAGTCTAGTGAACTAGAAAACCTGTTCGCTGATTCCTGGAGCGCAATGATGGCAATGGTGAGGATGAGCGCAAGCATCACGAGAGTAGCGCTTGTGAATCCGGTGACAAAACCGGCTCTTGCTCCCGCTGACGCTCTTTCCTCACGGTGCGCTGTGAGGAAACCTGCCATTACTGGGAACACAAGGTAGAGAACCAGCCCTGGTATAAACGACAGATTCCCTGCCACAAACATCCCAAAACGTGATAAGCCCAGGAAGAAAAGGAGTAACTGGATAAGGCCAAGGAGAATACCAAGGCCTATTTGTTGCAAGTGCAAAGGGACTCGCGAGAGGACGAGACGAGGTTGCACTGTTTTCTCCTGTTCGTTGCTCTAGCCGGCATATAGGCACGCTTCGCATATTCCTGATGGAGGACCTTCAAGGAAAAACGACGTCACAAGCAGAATCATTCTCCCACCCCTCTGTTTTGTTGGCAGTCTGCGCTTTCCAAAAACGCTCTCCTATCTTACCACCTTCTTCCTCTTCGAGAGGAGAAGCGCAGTTCATTCCACCTGGATACTGTCAAGGTCATATTCATCCTTAACCGCCAGCGTATCATCCCAGGAACGCGCCAGCTTGAGCACGTATGCCGGACAGGACGCTCTCTGTTCGCGTATTGTGGACCTGAACACCTCCGCATGTCTGACGATCAAGGCACATCCTCCAGACGTTGGACAGTATGGCGGCGCTCTCACATTACCCCCCTTTTTCCGCCAAATGGCGTAAGGTGAAGCAGAAAAATCGCGACTGGGTCCCAAGAAAAGCACTGAACACATGTGGGTAAGATGCCCACATGTGTTCATTTCATGTTGAACAAGCAAAAAGGCATGATACGCCGTGAGTATCATCTTCTGCAGCGTTTTTGGCAGCAGCATATTGATGTTACCGAATATGCTCTCCCTGATACGCTTTTCAGCTCGTTATTCGCTCAGGAAGAGCGATACGTGGTTGTTGGGCAGCCAACTGTCCTCGGCCACAAAACTCCTCCCGGAGAGAGGAGCCTATGATACTCGGCAGTTCGGAACGACGTTAGAGACGCCCATCTTTTTCTTCCAGGGTGTCTTCGATATCTACACGCCAGCCTGACCTATTGAGGAGTATGTTGCCACCATCAAGGCACCCCACAAAGAACTGCAGGTGTGGGAGTACGAAGCCCATCTCACCTTCCCGACCAATCCAGAGAAGATCCTCACGCGAGCTGGTCGTGCGGGGCAGGTCCGCTGGCAACGGGGCGTATCGAGTTGACCACCAGCAAGCGGCAGGAGAGGTGTGCCTGGAAGAGACACTCATCACTCGCCAACGGGGGCGCAGTGAGTTGTACGCTCTGCTGAAGCGGCTTCACGGGGTGCAAATTTGATCATTGCAGGCAAGGCAATCTCTTTCCAGTTCATTGCTGTCGAGGCTTGCGAGAAACAGGCGGCAGCAGAACGATTCTCGCCTGAATGCTTAGCGAAAGTTGGATACCTATATCAAGGACTTCTGTCAGGGGTAGACACTTACTCCGTGTTCTATCCAGGTACTGCACCAACGTAACTCCCTCGATGAAGTCTGTCACCAGATACCAGTACACTCTCTCAGTATTGTGATCGTATATACGTGGCAGGTTGGGGTATGCCAAACCAGATAACGGTGTTACTTCACGGTTGAATGCAGCAGTAGCTTCAATAACCTCCCGAGAGGTAAGAGATCTCAAATTGATCTCCTTGCTCTCAAGGAGACGATTTCCCTCGTGGGTATCTTCTACCCTGTAGACTGCTCCAAAGCCCCCATGGCCCACCTGAACAAGAATGCGGTAGCGCTCTTTGAGCAAGAGCTCCCTCGAAGGAGTTCGCAAAGGCACTTCACAGAAGAAACATTGCTCGGCCTGGTTTTGGTTGGCAGCCCCACAGTTATTGCAGTAGAGGTGAGAAATCAGTGCCATCACTCGTATAGTTTTTCCAATCTTTCATGTATGCAGTAGTAGTAGAGCATTACCCCCTATTTCCATGCACAGATTGACAGGTGCGTTCTTGTTGGGTATAGTTTGTTGGTGAACATTTCCAGTGCTATAACCGATCGATAAGCAGACGGGTAGTTATCAGCAGTCACTTTCAACGTTCCCTGTCTCCTCTCTGATAGCTGCGCTGCTCTGTAGCATTTCGCTTGTAGTTTTCATTCAGCTTCGTTCCCAAATTTCTCTACCACTGATCACATGATGCACTTGAACGCGCAAAGGACTGGCATTGCGCGGAGGAGCCAACGACCGATCTGACCAAGAATCGTGACATATGTATCGTAGAACCAGGAACGTGGTTTTGAACGGAGGTAAGACATGCTTAAGCGCCTGCTCGCTCTTTCAGCCATCCTGGGTGCTGCCCTCGCCGCCACCATCGCCGTTGTCGTGGGGCGCAAGCGCACTCAAGCTTCCGCAGTCGTTACTACCGAGGACTTTCACCATCCTGACCGCTCTGTCTCGTGGCTGGCTGCCCTCGATTCGCTGATTGACCGTAAATTCGGCTGGTTTCGCCTGCCGCTCCTGCTTGGTATCCAGGTATTGGATGGCGTCCGCAGCTTTATGCGCGCGAAAAATCTCTATGATACCTCTAGCTTACCGACCATACCGCAGCCCACGCCTCAGCCACAGGGAGTATCCTATCTTACAGCCCGCACGGCCGATGGCACCTTCAACGACTTGCAGTATCCCTTGATGGGAAGCGTGGGTACCCGCTTCGGACACCTCTTTCCACTTGAGAACGCCTATCCAGATGCGGAGCCGGCTATTCTCGAGCCAAGCCCGCGCGAGGTAAGCCGCAAACTCCTCAGTCGCAGTAGCTTCATTCCGGCGGAAACACTCAATATACTGGCGGCGGCCTGGATTCAGTTCATGATCCGTGATTGGCTGAACCACGGAACCAGTCCGAAAGACAATCCCTGGCTCATCCCCCTGGCTCCCGATGACAATTGGTGGCAAAACCCCATGCAGATCATGCGCACCCCTCCCGATCCGACGCGCCCGCCTGGTTCGGATAACGCTCCCCCCACACATATCAATGTCGAGACGCACTGGTGGGATGGCTCTCAAATCTATGGCAGCAGCGCCGACATGCAGAAGCAAGTGCGCTCCGGGCAAGACGGGAAGCTCATTCTCACACCCCAGGGGCTGCCGCCCGACCCCCTGCTGGCCCAACTGGCGGAACGACCAGGTTGGTGGATCGGCCTGGCGATGATGTCCAGCCTCTTTGCCCGAGAGCACAATGCCATCTGCGATCACCTCAAGGCTGAGTTCCCCAACTGGTCCGACGACGAATTGTTCGACCGCGCCAGGCTCATCAACGTCGGCTTGATGGCAAAAATTCATACTGTCGAGTGGACTCCCGCCATTATCGCCCATCCCACCACACAGGCCGCGATGCGTGACGAATGGTGGGGATTGCAGGGTGAGAAGCTCTCGAACCTCTTCGGCCGACTCTCTAGCAACGAAGTTCTCAGCGGAACCCCCGGCTCGGCCACCAATCAATTCACCGCCCCCTACTCCCACACCGAAGAGTTCGTCGCTGTCTATCGCATGCACCCGCTCATTCCCGACGACTATAGTTTCCGCTCCGCCGCAGACGATCACATCATCGAGGCGCGCCAGTTCAACGAGGTGACGGATCGCGGCGCCAATGCCCTGTTGGAGCGCGTGGCTCTCGGCGATCTCTTCTATTCCATTGGCACATCGAATCCGGGCGCGCTCACCCTGCATAACTATCCGCGCTTCCTCCAGACCTTCAGGCGACCTGACGGCATCGTGATCGACCTTGCGGCCACCGACATCCTGCGCATGCGCGAACTTGGTGTGCCGCGTTACAACCAGTTCCGCCGCCTGATCCATCTCGAACCGGCGCGAAGCTTCGAGGAGATGGTGCCCCCTGAACACCCTGATTGGGCCGACGAAATCCGGCGCCTCTACAGCAATGACATCGAGCGCGTTGATTTGATGGTCGGCCTTTTTGCAGAACCGAAGCCACAGGGGTTCGGCTTTAGTAATACGGCGTTCCATGTCTTCATCCTGACGGCTCCGCGTCGTTTGAAGAGCGACCGCTTCTTCACGAACGATTTCACACCGGAGATCTACACGCGAACCGGCCTGAAGTGGATCGCCAACAATAGTATGGTGACAGTCTTATTGCGGCACTTCCCCGAACTGCGCCCGGCAATGCGCGGTCGGACCAACGCCTTTGTCCCCTGGGCCAGGATCCAGGCTTGACATGTAATGCTCGTGCCATTCTTAGGCGACGATTGCCCCAGTTTTGAGGAGTAGTGAAAGTTTAGGATATATTCTGACAGCGGAGAACACTGATCATGCAAAAAGTCCAAAAGACCTCTACCTAAGATTGTAAACGCGAGGGTCTGCTGCACGCGAGAGACCAATGGAAAGCCGATTGCACTGATCGCACATGAACCAGGCATTTTCGAGACGAGCATTCTATCATGAGGAAAGGAATTGCCGGGAATGGATAGTGCTCCTTCCCTCGAAGCATCAAACGTTGCTGTACAGCGCTTGCTTGTACAGCAACCCGTACAGCAACGCCGGCGAAAAACTGCATACATTGGCGATACGCAGTGAACACCAGACCCAGGAATGAAGCACGCTGAGGACGTTAGCGAACATTGGCGGACCTGCCCAAGCGTTTCCCGTATGCGCTACCATAGGCACTTTTTGCATCGTCTCAAGCCAGGATAGAAGGGGCTTGAGGCGTTTTCGTTTTAAAGCACTTCCCGCTAAATGTAGCAACCGTGTAGCAACCAGCGTTTTCGTTCACACTTTTTATCATCTTGTAGCAAACTTTCCCACCGACTTCGTATTGCGTCTCTGGCACGTTCAAGGGTACAAAAGCATGCCGCTTGCTGAGTTTACTCAACTCCGCTGCTTTTTCATGTCTTTCTTGCTTGACGAGTGCAGCATCTAATTGTCTCATTGCATCCTGTTGCATTCCTGGAAGGACATGAGAGTACACATCCATCGTCATACTGATCTGTGTGTGGCCCAACAACTGTTGGACGACTTTCGGATGGACACCAAGGCTCAGGAGAAGTGTCGCTGCACTATGTCGCAGATCATGGAAGCGGATATCTGGTAGCCCCGCTCGAGTGAGGAGCTTCTTAAATTCTTCAACAACATGGTTGGGGCCCAGATGAGTGCCGTGTAAGGTGCAAAACACATAATCATATTCCTGCCAGAACTCGCCAGCTTTCAACTTCGCTTCCAGTTGACTGACACGATGCTTGTTCAGAGCCTCGAGTGCAAAAGGCGCAATCATCACACTTCGACGATTCTTCTGTGTCTTTGGTTCCGCTTCCACATAGACATGCTCTCGCTCTGGCATATTGGTGGGGACACGTGATAACACTCGGCGTACTTGCAGTAGCCCCGCCTCAAAGTTGATATCTTGCCATTTGAGGCCCAACAGTTCCCCTCGCCTCATTCCCGTTGCCAGTGCTAAAGTGAACAGCGCTTCCCATTTATGTCCACGTACGGTCGCAAGCAATTGTTGCATCTGCTCCATGGTTAAAGGCTGTATTTCGAACTGTTGCTTGCGTGGAGGCGATACAAGATCACAAACATTTCGAAAGACCAGTTCCCACTTTACAGCTGTGTCTAAAGCATTATGGAGTACACTGTGATAGTAGATGATGGTAGCCGGGGCCAGGCCCTCATCGGCTTTTTTTGTAAAGAACGCCTGTACCTGCTGCGCTGTCAACTTCTGCAACTGGATATGCCCGAGACTGGGAACGATATGCAAGTAGATGGCTTCCCTGTAGCGTTCATAGGTGCGGGGGCGTAAACGCCGCCTATGTGTATTCTCAAACCAGTCCGTTAAGAATTGCGCTACTGTTTGTGGTGCGGATGTAACCAGCGTACCCAGTTGCTGGTCATGTAACACGATCTTCAATTTCTCTTGTACTTCTTTTCGTGTCTTGCCATAGAATACTTTTCGTTTGCCTGAGCCCAGTGTAATACTTCCTACCCATTTCCTATCTGCTTTCCGGTAATAAATTGATCCCTCGCCGTTTTCTCGTTTTGCCATAGTACCTGCCTTTCTAGCGCTCTGTGTCGACATATCAAGAACATCGACACACTGTAATGAGCATTCCGCATTTCTATTCTTTCTTATAGTTTCCAGAAAAGCCAGTATACGAACATATGTCCTATTAGTAAAAGGGGAAATGTCTCGCTCCTCATGGAGATGTTCTGATTGATTGCTGGGAATATCACAAAAAGTAGCATTCAAACCAAGTCTCGTCCCGAGTTCTGACGCATCCTGCCGAGTTGTTTGTTGCAACTTCTTTGCAATGTTGAAGAGCCGCTTCGCATATGTGCGATTTTACCCAGTGGTTTGGATAAAGGCATTCAGCTGCACGCGTTTCTGG
>Ga0116218_1001653_pt1 | contig 13624 bp, 10 predicted proteins | sample Sb_taG_2_FD_88966 | JGI IMG/M metagenome (GOLD analysis project Ga0116218, IMG submission 88966) | Peat soil microbial communities from Weissenstadt, Germany - Sb_50d_5_LS metaG | ecosystem: Environmental > Terrestrial > Soil > Wetlands > Peat | place: Germany: Weissenstadt | collected 2010-09-21 | reverse complement strand
TTCGCGGCCGCGGATCTCGAGCCCGAGCAGCCGATCCTCAACGACGAGCCCGAGACGGCCACGCCCATCCCCGTCGGCGGCCCGGACGAGCCGGCCCCCGAGCTCGACCGGCTCTCGCCGCTCGGGACGATGCCGGTCGGGGTCCAGTTCGGGACGTTCGTACACACGGTGCTCGAGGCGACTGACTTCGCGGCCGCGGATCTCGAGGCCGAGCTCGCCGAGCGGGTCGCGGCTCCAGCCTCCCGGCGGCCCACCGAGCTCGACGATCCGAGCGGCGCGATCGCCGGCCTGCGCGCGGCGATCGAGACGCCCGTGATCGACGGGCTACGCCTGCGCGACGTGACCCGCGCGGATCGGCTCGATGAACTCGAGTTCGAGCTCCCGCTCGTCGGCGGCGATGACCCAACGGGCCGGCTCACGCTGAAGGCGATCGCCGCCGTGTTGCGGGCCCACCTGCCGGATGGCGACCCGATGGCCCGGTACGCGGCGCGGCTGGAGGATCCGGCGCTCCGCTCGAGCGTGCGCGGATTCCTCACCGGGAGCATCGACCTCGTGCTCCGGCTCGACGGTCCACGGTTCGCGGTCGTCGATTACAAGACCAACTGGCTCGGCCCGGCCGGCGAGCCGCTGACGCTCCGCCCCTACCGGCCCGGCGCGCTGGCGGCCGAGATGTACCGCGCCCAGTACGGGCTACAGGCGCTCCTCTACACGGTGGCGCTCCACCGCTATCTACGCTGGAGGCTCCCCGCCTACGACCCCGACCGCCAGCTCGTCGCCGTCCTCTACCTGTTCCTGCGCGGCATGGCCGGCCCCGACACGCCGACCGTCCAGGGGTCGCGGTGCGGGGTGTTCGTGTGGCACCCGCCCGGTGAGCTCGTGCGAGCGCTGAGCGACGTACTCGACCAGGGGGCGGCGTGACCGCGATCGCCGATCCGTTCGACGCGCGGCTCGTGGGCGCCGCCGGCGGGTTGCTGCGGCCGTTCAACGAGATCGGGCTGCTGGGGGCGGCCGACGTTCACGTCGCGTCGCGCCTGGAGGCGCTGGCCAGGGTGCAGGACGAGGCGGTGGCGCTTGCGGTGGCGCTCGCGGTGCGAGCGCCGCGGCTCGGCCACGTGTTCGTCGATCTCGCCACGGTGCGGGACACGGCGAGCGTCGAGTCCGAAGAGCCCGTCGACCTCTCCGCGCTGCCGTGGCCCGATCCGGGACCGTGGCTACGCGCGCTGGCGGCGAGCGACGTGGTCGCTGTGGGCGAGGACGGGGGGCCGGCCGAGCGGCCGCTGCGGCTGCTCGGGACGCGCCTCTACCTCGACCGCTACTGGCGCGAGGAGCGCCAGGTCGCCGCCGATCTCCTTGTGCTCGCGGCCGGCGCCGGCGAGGTCTCGGAGGAACGGCTGGCGGACGGCCTTCAGAGGCTGTTCCCCGGCGACGCCGATCGGCGCCAGCGCGATGCCGCGGCCGTGGCCGTGAACCGCCGCCTCGCCGTGGTCGCCGGCGGACCGGGCACCGGCAAGACGACGACCGTCGCCCGGATCGTCGCGTTGATCGCCGAGCAGGCCGCGGCCTCCCGGTCGCGGCAGCCGCTGGTCGCGCTGGCCGCGCCCACGGGCAAGGCTGCGGCCCGCCTCCAGGAGGCGGTCCACGAGGAGACGGTGAGGCTGCCCGTCGGCTCCGAGATCCGCGAGCTGCTGCTCGGCCTGCGCGCCTCGACACTCCACCGCCTGCTCGGCTGGCGGCCGGGGAGCCACAGCCGCTTTGCGCACAACCGCGGCAACCGCCTCCCCCATGACGTGGTGATCGTCGATGAGACCTCGATGGTCTCGCTGTCGCTGATGGCCCGGCTCGTAGAGGCCGTGCGCCCCGACGCGGGGCTGATCCTCGTCGGCGACCCGGGGCAGCTCGCGTCGATCGAGGCCGGCGTGGTACTCGCTGACGTCGTCGGCCCGGCGGAGGACCCAGAGGCCGCGTCGAGGATGGGGATCGTCGTGCTCGATCGCGTTCACCGCTACGGCGGCGCGATCGCCCAGGTCGCCGACGCGGTTCGCCACGGCGACGGCGACGCCACCATCGCGGCGCTGCGCGCGGCGCCCGGCGAGGTGACGTGGCTGGCGGGCGACGTCCTCGAGGCCGACCTCGAGCTCGTGCGGGAGCGGACCGTGGCGGCGGGGCTGGCGGTGACCACGAACGCTCGGACGGGCGACGGCGCGGAGGCGCTCACGTCACTCAGCCGCCTCCGCTTGCTGTGCGCGCACCGGCGCGGACCGTACGGCGTGAGCGACTGGAACTCGCGGGTGCAGGGGTGGCTCGCGGAGGAGCTCGCCGATCTGGACCTCGAGCAGCGCGACTACGTCGGGCGGCCGCTGCTGGTGACCGAGAACGACTACGAGCTCGGGCTGTACAACGGCGACACCGGCGTGATTGTTCAGACGGAGGCGGGGCGCCCGAGCGCCGTGTTCGAGCGCGGCCGAGAGCTGCTCGGTTTCAGCCCGCTTCGGCTCGGCGCCGTCGAGACCGTCTACGCGATGACGATCCACAAGAGCCAGGGCTCGCAGTTCGACACCGTCGCCGTGCTGCTGCCGGCGGCGAGCTCGCGGATCCTGACCCGCGAGCTGCTGTACACGGCGGTAACCCGCGCGCGCCGCGAGCTGATCCTCGTCGGCACGGAGGAGGCCGTACGCCGAGCGGTGGCGCGGCCGGTCGCGCGCGCATCAGGGCTGCGGGAGAGGCTGTGGGGCGACCCCGGGGTTTGACCGGGAGCCTATGATCGTCTCTTGGGGCAATGCTGAAACGCAGGGCGACGTACGTGTTATCGGCTTTACTTGCCGCCGGCGTGCTTGCCGGCGCCGCGCTGGCCGCGGCGGGAGGGTCGACGCCTCGGGGGCGTGTGCGAGTCGGGGCGACGGCCCCGTTGCCGGCCGGCGCCCGCGTCACCGGAACCACGCCATCATCGACGCCGTTGAGGTTGACGGTCGCGCTCGAGCCCCAGGACCCGGCCGCGCTCAGCACGTATGCGACCGATGTCTCGACGCCGGGATCGGCGCTGTTCCGCCATTACCTGACCGTGCCCCAGTTCGCCGATCGGTTCGGCGCCACCCGTGCGCACATCCTCGCGGTCGAGTCGGCGCTGCGGGCGGCGGGGTTGAAGGTCGGCAACGTCACCGCCAACGACCTGACGATCTCGGTGACCGGCACCGCGGCGCAGGTCGAGGGCGCGTTCTCGGTCTCGCTGGCCCAGGTCACGCTGCCCAGCGGCCGGATCGCGTACGCCAATCAGCAGCCCCCGGCGCTGCCATCGACGATCGCCAAGTACGTCCAGGGCGTAATCGGGCTGAACGACGTGACGCTCGACCAACCCCAGGGCCTGCGGGCCCTCCATCGCGTGCGCGCCTCCACCGCCCGCGCCCCTCGCGCGGTCGGGAATGGACCAGCGCCGTGTTCGACGGCGACTGACGCCGCCCAGACGGAGAGTGGCTACACGGCGGATGAGATCGCCGGCGCGTACGGGTTCAACAGTCTTTACGCGGGCGGAAATGAGGGCCAGGGTCAGACAATCGGCCTGTTCGAGGAGGAGCAGTATCAGTCCGGCGACATCGGCGCCTACCAGAGCTGTTACGACACGAGCGCGTCGGTCGACAACGTCAACGTCGATGGCGGCGCGGGGACGACGATCAAGGATGACACCGAGGCGGCACTCGACATCGAGCAGGTGATCGGGCTCGCGCCGAAGGCGAACATCATCGTCTACGAGGGCCCGCCAACCGCGACTTCGTCAGCCGACATCCTCACTGCGATGGTTACGCAAAACACGGCCAAGGTGCTTTCGAGTTCCTGGGGCAGGTGCGAGGCGCAGACTGACCCGGCGGTGATCGCATCAGAGAACACCACGCTGCAGGAAGCCGCCGTGCAGGGGCAATCGTTCTTCATCTCATCCGGCGACAGCGGGTCGACCATGTGCTACCAGACCGGGCACTCCGACAAGTCGCTGTCGGTGATCGACCCCGGCGGCCAGCCGTTTGCGACCAGCGTCGGCGGCACGTTCATGGCCGAGGTGGTCGACGACGGCCTGGAGTATGAGCTACCGACCGACGGCAGCTACCCCGGGGAGTTCGTGTGGAACGACGGCACCAGCGGCGGCGCCTCCGGCGGCGGGGTCTCCGATCAGTGGCCGATGCCGTCCTACCAGTCGGCCGCGTCAGCATCGCTGGGCGTGATCTCCTCGAACTCCTCGAAGTCGTGCGGTGGCCAGTTTTGCCGCGAAGTTCCCGACGTCTCGGCAGACGCCGATCCGAATTCAGGCTACGTGGTCTTCGCGACCGGCACTGCGAAGAGCGGAGTGTGGGAGGTCGTCGGTGGAACGAGCGCGTCGGCGCCGCTGTGGGCCGCGTTCACGGCGCTGGCGAACGCGTCGGCCACGTGCCGCGGCCTCACTCTTGGCTTCGAGAACCCCGCCCTCTACCAGATCGCCGGCAGCAGCTACCGCGCCAACTTCCACGACATCACCGCCGCGGACGCTAGCCCGTTCACGGACGAGGCCAACAACGACCTGTTCGGAGGCGCCAACCCAGACAATCCGGACAGCCTGTACCCACTCGCCGACGGCTACGACATGGCCACCGGCCTCGGCTCGCCGATCGGCAACACGCTGGCCACCTCGCTGTGCTCAGTGCGCGCGCCGGTGTACTCGGTCACCGTCACCAATCCGGGCGCGCAGACATCCGCCGTCGGGCGGCCTGTCGGGCTGCCGATCCACGCCACCGACTCGGGAGGCGCACCGTTGGCCTACACCGCGTCAGGGCTGCCCGTCGGCCTCACCATGAAGGCGGCCAACGGCGTCATCTCCGGGACACCGACGGCCCCCGGGACGTTCACCGTGACCGTGTCAGCCGCCGACCAGTTCACGAACTCGGGCCGCACGACGTTCAGCTGGACGGTCGTCAAGCCGGTCGGTCCGCCGACGCTCTCCAAGCTGGGCTTCGGGAACGTCGGCAAGGGCAAGGCGAAGGTGTCGTTCACGCTGGCGCAGGGATCGTCGGCGCCGGCGATCAGGTCGTTCACGATCACGCTCCCCAAGGGCCTGAGCTTCGCGAAGAAGGCGAAGACGCTGTCCAAGCACATCTCGCTCAAGGGGGCCAAGTTCACGCTGAAGCTCAGCAGCGGCGCGCTGACGATCACGCTGAAGAACCCAGCGTCGAAGGTCACATTCTCGATCGGGCCCCCGGCGACGAAGGTCAGCAAGTCGCTCAGGCACAAGGTGCGCAGCAACAAGGTGAAGTCGCTGAGCCTCGCGGTGAAGGTCGTCGACGCCGGCGGAAACGCGGCCAGGCTGTCCGCCAAGGACAAGGCCTAGGGCGGCGAGCTCAGACGGGCTGGCTGGGTGCAGCGATCCGGCCGTACAGCTCCGGCCGTCGATCGCCGTGCAGGTCGGCGAGCTCGGTCAGCGTCTTGCTGCGGGTCGCCGCGAGGTCCACGTCGGCGATCGCCCATCCGTCGTCGTCGGCGGTGGCGATCACCCATCCCGCCTCGTCGATCAGGCTCGTCCCCGCGGTCCACTGCTGACCGCGCTCGGTGCCGGTCCGGTCACAGCACGCGATGAACATCCGGTTGATCCGGGCCGCGGCCATCGCCACCACGACCTCGGGCGGGTGCTCGCCCTGCGGCCGCGGCCCGAGCGGCCAGTTGGTGGGGACGGTGACGAGCTCGGCGCCAGCGAGCCCGAGCATCCGGGTCATCTCCGGGAACTCGACGTCGTAACAGATGAGCAGGCCGATCCTGCCGACGTGTGTATCGATTACCGGTGGGGGGTCGCTGCCTGGCTCGAACCACAGCTTCTCACGGTCCCACAGGTGGACCTTGCGATATACGGCGACGAGACCCGACGGATCGACGAGCGCCGCGCTGTTGTAGAGCAGGCCGTCCGCGCCCTCCTCGCAGAACCCGCCGACGACGACGGCCTTCCCTCCGGCGGCGTCGGCCCAGAACGAGAACAGCTCATGATCCGGCGTGATCGCCATCGACGCCGCTTCCTCCTTTGACTCGAACACGTAGCCGGAGGTGACGAGCTCGGGCAGCACGACGACGTCGGCTCTTCGCGCGACCGCCTCGCGGACCGCCTGCACGGAGAGCTCGCTGTTGGGTCCGAGCTCGCCGACCCGCGGCGCTAGTTGGCGGCACACGATCCGCGTCATCGCGCCTGAGAGTAGCTGAGGCCGAACGGCTATTCGGGCAGCGTCCGCGGTAACCCGAACCGCTGCATGATCCCGCTGTCCCGGAACCGGGTCACCGCCGAGATCCTGTCGCCCTCGAGCGTCGGCACGATCGGATGTTTGGGGCTGAGGACGCGAACCTGGCCTGAGGGGCCTCGGCTCAACTGACGCCATTAAGTCCCGGAAACCGGGATAACAAGGCGTCAGTTGGGCCGGGATCAAAACCCGATCCGGCCGCGGAACGCTCTAGCGATCCGGCCGCGGAACGCTCTAGCCATCCCGCGCCTGGAGCAGCTCGCGCAGCGCCTCGACCCCGTCCCACACGTCGACGAACCGTGTGGTCAACGGCGATAGCCCGAATCTGATCACGTCGGGCCGACGGAAGTCGACGACGACGTCGCGGGCGCGCAGCGCCGCGCACAGCTCCGACGCGCCCTCGACGGCGAGCGCCACGTGGGCGCCGCGGACGGCCGGATCCCGAGGCGAGGCGATCGACACGCCGAGCTGGGCCAGCCGCTCGTCGACGAGCGCGATAGCGAACGAGGTCAGGGCGATCCCCTTCTCGCGGATCGCCTCGATCCCGGCCTCCGCCACCAGGCGGACCCCCTCGTCGACCGCGCTCAGCGCGAGCACGGGCGGGGTCCCCGACAGCAGCCCCCGCATCCCGTCGGCGACCGCGTAGCCCTGCGCCATCTCGAACGGGTCGCGCCGGCCGAGCCACCCCCAGATCGGCTGGCGCACGTCGGCCTGGAGCGAACGACGGACGTACATGTACGCCGGCGCCCCCGGGCCGCCGTTCAGATACTTGTACGTGCACCCGACCGCCAGGTCGGTCCCGTCGGCATCGAGCGCGACCGGGACTGAGCCGGCGCTGTGGCTGAGGTCCCACACCGTCAGCGCGCCGGCGTCGCGCGCCACAGCGTTGATCGCCGCCATCGGCGCCATGTAGGCCGAGCGGTACGAGACGTGCGAGAACGTCACCAACGCCGTACCGGGACCGACGGCGGATGCGACCTCGTCGACCGTCGGCCCGCCGGCGCGGTCAAAGCGCAGCCACACGAGCTCCAGGCTCCGCGCCTGCGCCAGCCCTTCGAGCACGTAGCGATCGGTCGGGAAGTTGTCGACGTCGGCGACGATCTGGCGCCGCTCGGGGCGCAGGTCGAGCGCCGCGGAGACGAGCTTGTAGAAGCAGACGGTCGTCGAGTCGCCGATTACGACCTGACCCGGCGCCGCGCCGAGCGCGGCCGACCCGAGCCGGTCGCCGACAGCGAGCGGCAAATCGAGCCAGCCGTCACCCCACCCGCGAACGACCCGCTCGCCCCACTGGACCGACACCACATCGGCAACGCGCTCCACCGTGGCCTTCGGCAGCCGACCCAGCGAGTTGCCATCGAGATAGACCAGGTCGTCGATCACGAAGCGGGAGCGGAACTCCCGGAGCGGGTCGGCGTTGTCGAGCGCCACCGCGTCATCACGCCCTCGCGTGGCAAAACCTCCACCCCTCGAGTCCGTTTCTTGACTTTTGATCATTGATTTCGATACTACGACTGGGATGGAGTCACAGCTCGCCGTGCTGGCGGACGACGCGTCGATCAGGGGACACCGAACGCTTGCCGAGAAGGCGTTCGGAACGCTACACACGGCGATCATCACAGGTCGGCTCCGGCCGGGAGCGCGGCTACCGATCGAGGAGCTGGCCGAGCTGCTCCAGATGAGCCCGATGCCGATCCGTGAGGCCCTGCGCCGGCTCGACGCGGCCGGGCTGGTCGACAACATCCCGCACCGCGGAGCGCGGGTGACCGAGCTGTCGATCATCGATCTCGACGAGGTCTACGAGGCCCGGCTGGCGCTCGAGACACTCGCGATCCGTCGCGCCGCCGAACGATTCACGCGCGAGGACGAGGCGCTGGCCCGCGAACGCCTCGAAGCGCTGCACCGGATGCCTGACGACAACTCGGGAGCGACTTCGGCCGCCCACGAGGAACTCCATTTCGCGCTCTACGGCGCCGCCCGCTCGGTCTGGCTGCTGCGTCTGATCCGCCCCGTCTGGGAGACCAGCGAGCGCTACTGCCTCGAGGTTCCCGAGTGCCGCCAGCTCGACGCGCGCACAGGCGAGCACGACGAGATTCTCGCCGCCTGCGTGGCCAACGATCCCGATCACGCCGCCCAGGCCCTGCACGACCACCTCGCGACGACCGCCAACAGCATCTCCGAAGCCATGGGCGGAACCCCGCTGTTCGAGCTCCGGGCGCAGTAGGGCCTTATGCGATCGGTAGGCTCGCCCACAGAGAAGCGAGCGACCGTCTAAGGGAGCGACAGCGATGGGAAACGTGCAGATCCTCCAGGACGTGTACGAAGCGGCCGCGAACGACGACATCGAGAGTGTTCTGGCGGCTTTCGCTCCCGACATCGAGTGGCGCGAGGCCGATGGCCATCCGTATCAACCCGACGGCAAGCCCTGGATCGGAGTCGACGCCGTCAGGGAAAACCTGTTCGACAACCTCGACTCTGAGTGGGACGGCTTCACTGTCTCCCCGCACGAGTTTCACGACGCGGGCGATACGGTCGTCGTCGAGTGCCGCTACACGGGTGTCCACAACACGACCGGCAAGCGCCTCGACGCGCAGGCCTGCCACGTCTGGAGGCTGCGCAACGGCAAGGTGACCGGCTTTCAGCAATACGTCGACACGGCCCAGCTGTTTGACGCGATGGGAGCGGGGCTAGGCGTACGCCAGGCCGCTGACGCCGGCTAGTGCACCTCACGGAAATTCGCCATTAGCGGCAAGCACCCCTCAGCGCCCGAGGTAGGCGCGCTTCAAATCCTCGCTCTCGAGCAGATCCGCCGCCGAGCCCGAGAGCACGATCTCGCCCGTCGCGAGCACGTATCCGCGGTCTGCGATCGACAGCGCCATCGTCGCGTTCTGCTCGACGACGAGGATCGCCGCGCCCGACTCGTGGACCTCCTTGATGATCCTGAAGTTCTGCTGGACCAACGCCGGGGACAACCCCATTGAGGGCTCGTCCATCAGCAGCAGCCGCGGCCGCGACATCAGCGCCCGGCCCATCGCCACCATCTGCTGCTCACCTCCCGACAGCGTGCCGGCGAGCTGATCGCGGCGCTCATGGAGGCGCGGAAACAGGGTGTGCACGCGCTCGAGATCCTCCTGAAAGGTCGAGCCGTCCTGGAGCACGGCGCCGAGCTCCAGGTTCTCACGGACGCTCATGTAGCCGAACAGGCGGCGGTTCTCGGGGACGATTGCCAGTCCGCGCGCGATCCGGTCGGCGACCGCCCGCCCGGTGACGTCCTCGGAATCGATCAGCACCCGCCCGGCTCGCGGGCGGACGATCCCGAGGATCGTCTTCAGCGTCGTTGACTTCCCGGACGCGTTACCTCCCAACAGGCAGACGAGCTCTCCGGGCTCGACCTCGAGCGAGATCCCCTCGAGGATGCGCATCTTCCCGTAGTAGGTGGTGACGTCGTCGACGTGCAGGAGCGCCATCGCGGTCATGCCTCGGCGAGCGCTTCGGGGTCGCGCCCCATGTAGGCCTCGATCACGGCGGGATGGTTCGCGACCTCATGGAACGAGCCTTCGGTGACCTTGATCCCGTGGTCGAGCGCGATGACGCGATCTGAGATCCCCTCGACGACGTGCATGTCGTGTTCGATTACGAGGATCGTGAGCGACAGCTCGTCGCGCAGGCGCCCGATCAGCTCGGTGATCTCGCCCGTCTCCTTCGGGTTCATCCCGGCCGCGGGCTCGTCCAGCATCAGCAGCCGCGGCCGCGTCGCGAGGGCCCTGGCGATCTCCAGCCGGCGGCGGTTGGCGTAGGAGAGGACATAGGCGGGCTGATTCCATCGGTAGCCGGCCAGCCGTTCGCCGAAGAACGAGAGCACCTCCTCGGCCAGGGCGTCCACCTCGCGCTCCTCACGGCGCGCTCGCGGCAGGCGCAGGATCGACTCGGGTGGCGATGCCTTCGTGTTGCCGTACGTCGCCGACTTGACGTTCTCCTTCACGGTCATGTTCTGAAACAAGCGCAGGCTCTGAAACGTGCGCGCGATCCCCATCCTCGCGATCTTGTGTGGTTTGAAGCCGACGATCGATTCACCGCCCAGTCGGACGTCGCCCTCGGTCGGTTCGTACACCCCGCTGACCACGTTGAACACGGTCGACTTGCCGGCGCCGTTGGGCCCGATCATGCTCACGATCTCGTTTTCGTGCACCTCGACATCGAGCTCGGAGATGGCGCGCAGACCCCCGAACGCGAGCGACAGCCGATCAATTTCGAGCAGGGGCACTAGAGCACCTCCACCCGATGCTTGCCCAGAAGCCCGTAGGGCCTGACAGCCATGGTCACGATCAAGATCGCCCCGAGCATAATCTGCGTCGTGATCGCCGGGTTCACGATCAGCCGTGACTCCCAGCAGCACGCCGCGACGTAGATGGTGACTATCACGGCGATCAGCTGGCGGATCCCGCGCAGGCGGATGATCGCAAGCAAGCCGACGATCAGCGCGATGTAGAGAGCGTTGCCGAAGTTCGTCGGGTTCTTCGGGACGATCACGTACCCGTTCATCAGTGACCCGATCCACCCAGGGCTGCCGGGACTCCCCGCGGTCGCCACCGGAGCGACCGCGCCGACGATCGCGTGCGTGACATAACCGAACACGATCACGCCCGCGACCACCGCCCCGAGCCTTCGCCACGGACGCACGCGCACGATCAGGGCGATGATGATCAGGCCGTAGAACAAGTAGGCGGCATCCGTCGGGCTGGAGAGCATGTTCTCAGCCGCCGTCACGACGATCCCGCCCAGGATCGCGCCGGCGATGCTGCCGACGCCGCCGAGCACCAGGCAGGCGTAGATCAGGATCAGGATGTTGGCGGTGAAATTCGTCGGAAAAACGTTGTCCTGCTGGGCGGCGAAAATCGTGCCCGCGACCGCGCCGACCATCGCGGCGAAGCTGAACGCCATCACCTTGAGCTTGTTGACGGACATCGTCATCGCCTCGGCGGCCAGCGGGTCGTCATTCAGCGCCCGCCATGCTCGGCCCGTACGAGAGGTGTCGAGCAGGTGCAGCACTGCTGCGACGACCACGGTCACCCCCAGGGCCAAGTAGTAGTAGCCGAGCGGGGTGGTGAGGGTGACGCCGAAGCTATGGAATGGATCCAGGCCGAAGAGGCCGTTGACGCCGCCGAGCGTCCCGGGGTCGACGTTGTTGACGATCTCAACGAACGCCTGGCCGACGAACAGCGTCACGATCGCGAAGTAGTCACCCGACAGCCGCAACGCGACCAGACCGATCACGACCCCAACCACACCGGCCGCCAGGACCACGATCGGAATCGACTCGAACGCAGCCAGATGGGCACCGCCTGAGCCCCCGCTCCCGAGCGCGGACGAGGAAAAGATCGCGTAGCCGTAGGCGCCGAAGCCGAAGAACGCGATGTAGCCGAGATCGAGCAGGCCCGACCATCCGACCGCGATGTTGAGCCCCATCGACAGCAGCGCGTACAGCAGGCAATTGAAGGCGACCGTCTGGATGTTCACGTTGGTCGAGACCTGGGCGAAGATCAGCCCCGCGACCGTGACCAGCGCGAGTCGCGGCCACCAGCCGACGCGCGCGTCGGCGCGAGCGAGCGCTCGGCGCCAGCCCGTCCCCTCATCGCGACGCTCGTCCGAACGTGCAACCCACTCGTCTACGCCGATCGGGGTCATCTCACACCTTCTGAAGCGGCCGCTGCCCGAATATTCCCTGCGGCCGGATCAGCATCGTCGCGATCAGGATTCCGAACACGATCAGATCCGAGTACTGGCTCGAGATGTAGCTCGCGCTGAACGATTCGCACAGTCCGATGAAGATGCCGCCGATCATCGCCCCGGGAATGCTGCCGATACCGCCGACGACCGCGGCAGTGAAGGCCTTCAGGCCCGCGAGGAAGCCCATCGTGTTCGTGATCTGGTTGATCGCCAGCCCGGTCATCACGCCGGCCACGCCCGCCAGCGCCGAGCCGATGAAGAACGTCAGCGCGATCGTGCGGTCGACATCGATGCCGAGCATCTCCGCTGCCTCGCGATCCGAGGCCACCGCGCGCATCGACTTGCCCAGCGTCGTGCGGTCGACGGTCAGTTTGAGGCCGAGACACATCACCGCGGTCAGCACGAAGATCAGGATCTGGACCGTGTCGATGTGAAGATCGCCGATGTTGATCCCGTTCGAGGACGATATGTATGCGTTGGTGTTGTAACTGCGCGTGAACCCGCCGAACAGCAGCAGGATCGTGTTCTCCAGCACGAACGAGATGCCCAGCGCGGTGATCAGCGGCGCGATTCTCGGCGCATTACGCAGCGGCCTGTAGGCAAAGCGCTCCATCGCGACGCCGAGGAAGCCACAACCGCCGGCCGCCGCGACGAACATGAACACCAGGAGCAACGGCACAGGGATCGTGAGTGCGGTCGAGCCGCCGAAGATCTGGAGCACGACATAGCCGATGTACGCCCCGACCGCGTACACGTCGCCGTGGGCGAAGTTCAGCAACTTCAGCACGCCATAGACCATCGTGTAGCCGAGCGCGATCAGCGCGTAGAGGCAGCCTGTGGTCAGTCCGTTGACAACTGTTTGGATGAAGACCTGCACGTGCCTGTGCCGTTTCTAACACTCTTGACGCGGACGGCGCCGCTCGCGTTCGCGAGCGGCGCCGTGGCCTTACCGACGATCCGTCACTTGTCGCCTACTTGGGTGGGATCTCGATGTACTTGCCTGCGCTGTTGACGTGGAACAGATAACCGGGGCTGCCCGCGAGGTTCCCGGTTGCCGTGAACGCGATCGGCTCCCCGAGAACGTTCGCAGCTGCGGGAATGTTCGTCGTCTTGATCGCGGCGAGCACGTTGGAGCGACTCGGCGTCTGCCCGGCCTTGCAGACGGAGGCGATCGCCTTCATCACGACATCCGTCGCCGCGTAGGTCGGCACGCCGAACGCGCCGTACGGACCGTACTTGGCGACACCCGCGACGATGGCCTTGTCCATCGGGTTGGTCGACGAGGAGATGTCCGGCCCGAACGTCGAGATGTAGGTGCCCGGGATGTGGAACTGCGACGGCGAGTTCGTGCCGTCGGTGCCGAACAGGATCACCTTCTTGTGCTGCTGCTGTGCATCGAGACCGAACTGCTGAGCGTTGGCAGCTGCCTGCCACGGCAGAATCGCCACGGTCACATTCGGGGTCAAGTGTGCCGTCACGAGCGACGAGAGCGCGCTTGACAGCGTCGCGCCGGTGTCCGTGCCGTTGTACGTCTGGTGATCGACCTTGATGCCGGCCTTGGTCAGGATCGGGATCATGACCTTGGTGATCCCCTGCGAGTAGGCCTCATCGTCGTCGACGATCAGGACTGCCTTGGGCTTCAGGTGGTTGACGACGTAGTTGGC
>Ga0116218_1001646_pt1 | contig 13655 bp, 5 predicted proteins | sample Sb_taG_2_FD_88966 | JGI IMG/M metagenome (GOLD analysis project Ga0116218, IMG submission 88966) | Peat soil microbial communities from Weissenstadt, Germany - Sb_50d_5_LS metaG | ecosystem: Environmental > Terrestrial > Soil > Wetlands > Peat | place: Germany: Weissenstadt | collected 2010-09-21 | reverse complement strand
GACCTCGCCACCGAATTTCTCGAATACATGATCGAAGCCAAAACGCAAAAGAAAGTCACCGACGTAACCGGCTACGACCCCGCCAATCCCGGCGCGAGCGTTCCCACCTCTGGCGGCTATGGCTTGCCATTTGCCTACGACCCGCTCTGGCGGTCTCAGACATACAACCCGGTAACCCTTCAGAATGGTGTGTATCTTGACCCACTGAAACTGTCCGTGCCCGAGTTTCGGTTCGCCTCGGGCAATCCCACGTCGACCACTTCGTTTCTTCGTGCGGATCCCTCCGACAGTAAACAAGCCAGCGCGGACGGCCTGCAACGGCTGACCAACTTCAACCCGCTGATGTCGTCGGCCAACGCTGTCGCGGCGATCGTGAACTCTACGTTCGTATCCCCCGAGGACGTGGTCTGGCAGGACCCTACCAATCAGAATTACCTCGTGGCGTTTGTGGGTGGCCCCGTGGGCACGCCCAGCCCGGTGGTCCCCGACCTTGCCATCAGCGCGAATGTTCCTACCAATGACTGGCGGTTCTCGTGGATGGTCACCGCTCAGCAGACCAACGGGTCCAACGGCGCTTCGTTCGAGGGGAACATTGTCATCTTCGAGAACCGGCCGTTTGCATTTGACTCAAGTACCGGCGCAGTGGCGGGCGAGACCGTGGTCGAGGCCGTATACGGGCCAAGCAACAACGTGGTTGCCTCCACGGCGAGCGCCTCCTACGGCTACGGCGTTGGCGCCGACCGGACAGTGCTGTTGCGCTGGCCCGGTGTCCAGATCGCGGGAATCACCGCCTCGCCCCAGCCGGACCCTGTGGTCAAGGTCGGCGACTGGATCGCCGACGTCACCTACGAGCGCAGTCAGTTACTGGTCTTGAGCCGATTCTACTCCAGCACCTCGCCTCTGGTGGGCTATGACAATCCGCTGAACAAGGGCGAGTGGGACAACCTGCCAGCCCAGCGCTGTTTCTGGTACCAGGTGCAGAAGGTCACGCCGGCGCAGCTCGACCCGCAACTGGGCGCCCAGGGCTACCGGTCCAGGACCGTCTACGTGAACCGTCCACTGGAGGCGAAAACGCTTCTGAATGTGAGCAACGGCAGCCCTGCTGTCCTGAACGCCGCTCTGATCAGCCCGTACGTGGTCAACGTGATTCCGCAGACGTTTTTCGTGAGGTAGTGGTTAGTGGGTAGTGGGCAGTTTTGTAGGATGGGCACCGCCCATCAAACTCGTAGGCTTGCAGGTTTGCACGGTGGGCGCCGCCCGCCAGGGGTGAAACGTGAGAGGCCCTGTCGTGAAACGATCGCTCCGGGACCATGACCCGGTCACCAGCCGCCGGCGCGGCGTGACCCTGGTTGAGATGCTGGTCACGCTGGCCGTGCTGCTGCTCATGATGACGGTCATCGTGCAGATCTTCCAGGCGGCCACCGGCGCGCTCAACGCGGCCCAGGTTTACCAGGAGCTCGACAACCAGCTTCGCCTGCTCGATTCCACGCTCCGCTCCGACCTGAATGGAGTCACCTGCAAGCTGACCCCGCCCAACGACCCCAAGAATAATCAAGGCTACCTCGAGTACGGCGAGAACGAGTTCGCCGACGTCCAGGGCGAAGATTCCGACGACTACATCCGTTTCACCGCTAAGGCCCCCGCCGGCCGCCCGTTCACCGGTCGGACGTGGATCGGCGTGGGCAACCAGCTTCCCCAGCCGATCACGATCAACAGCGAGTATGCCGAGGTCATCTACTTCTTGCGCAACGGCAACCTGTATCGCCGCGTCTTGCTGGTGGCGCCGGAGCGGCAGTCGACAATCGTCGGGACCATCGACAACCTGGCCGGCGGCACCACAGCGTTTTCTCCACTTGCGTTGGGAACCAACGCGGTGAGCTGGCAGGGCGTCAACGACCTGTCGGCTCACCCTGCCCCGCAGGGGACTGTCGCCCAGAACAACAATAACTCGGTCGTCCTCAACACCCTGGCAAATCTCACCAACCGCGAGAACCGGGCGTTCTACCAGCGGTTTGGAAACGACTTCGAAGACCTGCAGCGCAACCACAATCCCGACGGTCTGGTCGACGACTTCAACCAGGACAATGTTCCCGACTATTACCCGACGCTTTACCCGGGCATCTTCGGACCGGCTTCGGCAATCGGAGGCACCGGCCCAGCCTCGTCAAACGGCGGAAACCAACTCGTCTTCGAAGTTCCGTTTCCCGGTATGCCCCCGGTCCTACCCGCCTTTCGAGGTCTCACGGCGTTCCCCTACGTGTTTCCCGGGGCCTACTCATACCCCCAGTATTTGACAACGACGCCCATTTCTGCACCTTACGGCTGGATTCATTCCCCCGACCCCCAGGTCAACGTTGGGGGGCCCTCGGCCGCAGTGGGAGTTACCGTCGAGGGCAATGCCAACGGGACGTCGCTCGATTACCTGAAGAACCTCAACCATAACCCGCTGGACACGGGGGACAACCTGGCTCTCCCCGCGTCCGCCGCCGGCTACGAGCAGACGTGGTGGTGCTTCCCGACCTGGCGCGAGACGCTTTCATCCGCCTGGACAGACCCGACGACTCAGGTGAACGTCGCCCAGGCTCAGCCGTTCGGCCTGAACCCGCGTGATCCTACAATGATTCCTGTGACTAACAGCGTTCCCGCCGCTCCCATACCGCTCATGCCGCCGAGCGGCGACCAGTTGCTCCCGGCGATGACGGGGACCTGGAGGTCAACTCCGCAACTGTTTAATGACGGTTCCGGGGGCAACACCGGCTTCTTCTCGGCCGCGGGGTCGCTCTGGAGCGCCAATAGCTGGGAAGACGACCTGATCATGACGGGAGTGCGGAGCTTCGACATCAAGGCTTACGATAACAGCCTGGCTTCCTATGTCGATCTGGGCTGGGGAGACGACCTGCGGCTTTACCAGCCCTATTCGGCAATGAGCGGCTTTACGCTGAGTGCCTCCTGGCCCAAGAGCACTCCTCCTGGGCTAGCGAGTACGCCATCCTCAACCCTGTGGCCGCCCATCGACCCCACTGTGAATCCCACGGCCGGCGGGCTGCTCTATGACACTCTGGGCCAGACCTTTGCGCATGAAGGTCGTATGCCGCCGCTGACAGTCGACTTCCGCTACGACGCCCAGTTCGGCCAGGTGCTCATGGGGTACTACGGGACGACGTATCCGAAGTACGACGGCAACGTGGGCGACGACAACACGACCGTGACCCGGCTGCGGCGGGTCTGGGACTCGTGGTCCACCGACTACTCCCGGGCCCCGGGAACAGGCGTACTCGCGAACGGTTTTCCCGCCGGCCCGCCGTTCACACCGCCGGTTTACCCGTCGTATCCGCCGCCCTACCCGGCGCCGCTACGGGGCATCCAGATTCAGATCCGGGTCACGGATCCGACCAACCAGCGCATCAAAGTATTGACAATCAGGCAGGATTTCACTGATAAGTTGTGAGGAGTAGTTACGAATTGTCAGTTGCCAGGGACGAAGGCAGCAGAAGGGACGATCGACGGGGCTGAGAACAACACGGCGGGGTAAACCTACCTTCTGCGGTGCAGTATTTACGGGGGAGAGTTGACCATGCTGGCCAGAACACGAGAGAACCAGCGCGAGCGACGGGGGATCGTCCTGGTCCTGATCCTCGGCGTGCTGGCCTTGATGGCGGTGATCGGGGTCACGTTCGCGACCTTCTCGGGCCAGTCGCGGGTCAGCGCCCGCAACTTCGCCCAGTCGGTCAACCAGCCCCAGCGTGACGAGCTCATGGACTACGCCCTGTCGCAACTGATCAGCGACACGCCCGACATCCGCTCGTCCATCCGCGGCCACAGCTTATCCCGCGACATGTTCGGCAACGACGCCGCTTCCAACGGCTACTTGACGGCTCGTCCCGGTGGAGCAGGGGCGGTGTCTCCCTACAACTACAGCACCTTCTACATCACGGGCGTGACGGCCGTCAGCGGCACGCTCTACGATCTAACAACCAACATCGTGCAGAACGACTCGGCCATCTACGGCTACGACTTCACCAACTGGATCCTCCGCGTGTCGTACTTCGGGACCTACTCGGCTGGCCCACCCACCCCCTCCGGCACGATCACCCAGACGCTCGAGGTCCTGCCGGTCAGCGGCCGGGTCAACGGGTATCAGGCGTCATCAACCAGCAACCTGGTTTTTCGGGTCAATATCGCCGCGACCGACCAGAACCCCTTGCTGATCAACCTCACGGCGGGCACGAACACGCAGTTGCCCGGCTACTACCTCATCCAGGCCGCGACCAACGCCACGAACCTGGGCACCACGGTCCCGTTCACCCTCGATGGCCGCTGGCTGCATGCCTTCAACGGTCCGGGAATGACGGGCAACGCGGTCTACGGCAACTTCCGGTACAACGGCCCTCTCGTGGGAGCTGGTCCCAATGTCGTTGGCATGGACGAAGACTACGACGCGGTTGACCTGGAGAACTGGTTCCTGGCCATGCAGAGCGCTGACGGGTCCGTGATCATCCCGTCGTTCCACCGCCCCGCGGCAATCCGGAACGATTCGACAATCTACGACTGGGGCGGGCTCGCGAATGCCGCGTACGAGGGCGCGGCTCCCACTAACTGGGCCAACTCGGCCTCCCGCATCCTCCGCCCTCGCCAGGCCGACGGCCACGACGCGGCGACGTTCCCTGACTTGGTCCCTGGCCCCAACGGCCGGATCACCTACGACGTGGACAACGACGGCGACGGCCAGACCGACTCGGTCTGGCTCGATCTCGGCTATCCCGCCCGGCGCAATGCGCAGGGCCAGCTTTTCAAGCCCCTCTTCGCGTTCATGGTCATCGGCTTGAACGGCCGGATCCCGCTGAACACCGCGGGCAACCTGGCCGGCCGGGTAAATGGGATCCAGTACGTCACAACGCCCTCAACGCAAACTTACGGCGGCGGATCGGCCCACGCCGCCCACCTGGGCAACTCGACGAGCGAGATCGACCCCACGTACGCGCTTCAGAATTGCTTTCGGGCCACGCTTGGGAACGACATCGGCACCGCGGGGAGTGCGAACGGGGCGTTCAATCGGCCGTCCGTCGCGGGCAACACGGCCCTCGACACCCAGGTGGACAATGCCGGCATCGACGTGCGCCTGACCCAGCTTCGCAACTTGCTGACCGGCACGCGGCCGCAGCCCACGCCGGGGGTGCCCGGCCTCCAGCCTGGGGTGCTGAGCCCGGTCAACGGCAAAAACAACTTCGTCCTGATCAACACCATACCCTACTATATGCCCAACAGCGTGGCCGACCCGCAGGACCCGCCCTCCTACACGGACACCAACAACAACAGAATTTACGTCCTGCGGCAGAACCCGCCCGTGGCAGGCCGCTGGGGAGAGCCCGACTCGATCATCGGCGGGATCACCGCACCACCCACCGCGGTGAACCCGATCAACGGCTACGTGAACCTGGTGACAGATAGCTTCAGCAACCCCATCCGCGCGGGCTATTCGTACGACATCACCGACGTGCTTCAGGGTGTTGCTCGCGACGCCGCCGACGACAACTACAACGCCTTCGACCCCTATCCCACGGGGCACATGGGCGAGGCCAACGACTCGGACATGTACGACGCGGCGGGGGCCCTGATGCTGCCTGTCGACAGGATGCGCCGCTACGTGACCCCGGCGGACATCAATGGGACCGGGTCGGTGACACCGTGGACCAACGGCGCGATCGCAGGCGCCGATACGCTGGGGCGGGTCAATTTCAGCAGCTATTATCGCCCCCCCGGCTCGCCGGGGTCGATCGCCTCATCGCTGCCGACCACGGCAACCCCCGCTCCGACCCCTGGCGTCATCTACTACCCGTCCAATGCCACGGGCAACAACTTCTTCTACAGCAACGGCCCGAACAACAACCCCAACACACCGGCCCTGGGTTACGCGACCTTCCTGCCCGACGTGACCAACAACCCGCTGCACGCGTTCGAGTTCTTCCGGCTGCCGCCGGTCGTCAGCCTGGGATCGGGTGCGACGATCAACGCCTCGCACCAGATCACGGGAGGAACCGCGCCCAACTTCACCTTCCAGTTCCAGACAAACGCTGGCTTGCCGCTGGACCAGACGCTTGACTCGGTGGGTTACCTGTTCCCCATCCAGTTCCCCACCTACGACTACCAGGTCAACGCAATGAAGCACACCGGCGGCCTCAACGACGCCGACGAGATGAATCTGTATATGCCCAACCCCCGGGCCGACTCGCCGTTTGGTCCCAGCGACCTGGAGTGGCTGTATCGCCAGCAGGACGTGGACGGCACCTCGCTCACCAGCCGCCTGGCCAGCCTCGCCCCGGTGAGCTTCACCAACCCGTACGACGGCCAGCGCCGGCGCCGTCTCTTCGCCCTCGATTGCTGGGAGATGAACAACTTTGCATGGACCAACGACAACCCGGGAGGCAACTTCTCAACCAACAGTCAGTTCGTCTGGGGAGCGACTCCACAGAACGCGAGCTTCACGCAGTTGAGCACAAACCTCGGCTTGACCGTTCCCACCCCATCGCTGGCTCATCGGGACAAGAAAATCAACCTCAATTACCCGCTCCCGGTTTCCAACAGCCCGGAAGAACCGGTTCGTCAGAAATGGATCAGCGACGCCTACCAGCTTCTCAAGCGAGTGCTCCCGCCCAAGGCGGTCGATACGCCCGAAGAGCTCGCCCAGCTCAGCCAGTTCCTGACCAACGTGATCGACTTCCGCGATCCTGACTGCACGATGACCCACTTCCGCAACCCGGACGTTGAAGTTGTGCTCGGGAGCAACCCCAGCACGCCCGCCAGCCCGACCTGCACCTACCTGGCCCCGATCGGGCAGGCAATCCCGACCGGGAACACGGCGATTCCGCTGGACCAGTACGGCATGGAGTACAACCCGGTAGCCATCAACGAGGCGATGGCCTATTCCTTCCAGGGCACTTCAGGTTCTGTCAACCGATTCTTCGTCGAGCTGGTGAACACGCTGTCCCGGTCAGCGCTGGGGGTGCTGCCGGCTGGCGCCTTCGGCGGCGTCACGAATCCACCGGATGTCTCGACCCTCGACATGTCGCTGTCCAACTACGACCTGGTGATGACGGCCGACGACCCTGTCAGCCGGCCCGACCCGTTCACCGGCCAGCTCCTGCCGATCTCGACGGCCAATTACTACGCCCAGCTTCCATTCAATCAGGCCAACTCGACCGCGACTCCGATGTTCAGCCCGTCGCTGACGAACCCGCCGGTGGCCGGCGACGTGCAGCTCACGCCCCTTTACTCGGTCGGTGCGCCCGCCAGCCCGTTCGCGACGACCGACTTTGCCCCAAACCCAGCCACGCCGCCCGGACCGGCCAACTACTTCTACGTGATCGGCAACGCCGATCCGAAGAGCGAGGCGACTCCCTACCCGACGGCGACCGCGTACCTCTCAACGGCCTACGACCCGTTCACCGGGACCATGGGGGGGTCAACGACGGTGCCGACTGGCGTCGTTCCGCCCGGCTACTGCCCTAACTTGCAGTCTATCGCGGTGGCGCCGGCCCAGGTTACCGGCCAGCCGAATACTATGCCCCCCAACATCACGCCACTTGTAGGGGGCTCGGGCAGCATGCAGTATTACTGGGTCTGCCTGCGGCGGCCGGCGAACGTGTTCGCACCGCCCCAGCCCGACCCCACCCAGGTTGACCCGGTCACCAAGCTGTCCACCTACAACCCGATGATCGTGGTCGACACGATGCGGTTCCCCTATATTGAGGCGGGGCCGGCGCCGGGTACGAACCAGATCTTTTCAAGCCAACGCTGTCAGCCTTTCCGGGGCGGACATGCCGTTCGGCTGCCCAACGACGCCACGTCGGCTGCGGCTGCTCTCTACACCCCCTATGGCTACAGCGAGCAGATGGCACAGCCCGTGACGCAGCCCGGCGGATACGGGCAAAACGGGACAACTCAGGTCACGAAAACATACTATAACACCATTGGCCTGATCAACGATCAGCCGGAACCGTGGGACTATTTCGCCTTCAACGACCGCGACTTCACCAGCGTCGCCGAGCTGATGCTGGTTCCCGGCTGCCCACCGGGCCTGTTCACCAAGCAGTTCGTCGAACTGGCGCCGATGCCGCCAACGACGTCGGCGATTTCTAGCACGCCGACGAATTTCCCCGTTCCCGCTCAGATGCCGCCCAACCCGACGGCAAGCCCGCCGACCCCGATCGCCGGGTTGACCACCGCGCCGCCGTTCGCCTCGCCCAGCGCCGCGATCCAGTTCCCGGCGGCAGTGGCCGGAACAGCCGCGCAGCCGCACACTTATCCGTATCTGGTGGACAAGTTCTTCTATTCGGGCTACGGCGGTACGGCGGCTCCGTTACCGGACCCCGGCACCGTTGTCGGCGGCAACGCGGCTGACGGCTGGTTCAAGATGTTCGAGTTCTTCGAGGTGCCCAGCCAGGCGCTGGGTGCCATCGGCTCGGTGGCGTCCGGGAGCGACTTTGACTGGGCCAGGCAGGATACCAAGCCCGGACTGCTAAACCTGAATCTGATCATCGATGAGGAAGTTTTCTTCAGTCTCCTGGGCTCTCAGTCCGCCACGCTTTCCAACGGCACCGCCGGCACGAACACCGACTCGTTCAGCCAACTGCTCCTCGACTTCGCGCAACTTCCGCCTGCGCCTGGCAGCACTCTCATTCCCCAGATCGTCACCCAGTCGACCTCGACGGGAGCCGCGCAGACGTACTACCCGCTCTGGGACCCGTCGCTTCCCATTCAGCCCGGTGTGGTGACCAACGACCTGGTGAATAACGCTGGCGGGGCATTCAACGGACTGAAGGCCGCGTTCGCCCAGTTCCTGATCCTCCGCCACGGGGCGAACCAGAATGCCGCCGGCTACTGGCTGCTCTACAGCGCAAACCCGGAGCGGCCGTTCCACTCGCTCAGCTACCCGGACATCAACTACACGGTCATGCGGCCGGCCACTCTTCCGCCAGCCTCACCGACCTACACCGGAACAGGGGGCTACGCGAGCGCTACCTATACCGGCGATCCCGGCGTGCGCAACCCCTACATCTATCCGTGGGGGCCAGCAAGCATGCTCGCTACCGGCGCCGCAAACACCACGTTTGCCGGTGGAATCTTGTTCAGCGTCAGCGGCGGAGCCACCGCCAACGTGGCCATGCCCCCGCCGATCCCGGCGCGGCGGCTGTTCCAGAAGCCAGATGTGTACACCAACAACGTCGCGGTGACCTACCCGCCAACCCCGCCGACCTCTACCTCGACGGTCAGCAACGCCAGCGACTCGGGTGACCCGTTCATCAACGTCACCCAGACCACCGGAGCACTGCAAGCGCTCTCGACCACCAATCCGTACGTGAACAACGGCTATCCGAACCTGGTCTGGTCGGGCAACACCAAGAACGTGCCTATCCCGGGCGTCTACCTGGGCGGCAACACCTCCGGCGCCGATTACAGCCAGCATCCGTACTGGCGTTCGGAAATAATGCAGCGTGTGATGAACTTGACCACCGTGCGGACCCATCAGTACGCGGTCTGGATCACGATCGGGTTTTTCGAGGTCAAGCGGGAGGGCGACCTGCTGAACATCCAGGCGGGAAGCCCGATCCTGGCATTCGACATCCTCGGTCCCGAGGTCGGCGCGGCGACCGGCCAGACCACGCGGTACCGGGGCTTCTTCCTGGTCGACCGGACCAAGCTCACCGGCTTCGACGATACGTCCCCCGGCAACTTCCAACCGGCCGTCGTCTATCGCCAGATGATCGAATAACGACGCTGATAGTAGTCAATGGTCAGTGGTCAGTAATCAGTGGCCAGGAATGTGGGATACATGGAGGAATGCAACGAGCCACTAGCAACCAGCAACCAGCAACTAGCAACTAGACCCGCCCAATCGGGCCGGGCACCTCACAAAGAGTCAGTGCTTGAACGTATTGTCGGAGGCGACGATACGCTGATAAAATTGAGATTGAAAGCGTCGTCAAACCCATGAAAGGATAGCTCATGACTCCCCGTCAAGGACCGCTCATGACTCCCCGTCGTCGTCCTCGCCGAGGTTTCACCCTCATCGAACTGCTGGTGGTGATCAGCATCATCGGCGTCCTCGTCGGGCTCTTGCTGCCCGCCATCAACTCGGCCCGCGAGGCCGGCCGCCGCACCCAGTGCCTGAACAACATGCGGCAACTCGCGCTGGCGCTCAACGCCTTCGCCGCCCGCAAGAACGCCTTCCCGGCCGCGGGAACTTTTTTTGAAGATAACACCACGCCCGCGACCTCGGGTCCGACTTCCATCCTCTATTACGCGTTGGGCTCAGGGGCGACAGGAATCTCCACAACACAACCCTCCGCGACGCTAAATCCAATGACTAACGCCGGGTATAGCTGGGTCGTCTCGATCCTCGGCGACCTCGATCAGCAAGACCTGGCCAACAACTGGACGTTGCATGCCCCGTACTGGTCAACCAACACGGGCGACACCACCGGCGCCACGACCCCTAACGCGGTCATCGGACGAGCGGCCCTGGGCGTGCTTCGCTGCCCGGATGATAACAACTACACACCCAATGAGGGCAACCTGAGCTACGTGGTCAACGGCGGCTTCACGCGGTTTCCCGCGTACCCGTTAGTGTGGGTTGGCCTCAAGGCCGACGGCGACACCGCAGGGGGGACCGCGAGCAGCTACCTCACCTTCGACAGCGGCACCAACTCTAGCGCCCCCGGAAATCTCCAGAAGTCGGGGGTCATGTTCTTGAACTCCGTATACGACAACGTTTTCGATCCCACCGTTACGAGCGACAAAAATGGGCGGACGGCGCCCTGGGGCGGAGCCAAAACCGTCCTGGGCGCGATCACCGATGGTATGAGCGCAACCTTGCTGATTGGCGAGAGTACTCTAGTTGGCTACTCCAGCGGGGTGCCCTACTCGGGGACTAAGGAGACAAACTGGGCCGCACCCTTCCCGAACTTCTGCATGTTCATCGCGTCCGACGACATCTGCGAGACAATCGGCAAGCCCCAGCAGTCTTCCGGGAACTGCGTCGGACTCTTCCGGACAACCTACGACAACACGACTGATGATCCCCAGTGGGGGCAAGCCAACAAGCTTGGGACCTACGAGAACATCAACTATGGTCAGGTCCTGACGATCAAGGGGAACTTCCCCTTCGTGACCAGCGGCCACCCCACCGGTGCCAACTTCGCCTTCTGCGACGGTCATGTTACCTTCCTGACCAACACCCTCGACGGCACGGTCTACTCCAAGCTGGTCACGCCGGCCGGTAGCAAGCTGAACTTGCCTTACAAGCAGTTGCCGGTTAGCCAGGACGCGTTCGCCCCGTAAGCTGGCGGAAACCGACACGATCACAGCGACGACCGGGTTTCAGGAAACCCGCTCCGAGCCGGCCCTCAGTGCCGGTCCGGGCGGGTTTTTTTCTTTGGCCGGGGATGAAAATGGCCAGGGAGGAGGGAAGTCGGGGGGAGGGTTGGCCACAGAGGAACACGGATAAGAAAAACAACGGTTGAACAGAATGGCAGGACGAGGGCCGCACGCATCGCGAGCAGAGGAATCCGGGTGCGGATGCTTGAAGACCACAAGGAGGTACAGGAGGAACAGGAGGAATAAGGAAACCGTTTTCCATCCCGTTCCCGTTGGATTTGAAGCTTTCCTTCCTCCTGTACCTCCTGTCCTCATTGTGATTTGTCCGATCCTGAGTTGTTCCCTGCCAGTCGATTTCGCCTTCTGTTGAGCTGTCGAAAATTACCCTGCCTTTTCTGCTCGATCCGCTTGTCTTTCATCAATCACTTCCCGTCCTTGAATTGATCTACGTCCATCTGCGTTCACCTGCGGACAATACAGTGTTTCTTCGTGGCCCATGCCGCCTTTAGCGACAAGCCTTGTTCCGTCCGTTCTCACCCTGACCCTGCGCGTTTTATGGTTTCCAGTGATTGGGCGATGCGCTCGTCATTTGCGGGCGATTGGCCCCCTGCATGTGAAACCAGGCGCGGGGGACGGCGATGTTCTGTCGACGATTTTGCAATGCCCCGAAGGCGAGGGGCGACGGATTCACCCTGATCGAGCTGCTGGTCGTGATGCTGATCATCCTGCTGGTGAGCGCCGTGGTCTTGCCGACCGTGATCCCGGCGATCAGCCATCGCCAGGTGAGCGAGGCGGCGCGGATCCTTCAGGGGGCACTTGCCGGTGCTCGCGACACGGCGATCAACACCAACGCCCCCGCTGGCATCCGCCTCCTCCCCGACCCGGTCTTCAACGGAATCAACCCCAGCACCGCCACCCTGGACCCCACGCGAGTTCTGGCCTCGAACCGCTACATCCCGATCCAACTCGCGCCGAATTATTCGGAAGGCAAGGCTAGCGTTATCATACCTGCCGGATGGACGAGTCCTTTCGGCGGTCCGGGCACCCTCCCCTATGCGAACGGACAGCTCATCTACTACCCCGGGGGGGGTTTGTTGGTCGAGCAATGCCCGGTTTATCAGGATCCCACAAGCGGCACCTGGCTTCCAAACTCTCCAACGTCCTGGTTCTGGAACGTTCGTGTGGGGGATAGAATCCAGCTCGGGGGCGCTTCCCAATCCTACGTTGTCGTCGGGCCATTGGCGCAAGCAAATCCGGAGCTATTTGTCAACATCGGGCTCCCGGGGTCCGAGGTGAGTAACTATGTACTGAACCGTTCCTACCCGGACGGCGCTACACACACGGTAGAGTATCTCTTGCTCGTGAACGGGAAAGACGACGACAACAACGGCTACGTTGATGATGGGTGGGACGGGGTCGACAACAACGGCAACGGGCAGGTCGACGAACTGGAGGAGTGGGAAATCGAAACGTGGATTGGCCCGCTGGCCAACCTGCCGCCGCTCCCCCCGCCCCTCTCGCCCTTGACCGGCCTCCTGAATCAGTCCTACATCATCACCCGGCGTCCGGTGGTGTCGCCGGGATCCCGCGAGACGCTGCTGCCATCGAATGTGGTGGTTGACCTGACGACCTGGAACCCGTCTGCTTTCGGCGCCGGGTACGTCAAAGAGCGGTCCCGGCTGCCGGTCGACGCGACCACGGGGAATGTGGACATCCTGCTCTACCCCAACGGCACGGTCGTGCCGACCACGTTGTACTTGAGCCCGTCGTCGTTCGGGATGAATTCCGCCTTCTACCACTTCTGGCTGGCCGAGCGTGGTGACCTGTTCGACCCGATAGCGAACGCGAACGTTCCCTACCTGCTGCCGATGGTGCCCGGGAGCACGTATCCCGGTGGCACTCCCTACCCCCTCCCGATCGATCCGCTCGGCACCCGTGCGCTCAAGGGCGAGCGCCGGTTGATGACGCTTTACACCCGGACCGGGCAGCTCATCACCAACCAGGTCGAGACGTTCGACGCGACACCGATTCCGCCGGGCCCTGGTCCCAACTTTCCGTTCCTGGCTCCGCAGCAAGGGCTCAGAGGGGACACACGATGAAGACCCGAACCGCCGCCAGCAAGCCCCGTTCCGCGGGCATCACGCTCACCGAGATCTCGATCTCGATCCTGATCCTGGGCGTCGGCCTGGTCTCGCTGGCCACGCTCTTTCCGACATAAAGCCGAGCTGGCGTGAACCGAGACGATCGCAGCGACGACCGGGATTCAGGAAACCCGCTCCGAG
>Ga0116218_1001643_pt1 | contig 13670 bp, 7 predicted proteins | sample Sb_taG_2_FD_88966 | JGI IMG/M metagenome (GOLD analysis project Ga0116218, IMG submission 88966) | Peat soil microbial communities from Weissenstadt, Germany - Sb_50d_5_LS metaG | ecosystem: Environmental > Terrestrial > Soil > Wetlands > Peat | place: Germany: Weissenstadt | collected 2010-09-21 | reverse complement strand
TCCAGGTGTGGAATCGCCTCCGCCGCGTAACCTTGTACCAGCAGGGCATAGCCCAGCAGCTGATGAGCAGGCGTCGAGTCCGGATCCACCTCCAGAGCACGCTTCAGCGGAGCAATCGCGGAACCGAACTCATGCTTCTCCATGTAGGCTTGGCCGAGGCTGATAAATCCATCCGCGAAGGCGGGATCGAGCTCGGTGACTTTGCGATACTCTGCGATGGCAACATCGAACTGTCGTTGTTTGTCGGCCGCGATTCCCGCCTGCATGTGCTCGGCGGCCTCCGGTGTGGGAGTATGCAAGGCGAACCACAAGAGTAAGAGTAATAATGCGCGGGTCATCGATTCTGCTTCTCTGGCTCGCGGACTTGCGGCTCACGAACTTCAGGCTCTCGAACCTCCAGGAACTGATCGGCGTGAACGTCATTCAATGTCTGATGAATGCCCGATGGCCACGCGACTTCCACCTTGGCTTTTTCCGCAGTTCCGAGTCCAAAATGAAGGCGCTTGTCGCTCGCCGAAAGATAACCAACGGTCGAGGTCGCGAATCGCGTCTGCCCGTTCACCTGTACGCGGGCACCGTATCCATCGCGATTGCTGCGCGTGCCTCGCAGCGTAATCACCAGCCAGTGCGCCTTGCTGCCCGCCTTGCCACCATCGTTCATGAGCACCTGAGGATGGCCGCCAAGACAAGTCATCACCACGTCCTGCCAGCCGTCGTTATTCAAGTCGCCGAACGCAGCTCCGCGCGCGGCCACGGGAGTCGTGACTCCGGAATCGACGCGTTCAAACCGGCTATTGTGATTCATCGCCACCAGTGGCGTGTCCAGATAGTGCAGGGAAGGATCGATGCTCTCCACGTTATCCAGCACGTGGGCCTGGGCGACAAATAAATCTTTCCATCCGTCATTGTCGAAGTCTTCCAAGCCGAGACTCCAGCCGGAGCTTCCACTCGAAAGCACGCCGAGGCCGGTTTCGAGACTGCGATAACTGAACGAACCGCCGCCATCGTTGTGATAGACGCCGTAAATTTCGCGGGGCAACAGGGTCACCATAATGTCTGGCCGCCCATCGTTGTCATAGTCTTGAAAAACCACGCCCATGCCCGACATTCGCCGGCCGTCCTCAGACAGCGCCGCGCCCGCTTCCAGCGCAACTTCGCTGAAGGTCCCGTTCCCATTATTATGATAAAGATACTGCTGCATGCCGTCGTTGGATACAAATATGTCCGTAAAGCCGTCCCCATCGTAGTCGGCAAATCCGACACCCAGCGCGCGGCCCTTTTTTGCCGCGATACCGGAACGTTGGCTCACATCGGTGAAGGTTCCATCGCCATTGTTGTGATAAAGGATGTTGGTAGTGGCGGGAAATTCCTCCGGCGGACAATAAGTGTGGTAATTGCCGCCGCAGTCCTTATTGTGCTTGGTGTCCCAGTCCATGTATCGGGTAACAAACAGATCCAATTTTCCGTCGTTGTCGTAGTCGAAGAATCCGGCGGAGACCGACCAGCCTCCCGCAGCTACTCCCGCCTTCGCGGTTACGTCCGTGAAGGTGCCGTCCCCGTTGTTGTGATACAGAATATTTTTGCCGTAACTGGTGACGTATAGATCGGGATAGCCGTCATTGTCATAGTCGCCCACTGCCACTCCCATGCCGTAATTTCCATCTCCGGCATTCGCCAGTCCCGCTTGCTCGGTTACATCGGTGAAGCTTCCATCCTTATTCTGACGGAACAGTCGATTCCAGTATTTCGGGTCATGACGGTCGAAGTCCTCCGGTGTTTGCATGGGGCTGGTCACGCGTCCGCCGTTCACCAGGAAGATGTCCAGCAAGCCGTCGTTGTTATAGTCGAGCAGGGCAACTCCTCCGGGCATGGTTTCGATCAGATATTTCTGAGGAGTGGGCGAATTCTGCAGCGTGAAATCCAAACCGCGCGACAGGCCCTGCGAAAGATTGACTTTGAACACCGGCGCCGCGAGAGCCGCACCAAACAACACCAATGTCATGACGGACACTACGCGCAGCAGAGGGTTGAGCAACTCGGGATTCCTTCCGCCCCTAGCATATCGCGCTCGCGGCGCTAATTGCACACCAGCGCGCGAAACCGCGATTCCGCCCGCTAAGTTCCAATATTAATATTAAGTGCTAAGGCATCCGCCGGGTCGATTCGCGTTCCACCAGCCTCGGCGGAATCAGAATTGTCTTGGGTGGCACGGGGCGCTTGATTCCGATTCGCTCCAGCAGTAGTTCAGCGGCCCGTGCTCCGATCTGGTAAGTGTTTTGATCGACAGTGGTGAGCGGAACCGCCAAGACGTCGGAGTAGTGAATATTGCCGGCTCCAACCACCGAAATATCGTTGGGCACATTAAGGCCGCCATCCTGGATCGCCTTCATGGCGCCAATCGCGACGGGGTCGCTGAAACAGAAGACTCCATCCACCATCGGACGAACGCGCAAAAGCCGCCGCATGTTTTCATAGCCCGCCTCGTCCCCGTGGCCGCCACCTATGACATAGCGTGCATGCATACGCTGACCGCCTTTCGCCAACGCCTTGCGGTAGCCTTCGTGGCGCTCGGCCGCGATTCCAATGCCGGGACCGCGCAAGTGGCCAATGCGGCAGCATCCGCGCGCGATAAGATGCTCCGTCGCCAGCCTGCCGATGGCCCGGTTGTCCACACCCACAAAGGATGCGCGCAGCCCTATCATGGGCCGGTCAATCAAAATATAAGGTACGTCGCGCTGTTGAATTCGCTGGAACAAACCCAGGCAGCGGGCCGGTTGGGCGGTAGCGATGATGAGTCCATCCACCTGCCTAGCCAGGAACGAATCCGCTTCGCTCGCTTCCAGTTCCGGATCTTCCTCGAAATACGAAATGATGACGTGATAGCCGTGTGGCCGCATCGTCTGTGCGACCGCGCGGGCGACTTCCGCAAAAAAGGAGTGGGTGAATTCCGGCAGCAGCAAGCCGACGGTGTAGGTGCGCCGCGTCACCAGGCTGCGCGCCACCCAATTCATCTGATAATTTAGTTGTTTGGCGCGGCGCAGCACGCGCTGGCGAGTGGCTGCGCTGATTTTGCCTTGATTCCGCAGTGCCTTTGACACGGTCACTACCGAAACCTTCAGGTCTCGCGCGATGTCCATCATCGTCACGGCCATGGCGAGCCAAGCATACCACTTGTGCACTGTCTAGAAGTCTAAGAATTACTCCTGTTTAACGTTTACCCTGCCGCAAAATCCTACAAATACCCATATATTAACGTTTACCCTAACGGAAAAAGGTTATTTTCTTCTTGACAACGACTATTCCCATGGTCAAAACTTCGGGGTTGAAAAAAACATAATTTGCGGAGGGTTCGAATGCTGTCTTCCAAGTTGCAGACACTGCTTCTCTCCATTGTCCTAGTTTTCACCACTGCTCTTTCCCTTTACGGCCAAAGCACTTATGGCACGGTCGACGGCACTGTGATGGATCCTTCCGGAGCGGCCGTGGCTGGCGCTGACGTTACCCTTACCAACACCGGTACGCAGGAAAAGCACACGCAGGCCACGGGCGGTACCGGCGCGTACCAGTTTGTGAACGTGATCCCTGGGAATTATCGCCTGGACATTACGAAACCAGGCTTCAAGCACTTCGCCCGAACCAATGTCGTGGTCCAAGTGCAGCAGGACACTCACATTGACGCCAACCTGACAGTTGGTCAGGTGAGTGAGTCAGTGGAAGTGACGGCCGAGACCCCGTTGCTCCAGGCAGAGACTTCGTCTCTGGGCCAAGTGGTCGAAGAGCGCAAGGCCGACGAACTGCCTTTGAACGGACGCAACATTTTCAACTTGATCACGGTCTCTCCTGCCGCGATTTCGCAGGGCGGGTCCGGCCAATCGCCGGTGACCCAGAACCCCTTCAGTTGGGGCAACTACCAAATCGGAGGTTCGTTTGCCAACCAGGGCGCGCAATACCTTGATGGCCAGCCACTGAATATCGGCTACATCAACCTGCCGATCGTCATTCCAACCCAGGACTCCGTTGGCGAGTACAAAGTGCAGACGAACAATCAGGGTGCCGAATGGGGCAAGTTCTCCGGCGGCGTGGTGAACCTGAGCACCAAGTCCGGAACCAACAATTGGCATGGTTCCGCCTATGAATATTTCCGCGCCAGAATACTGAACGCCAACGAGTACTTCCACAAGAATTTCGAACTCGCGAACGACGAGCCGAACAAGCAGCCACCGTGGACGCAGAACCAGTACGGATTCCAACTCGGCGGGCCAGTGATCAAGAATAGAACCTTCTTTTACACGAGCTGGGAACAGTATCGGCAGCGCACGGGCGCGCCTTTTACCACCACCGTTCCAGCGAACAATATGCTGAGCGGGGATTTCTCCGCGGTGTGCACGGCGCCAGTCACCGCGGGCGGTGCAGGCGGCACTTTTAACGCAGCCGGCATCTGCAGCAACCCGGCCGGGCAGATCTATGACCCCTACACGGTGAACACCGCCACTGGAACTCGCACGCCGTACGCGAATAACCTGGTTCCAATCGCCACCGAGGCCAGCAAGGCAACAACTGTGATGTGGAACAAGTACTTCCCGGCTGCTAACGTGACTGGTGCGGTAGTAAACAATTATGTGAGTTCGGCCCCCTCCGGCGGCAACACCAATGAGTTCGTCGCGCGCGGGGACCAGAACATTGGGGCGAATACGCGCCTGTTCGGACGATTTACCTATTTCGGATTGACGGATCTCCCCACAAATCCATTAGGAACTGGTCTCTGCTTCGACCGTTGCGCGGAGCTCTACCACAGCAAGTTGCTCGCAATCGATGTGAACCACAGTTTTACACCCACGACCATTCTCGACATCAATATTGCGGGAAGCCGGTTCGTGTACGCACGCGCACCACTCCTTTCGGGGTATGATCTGACACAACTGGGCTGGACCGCTGCCTACAACACCCCCCCAGCTGCGATGCGTACCCCTCCGTCTCCGGCCTTCCCGTTCCCCAACGACGTTGGAAAGTCGCAGGGCAACAGCGCCATCGGAGACCACAACACGCAGTGGAACATTTCGCCCTCGCTGAGCATGTTTCGGGGCAAGCATACCTTGCAGGTGGGCGGCCAGTACGAGTTGGGGCTGGACAACTACTACCAGACCAATATCGCCAGCGGTGCGTTCGCCTTCGCCGGAAACTGGACATCGTCAGCCCCGGGGGCGACCGATGGATCTGGATTTGCGTTCGCCGACTTCCTGCTGGGTCTATCACAAAACCAGGGAACCTTCGTAAACCAGACTGAGGGAAGTGCGCAGGTTCCAGCTCAGACCGCAGGCAGGCAGGCCTACCGCGCCTTGTATGTTGACGACACGTTCCGTGCGACCAGTAAGCTCACCCTGAACCTGGGACTTCGCTATGAGTTGCAAGGAACCTGGTCAGAACGTTTCAATCGGCTTACCTACTATAATCCCACTGCTACCAATGCCACCGTCACGGGCTGCCCGAGTGGATGCATAGGCGACGTGAACTATGTATCGTCGGGCGGCAACAACATTCCAATGGATAAGAAGGCGTTCTCCCCGCGGCTTGGGTTTGCCTACGCGCTGGACCCGAAGACCGTGATCCGCGGTGGTTACGGCATCTTCTTCATTCCAAATTACGTCTCGTTTGGGCTTAACCCCGACAATGACGTAGTCAATCTCGCCACTACTCCCTTCGTCGCTACGAAAGATTCCTACGTGACTCCGTACGCAACGATGAACGGGTACAATTGCTCGTTTAATAACGGCGGTGCGCTTCCAAACGGCTTCGCTTGCAACGACACATCCGGCCCGTTCGGCGCAGGAGGTATCCTGTTACCGCCCGGACGCAATGCGCAACCTAACCTCTCGGCCTTCGTAGTGGCGAACGGTAGTCCAAATTTGGCACCTAATGCGGACCCCAAGTACGGGTACGTCGAGCAGTGGAATTTCGACATCCAACGCCAGTTGCCGGCCGGCTTCTTTGCGGACGTGGCCTATGCGGGCTCGCACGGCGTGCATCTGGAGCAGTACAACACCAACATCAATCAGATACCCGATTCTTTCCTCTCGCAACAAGCGGCCCTCGCCGCGCCGGTTGCTAACCCACTCGTGTGCCCCTCCCTACAAACTGGATCAAATGGCAATGGATGTCCAAATGCCAACATAGCCGGGACTACGATCGAGGCTGGACAGCTTGATCGGCCCCACCCGCAATACAACAACATAGCCCTGGCGGGGTATGGTTGCTGCAGCAGCGTCTACCACTCGTTGCAGGCAACGGTGACGCGGCGGTTTGCCGGCGGCGGCACCATGCTGGTGGCTTATACCAACGCAAAGCTGATGAGCAACACCGACACCTTGACCAGTTGGCTCGAAAGCTCGACTGGAGGCGTCGGACAAGTGCAGGACTGGAACAATCTGAAAGGCGAGTACTCGCTCTCCTCGCAGGATGTTTCACAACGGCTGGTGATCAGCTACGTCCTCGACCTGCCCTTTGGCAAGGGGAAGATGTTCGCCAACAGCTTCGGAGGAGTAGCGAACAAAGTGGTCTCTGGTTGGGGAATCGACGGCGAGACCGCCTTCCAGAGGGGCTTCCCGCTCAAGATCAGCTGGGCCGGCCCTGCGACCTCGCTTGAAGCCGCCAACCTGGGCGTCTCCAACGTACGACCGGATGTTGCAGCAGGATGCTCCAAGTCTAGCGGGGGCGGACATGTTGCGCAGTGGTTCAACACGTCCTGCTTCGCAGCCCCGCCGGATTGGGGTTTTGGTACTGAGTCGCGCGTGGATGGGCAGCTCCGCGGCCCCGGAATCAACAACTGGGATTTCGCGGTATTCAAGCGCACGAACCTTACCGAGAGAGCCGGTCTTGAGTTCCGGACCGAATTCTTCAATCTGTTCAACCATCCGTATTTTGCAATGCCCGGCGAGGGTTTCAATGGTACCCCCACCGGCAACGGATTCGGTCAAATAACGTCGACGGTAGGGAGCGGCGCCGCTGCGGCTTATCGTGAGGTTCAGTTTGCCCTGAAGTTGGTTTTCTAAGTTGTCCTACACGAACCGGACTGGGCATTTTGCCCAGTCCGGTTTTTTACTGCTTTCCAAGCGCTTTGTCGCCCAGCAGCAAGTGTTGCAACATCTGTCTCTCTCTGCATTTGTCCGGATGTTTTTCCGACCCGCATGATGAACGTCCCCGTCATCGACTACTCCGAGGCCAGGAAGATCATTGACCTGATCGTCGAAAAAGCTGCGCAGATGCAGAAATCGGTTGTGGTTGCGGTCGCAGATCCACATGGTGAGCTGATCGCGTTTGCGCGCATGGACGGCGCTCCGATTTCCTCGATCCGAATTGCAGCGAATAAGGCGTATACCGCTGCCCGGGAACGAAAGACCACAAAGGAAATCGGAGAGAAAGTGCGGCACCCTGAAAAGGGGCATGACATTGCCTACTACGGTGATCCCAGATTCGTGGGCTGGGGCGGTGGCCTCCCCATATGGAAGGATGGAGCGGTCGCCGGAGCCGTCGCCGTCAGTGGCCTCTCGTCGCGCGAGGACGTCGAGTTAGCCACACTGGCGCTGGAACTGATCGGCACTGAAAAGATCGGCGAGCAAAAGATCGGCGCCCAGAAGACTGGCGCCGAGAAGATTTCATGAGTACGCAATCACGTAAGGTCAACTAAACTTTAGTCAGCTCCAATACTGGAGGTTCCAATGGTGCGCGGGCCGCAACGTCATCTTCTCTTACTCGTTCTTCTGCTCGTTCTGCCTCTGTTCCCGGCATGGTCGCAGGCACCGACATCCTCGCCGGATGTCGAGGCCCGAGTCGATTCGATGCTTAAGAAGCTGACTCTCGATGAAAAGGTTGACTTGATTGGCGGAGTCGACGATTTCTACATTCGCGCCGACGACAAGATGGGGTTGCCGCGCTTGAAGATGGCGGATGGGCCGGTAGGCGTGCGCAATTACGGTCCGGCGACGGTGTTTGGCGGCATTGGTCTGGCCGCGACTTGGGATACGGAACTGGCGAGCCGGATCGGAGCCACTATCGGCCGCGACGCCCGCGCCCGCGGTGTGCATTTCATGCTCGGACCGGGCGTGAACATCTATCGTGCGCCGCTGAATGGCCGCAACTTCGAATATTTCGGCGAAGACCCGTTCCTCTCCGCGCGTACAGCGGTCGCCTATATCAACGGCATGCAGAGCCAGGGAGTCAGTGCAACGATCAAGCACTTCATGGGTAACAATTCGGAATTCGACCGTCACAATAGCGATTCCATTATCGATGAACGCACCATGCGCGAAATTTATCTTCCCGTGTTCGAAGCGGCGGTGAAAGAGGCGCATGTTGGCGCCATCATGGATTCCTACAACCTGACCAATGGCGTGCACATGACCCAGAACGGCTACCTGAATACGGATGTCGTCAAGAAAGAATGGGGATTCGCCGGAATCATGATGTCGGACTGGGACGCCACGTATGACGGAGTCGCCGCCGCCAACGGCGGTCTCGACCTGGAGATGCCCTCGGGAAAATTCATGAACCGTGAGGCTCTGTTGCCGGCGATCAAGGCGGGCCAGGTCAGCGAAGCAACCATCGACGATAAGGTCCGGCGCATCCTGCGGACCGCGATTCAATTTGGATGGCTCGAACGGGAGCAAACCGACCTGTCGACGCCGCTGCTGAATCTTGACGGAAACGAGGCTGCACTGGAAGCGGCTCGCGCGGGCATGGTTCTCCTGAAAAACGATGGCAATGTTCTGCCGCTGACGAAGGCGAACATCAAGTCGATCGCAGTCATCGGTCCCGACGCCTATCCCGCCGAACCCGGGGGCGGAGGTAGCGCGGAGGCCAAACCTTTTGCGCCGGTCAGCTATCTGGAAGGCGTCGTGAACTACCTGGGCGGCAGCGCGAAAGTCTACTACGCACGGGGCATCCCCACCTTTGATGAAATCTCAAAGCACACGGAATTTACCACCGAGGCGACCGGCGGCAAGAAGGGTTTAAAGACGGAGCTTTTCAATAATGCGGATCTCGCCGGTCCGCCTGCGATCGCGCGAACCGACAAGCACGTCAACTACGAGCCAGCCCGCGGAGGTGACGGCGCGGCCAGCAATGTCTCTATCCGATGGACTGGCTTCTTCACCCCGAGCGCTCCCGGAGAATACCTTGCCTTCGTCCAGGGACCTGGAGAAAATGGGGGCTATCGGCTCTATATCGACAAGAAGCTCGTGATCGACAACTGGAAACAGTGGTACGCCTTCGTTAGCGAGGCTCCCATAACTCTCGCGGCCGGCCCGCACCAGGTCGAACTCGATTACTACGCTAAGAACGGATGGGGCAAGACCAAGGCCAACCTTGGCATCGTGCGTCCGGAAACGCTGGTCAGCGCGGAGGCGAAGGCGCTGGCCTCTCGCGCCGATGCCGTGATCGTCGCCCCGGGCTTTGATACCGAGAGCGAAGGCGAAAGCGGCGACCGTACTTTTCGTCTGCCGCCTGGTCAGGACGAACTCATCAAGCAGATTGCCGCGCTGAACAAGAACACGATCGTGGTCATGACGTCCGGCGGCGGGGTTGATATGACGGCGTGGGTTGATCGTGTCCCCGCGCTTCTCGAAGCGTGGTTCGCCGGCCAGGCAGGCGGCAACGCGCTGGCGCAAATACTGTTTGGAGATTTCAACCCCTCCGGACGTTTGCCGATTTCGATGGAACGCCGCTGGGAAGACAATGCCGTGCATGACAGTTACTATCCGAAAGCTGGCAGTAAGAAGGTTGAATACGGCGAAGGAGTTTTTGTGGGCTATCGCCACTTCGATAAGTCCGCGACGAAGCCGCTGTTTCCCTTCGGATACGGACTGTCGTACACCTCATTCGCGTACAAGAATCTGGTGATCTCCCCCGCATCGGGGGAGCAAGTCAGCGTCACGTTCGACGTCACCAACAGCGGTGCTCGCGCCGGCGCAGATGTTGCGGAGGTGTTCGTTGGCGACGGGCATGCCCCAGTCCCTCGGCCGGTGAAGGAGTTGAAGGGTTTTGCAAAAGTGAATCTAAGTCCGGGTGAGACCAAGACGGTCACCGTCAAACTCGACCGCCGAGCGTTCTCCTATTATGACGTCAAGAAACATGCTTGGACGGTGTCGCCGGGGGATTTCGACGTATTTGTCGCTCGTTCAGCGGCAGACATCGAACTGACCGGGAAGGTGGCTGTGCACTAGAGGGCTGCGATGGTGAGACGGGCGCCTCGCCCGTCGGCCGGGCGGGGACGCCCGGCGCTCCATCACGTTGTTCACGCCGCGCTCGCGTCGACGCTTATCCAACCGCGCGATGCCGAGGATCGTTCCACCGCATGCAGTATTCGTTGCACTGCAAGGGCATCTTCAAAGTTAGCGTGGAAAGGCTCTTGCCTGACGATCGAGTTGAGAAAGTCCCCCAGCGTGGCAATGAACGGATGCTCGTATCCCAAAACATGCCCCGGCTTCCAGAAGTTTTTTCCATAGGGGTGGTCCAGTGCGGTGACCGAGACACGCCGCCCACCGCGTAAGTTCGCTGGTTCCGTGGCATCGAAAAAATCGAGCTGGTTCATGTCATCGAGATTGAAACTTAACATCCCCTTCGACCCGTTGACTTCAAACGTATTGCGATTCTGGCACCCAACCCCATAACGACTTGCCTCAAACGTCCCAATGCTGCCGTTGGTAAAGCGGGCCAGCAGCATGGTGGCGTCGTCCACGTCGCGGCCGGGAGCAAAGGTGTGCATCAGCGCGGAGAGCTCGCTGATGGCTCCATTGAGGTAGAGCGCAACGTCTAGGCAGTGGGAGAGCAGATCTCCGGCCGCTCCCATTCCCGCTTCACTCCGTTTGTAGCGCCAGGTGTTTCCCTTGCTTGGATCATTTCCCGATTGATTCAGGTACACGGCGCGATAGTGAAAAACTTCGCCGAGGCGTCCTTCGCTCATGAGCTGTTTCGCCAGCACCACTGCGGGTATGCGCCGGTAGTTGAACCAGACTGCGTTCGGGGTGCGCTGCACGGCCTTCGTCATTCTTTCCGCTTCCTCGACGGACGAGGCCAGCGGTTTTTCGCAGATTACGATTTTTCCTGCTTCAGCAGCCGCCATCGCAATCGCGCAATGCAGCGCATTCGGGACAGCGATATCGACCGCGTCAATATCCTTTCTGGCCACCACTTTCTGCCAGTCTGTCTCCAGCTCGTTCCAACCCCAGCGGGAAGCTGTCTTTTCCAGCTTTGCTCGATCGCGGCCGCAGATGACCTTGCAGCAAACATCGTAAGGGATGTCGAAAAAATGCCCGACCTGGCGAAAGGCGTTCGAATGCACGTTGGCGATGAAGCCCGACCCGATCATGGCCACGTTCAATTTCCCTTTGGACATCGACAATCCCTTTTCCTTTAAGATTTCGAAGCTCCTACAGCCTAACGCCACAGGCCAACCCTCTCAAGCCAGGCAGAACACGCTGTCGAATCGGAGCTCGCGGCGAGTCGCTGCGGATAGCGTGCCAGGGTATGGTCCAGTGGAACGAAGAGGAGCAGATCGGCGTTGAGGTCACCCCGGCTACGGAGCCGTCTCGTGCAGGGCACGCGCCTGACGGCCACGCTGAATCTTCAGATGTGCAGCTTAACTTGCGGTCACAAGCTAATCGGGAGTGTAGCCAAGAAAGTCTCCGTGGCCCTCGAACACGGATGCCAATTTTGTTATGCGGAAGAGCTCCTGCAGGCGTTGGTTCATCTTGATGAGTTTCAGCCCGCAATGCTGCCTCTTGGCGGTTAAGTACAGGCCGATGATCGTGCCCAGGCCAGAACTGTCCATGTAGCTCACGTCGGTCAAGTCCAGCACGACACATTTAGTCCCCGGGATAAGACCGCGGACAGTTGTTTGCAGCAAGACAGAGGTGCTCGATGTGATCTTGCCGGTGCAAAGGACGACGGTTTCTTCAGGACCTCTTACGGTTTCCAGAGTCAATTCTCGGGGTGGGATCGGGTTCGCGGCCATGACCGAGCCTCCTTAATTAGGCTGTGATTTGCAGGTACCAGGCTGCGTTCTTCGGAATTGGAATCGAAACCGCCGCCGGCTCGGTCGACCCTCAATCAGCAATGCGGAGATTGGGCTCAACCGAACGCAACTACAATACTCCAGGCGTCAGCAAAGTCAAGCCAGACTTGACGTTTACCCCCCCAATCTCAGCAGCAGCTTTCAGGCGGGGGAAGGCGCTTCTCAATGCGCCTTTCTCAAGGCCGATCGGGCGATCGGCTCGAGTTCCCCGCATCGTTGCCTTTTGTCCTGGCCGTTCCCAGCCAATAACTACCCAACCTTTGCCAGGTGTTTCTCGTCCTCCGCCTCTTTGGTTTTGGCCGCGGCGGCTTGTGCCAACGCCGCTGACAGTGCAATTCCCTCAGCTTTGGCGATGGCACGCGCCGCCACTGGTTTCAACCACAGCAATGCCATGAAAGCGGCCGTAATGTCGCAGGCAATCATGACGTAGAACACCGGCACCCACGAGCCTGTCCGGAGCATCACGTACGCCGCCACCGGAGCGGAAAAAATGGCTGCTGTGCCTTTCGCGGTGTAGACGATGCCGTAGTTCGTGGTGGCCCATGTCCTGCCGTAAAGGTCCGCCGTGATGGAAGGGAAGAGCGAGAAAATCTCGCCCCAGGCAAAGAAGACCAAGCTGGACAATAGGACGAACATCACTGGCCGGTGAATGGTCTGCAACCATCCGTATACCGCAAGCCCCTCGATCAGGAAAGCGGTGAACATGGCATTCTCTCGGCCAATGTGGTCAGAGATCCAACCCCACAGAGGACGGGTCACACCGTTCACAATGCGGTTCAACTGGATCGCCAGAATTGCTGCGGACAGACCCCAGGCAATGATGATCTTGTCCACTTTGTAGAAACTGGCAATCTCCTTCAGTTGCGAAGTCACGACCAGGCCGCCGAACGCCACCAGCGTCATCATGACGTAGATGAGATAGAAAGATGGCTGTTTCAGCATCTCCCACCAAGTCATGTCAACGCTCGCTTGATGGACTCTGGCGACATGCTTCCAGGCTTTCGGTAGCCACCCCTTCGGTGGCGCCACGATAAACATGGCCGCCAGGGTCACGATGATGCCCTGCACGATGCCCCAAAAAACGAATGTGTGCCGATAGCCAGAAGCAATGATCATCTTCTCGATCGGGGCGACAGTCACTGCGGTGCCGATGCCATAGGCGCCGGACACAATGCCCGCGCATAGTCCGCGGTGGTCGGGAAACCACTTCAGTACGTTGCCGGTGCAGCCGCCATAAACGGCGCCGGCGCCGATTCCACCGATCGCGTACCAGATGTAAAGTCCAGTTGTGGTGTAGGAGTAGCCGGAACCGATCCAGCCAGCCCCGACGAGCAGGCCGCCGATCCCGATGATCAGCCGGGGCCCGAGACGATCAACCAGGTAGCCTTCGAATGGGACCAGCCAGGTCTCACAGAAGATGAATGCAGCAAATGCGATTTGCACCGCGGCCAAAGTGGCGTGCAGGCTTGAGGTTAAGGGTTTCGTGAAAAGCGTCCAGGCATATTTCAGATTCGCGATCGCCATCCACGCGATTATGCTGGCGCACATTTGAACCCAGCGGTTGGGAATGTTGGGTTCAATACGAACTAAGGAGGTCACATTCGTG
>Ga0116218_1001635_pt1 | contig 13701 bp, 10 predicted proteins | sample Sb_taG_2_FD_88966 | JGI IMG/M metagenome (GOLD analysis project Ga0116218, IMG submission 88966) | Peat soil microbial communities from Weissenstadt, Germany - Sb_50d_5_LS metaG | ecosystem: Environmental > Terrestrial > Soil > Wetlands > Peat | place: Germany: Weissenstadt | collected 2010-09-21 | reverse complement strand
GCAGATCGTAGGACTCAAGTGCCATCGCGCTGATCTGCGCGTAGCTCACCACGCCGCGCAGCCACCTGGGCTCGGTGCAGTGCCGAGCGAAGGAGGCGAGGAAGGTCGCGATTCCTGGCAGCGCCGCCGGGGCGATCCGGAGCGGTGAGTCCGGCTGGATGACAGATCGCAGCGCGTACCTGAGAACGCCGGGTTCGGGCAGCGGACCTGTCATCCCGTGGCAGAGCCAGCCGGCATTCCCAGCCGACGCGCCAGCGGCTACCCCGGCCCGGTCGAAGACGGTGACGTCGAAGCCCGCCTCCTGCAGGAACCACGCCACCGACAGGCCGACGATGCCAGCCCCGACAACAGCCGCCCGGCCAGATGCCGCCCGGGTCATGAACCCTCCTCTCCTAGTCAGCGCGCCCCTCGGTGTGCCCGTGCCCGCCAGCGAATCCGTGCGCCCGCCAGCGCCTACCTACCCCCTGCCAGCGCCCGCCCTTGTCCCGCCCCCCCGCCGGCGCTTGCCTTCGCGGCACCCGCCGCCGCGCCCAAAGCGCGGTCAGCGGCCCAGCCGTACCCTCGGGTCGAGAGTCGCGTAGAGCACATCGACGACGACGTTCGCGAGCGTGACGCCGATGGCCACGATCAGCGTGACCGCCAGGACAGAAGGCAGATCGCCGCTGAATACAGATTCCACCGCGAACTGACCCATTCCCTGGAGGTTGAAGACCTGCTCCACGATGACGGTTCCGCCGAGCAGGCCAGCGAGATCCATCCCGAACATGGTGGCCAGCGGGGTGAGGCTCGCCCGCAGCACGTGCCGGGCGACAACCCGCCATTCTGAGATGCCCTTGGCGCGCGCCGTTCTGATGAAATCCTCGCGCAGCACGTCAAGTACAGACGCCCGGCTCATCCGGGAATACCATCCGGCATATAGCAGCGCCAGCACAATCCAGGGCATGATCAGGTGGCCCACCCAAGCGCCGAATCCGTACTGACTCGGCGGGTAGTAGCCGCTGCCAGGCGCCACGCCCAGCTTGTACCAGAACAGCCAGAGCGCCATCACGCCAAGCCAGAACACCGGGGCTGACACGAAGAACAGCGACAGCCCGAGGCTGAGCCGGTCGAAGAGACGGCCGCGCCGCAGCGCTGCCAGCACGCCCATCGGTATGCCCAGGCACACCCATACCAGCGCCGCACCGCAGGCCAGCGTCGCGGTGATCACCAGCCGCCCGCCGATCAGGCTCTTCACCGATGAATGGGTGACATATGAGGAACCCAGGCCGGGCCAGCCCCACTGGTCACCGAAGACGAAGCGCTTGACGAACAGCAGATACTGGACCCAGATCGGATGATCGAGCCCCAGGTTCTGCTTCACCTGCTCGATCAGCTGCGGCGTCGGATGCTTGCCAGCGAACAGCACGGCCGGGCTGACCGGAGGGATGACGAAGTAGATGACAAAGGTGAGCGCGAGGATGAGCAGCACCACGATCACGAGCTGGAGCAGCCGCCCGGCGAGGTACCTGGCCATCGGCTACCCGCCGGCCACGGCGGAGCCGCTCATCTTGTCGAACGCGTCCCTGACCCCGTCGCCGATCAGGTTGAACCCGAGCATCGTGAGGAACAGGAACAGCCCGGGAAAGAGCATCATCCACCAGGCGTAGGTGAAGAGCGAGTTGTTCGTGGCATCAGCCAGCATCTGGCCCCAGCTCGGCGTCGACTCGGGGACACCTAGTCCGAAGTAGCTGAGCGCAGCCTCGAACAGGACATTGCTCGGCACGATCAGGGTCAGGTACACCAGCACCGGGCTGATCACGTTCGGCATGACCTCATGCCACATGATCCGGAAATCCCCTGCGCCCAGACCCTCGGCTGCCTGGATGAACTCCCGCTCCCGGAGCGAGATGACCTGGCCGCGGACGATCCGGGCCAGGTACGGCCAGCTGAAGAAGGCGATCACCGAGGTGACCAGCCAGATCCCTGGCTTGAGCAGGCCGTCGAGGGCGCCGGCCGTGGTCACCGAGGCGACCGTCGAGATGCTGATCGCGAAGAGCAGGATCGGCAGTGCCAGGAACACGTCGGTGATCCTGGACAAGATGATGTCGACGAATCCGCCGTAGTAGCCGGCCGTCACGCCGATCAGCAAGCCAAGAATCGTCGAGGTCACCGCCGCCACCAGGGCAACGGTCAGTGATGTCCGCGCTCCGTAGATGGTGCGGACGAAGACGTCCCTGCCGACCTGGTCACCGCCGAAGAGGAAGCTCGCGCTCGGGCCCCTGGGCAGCCCCTGGCCGGTCACCATGAAGTCGAAGGTCTGGTTCGGCGGATGCCCGACAAGCTGCGCGAGCAGCGGGCCGAGCAGCGCCAGTACGCCGATCACGGCCACCAGGAACAGCCCGGTCATGGCGAACCGATCGTGGCGGAACAGCGACCAGGTCTCCCGCCAGGTGCCGCGCTGCGGCGTCAGGACGCCGCCGAATTCGTGCGCGCTGCCCCTCGGCGCAAGGACGCTCGTGATGCCAGCGCTCATGATGCGTTCCGCTCAGCACCGTCGGCGGCCCCGGCCCGGCCGTCGGGCGGATCGGGCTCGAGGACGGTCAGCACCAGCCTGGACGGATGCGGTCCGCCGTGGAACACGGTCTGCCTGACCACGACCGGCGGCTGTGCGCTGGCATACCCGAGACCGGTATTCGGGTTCGGATGGTAGTTCGGGGCAAGCGACGAGCTCACCACAATCCCGAGCGACTCGCCCGGGCTGAGCTGCAGGCTGATGTCGTTGACCTCGATGTCGAGCTCGTAGACCTGGCCAGGCTCCAGCAGGGCCGCGTCGCTCAGTGACGCACGCATCGCGGCTCGCAGGATCCCGTCGGCGATGATGGTGCCCGTGCCGTCGGCCTGGATGCAGACGAGCGAGACCACGAAGTCGGTATCGACTCCGGTCGTCGAGACGAACAGCACGGCGCGGACCGGGCCGGCGATGGTCAGCGGGCTGGCGGTCGGCGTCCCGGCGTACCTGAGCACATCGGCGCGCCGGTCGACCAGCAGCGACGGCCGCGGTGCCCATTCGAGCCGGTCCCGGTTGTGCACCGCTAGCAGGCTCAGCACCGGATCGGCGGGGTCATAGCGATATGTCCTGGTGCTTGGGTCGGCATCGGGCTCGGGGCCAGCAGTCCCGTCACCATGGAGGTACAGCACCAGTTCCCGGCTCTGCGGCGGCGGCCAGTCATCAGCGGTGAGCCACCCGTTATTGCCAAGGCAGAAATACCGGACGGCCGGGTCATGCTCGCCGCCAGCCGTCCCCTTCAGCCACCTGGCGAACCAGCGCTCCCAGGCCAGCCTGATGTCGACCGTCCCCCGAGCGCCAATCGCCAGGTCGCCCTCGACTGCGGCTCCGGTGACCACCGCGCCGCCGTGGTCCCACGGCCCGATCACCAGCGACTGCCGGTCGGCCGCGGGCGAGCGCTGCCGCATCTGCCGGAAGTGGTGGTACTCCCCAGGCGCGCAGGCGTCGAACCAGCCGGTCAGGTGCAGGACGGGGATGTCCATCTGCTCGTAACCGGTGATCTCCAGGGAGCGCCAGTAGTCGTCGTAGCTGTCGTGGTCGAGCGCTGCCTGCCAGGAAGCGAGCGGGCGGCCGGTGTCGCTGTCCAGGCTGCGCAGGTCGGCGTGGCCGATCAGCCAGGACCAGCTCGGGAACGGGACCGGCTGGACGACGCGGCCCGCGGTCCGGTTCAGCCACTCCAGGTAGTCGGAGGCATAGAACGCACCGAACCGATACGGCCAGTCCCTGAACCAGCGCCCTGGGCTGCCGCTGGTCACCATGGCGGCCAGATGGGCGGGATGGCGGCTGGCGGCGGCCCACTGAACCCAGGCCTCGTAGGAGCCGCCGAGCATCCCGACCTTGCCGTTGCACCAGGGCTGGGCGGCGGTCCACTCGACCGCGTCGTGGCCGTCGCCGAACTCGTTGATCCACGGCTCCCAGTCGCCTTCGGAGTCACCGCGGCCGCGGACGTCCTGGGCCACCAAGGCATAGCCGTAGTCGGCGAAGAAGTCCGCCCAGGACAGGATGCGGTCGCTGACCTTCGAGTAGGGAGTGCGGATCAGCACCGCGGGCCAGGTCCCCGTCGAGCCAGGCAGCACGACGTCGGTGGACAGCCGGGTGCCATCGGCCATCGGCGCACCGAGATCGAAGAGCCGTCCTGGACTCACTCGCCCCACACCTCCCCGAACACCCGCAGGAAGTTGCCACGGGCGATCCGCTGGATCTGCTCCTCGCTGTAGCCGCGGCCGCGAAGCCGGGCGCCGACATTGGGTATGTCGGCGAATCCGGCGATACCCGGCGGGTAGATCCACGGCGGCCGCGGATAGGTGTCCTCCTCATAGCCGAAATAGTCGTAATCGCCCGCGGTCTCCTGGCTGAAGTCCAGCCCGAGTCCCACGTGCTCGTCGCCGGCCAGTGCCACCAGGTAGTCGAGATGATCGAGCAGCTTGTCGAGGTCTGGCTCGGAGGCCGACACGAATCCGGGGAAAGCGCAGACGCCGATCACGCCGCCACTCGCGGCGACCGCCAGGATCTGCTCATCGGTGAGATTGCGACGGCTCTGGTAGACGCCGCAGGCGTTGCCATGGCTCACGATGACCGGGGCCGAGCTCGCCTCGATCACGTCGAGGCTGGTGCGCTCGCCGACGTGAGCGACGTCGACGACGATCCGCAGCTCATTCATTCTCGCGATGGCCGCGCGGCCGAACTTGGACAGCCCGCTGTTGGCACGCTCCAGGCAACCGTCACCGAGCCGGTTGCGCGCGTTGTAGGTCGGCTGCATGACGCGCACGCCGAGTGCGTGATAGGCGTCCAGCAGGTTGACGTCTGCCTCGATCGGATCACAACCCTGGAAATGCAGGACGATGGCGACCTCTCCGCTGGCGGCCGCGGCGTCGATGTCGCGGACGGTCCGCGCGATCAGGAAAGACAGCGATCCCTCGCGCTCCATCGCCAGCCAGTGCGCAAGCACGCCGAACGCGTACCGCGAGTCCTCGATAGACGCCACGGTCGCGAGCACGGTGGCGACCTCTCCGGCCCGAAGCTCGGGCAGGTACGTGGCGAGGTCCCTGGGCTGGATCAGCGGTCCGGCGGCGTCCAGGTACCCGCCAGGCACGGGCACCTTTGGCACCGAGCCGGGCTGCGCAGTCGGTGAACCCATCATTGGCCTCCCTCGTCGGCTGAGCTGATTGGCAGGTTTGGGCGGTCGGGTTCTGCCGACCCGGCAGCGTCGGCTCCGGCCCGGTGCTCCAGCGACTCACCGGGCGCGAGCGGGAAGTGGCAGGCAACGAGGCCGCCCGCTCCGTCGTCGGTGAGCTGCGGCCGCTCCGTGGCGCAGCGCTCCGCTGCCCGCGGACAGCGCGGGTGAAACGAGCAGCCAGACGGCGGGCTGGCCGGACTTGGCGGGTCGCCTTGCAAGACCACGCGCCGGGAGTGCCTGGCAATCTCAGGGTCGGGAACTGGCGTGGCCGACAGCAGCGCTGCGGTGTACGGGTGGTGCGGCGAGCCGAAGATCTGCTGAGCAGGTGCCACCTCGACCAGGCGGCCGAGGTACATGACGGCGACCCGGTCGGCGATCTGCCGCACGACGGCGAGATCATGACTGATGAAGACGTAGCTGAGCCCGAGTTCCCTGCGCAGGTCCAGCAACAGGTTGAGGATCTGGGCCTGGATCGACACGTCAAGCGCGGACACCGGCTCATCGCAGACGAGCAGCTTGGGACGCACCGCGATCGCCCTGGCAATGCTGATCCGCTGCCGCTGGCCGCCGGAGAAATCCCTGGGATAACGGTCATAGCTCGCCGCGCTCAGGCCGACAAGCTCCATCAGCCGTTCGACGTTGGCCCGCCGTTCGGCCCGCGGCACCAAGCCGTGAATCCGGAAAGGCTCGGCGATGATCGCACCGACGGTATGCCGGGGATTCAAGGACGAGAACGAGTCCTGGAAGATAAGTTGCATGTCCCGCCGCAGCGGCCGGAGCGCGCGGCGGTGCTCGTGGGTCACGTCCCGGCCGCCGATCAGAACCGAGCCGCTCGTCACTGGCGTCAGGCGGACCATCAGGCGGGCCAGGGTCGACTTGCCGCAGCCCGTCTCGCCGACCACGGCGAAGGTTTCGCCGCGGACGATGTCCAAGGTCACGCCGTCCACAGCGGTCAGCCAGCGGCTGCCTCGGCTGAGCCCGCGTCCGACCGCGAAGCGCTTGGAGACGTCGCGCAGCGCCAGCAGGGCTTGGCCATCACCAGCGGTCGTCATGCGGCCGGCGCCGTCAGCCATCGCCGCTCACCGTCGCCTCCAGCCTGGCTGCGGTCCGCCGCTCGGGCGGCAGATGGCAGGCGGCCCGGTGACCCGGCCGGTCAGCCGACTCCAGCTGCGGCACGTCGGTCCGGCAGACATCCATGACGAAGCCACATCGGGGGTGAAACCGGCAGCCTGACGGCATCGCCGTCGGGTTCGGCGGCAGGCCGCGGATCGACCGCAGCCGCGCCTCGCCGTCCGATAGCAGCACCGGTCCGGTCAGGCTCGGGACACTGGACAGCAGGCCCCAGGTATAAGGGTGCGCCGATTCGCGGAAGATGTCCCAGATGGAACCGCTCTCCACAACCCGCCCGGCGTACATCACCATGACCCGATCGGCGATCTGGGCAACGATGCCGAGGTTGTGCGTGACCAGGATGACCGCGATGCCGAGCTCGTCCTGGAGCCTGGCGAGCAGTTCGAGAATCTGGGCCTGAACGCTGACATCAAGAGCCGTTGTGGGCTCGTCACCGATCAGCAGCGCCGGATGGTTCGCCAGTGCCATGGCGATCATGACCCGCTGCCGCATGCCGCCGGAGAACTGATGCGGCCAGTCGTCGAGCCGCTGCGCCGGATGCGGGATGCCGACCTGGCCGAGCAGTTCCAGGGCCCGGGCACGCGCGGCCCTCCGACTGGTCCGGCCGTGCGCCTGGATCGCCTCAACCAGCTGCCAGCCGATCCGGTGATACGGATTCAGGCTGGCCAGCGGATCCTGAAAGACCATGCCGATCGACGCGCCGCGAACCGCGCGCAGCCCGGCCCGGTCAAGGGCAAGCAGGTTCTCGCCGCGAAGCAAGATCTCCCCGGACACCTGGGCGTTTTCCAGCAGGCCGAGGATCGACAGGCAGGTAACGCTCTTGCCCGATCCTGACTCGCCGACGATCCCGAGCGTCTCGCCCTCGTCGATGCTGAAGTCCACGCCGTCGACGACGGTCACCGGGCCCGCCCCGGTCCTGAAGGCAATACGCAGGTCCTTCACCTGCAGCAGCGGCGTATTCACCATCGGCGGACGACCTTCACCCGGCGAAGTCGAATCGGCGGATCCCCGGAGCGGCAATCGCCCGCGCCAGCAGCAGATCGAGCAGCGCGAGATCAGCAGCCGCCGACCCGACCGACTTGAACACCGTGATCCCGCCGGACCTGGCCGGGCGGACCTGACCCGGCCCGACCAGGGCGCCAAGATCGACGACCGACGCTGGATCGAGCGCCCCGGCGGCGATGGCTGCCATCAGGTCACCCGCCTCGTGCGTGGCGCCTTGCGGATCGTCCGCGCAGACCAGGCACGCCGCAGCGAATACCGAGACGCCGATCTCCTTCATGTCGGGGCGGTAGGCACCGACGGCGTTGACGTGCACGTCCCGGTTCAGGTCACGATCCTCGATCAGGGCGGATCCGGCCGTGGTCGCGAGACAGACAATGTCGGCGTCACGGACAGCGGTGGCAACGTCGTCGAAAACGACGACGCTGCGGTCCGGCAAGCTGTCCAGCAGCCGCTCGCGGAACTGCTCGGCCGTCTCCCGGTGCAGGCTCACCACCTGGACCTGCCGGATCGGCCGGACCGCAGCGACCGCCGCTACCTGGGACAGCGCCTGACCGCCCACACCGACCATGGTGAGCACCGCGGCGTCGGGCGGTGCCAGCGCCCGGGTCGCCACGCCGCTCAGCGCGCCGGTCCGCAGCGCCGTGACGGCAGTCGCGTCGGCCACCAGCAGCGGCTGCCTGGTGGTGTAGTCGAACCAGGAAGCCAGGCCCTGGATGGTGGCAAGCCCCGCGGCTCGGTTTCCCGGCGCGATCGAGACGATCTTCGCTGCCACGCCGCCGCGCTCGGCGGACTGAGCGGCCATCAGCAGCGTCCCCCCGCCGGGAAGACCGACCCGGGGAACCGCGGAAACCGGCCCGCTGACCCGCTCTATCGCCGCCTGCTCGACCGCCTCGATCACGTCACCGATCGACACCAGCGCTCGGACCTCGCTACCGCTGAGCAGCACCGTCCCTGACGCCGTCGGCGCCTGCGCGCCGCCAGCCGACGGAGCAGCGCTCATGGCGTGGCATGGTTGGAGACGGCTATCTGAGTTAGTGACACCGAGCCCGTCGCCTGGTCCACCACATAGCGCGTGACATCAGGAGCGGTGATGTTGACGTAGTTGCCCCACAGATAAGGCACCCAGGCGACGACATTCGTCATCATGTACTGGTCGAACGCCACCCAGCAGTCCACCCGCGGCGTGCCGGATAGCGCCTCGCACTGATTGATCCGCGAGTCGACCGACGGGACCCCGTTAGCCGGGAACGGAATTCCCAGGCTCTTAGCCTGCGTCTTCGTCAGCCCGACCCAGGAGTAATTGCAGCAGCCGGTGGCAGCGAGCGCCGTGCTGAGGAAGGACGACGCGGCGAACCCGTAGCCGTCGGCATAGTCGGCGTAACCGCCGCCGAGCGCGCTCATCGGAACCTTGTTCTTCACGGTCTCGATGGCGGTGAACGCCGCTCCGGTCTCCAGGTCCCTGGGCACGATCTGAATGCCGATCTTGGCCAGGTCCTCCTGGACAATCGGGTCGATGGCCGTGAACTGGCCCTGAGCGTCGATGAAGACGATGTTCTTGCACGCGGAGACGTCGCACATGCCGTCGTGCTTGGGATCGTAGGCGGACTGCTGCATCTGCGCCTTGGCTGCGGCGAGATCGCCGTGCTCGCCGGGCGACGGGTAGGGGTTGTAGCTCGCCGGGAGCTTGTTCTGCACCATCACCGGCGGGAAGATGTGCGTCGCGATCTGGACATCGGTCGACCCGCCCAGCGCGTTAATCAGGGCGGCGTGGTCCAGCACATAAGCGACGGCCTTACGGACGTGGACGTCATTGAACGGCGGGATGGCCAGATTCATCGTGATCGACTCGAGCCACAGAATCGGCGTCGAGTGCAGATAGCGGGTGAGCGAGGCGTTTGTCTCGTACTGGTGGACCACAACCGCAGGCGGCGCATTGAACATGGCGCCGTCCAGCGCACCGGCCTGCACCCGGTTGTAGATGTCGCTGATGTTGGAGTCGATATCGATGACGACGCCGTTCAGGTAATTGGCGCGCATCAGCGAGCTATCGGTCGCCGGGGCGTAGTTCGGATTGCGGACCAGGGCGATGTGGCTGGTCGGATCGAACCCCGATAGTGCCGTCATGGCCACGCAGGAGGAGATCTTGAGGTTCGGCGAGCCCTGGAACATGTAGGGCCCGGACGCGATGACGTCACGGCCGTAAGCGCCGGCCTTGGTGAAGCACTTGCCCACCTCCGGCGGGATCGGCGCGGTAGCCGGCAGGGCCAGGCGATACAGGAAGTCGCCGGTCGGCTGGGTCAGATGGAAGACGATCGTCGTGGCATTCGGTGTCTGGATGCCCGAGATGGGCGCCGTCATGCTGGTCGCCTTGCCGGTCATGCCCTGAATAACGCCGTCGTAGTAGAAGCCGTACTGCGCGGCAAGCGCGGCGTCGTTGATGCGCTGGAAGGCGAAGAGGATGTCACTAGAGGTGATCTCCCGATTCACCGGCGGCGCGAACCGGATACCGGACTTCAGGTGGAAGGTGTAGACGAGCCCGCCGTCGGACACCGTCGGCATCGAGGCAGCGAGGTCGGGATACAAGATGGTGCCCGCTGGACCGGCCACTCGGCGGTAGGAGACCAGCGTTCTGAGCGTCGCCGCGTACACCTCCCAGGCAAAGCCGCTCTGATACTCACCGGTCGGATCCATGTTGTCGGTGAGACCGTAGCTTGAGACTGCGGTTCGATAGGTTCCGCCGGAAGCGACCTTGGCCGGATTGGTCGAGGTAGTGCCCGAGCCGCCACATCCGGCGGCGACCAGGCCGCAGATTCCGATGGCCACGCCAAGCAGCGTCGATGTCCTTTTTCTCATTGTTCTCTTCGCTCCTCCTCCGACCGGCGAGGCCCGTGCGCCCGGCCCGTTCGTCCCGCAGCGGCGGGCGGTGAAATCGCGCCAGACGGACCGTATCCAGGGCAACTAGGATGTGATATATCACATGTGACACACGTCGAACAAGGATGTTTGGTCACGATCACGCCACCGTGTCTGGCTGTGCCTAACCTTGTCTTGCGCACGCCGACCGGGCAGCGGGCCGCCGGGTGGCGCGACCAGCGGTGCCGACTGGGTCGTGCGGCCGGCGGGATCGTGCGGCCGACCGGGTGGCGCGACCGACCGGGCAGCGCGGCCCGCCGGACCTGAAGGAGCGAACGCATGACGACCAGCCCGGCTGAGAACGCTGCGCAGGACTCAGGACAGCGGCTCGAACGGGCGATGGACGGTTTGTCCCCGCTGACGCCGACGAGTCTGCGCGATGAGGCTCGCCGGGCAATCAGGGCCGGAATCATCGCCGGCAATATCGAGGCCGGGGAAGTCATCTCGGTTCGGGTACTTGCCGCCCGGCTTGGGGTATCTGCCACGCCGGTACGAGAGGCCGTGCTCAGCCTGGCCAAGGAAGGGCTCCTGATCCCGATCAGGAATAAGGGCTTCCAGGTACCAACGCTTTCGGACCAGGATCTGCAGGAGATTCTCGAGGTTCGCCTGCTCCTGGAAGTCCCGGCCATTGTTCAGGTGGCTGGCCGACTGCCCGCTGGCCGGCGCGCGCACTACCGGATGCTCGCGGCGACGATCAGCGAATGCGCGGCGGCCGGCGATGTCGTCGGCTTCCTTGAGGCTGATCGGGAGTTCCACCTCTCGCTGCTCGGCGAGCTCGGGAACCAGCGGCTGGTCGACATGGTGGCGCTGCTCAGGGATCAGGTCAGGCTGTACGGGCTCCCGCACCTAGCGCAGGAGCATCAGCTCACCGACTCAGCGCATGAGCACTCGCTCCTCCTGGACAGCATCGTCAGCGGCGATGCCAAGCTCACCGGGCAACTGATCCGACGTCACCTTGAGCACACGACGGGGATCTGGGCGGGGCGTGGCGTGGACCGACCAGGTCGCGGCACCTAATCACGCGGTCCCAGCTGGTCAAGGAGCTGCACGCACGCATGGATGGTCCGGACGTGCGGGACGTCGATGCCGAGGCGGTCAGCGAGCTCGACCACGGCCCCGGTCATGCAGCCGATTTCGAGCCGCTTGCCGGCCTGCAGATCCTGCAGCATCGAGGTCTTGTGGTCGCCAACGGCCAGTCCGGCCTCAAGCCGCCGGTCCAGCGAAACCGGGAAGCTGATCCCGAGCCGACCTGCCACGTTGGCGCATTCGGCGAAGATGGCCCGGAGCAGGTCGCGCATCTCGGGAACGGTGCCCAGCTCTCCCAGCGTCGCCCTGGTGAGCGCGGTGATGGGATTGAACGCCACATTGCCGACGAGTTTCAGCCAGATCTGATCGCGCAGCCGGATGTCGGCCGGCGCCTTCAGTCCGCCGGCCGCGAATGCTTCCGAGATCAGCTGGCATCGCCTGGTTACCGAGCCGTCTGGCTCCCCGATCGTGAACCGGGTGCCCTCGATGTGCCGGATCACCCCTGGCTCGACGATCTCGGTCGAGCAGTACACGACGCAGCCGATGTTGTGCTCCGGGCGGATCGACGCGGCGATCAGGCCGCCTGGGTCCACGCTCTCCAGGCCGGCCCCGCCGGGCGGAGCAGGGATGGACTGGAAATACCACCACGGGATCCCGTTCTGCGCCCAGATCGCCGCGGCATCGGGCGCGAGCAGCGCGCCGAGTTGCGGGGCGATCTCGGGCAGGCTGTACGCCTTCAGCGCGACGAAGACCACGTCGGCGTCGGCGACTGCCGCCAGGTCATCGGTCGCGCTGGGATGGGCGGCGAAGTCCCCGCGCGGTGACAGCACGCGGACCCCGCGGGATCGCATCGCGGCCAGGTGGGGACCCCGCGCGATCAGCGTGACGTCGGCGCCGCCGCGTGCGAGCGCGGCTCCGACGTAACCGCCGATCGCCCCGGCACCGAGGACGGCGAACCTCACTGGCCAGCCTGCCGCTGCAGGACGTGCTCGGCCACCCGCCTGCGCTGCACCTTTCCGGTGGCGGTGCGCGGTATCTCCGGCACGATGAAGATCGTGGCCGGCACCTTGAACGGCGCGAGCTGCTCCCTGCAGTAGTCGATCAGTGCCCTGGCCTGCAGATCTTCGGTGAGGGTCACGGCCGCGGCCACCAGCTCGCCGTACTTGGAGTCAGCCTGGCCGAAGCAGACCGCGTCGGACACGGCCGGATGAGAGAGCAGGACCTGCTCAATCTCGGCCGGCGAGATGTTCTCGCCGCCGCGGATGATCATCTCCTTGAGCCGTCCCTCAAGAAACAGGTAGCCGTCCCGCAGCACGCCGCGGTCGCCGGTGCGGAACCAGTCACCGACGAAGGCCTCGGCCGTGGCGGCCGGGTTGTGCACGTAACCGGACATCACGCCGGGGCCCCGGATCACCACCTCGCCCGGGCTCCCGGCGGGCAGGAACTGGCCAGCGCCGTCGACCACGCCGATCTCGGTCCCGGTCGGCACGCCGACCGAGGCCGGCACGCGCTGGCCCGGCGGCAGCGGGTTCGAGGCCATCTGATGACTCGCCTCGGTCATGCCGTACGCCTCAAGCATCGGTACCCCGTAACTGCCCTCCGCTCGCTCAAGCAGCGCTGGCGACAGCGCGGAGCTGCAGGAGCGGACGAAACGGAGGGTTCGCGGCGGTCCGGCCTGATCGGCCTGGTCGAGGATCATCTGGTGCAGCGTCGGGCCGGCCGACAGCCAGGTGGTCCCGTGCTCACGGGCCTGCCGCCAGAACCGGTGCGGGGTGAACCGGAGCGGCACGATCACGGTGCCGCCGCTGCTCAGCGCCGCGAACGCGGACGCGACCAGACCGTGGACGTGGAACAACGGCATCACGCAGAACGAGACATCCGATGGGTCAAGCCGGTAGTGCGCGGCGATCGTGCGGGTGGAGGCCATCAGGTTCCGCTGCAGCAGCGGAACCTGCTTCGGACGGCTGGTCGTTCCGCTGGTGTGCAGGACGACGGCGACGTCGTCGGGACCACCCCGCTCGAATGATGCCACGGACCTGACCGCCGTCCCGCCGACGAGCAGCTCGGCCGGGCCGTCAGCGGTCACCTCGACGGCCACCAGCTCAGTTGCCGTGGCGTCAGCTGCGCTGACCGCAGCGGCCGGCCGGCTGGCCGGGATCAGGAATTTCCTCGGCGCGATGTCCTGCAGGAAGAAGCCGAACTCGCTGGCGGTGTAGGCCGGATTGAGCGGAGCCGCCGCCGCGCCGAGAGCGATGATCGCCAGCAGCAACTGGACCAAGTCGGGGCCGTTGGGCAGCGCGAGCGCCACCCGGTCACCGCGCCGGACATCAGCGGCGGCGAGGCGCCCGGCCAGCGTCTCGATCCGGTCAGCCAGCTGCGCGTAGCTCAGTACCTGGCCGTTGTC
>Ga0116218_1001634_pt1 | contig 13708 bp, 13 predicted proteins | sample Sb_taG_2_FD_88966 | JGI IMG/M metagenome (GOLD analysis project Ga0116218, IMG submission 88966) | Peat soil microbial communities from Weissenstadt, Germany - Sb_50d_5_LS metaG | ecosystem: Environmental > Terrestrial > Soil > Wetlands > Peat | place: Germany: Weissenstadt | collected 2010-09-21 | reverse complement strand
TTTCCGAGAGACAACAACCCAATTTTCTGAGTACTTCAACCGCACTTGTCTCAAGGTGCGGTTCTTGTGACGCGAAAAGTCGGTTGTTGTCTCTCGGAAATTCGGCCCTAAAACAGAGATTTTGGGTGCCGTTATCAGGTACATTTGTTCTAGCATCGTGCGATCTTCCTACGGTGATAGAAGTTTCACCGCTGGAGTTCTACTAGTGCAGTGAGTATAGGGGTATCTTTCATGCGTGCTCTGCAAGTCTGTCCTCTGTGAGGTACCTGGTAGGAGTGACGATATGGCTAATCTCGCGCCAATTGGCGTGCAAGCGTTTGCGGATGCGTCGGTCAGCGATCTGCTTGCGCACTGGATAGCAGAACAACAGCAACGCGACGGCCTGTGCCAGCGCGAGCGGCCACGCATTGGCATCCTGGCTGCACAGGGCCACCTGCGAGATGGAGGATGGCCCTCCTACGGTGGGGATGCACCCACCGTACAGGCCATCCTGGAGGCCGGTGGCTTTCCCTGCCTCATTCCGACGCTGCCCTTGATTGAGGGCTATGATCCATTGCAGCTGCTGAGCGATGACCACGCCTTTGCGCTACTCTTTGGGGTGATCTGGCCGGTGGTACGCGAACTGGATGGACTGATCTTGACCGGTGGCGGTGATCTGTCCTCCTGTTTGTTTGGAAAGCCTCCTCATCCCCAGACCGAGACGCCCGATGCCTGGCGCGACGTGTGGGAGCGCTACGTCGCGCTTCTGGCCTGGCTGCTCTGCATCCCTACTTTGGGCATCTGCCGGGGGATGCAACTCATGAACGTGGCGCTGGGAGGGACGCTTTATCAGGACCTGCGAGCGCAGTGGCCGAAGGAGCGGCCACCACTGCTGCGCCACCGTGCGAGAGGCAGGGTCTCCTCCTCAAACTGGGTCAGCCACCCCATCCAGCTTGCTCGACCAGACAGTCGGTTGGCAATAGCGGTGCGCGGGAGAGGTACACTCGATCGGCCATATCTGGATGCGGTGCTGTCCATGCATCACCAGGCGGTGGAAGAGCTGGCACCAGGACTGGAGGTTGCCGCCACGTCTCCTGACGGAGTGATCGAGGCCTTTGAAGAGACGGCTGCCGCTCGCTGGTGGGTTGGGGTGCAGTTTCATCCCGAGTGGATGACACAGTTCAACTGGGCGCTGGGGTTGTTCACCGCCTTGGTCGATGCCAGTCGTGGCTATATCGCTGTTCCGCGTGATGAGATCGAAACGTTGCTCGATGAGATCCAGGGATGGCTGCGCCAGCACGATCGAGCCTTGCACGCAGATGCGGTCCCCTTCGCATTGACGACACAAACGCAGAGCGGGGAGCATCGTCCTGTCTTGACGCTCCAGAGGAATGTTGTCTAACCGTCTTTCACTCTCGGACAGAAAGGAAGGTCTTCGCAATGCAGGTACTTCGAGATGGGAAATCAGAACATTCATAGGAGATATCTATTATGAGAAGAACACACGTCACTCAACAGATGATTGACCCGGTCATTGGAAGGCGCATCTTTACGCTGTGCTGGTTTTGCGCAGGCCTGGGAGTCTCGATCCTCCAGATGCAGTTGCTCGCACAGGCCTGGTCTGTGAGTCGGCAAGCGATAGCGCCAGCCTGTATCGTGAGCGCCTGGGTGCTTGGCTCACTCGTTGGATTGCGTAGACGCACCACGACACGCGTGTGGGGAGGTGGTCTCCTCGCATGCATCCTGCTCTGGTTTGTTGGCAAGCGGTTGGTGTCGTGGAGCATTGGCATTATACCGACAACATGGCTGAGCGACGGTGCGCTGATTATCAGTGCAGTGCTTCTGGGAGCCATCAGCACGGCGTGGCTTGTAGAGCCTCGACCCTGGCCTGCCGCTGGTGAGCGTGCTGCACTGGCACGAGGGTTAGTGGGGACGACAGCGGGTCTCTTTACCGTGTGGGTGCTTCCCGCCTGGGCCGGTCTCATTGCCCTCATCTGTTTGATTCCACTACTGGTACTCGACGCTCGACCCGCCGCACGCAGTCCGCTTCCCGCGATTGGGAGTGTGGTTGAGAACTGGGTCGGGAGATACTGGAATCTTGACCGCTGGCAGGTGCAACTGGAAGTGCGCTCCCTGCCAAGAAACTGGTGGTGGTCGTATCTGGCAACACGTGCGCAGGATTCCAGAGGGTACATCCTCCTCACCCTGCTTGCGAGCGGCAGCGCGGTGTTCCTGGGAGCGATCTGGGGAGCCGTGCCAACACCCTTTGCGGCAGGGCTTGCCGGGGCGCATGAACTGGGCAAACTGGGCTGGCTGCTCGGTGGGCAGATCGTCGCACTCGCCATCGGCGTCTTTTGCGTGCGCGTTGCCCGGAATGTGGTTGGTTTCCCCGATCGAGTAGTGCCGCCATCCTGGCAGGCTCGTACGATGTACGTAGCGCTCTCCATGCTGGTTATCCTGGCAGGAAGTCTGGTGACGCTTGGTCTGCCGTTCTTGCAGGCTCCCTGGTGGCTTGCACTCAGCCTGGCGAGTTACACGTTGGCCGGGGCGATCTGGGGTCTCCTGCTGCCACGACTCAGGCCGAGCTTCACGACACTGGCCGTTGCGCAACGCCACCGCTGGCTTGGGCAAGGCACAGGACGACTGGACACGTATCACCTGGCGCATGGGCGAGCGCAAGAAGAGCGCCTCATCCGGCTCTTTGCGACAACAGAAGGCATGCTGATCGCTGTCTGCACACCAGTGGTCGGCGTGCTGATTGACCTCTATGGCAGTGTCGATCGTGTGCTGGTCATCGTCGGCCTGTGCTTCCTCCTGGGACTGACACTGCTGGCGCTGACCTCAGTGTTACGGTCTTTGAAGCACTCTCAGCGTTCAGTGTTCGGGCAGTTGGCTCGAAGCGCCTTACTAGAAAGACCCACACGAGCGTTTCGGCCAGGCTACAGCCTTGTCAGGTCGGGGTTGGCGTGGTGAGTGCAAGGAGAAAGGAGCATATACAACATGACACTTGTACAGGCAACCACAACGGCACATGAACAACACCTACGCATTCCCGTTCCTCAGGTGGAGCCACGTGTTACGATACCTCTCCAGAACCTGCGCATCCCCGGCCCAACACCTGTGCCACCTGCGGTGTTAGCCGAACTGGCACGCCCGGTGATCAACCATCGCGGGCCGGAATTCGCCGCTATCCTGCGGCGTGTTACGGCACAGCTGCAATACGTGTTCCAGACGACTTCGCCAGTACTGACCTTTCCTGCCTCCGGGACAGGTGGACAGGAATGCGCCATCGTCAACCTCTTTTCGCCCGGTGAGCATGTGGTGGCGATTTCCATCGGCCACTTTGGCAACCGCTTCGCACACATCGCCGAGCGATATGGACTGCGGGTCTCACGCATCGCCTTTCCCTGGGGAGAAGCAGCCGATCCGGCTATCGTTGAGACACGCCTGCACGAGCTTGCACCCTACCGTGGAGTGCTGCTCACTCACAACGAGACTTCAACGGGCGTGACCAATGATATCCAGACACTGGCGGCATTGATTCGCCAGCACAACCCCGATGCGCTGATTGTGGTGGATGCGGTGAGTTCCCTGGGCTGTATCCCTCTGGAGATGGATGCCTGGGATATCGATGTCGCCTTTAGCGCGTCGCAGAAAGGGCTTATGTGCCCGCCTGGACTGATGATGCTGGCTGCCGGGCCACGTACCTGGGAAGCGCACGCACAGGCGAGCCTGCCACGTTTCTACTTTGACTGGGCCAGGGCACGCGCCTCCCTGGAACGCGGCCAGCACCCGGTGACGCCGCCAGTCTCGCTGTTTTACGCGCTCGATCTGGCATTGGAGTTGTTGCTGTCTGAAGGCCTGGATACGGTTTTTGCACGGCATCAACACCTGGGCGAGTATGTGCGCAGGCACGTGCGAGCGATCGGATTGCATCTGCTCGCTGATTCTACACATGCGTCCAATACGGTGACCGCAGTGCGTATCCCAGAGGGCATTGATGCCAAAGTCCTGCTGAACACGCTGCGTGAGCGCGATCAGGTCGTGCTGGCCGATGGGCAAGAACAGCTCTCCGGCAAGATGTTGCGCATCGGGCATATGGGCGTCTGCGAGGTGCGAGACCTCTTCACCGCCTTGAACTGCCTCCAGGTGCGTCTCAAGGAGTTGGGTTTCCATGGGGGAATACACACAGGATTGGAGGAATAACTCTATGCTAGCACAACAAGCCAGAGAAGTGAACGCGCCACGTATCCTGATTACCGAGCCCATCGCGCAAGAGGGGATTGATCTGCTGCGTTACGAACTGCCGGAGGCACACATTGATGTACGGCTCGATCTCTCGCCTGAGCACCTTCGGGCGCTGATAGGCAGCTACACGGTGCTCGTCATTCGCAGCCAGACACGAGTCACCGAAGAACTTCTGGCGAAAGCCGGTCACTTACAGGTGATCGGGCGAGCTGGATCTGGGCTGGACAACATCGACCTCAATGCCACCATCCGGCACGGGGTGCTGGTGGTGCATGCGCCCCACGGCAATGCCATTGCGGTCGCCGAACATACTATGACGATGCTGCTGGCGCTTGTACGACATATCCCTGCCGCCAGCAGCAGCATGAAAGCAGGCAGGTGGGACAAAAGTCGCTTGCTCGGTGTGGAGCTTCACGGCAAGATGCTCGGCATCATCGGGCTGGGAAGGATCGGGAAAGCGGTGGCACAGCGGGCGCAGGCATTTGGCATGCGGGTCATCGCCAGTGATCCCTTTGTCTCTTCCAAACAGGGGCTGCAGGTCGGGGTACACCTGTATAGCAAGGAAGACGTATTGCAACGTGCCGATTTCGTGACGCTCCACGCAGCGCTCAACGAGGAGAAGGGCGGGACACGTACGTTGCTTAGCTCGCGTGAACTGGCTCTCCTCAAGCCAGGAGCATACCTGGTGAACTGCGCACGAGGCAGCCTGATCGACGAGCAGGCGTTACTAGCGGTACTCACCGAGGGTCGACTGGCAGGCGTGGCGCTCGATGTCTTCAGCCAGGAGCCCATCGGCGATGATCCCGTCTTGAGACAAGTGCTCTCACATGAACGGGTCATTGCCACTCCGCATTTGGGAGCATCGACCGTAGATGCACAAGTGCGAGTCGCCACCGAAGTGGCCAGAAACATCATCTCGGCCCTGCGCGGTGACACCTTGTATGGCACAACGCTCCCATTCCTACCTGCAAAGCCTGCCTAACAGAGAATAAAAAGAAACTATCAACTCTACTCTTTGATCGATGTGAGCTTACGAAAGGAAAAGAACTGTGAGCACGACCGATTCAACGAAGCAGAATGCTCAATCAGTAGCAACGACTTTTACCCGCGACCCATCACCGCTTGAGATGGACGCCGAGACCTTTTACCATCTTGGCATGGTAGCGGTGGAGATCGCGACCGAGTATCTGGAGGGCATCCCCGAGATGCCAGTCTATCGCCCGATGACCCCATCAGAGCGTCAGATGCTCCTCTATCAGCAACTCCCTGAATTTGGCAGGTCGCCCGAAGCGCTCTTCGACTTCTTCGAGCAGCATATCCTGCCACACGCCATGGGTAACCAACATCCGCGTTTCGCCGCCTGGGTCAACCCGGCGGGCGCACCTATCGGCATGCTGGCAGACTTTCTCGCTTCAGTGATGAATCCGAGCGCTGCAGGAGGAGATCATGCGGCGATTTACCTGGAACACTGCGTAGTGCGCTGGTTGATGGAACTGATCGACTTTCCTGTCGAGGATAGCGCAGGCATTCTCGTTGGTGGTGGCTCAGTCGCCTCGCTGTACTGCCTGGCGGTCGCTCGCCAGTGGGCTGCGGCCAGGGCTGGCTGGAACATGCGCACGGAAGGCTTGCAGGGCCATTATGCACCGCTCGTGCTCTACATTTCGGAGGAGGGGCATAGCTGCCTCAGGAAAGCTTCGCACCTGCTGGGTCTTGGAGAGCCACGTATCATCCCGGTCGATGAGCAATACAAAATGGACCTGCGGGCCTTGCGTGAAGCGGTTATGGCTGATCGAAAAGAAGGCCGTCGGCCGTTTTGTGTGGTGGGGAGCGCCGGAACCGTCAATGCCGGTGCAATGGATCCACTCGATGAACTGGCCGACTTCTGTGAAGATCAGGGTCTCTGGCTGCATGTGGACGGGGCCTATGGCGCCTTCGGCATCCTCGATCCCAACGTTTCGCATCTGTATACCAGACTCGAGCGCGCCGATTCGGTGGCGCTGGACCCCCATAAATGGCTGGCAACACCGATCGAGTGCAGTTGTGCTATCGTACGACAAGGCAATCTGTTGCGTGAGACGTTCAGCCTGGTGCCTCCGTATTTACGAACTGAGCCAGACAAAGGATTCGGTGGCATGCCCTGGTTTAGCGAGTTCGGCTTCCAGCAGACGCGCCGTTTCAATGCGCTGAAATTACTGTGGGTGATCCAGCTGGCAGGGCGAGCCGGCCTGGTTGCGCATGTAACACGCCACAATACCCTGGCGCAGTATATGGCGTCGCTCGTCGAAGATGTCCCGAATCTGGAATTGATGGCGCCAGTAGAACTGTCCATCGTGTGTTTTCGCTACGTCCCGGACTCGATGCGTGGGGATGAGGAACAGCTCGATGCCTTGAACAAGCGCATCGTGGAGGAGGTACAGACAGGAGGCAAAGCGTTTGTGAATGGAACGGTCTTACAGAGTCGTTTCGTCCTGCGCTCTTGCGCGCTGCATTACGCGCTCTCAGAGGACGATGTAGTGGCGATGATCGAGGAAGTGTGCCACGTCGGTGCGCAGTGCCAGCAATGATCAAGCCGAACAAAACTGGGAGAGAGGCGCATGCAGACATACTACTCACGTTGTAAAGATCTAAGGCTGATGCGCTTTGATTGAAACCGAAGCAAGCTGATCCTACCGCTTGACAGGGCCATCTCTGAGTCATCGAGCCTCTTGCGCAGCGAGCAGGAGACGTTCAAGTGAGCCAGTGGTCGAGAAAGCCATAGGCTTCTGCTTTCACATCGTCGGGGAAACCATGCCCACCTGAAAAAAGGATGGACCCGAACCGTTCCGGCGCGCCTGCCTGCATATAGTGGTGCTGCGCTTTCTCGACGATGGAACGCACTCCATCGATGGGGAAGAGGGGATCCTTTTCTCCCGCTGTGAGCAGAAAGGCACGCGGAGCCACCGCTTCTACCAACGCGTCCAGATCACAGACCTCTAGGATACCAGGAACATAGGTGGCGAAGCCATGATTGATGCCATCGCGCACCAGGGTGCGGAGTAACCCGAAGCCGCAGGAAGAGACAGCTGCGGTGATACGTGCGTCATACCACATCAGCCAGAGGGCTTCCAGCCCACCTAACGAGTGCCCGATCACTCCCAGGCGCTTCCGATTGACTCCTGGAAGGGAGGCGAGCAGATCCACGGCACAGGTGAGATCGTGGAGATATTTCGTCTGCAAGCAGGAACCAGCAAGCACACGCCTGGTAAACTCGAAGCGTTCATAACCAGCATCATCCAGCGTGTTGTTGGCTTGAAGAACATCAAACGACGCACGTCGGTCCTCAAAGCATAGCAGGTCAGGACAGAGCACCACATAGCCTCGCTGGCAGAGCTCCTTCCCGTACGCGTACATCGAGTTGCCAGAGAGTCCTGCAGGCTCAGCTTTACCCAGCTCGTAGTGATTGTCATGCTGATGGATCGCCAGGACTGCGGGCCAGTCGTCTGGTGGTGCCGTTCCTTGAGGCATGAGCAACCATGCCGAGACTCTCTCGTTCTCCTCAACACTATAGGTGACAAGCGCTCGAGTATATGCACCCTCATCAATCCTCGAATCAACTGTGAAGCTGAGAGGAACCCGCTCAGGGAAGCGTCCAAGCCGGGTCAAAAGGGCTTGGCGCAAGGCTATTGGCTCCATACGTGTTCTCCTTTGTAGTGTATCCCTTTTCGCATATGAGAAGCGTTCCCGTGAGTCTATCACCTCTCTTGCACACGACACAACTCAGCCAGGGATATTCTGAAGCACGAGAGGAAGGGTCCATTTTCTCTTGTATGATGGCCTACGGGCACTGTGCCCGATAAAAACTCGGTTCTCACTGGATGTTGCGTCTCTTGTTATACATCTGTGTGAGCATGTAACAAGCTCTCATATGAGCAAGAAAGAAAGACCCAACCAACAAACGTATAAGCAAAAAAGCGGGGATTGCTGCGTCTAACTCATAGTGCATATCCATCGAGCAGGAGTCACTTCTTAGAGAAGCCATCGTTTCTTTTGTCAGAATCCTCCTGGAAGGGCAGTTCTCCGGTACGTTGTATCTTGCGTATCAGGAGAATCGCATCTTCTAGACGAGAAAAGCTTGAAAATAGCTTTTCGTTCAAGGGATTCGGTATTGGTGCTCTGTTAGATATGCAAGAGTATGCTTTATGAAAACAGCCAACACACGCGTGACAACTCAACTCCTCGATCTTCGAGATACTGTGGCTCTTGTCTCGGCCTTCAAACCCTGCTTCTCTCATTCCTTTGCCGCTTAAGCGGTACTTCTCTTTGTATTCGGTTTAATCTATTCGTTCTCACATACTACATGAACTACTCCTAGAAGAAAGAAGGAGGACCCAATTGATGAACATGTCTATCGAGCCTATTAGCACAGAGGCTTTGCATACATATCTGGCGATTCCTGACCTGACACAATCATCTCAGGCCCATGCCATAAAATTGGTGTATGAAAAAATTGTCGCGTATATGCGCTCAAGCCATCCGCAAAGCGATGTGCGGGTCTACCGTAAAGACCCCATAGTAACAGTTGAAGATAATTATGACAATTTGCTCATAGCGGCCGATAACATCAGCCGGTCATCGACATACACCCACTACGTAGATAAAACACACATGCTCCGTGCCCATACCAGCGCTCACTTGCCTGGCATTTTGCGGGAACTTGCAGGACAAGGCGATTGGGAAGATGTGGTTATGCTGCTGCCTGGATTAGCCTATCGCCGCGATGTGTCAGACAAGAAACACGTCGGTGAGGTCCATATGCTCGAGATGTGGCGGGTGGTCAGGAACGCAGTCCGACAGCCTATTGTGAAAGATGACTTACTGAATGTGGTGAGGGGCGTCGCAACGACAGCAGCGCCCGGCTGGCAGCTTTGTATTGTCGATACCTCGCATCCGTATACAGAAGGCGGTCTAGAAGTAAACGCCGTGAAGGGGGGTCGTGATATCGAAATTCTGGAATGTGGCCTTATCAATCCTGAGATTCTAGAGCGTGCCGGTCTTGACCCGGAGGCACATTCAGGTTGGGCGCTTGGTATGGGGTTGGATCGTCTCGTCATGGCTCTGAAAGGTATCCCGGATATACGCTACTTGCGCTCAACGAATCCGAAAATTGCCGAACAGATGACGAACCTTGAGCCGTACCACGAGGTTTCTAAGCAACCCGCGATTAAACGCGATCTATCCTATTGCGTGCCGCAGCGTTACGTGGAGGAAGACATAAGCGATGACATTCGCCAGGCACTTGGTGAGAAGTTAGATACCTTGGAAAGTGTAGAAGTCTTGAGTGAGACGCTCTCCGCTGCCTTAACTGAGAAAATCCGTCAGCGGCTCGGCTGTCAACCGTCGCAAAAGAACGTTCTCGTGCGGATTACGTTGCGCCATCTCGAACGAAGCATTAGGAACAAGGAGGCGAACCAAATCTACGAGACAATCTATGCAAAGGTCAATAAGGGTACAGGTGGGTACTACCTGCCGACATGGCCAAGTAGAGCAGGATAGGAAATGACACACAGAAAGGCAGCACGATGAACACGGAACTGCAGGCTCTCTATGAGCAGGATCAGGCGGATCGAAGCGCCTTCTTAGAGCAATTGGATACGGAACAACTTCAGCAGTTGCGAGAGAGAGACCGAGCGCGGCGGCAACGGGTGGAGGAACTGATAAGAAGTGAAGCGTTGCAAGCCCCAGAGGATTACTTCCATGCCGCGATGGTTTTTCAACATGGAGAGACACTGGATGACTTCTGGCGAGCTCATGAGCTGGCCAAAAGAGGGGCGGAATTGGGCCATCCCAACTGCCGTTGGTTGGCGGCTGCCGCGTACGACCGCTGGCTGGCGAATCAAGGGAAACCCCAAAAGTATGGGACACAGTATATCTCTGGTGACGACGAACCCTACCGGCTCTGGGACGTTGATCCGACGACTACCGACGAGGAGCGAGCAGCGTGGAACGTGCTGCCCTTGGCGGAAGCGTTACGGCAAGCAGAGGAACTTTCCCGAGAAAAAGAAGCACTGCGCAAGCAGAGATCGCTGCCACAGCGAGGAGCGCAACGCTTAGCCATGCTCGAGGTAAGAGGGCTACGCGTTGAGATCATTGCCAATGATGAACGCTTTGTTCATCCAGCGCCTGCGCAGGAACAGCCGAGACGAGAAGAACTGCCAGCGCCGGAGCGCTTCCCCGAAGGCTGGAAGCTCTACCTTGTTGGTGAAGGATACGACGCGACCACAGCAGACGGGCAAGAGGTCATGCACTGGTACAGGGTACAGCAACCTCTCATGTACGCTTGGAGTGAACAGGAGGTGCCTCAGCTCGAAGCCATCCAGCTTGGCGAGCAACCAGCCATCTTAATCAGGAGTTCCTCTCCTGCCTTCACACAACTGTTTCTGCAATTAGGAGAGGCCTATTATGTAGTCGGGGGACAAGTAGCTCTGGACGAGCTTGTGCAGCTAGCCACCAGCATTCCCTGGAAGAAGTGAGTGTCGCTAGGCACGACGACCTACTAAGGGGACTTCCGAGAATAAGTAGACAAAGAGAGGCCGAGATGATATGCCACGCCTGCTGTGAGATGGTGTGAAGCGCAGCCCACACCATCTCACAGCAGGCGTTCATACACTGTTTCCGTTTTTCTGGGCCTCTGTGAGAATGCCAGCTTACAGCAACAAGAAGGCATTGCCCTTTGCAGGGAGGAATCATTTGGAGACGTATTTTGAGGGGAGAGGTTCGGACTCTCCTTCTATTGAGGCAGTCTGGCGTGGCGGAGCCGGGCAAGGGTATACCCCTGTCTGCCCTGCCTCCGGACAATGGCATTTACTCTTTCTCAAGCGGTACGACAGGCTGCATATTTCTGTACAGGGACCGTTGACCAGAGCGACCCCTGTGGCTCAACCCGAAGGGACCGAGTGGTTCGGGGTCACGTTTCCTCTTGGCACTTTTCTGCCCGCACTCTCCATGCAACGCTTGCTGGATGAGCAGGCGTTCCTGCCCCTCGCCTCGCAAACAACCTTTCATCTGGCTGACTCCAGTTGGCAGATCCCTGACTATGAGAATGTTGAGACCTTTATTGAGCGCCTGGTTCGCCAGCATGTGCTGGTCTCTGATCCCGTGGTGCAGGCGGTCCTGGCTCATCACCCGGTAGAGATGTCGTTGCGCACCATCAGGCGCCGCTTTGTCCTGGCGACCGGGCTTCCCTACAAGACCATTGAGCAGATCGAGCGCGCCAAACAGGCCACCGCGCTTCTGGGGCAAGGCGTTTCGCTGATCGACGCGGCATATCAGACCGGGTACGCGGACCAGCCCCATCTGAGCAGGGCGCTGAAGCATTTCATTGGCTACACTCCCGCCCTCATTGCTCGGACTCAACAAGGGCTGACGCTCGCTAAAGAGTTTTAGCAACAAGCGGGAGCTTGTTGATACAACCTTTTTGGATGGCCATTTTCTTCAAGACGCTCCCCCTCTATGAGAGTATACTTGTGTTGCTGACTCTTCATGTGAAGAAAGCGGCTACACTGGTTACATCAGAGTTGAACGATAAAAGGAGCATGCTATGAGAAAAATCATTTCTCTGATCCATCTTTCGCTGGATGGCTTTACCTCGGGTCCCAACGACGAACTGGATTGGATTGCGTATGATCACGAATTGGAGCAGGATGCCCATTCCTTGCACGCGCTCACAGACGCCGTGATCTGGGGGCGCAGAACGTATGAAGGCATGGCCAGCTACTGGCTCACGGTGCCGGACAATCCGACCAGCACTCCAGCCGAACTCGAACACGCACGCTTTCTGGACGCTGCCACCAAGATTGTGGTCTCGCGCACATTGGAGCGCGTTGCATGGAACAATGCACAGAATACCGTGCTGATCAAGGATCACATCGCCGAAGAAATGCATGCCATCAAACAGCAGCCAGGCAAGGATATCTGGTTCCTCGGCAGTCCCATGCTGGCGCGCACATTTATGGAACTGGATCTGATTGACGAATATCGCATCAATATTAATCCAACGATCCTTGGCGAGGGCAAGGCCCTCTTTGCCGGCGTCACCCGTTCATTCCCGCTCAAACTGCTGGCCTCAAAGACCTTTCAGAGTGGAGTTGTGGCCCTGCGCTACGAACCGGATCGCTCGGCAAAGTAGCGGGAGGCAGACGCGGCATATTATGAACGCTTGGTGTGAGTGAGAAAACGCTTGAAAGAAAGGTATCCAGGCTCTAAAGTAAGCTGAAATCAAGAACCTTCTAGGAGCTTTCAATGGAACACCTGGATACCTTTCTAACGGTACTCTACGTCATGGTCGATGACCTGTGCTCGCTACATAATAAGTGGCCAGAAAACGCCCACGTCGCCAGCGTAACGCAAAGAGCAGCCATACCGACTCAAGTAGAGCCGCTTTGTGTTATCAGGCGATTTACTCAACATGCCGCCCGATAAACGCCTGCAAATCGGCGATCCATTGCAGATCGTAGACGTCGGTGCGTGCCAACCAGTTCGTTCACTCAACACAAGCGTCTTCAATCTCAAGTGTGCGTGGTATGCTTTTGTACAGGTCATAGACTGGCCAAATGGCTGATGGCAGATGGCATTTGACAGAGTAGAGTAGAGAGGAAGAAAACAGCGAGCGCGGAGACAACAGTGGATATTACAAGATACCTTGAGCGTATCTCCTATCATGGGTCATGTGAACCGATATTACCGACCCTGCAGGCTTTGCACGAGGCCCATCTGCTGGCCGTGCCGTTTGAAAACCTGGACATCGTTCTGGGAAGAGCCATCGTGCTCGATGAAGCCTCCTTGTGGACAAAAATCGTGGACCACCATCGCGGTGGGTTCTGCTACGAATTGAATGGCTTATTCGCGCTGCTCTTGCGCGCATTAGGGTTTCAGGTCGACCTGCTCTCGGCTGCTGTCGCACATGAGACGGGCGGATTTGGACCAGACTTTGACCATCTAACATTGCTGGTGCATCTTGAGCAGGATTGGTTAGCTGACGTGGGCTTTGGAGAATCCTTTCGCCAGCCGTTGCGCCTGCAAGCAGGCCTGACCCAGCAACAGAGTGATGGCAGCTATCGCCTGCAGCGTGAAGGCGGGTTCTGGATCTATCAGGAGTGGGACGACGCCTGGAAGCCTGCCTACCGTTTTCACGTGCAGCCACATGCCTTACGTGACTTTGCCGCCATGTGCCATTATCACCAAACCTCACCACAGTCCACCTTCACCCAGCAACGGGTCTGTACTCTTCCAACACCTTCCGGCAGGATCACCTTGAGCGATCAGCGTTTGATCACGACACGCAATGGTGAGCGAACAGAACGTGTCCTCACCGACCAGGACTATCGAGTCGCCCTCGGCTCCGCATTTGGCATCGTTCTATCGCCATAGGCTGCATGGCTCAATGCTTCTCCAAACCGTTATGAGTGTGTCCTGCGACGAACCTGGCTGGTACTTTCGCGCATCA
>Ga0116218_1001633_pt1 | contig 13715 bp, 11 predicted proteins | sample Sb_taG_2_FD_88966 | JGI IMG/M metagenome (GOLD analysis project Ga0116218, IMG submission 88966) | Peat soil microbial communities from Weissenstadt, Germany - Sb_50d_5_LS metaG | ecosystem: Environmental > Terrestrial > Soil > Wetlands > Peat | place: Germany: Weissenstadt | collected 2010-09-21 | reverse complement strand
TGCCCGTGGCGACCAGAACATGTTCCCCCGCCTTGACCGACTCGAAAACCTGCTGCTGGTGCAGCCACATCGAGGGGTAGCCGATCAGACCGGGCATGATCGGGTGCAGCAACCCCCGGTCGGCCATGGCCTGGACGGACTCCCCCTTGGCGAACGCCTCGGAGAGAGACACGAAAGGTCCTTGGACCAGAGGGATGTCCAGGGAGGTCTTGCCCCTGAGCTTCTGGCGGGCCTGCGTGGCGAGGTCCGGGTCTGTGATCGGGAATGCGGAGAAGATGTACCGCAGAAACTCGTCACAGATGCTGTGGGCGAACTGGACCGGGTTGATTGGCATCGGTCAACCTCTCTTTTTCCCCTTCGCCGACAGCGTGGGAGAAATCTCGGCATGGCTAGGAAACAACAACCGTATCTTGTGGAGGCTCCGTTGAAAGAAGCCTCGACCGAAGCGGCCGTCAATTTTACTGAGAATGCCTCAATCCCCTGCCTAGAATCGAATCTCGCTCCCCTTCTTTGGTGTATTTCTCGCGAAATGCTCTCTGGCAAGGCCAAGGCAGCTTGCTTCTCCGAAGACCAATTCTGTCCAGGACTTCTTCCAAGGAGATGCCTTGTTCGCTTCGACTCAGTAAGCCCAAGACTCGATACACAATCGCATCGCCCGACGAGAGCAAGAAAGACTCTGTGGATTGCGCCAAGAAGGCCAACGATTCCGTTTCTCCTGGATCTAGCTCGCCCAGGTACAAAGGGGCGAACTGTTCCCGGAAGCGTTTGATCTCGCTGATCGCAACATCGAAGACGCGTATTGTCTGATTGGTGATGTTCTCGCTCAAGTCGATAGGTAATTGATCACCATCTCTCTCGTAGAAAAGCGCTTCTTCCTCGGCGACAGTCCTGGCGAGGTGGACCTCGCACTGCGCGATGAAGTGACTCCAGGCGCCGAACTCATGGAGGAGGATAACCACATTTGCATCAAGAATGAGTAACTTCAATCTCGGCATCGTCTTCGGCGTCCTCCTCGACAACCTTCATGGCTTCCCGCCGGGTGACTCCAATATACTGGGCGTAACGTCCAGTCGAAATGAGACCTTTCCGAAGGGCTTGTCGAGCCAAGGCCAGGAATCGAAGTGGACGCTCAGGGGGCGTGTCACGATCCCTTCGATCCCAATAACCCATGCGATGATGCATGCGCTCAAGGTAATCCTTGATTTCTTCAGGCAAGATTTTGTAGACAAATCCCATTTGCCAGAGCACGGCTTCGATCGACACATCGAATTCACGGGCAACCTCAAACAACCCGTCAAACCCGAGGGTCCTGGACATTCCCCGCTGGGCCTCCACGGCGCTCCGGAAGACCTCCTCTGGCATGAGGAGGTTGCGTGCGAAGCAGGTCGCCAGTTTCTCCTCGCTCTGGGACGGAATTGCAGAATCTCCCGAATCGCCTTGGCGAAAGACCCTCCACGTCAGGAGATGAAACAACTCGTGGGCGAGGTCGAAATTCCGCCTCCAGGGCACATTTCGCGCGTTCAGGAGAATCGCTGCGCCATATCGATCTGCTACTGTGCAAGCGGCGCTACCGCCTGGCTCGAAGTCAAGGTGAAAGACCCTGACACTGCAGACCTCCTCCAAGACGCGGAGAATCGCCTGCCCGGGACGTTCGCCGAGGCCCAGAACATTCCTCACGTGTCGGGCCAGTCGTCCGGCCTCCGGATAGCCGTACCGAGAGGGGTCTCCCTTCTCCCAAGGCAACTCGAGTTGTGAAGGCTGCTTGCAGAGCACCTCAAGCGTCCGATACTGATCGGCGAGTTCGATGAGCCTGGCCTGCAGTTGCTCCGCCATTGGAGAAGTCGGCCGCTCTCGCCAGAGCACCAGATCGGATGACGAGCTGGCTTCTTCCAAGAAGTAGCTGATCGGACGATGATACGACTCGGCCAGCCGCTTCAATTGACCAAGCCGTGGCTCACGCCGTCCGTTCTCAAACTCGGATAGCGTGGAAAGCCCCAGGCCGGTGCGCTGGCTGACATCTTCCAGGGTAAGCCTCATGGCTTCCCGAACCTGTCGTAAACGCTCGCTGAGACTCACGACCCGCACCCTTCGCTGCTGGAGAACGCATTCTGATTTCTCGCTTACAGAAAGTATAAAGGCAGAAACCCGCGCGTCAATCCAGGAAATTCTGATTGTCAGAAACAAGACCTTCCTTCCAGGCGTCATCAAACCAGTTCCAGCAGGAAGTCTTCGAGCTTGTGGATCAGGGCATCTTCCAGGTCGTGCTCCGAGTACTCATCCTTGAGGTTGAGGAACTCCAGCACCAGGGGGTCCTTGATCTCTTCCTCAGGCGTGAGCAGATCGCCCGGCTGCGGCACCGACCCTTTGCGGAACATCGCCGCCTTGTTCCGGGAGAGCAAGGTCCGCTCGCAGAACTGGCTACCGATCTGCCGGTCGAACTGCCGGATCGACCACCCACCCCGGAGAGCCTCCTTCTCGTAGAAGCGGCGGGCGTCGTCGTTCATGATTCTCGTGAAAGCCGGCCGCCGTATCCAGCATAAGTCTCAGATCCACCTCGTTGAACCGGCGGTCCACCATCCGTTTCATCAGGTGCGGGGCGAAATGGACCGGGTTGATTGGCATGATTTCGGCTTCACAAGCTCTTGTGCCCCAAAGGTTTACTCGAATTTCTGCCCGAATTGGCAGATCCTTTTGACTCTCGGCGAATCCAACGTATAATACAAATAGCCTCATCCACCAGATGTGGAAGGAGATCTTTCGCCGTCCTTCGGGGCGGCGATTGCATTTTCAGGGCCTCCGGTTGTCGTACTTCTTCTGCAACCGCCGACTGCTCGACGGCCCATCAAGGTTGAACGCAGTAACCAGCGAAAACGCCACCTCTTTGCCCCTGCGAACGACCTTCTCCAGAATCACAACGTAATCGAACTGGTGCCCCCACAGGTACGTTCGCACTCGGCCGCTCGCTTCCTCGTAATCGAAGACAAGCACGTCTGCCTTATGGCTGTTGACGAGCACGGCACGGCACCAAGCAAATCGCTGGGCGCGAGGAGTATCGAGAAGCCGATCACCCGTTGTCTTGTCATTCCCCCGCCTTGACCGCCTCGAAAACCTGCTGCTGGTGCAGCCACATCGAGGGGTAGCCGATCAGACCGGGCATGATCGGGTGCAGCAACCCCCGGTCGGCCATGGCCTGGACGGACTCCCCCTCGGCGAACGCCTCGGAGAGAGATACAAAAGGACCCTGGACCAAGGGGATGTCAAGCGAGGTCTTGCCCCTGAGCTTCTGGCGGGCCTGCGTGGCGAGGTCGGGGTCAGTGATCGGGAATGCGGAGAAGATGTACCGCAGGAACTCGTCACAGATGCTGTGGGCGAACTGGACCGGGTTGATCGGCATGGGAATTGGGGTATCTAAGCTCGATTCAATCCACTGCCCAAGCGCAGGTGGCACAACATGTTAGCGCAAGTTCTTTTGCGCAAGCGGCTTAGGGTAGCAGATCGCATCTGGGTGGCGGACAGTTTGGATTGATCTCTTGTCACTTGATTGAAATATCAGAAAAGATTTCCTACTCTGAACTTCCTGCAAGGAGAAGAGAATCATGACCTTTTTACAGCTTGCGAAGCTCGTCGATCCCATCAAAGGCTGATCAGTGGGAAGGCGCCCTCCAATCAGGGTGGAGTCCAAATTCATGGCAGGGCAACTCCGTTTGAGCGAAACGCAGTTGTCCGACCTCAGGTCGATCAGTGAACTAAACGTCAGAAGCCTGCAATCAATCCTTGAGCGTCTCCATGAACTTACACCGCCCCCAATGTATGCGGAAGAAGTGCGTAGGGTTTTTCTCGATGAATTGCCCGACCGGCCCCAGCTAGTCGATACCTTGCAGAGGCAGGTTTTAGGATTGGCTGGGCTTCAATATCGCTCGAACGTGCCTCCCGACGTGCTTATTGAAGCACTCCGGTCGTCGTTGGAGGCAAGGTTCAAACCGGAGGAGATCGATGGGTGGAAGTTAATCGAGTCGGTTTTCAGAGACATACTTGCTTCCCAAGCGATCCGGACGCTTGTTAAATCCCTTGAACTGACCTATGACTATGCGAACCTGGTACAGTCTACCAACGTGATCACTGACATCCGTCCTGTTTTTGATGACGCGGCGGATCATGTGATCGGAGCCGTGGTCTCCTTCACCCTCAGGCTCACCTTTGAGAATGGCAACAATATCCAAAGCCTGAGTCTGGCGATCGATGCGGAGGACGTTGAGAAGTTGCGGGTCCAGTGTGATCGGGCCATGAAGAAAGCGGAAACCGGCAGGCATCATTTTGCCGATACCAAGGGTACGACCACACGCATCGAGATATCAGGAAAATCCGGCCAATGAGCACGTTGATACGGGAAGACAAGAGGACCCTCAGGCAACGAGCCACTCGCCTCTATGGATATCAGACGAGCAGCAAAGCACTTGCAAAGGCGCAGGCCCTCCACGTGGGAGGGAAGTACGTTTCCGATATCGAGGAGGATACCCTGGTCTGGAGCGGCTCACAAGGCGTTGGCGTCCCAGTCAAAAGTCCCAGGAGGGGACGACGCAGAAGTACCCGCAGTCTTCCGCCGAGTTCAATCGAGAAGCGTTCGCTCAGCAAGATTGGCTTAGGTTCCCGCAAGATTAAGAACAAGAAAATCAACCGAGGCAGTTCCCTGACGCCTAGGAATGCCGCGATTGTTCAGCACTACAAGGGTTTCGTAGACTCGATTCGTGATGGCATGGCTTATCTAACACTTGAGAGCCAAAATGGTCAGCGTATCGAGCTTGAGTGGGATGCAAGGGAACTGGCACAGAAATCGATAGGCGAACGTCAGCCGTTCGTTCTCAACACCATGACTGTCGGGGATTCGATGCGATGCGATTTCGTTGGTGATCGACTTCAGCCTCTGCCAGAAGAGCTGCGGAAAGATATCGACGAACTTGTGAGCCACTACCGTTTGACGGGCGATCTCGACGACGATGACGACTGAGGCCGGCTTTCTGAGGATTTATGTTTACGGGGCCAGCGAGGGCGAGTCCATCGCTCTTCATTTCCCGAACAACGCGTGGGGAGTAGTAGATTCCCTGGCTTCGTCGCCGAGAGACCCGGGAACGAATCCCGTGCACCGTCTGTTAAAAGACAAGAAAGTCTCAGAGATCGAGTTTCTCTGCATCACGCATCCGCATGCAGACCATTTCATGGGAATGACTCAGTTCTTTCGAGACTTCAGGGTCAAGCAGTTCTGGACCTTCTTTGGGCTTGAGCCAACTGATTTCAAACTCCTTCGAACCTACTTCCTCGCAGAAGCAGCGCAGGCAAATCGAGCCAGGTTGAAAGAAGCAGCGCAGGAACTGACCTCGATATTCGACGCTGCCGAATCTTCGGGGATCGAACCCCAACTCGTCATGTCGCTGAGGCGTCTTCATCCGGTTCCTCGTGATGATGCACTGCGTTTCGAAGTCTGGGGAATCGCCCCGACCGATAAGAGTGTACGTCGCTATAAGAGGAACTTGCTCAATAGTTTTACAAGGAACCCGGTTGCTGTCCAGGCGCTGCCTCATGCGAAACATAACGAGATCTCGATCGGGCTACGGATCAACTTTGGAAAGACTATGATTCTGCTGGGAGGGGATGTTGAGGAAGAGGGCTGGCAGGAGGTCCTGAAACAACATGGTCAGGACGAGCTTGCAGCACATTTCGTAAAGGTCAGTCATCACGGTTCTTCAACTGGCTATTGCTCGGGTCTGTGGCCGGCTTTGTGCGGCAAAACGAAACGGAAACCAATCGCTGCTCTAACCCCATACAAACGCTTTGGGCTCCCCGATCCGGAAGCTCTTGACCACATCAGTCAGTATGTTGAGGCGGTTTACTCAGCAAGCACCACAGGTCATGCCAAGAGAACGGAAGACTGGAGGATCAAGGCAATTGGTAAGCTCAAAGCCGCCCAGACGGGGAGGATTCAAGGGCGATCGTCAGCTCCTGGGTGTTGTGAGATCGAGGCAAACGACCAAGGGGACTGTCGTGTCATCCTTCATTCTCCGGCTTGCACGCTATTCCGCGCGAAGGTGTCCGAACAGGAGGGCGGTTCCTAGACGAAGAGGGTCTTCTGGCCGCTCGATGCCCTTCGCTTGACCCTCCCTCGATCCTGATCATTGACTCCCGGATCCTTCGTCTGGTGTTGATCCCGACTCAGATAGGCTCGCACCGCCTCCTCGCTTCCGAGCAGGGCCACGGCGTCTTTCCAGCAGTCGTCCCAGGTCCAGCCGTGGCGGGGGTCATTCTTGGGGAAGTCCTCGGGCTTCCAGACGTGGCAGCCGTCGCGCTTCTCGATCAGTGGGCCAGGCAGTCCCTTGGCATGAGCCGCTTTGGCGTTGGTCAGTTCGGGGATGCCGAGGAGGTCGAAGAACTTATCGTTGGTGAGCGAGGCCGCGGTCTTAGCGGACCACTTTCCTTCTTTCAACGCACGGAAGGCGGCGGCGGCGAGGCCGGTGAGGCGTTCCCGGAAGGGAAGCTGGCGGTCCACCCGGTAGAAGCCCTTGGGGTCGGTCGGGTCGTCCCGGACGATCCAGTCGAAGTCGTCGGGGTCAAGCCCGTAGAGGTCGGCGCAGAGGGCGTCGATCTTGACTCGCAGCCTAAGCCGGTCAGCCTCGGTGACGGCCCACCAGTGCTTCCACTCCTTCGAGGCGAGTTCGGAGTAGAGGTGCTTGAGCTTGAGCCATTCCGGTGCGAAGCGGCGGTGAATCAAGGTGAGCCGAGCAGAACACTCAACAAGAAAGTTGTGATGAACACCGGAAGCTGGCACAGGTAAATCGGCTAACACGTTCCAAGCAATATCTGTCGATGCATTCCGAATTCGGGTGACAATATCAAAAGTCAGCGAATTGAATGATGCCACGAACCAAAGTGCTGTGCTGAGCGGGTTGGGGGAGAAGCTCAAGGAAGGTAGCTTGTAACCGCAACCATATCCTACCACCAATGATGCGATCATCGAGCGTGTGTCTGTGGAGCGGGCGACCTGCCGGTGCACGAGCTTCGGATTCAGGCTGCATTTCGTATTGGCGGTCACGGAGTCTAGTGACATGAGGAATTTGGGCCGAAATACCTTTCTATCGTGAGGGATCGTTTGCCATGCAGCGGATCGCCCAGATCCAAACTCCCAAGACTTGTACGAAGGGTCGAACTGGTGAATGCTAATGCCCTGATAAAATGGTAGGGCAATGGTGTCATTTGGACCGATCCATCTCCCAAACACATCTGGTCGGTATCCTTTCTCCTCCCACTGCTCCAGCGGCGGGAATAGCTGGGAGTCGTTGGTCATGTCGAACTCACGGGCGTAGGTGATCTCCCAAGCGGGGGTGTTGTCGCCGATGCGTATCGAGTGGTCGTATATCTTTCGGAAGATGGCCAGGTCTCGGGGGCTGCGAAGCTCGACCAGGCTGAGCGACTTCGGGCTGTTTCTGCGTACGTCGTCGGGTGTGAAGACCATCGCCGCCGATTCGTTCCGCAGCAGGTCGTCGGGGATCTCGTGTGCCTCGGGCGAGTCACCCACCCCCATGCGGAACCGCGCGCGGAACGACTCCGTCCTCCCGCCGCGAGTCGCCATGAGAGCGGTCTGTTTGAAGGAGTGATGGGCGGCAGTGAATACCCTTTTCTCGTTCTGGAACGCATAAAGCAGGTCCAACTGTCCCTGCTGAAGCACTACCTCGCGCAGGTCCTTCGTGCCGAAATCGGAGTAGATGCCGGTGGGCAAGATGACGCCGAGTCGTCCACCTGACCCAAGCAGGTTCCAGAAGACCTCGGCAAACATCTTGTACGAATTCAGGTCGGCGCTGCCCTGGAGCCGAAACGGGTGCTCGGCATGAGCATAGCCGGCGCGCTGGCTCCGCCGCTTCCGCCAGAGCCAGGCCAGGGATTCGCCTTCATGTCCTCGTGCAAGGGCCAGGTCGAAAGGCTCGGCGGTGTTTCTAGCCCAATTCCCGAGAGCCTTGAAGCGGGCGTTGTACGTGTCCCACAAGTCGGAGACGCTGGGTACGGACTCGAACAATTCTCGCTGCCTCCGCAGCGCCGCTTGCTTGTCATAGCTGCGGTAAAGCGGGTCGAACTCCGTGAAGAACTCCTGGGAGTTCGGCTTCATCACGTCCCAGGGAGGGTTTCCGACCAAGGCGTCGAACCCGCTTCGCTCGGGAGTGAAGACGTCGGGGAACTCCAGTTCCCAGTGAAAGAACCGCAGCTCGGCGGAAAGGTCCTCCACGACCCGGACCGTGCGTTGGTCCTGGCCATGAAACGTATGCGGGCTGGGGGCCTGGGCGAGCGACTGTTCGTCGGCGGGCCAGAACCAGACGGCACACCACTCGTTCATGGCCTGCTTGAGTGCCGGCGGGCGGGGCTCGACTCGATCTCCCGGTAGCGGGCTTCCAGCTCCTCAGGGTGGTAGATCGGACGCTCGTGCAGCCGCTGGTAGTCTTGCCGAAGCTCGGCCACCACGTTCAGCGGTCGCAGGTCAGCCTGGTCGAGAAATGATTGATAGCCCAGGAACCGGGTCTCGATCAGTTCCTTCATCTCTTGCAGGATGGGCGTCAGGCCACGCAGGTTGGGGCTGCCGCCTCGCAAGCGTGCCTTGATTCGCAACGAGCTCTCGCCGTTCTTCCCGTCCCCCCCTTCGCGTTCCCACGCCTTGAGCGGGTAATCCTCGACACGGTCGAGCCAGCAGCCAACCAGCGAATTGCCGACCTTGAGCTTGTGGTCAAGAAACGTGAACGGCAGCTCGGGGTCCAGGGTGGCAATCCAGAGAGACACTCTCGCCAGCTCGACCGCCAAGGGATTGATGTCCACGCCGTGGAGGCAGCGTTCCACAATGTAGCGGCGAAGCCGAGTCTTAACCCACGTCTCGAAATTGTCTCCGTAGTAGGCGTCGTTCGGTGGAAACCTCACCAGGTCTTCGTCGGGACGGCCTGTCTTCTTTTCACCCAGTATTCCCTGTCCGGACCAGGTAGTACTCCCCCAGGCTTGTCGTCCGTTTGATCAACCTCCTTGCCGCCTGGGCAATCCTTTGCTGATACTCGGCGTCGGTTTCTCGCTTGCCCTGCTTGCCGACGATCCCCGCCAGAACGACGGCCTCCCGCGCCCATGAAACCGCAGCCTCCTCCGCGTCGGCATAGCGACCATCCTGGCTTGCGGGGTCTTCCGCCTCCCCCTCGATCTCCTCGGACAGGTCCTCTTCAGGTTCGCTGTCTTCCCGGGCTGGCTCTCCGGCTTCCCCTGCATCTTCTCCTTCGTCGATCCCACCACCCCCCGCGAGCCTCTCCTTCTCCAGGGTCGAGAGTAAGTTCTTCAGCGCCTTCCGATCGTGCGCCAGCATGTCTTCCAGGCGCCTCAGCGGGAGGACGGGCTCTCGGCCGAGGTTCAGGAAGACCATCGGGCCGAGGTCGTCGTCGGTTCGCTTGAGGTGATAGTCGAGCAAGCCCTCGTAGATGAGCCCGATGAAGTAAGGTCGAAGCTCCGAGTAGTTCACCGGACCTTCCACGAGCGTCTTCACCCGGCCCCGAAGCACAGGGACCCTGGCCCGGAGGAGGCTGCGTAACACGATGAAGACGGTCTTATCCGCGACCTGGACTTGGTGCTCCAAGATGTGCAAGGCCCGGAGAATGGGATCGGCGCTTGTGTCGTCACCGGGGCGAAAGAGCGTGCCCTTGTAGGCGAAGAATGCCAGGTTTTTATGATGAGAACCGTCGTGAACCAGACGGAAGAGCGCCATCAATCGAGGCCAGGCCGTGTGCCTCTCTTTGAGCACCAGGAGGTCGCCCTCAAGGCGCACAGCATCGAAGAGCCTCTCGAAGAGTGCCTTCACACTGTAAGATTGATCGTAGACCGGGCCGTTGAAGCGCAGCTCGGGGCGGGTCTCCGCAAAGAGGCACACGATCAAGCGCATCACCAGTCGGACAGTCGCCTGATAAAGTGCGTCGTGGACCTCGCGATCGGAGAGCGGCGTCTGGTCGCCATGATGGACGAGGGGATGAAAGAGCGATGGGTTTGTCCGGCTCGACTCTGAGAAGTCTCTGAGTAGCTCCTCCACGGCGGTACGGACATTCTCCTGCAAATTATCGGAGAGCCTCGCCTGGCGGTTGCGGGACTCCTCGACGGCATCCAGCAGCCCTGGGACGTCCTCCTTGACGGGCTTGAGCGAATCCGGTGAGATTTCTTGGCTGCGAACCGGGTCTGGGCATCCCGGAGCTTGTTGGTGGCGGCCCAGTGTGCCGGTTCGGGTGCGGACGGATACCGCTCCAGCATCACGACGGGCGCCAGGAGTAGCCCTTGATGACGAAGCTGGGACCACCAGGAATGCGCCGTATCAACCTGGCTCATGGCTGGAGATCCTCCTTGGTCGCCGGGACGAGGTACGTCAATGCCAGGGGCAGCACCCGGACCTCACGCAACTGGAACCGTTTGGGCAAGACGACCTTGAGTCGATGGTCTTGCTCCCTGGTCAGCAGTTCTCGGGTCCGGTCCACGTCTTGCCGCAGCACGGCCATCTGCTCCTCGATCTCCTGGACCTTGATCTTGCTCTCCTCCTCGATTTCCTCGAAGAGTTTGGGCTGGGCCAGATCGGCTTGCTCACGAAGCAGTTGCTTGGCCAGCTTTTCAAGCTCCTGCTCCCGGCTGCGTTCCTGAAGCTCCTTGAGCCGGTAGCGGTAGCTCTCCCTGGCCGCATCGGTCTCCCTTTTTCTCGTGGAGTCGGCCTTTGCTTGGAGGGTGCCCCGCAAGGAGGTCTCCTGCGCGTTCCGGAACGCTTCGAGGGTTTCGCGGTGAGGGAACCACCGCCCCCGGATCGCTCTCACCCAGTCGTCCCGGCGCTTCGTCCCTTTAACGGAATGGAACCCGCTCGCCAGGACGCCCTGCTCGAAGTCAGGCTCCACCGGCTCCAGGCGATCTCCCACGACACGGAACACTCGTGAACACACCTCGTCGTGGAGAGGTTCCCGCAGCTCGTTGATCGCCGTGACCGTGTAGTAGAAGACCAGGAGTGCCTCGAAACCCGAGCGGTGGAGCGCAGCGATCGACCAGCGATAGATCGGGTCGTGAGACTTGACATCGTGAAGCTGGCGGCAGAGAGTCGCCATCGCCTGACGCATGATCGGGTGACCCAGGCGCAAGAGGACCTGGTGCTTCTTGAGTCGAAGTACCCGACGCCCGCTGAATTCCTCTTCGACCAGGGCCGTCTCAAACACCAGTTCCATCTTGTTGAATCCTGACCCGGTCGTGAGCGTCTGACGGGCCAGACCTTCCCACTTGGGCGGCGGCTTGAGCCGGTAGAACCCCGGCCTTCCTGCGATCTCTTGCAGTGAACCCTGTCCCTCCACGGCGATCGCGGCTCTGAGGATTTCCACCAGAGCCTGGGCCGAGATTCCCAGGCGGCTGTCGGTGCTTTCGAGCAGGCTTCTGGCTCGACGAGTCAAATCGGCCAGGTCGTTCCCGGCGGTCTGGCCTAACTCAGTCTTCTCGGGGCTGCGGCGGATTTCTTCCTCGACCAGCAAGTCGAGCTGACTCGATGAGGTTCTTTGGCCCTGGAAATGCTTCTGGATGGCGGCGGCGAAGATCCGTTCGACGCTGCCCAGATCCTGGAGGACTTGTTCGATCTTCTGGGCGACATAGAAAAGGAAGTTCAAGTCCTCTTCTTCGTCGCACCGGAAGTAATGCACGCTCACGTCTCGAACTTGCCCGTGGCGCGACACGCGCCCGTTCCGTTGCTGGATCTTGGAGGGCGACCAGGGGATGTCGTAGTGGACGATCCAGCGACACGACTCCTGCATGTTGATGCCTTCGGAGGCGGCATCGGTCGCCAGAAGCAGTCGAACCGCAGCGGACGGGTCCTCGAACTCGGACTTGACTGCCTCGAACTCGTCGAGCTGCATGCCGCCATAGAGCAGTCGGAGGGTGTTCTTGTCGAACCCTTCCTGAAGCAAACGCTGCTCCAGGTAGAACAGCGTTTCCTTGTACTCGGTGAAGACGATCAGCCGCTCGTCGTCCCGCAGCTTGCCTCCCACGAAGAGGTTCTTCTTGACCCAGCGGACCAGGGCCTCGGTCTTGAAGTCCGACTTCTTGGCCAGGGATGCCAACTTGGCGGGGTCCTCGATGTTCTTGCGGTCGTAGCCCAGGGCTTCCAGAGCGTGATTGAATTTCCGCTGCAAGTCCTCGGTCGTCCGGCCCCGACTGCGGAAGTAGGCTCCGGTGTAGCGTGCGGCGTCTTCTTCGAGCTTCGATCGCTCGTCGTCGCTCTTGGACTGCTCTTCGGCCCGTTCCGCGGACACGCGAGCCATGTCGAACAGGTTGGCCCCGTCCTGCTCGACTTCACCCTCAAGATGCCTCCACCAGGTGCGGGCAAAGGCGAATGGGCAGGACAGGAGTCGCTTGGTCAGCAGCGAGTAGATGAACTGGCCCAGCCACCGTTCTGACGTTGATGCGTGACTGAGGGCGGCCTGACCTCGTTTGCGGTATTCTCAGAGCGCCGTGTAGAGGGCGGACTCTTGGGGTAACAGTCCGAGCTTCAACTCCACGGGCGGAAGCTGCTCTGCGAAGAGAGGCCGGATCGTTTGCTTGTTGATCTCGTCCTTGAGGCGTCGGATGCGGACCTCGGACAGGTTCGATTTGTCCTTGGGGTCCATCTCCGTCGTCATCTGAAAGCGGATCGGGTCGAGGAGTTCGAGTAGTCCAGTGAAGGTGACAGTCTTGCCGTTCTGCGGGGTGGCCGAGGCGAAGAGGCGGTGTTCAAAAAGGAATCGGATCTCCCGCAGCATGCGAGTGCGCTGGCTGGCCCGGCCTCCGCTTTGGGGGGCGAAGTGGTGGCACTCGTCCACGATCAGCAAGTCCCATGGGGCATGAGCCGCCATGCGGTTCCCGTTGGTGTCCGCCTCAGCGCCGGACGACTGAAGGAACTGGGCCAGCACGTCGGGCATTCGGAGATAGTCCATCGACGTGATGATTCGAGGGAACGCTTTCCAGGGGTTCGTATCGATGCCCAGGCGACGGCGAAGCTGAAAGGTCGATTCGCTGTCGATGATCTCGAATTCGAGGTTGAACTTCCGACGAAGCTCATACTGCCACTGGCGTTGAAGCATGGCCGGACAGAGGACCAGGATGCGGCGGATTCGCCGCCTGAGCAGCAGTTCTTCAAGGACGAGCCCTGCCTGAATCGTCTTGCCAAGCCCCACTCCGTCGGCCAGCAACAGGCTGACTCGGGGCATGGCCAGAGCCTTGAGCACGGGCTCAAGCTGGTAAGCGTGCACCTGGATCGCCGAGTTCCAGACCCCTAGAAGCGCCTCGTCCTTGAGATCATCGCTTTCACGGAGCCGATTCAGCCGGGTCCAGCGGTGGGCGTTGACGAACGCTCGCAATGAGTCCGGACTGTCCGGACGGTGGGCGTCCACACTCGGTAGAGAGGTCTTGCCCAAGACCTGCGCTGTTGCCTCGACTTCCCAGAGGAGCTGTTCGGACTCGGGATAACGCCAGTTGTCGAGATATTCGACATCGACGATATGCAGACGCCCGAGCCCTTTGGGGTGGTCATACGGCTCGACGGCGCGAACCGTCGCCAGTCGGTTTCGTACGTGAACAGCCTGGCCGACCTCTGGATTCTGACGGGCCTCGATGTTACCCATGTCAGTGCTCTCGGCACTCTCATGGGCCCTGGCTCTCTGATCATAACT
>Ga0116218_1001632_pt1 | contig 13720 bp, 7 predicted proteins | sample Sb_taG_2_FD_88966 | JGI IMG/M metagenome (GOLD analysis project Ga0116218, IMG submission 88966) | Peat soil microbial communities from Weissenstadt, Germany - Sb_50d_5_LS metaG | ecosystem: Environmental > Terrestrial > Soil > Wetlands > Peat | place: Germany: Weissenstadt | collected 2010-09-21 | reverse complement strand
TCGGCGACGCCGCAACCAGCTGAGCCGGCCGTTTGCGTTAGAGCGTGCTCTAACTCATAGGCTCGAATCGTGACCACCTGGACCCCCCTCCCCAGGACCGCGTGCGGGCCGTCCTGGGGAGGCGAGAACTAGGGAGTTTCTCTAGGGATTTTGCTCTCGGCTCAAGCGACAGTGGAGCTATCCACACAGAGCAACTGAGTTGAGACAAGGAGAACCCCCAAATGAGCACTCAGTTTGACACCACCAACCAGCAGGCCCCCTACCAGCAGGACCCCCACCAGCAGGGCAGCGGCCGGTCCGGGTTCCGCATCTGGATCGCGGTCATCGGCACGGTCGTGGCGGCGGCCCTGGTCGCGCTGGCCGTAGCCCTGTCGCTTGGGCACTCCAACGCTGCCCCGGCTACCACCACCGGCCCGTCGGCCTCGACGTCCGCCCCGGCCAACCCCGCCAACCCGGGCACCCCCACCACCCCGGTCACCCCGTCCCACCCCGTCACCCCGGTCCAGCCCTCGGCCGCGGTGATGCAGCTGCAGCGCGAACTGGGCCAGCTGAACTACTACGAAGGCCCAGTCGATGGCATCATGGGGCCGCAGACGACCGCGGCGATCCAGGACCTGCAGCGTCAGGCGGGCCTGCCGCAGACCGGCCAGATGAACGCCGCCACCCAGGCCGCCCTGGCCAACTACCTGGCCCACGGCAACAACCAGATGGGCGGGAACAGCTGACCCAGGCACCGATACCCTCCACCAGCGACCGAAAGGCCGGGACCGTGTCCCGGTCTTCGGCCGTTTCTGCTGGAAACATAAGACCGCGGTTGGCTGGTGCCACTGCTCGACGAAGCGCCGCAGCTCCTGCCGTCCGTGCAGGCCGCACTTGGCGTAGATGTTGCCCAGGTGGTACTCCACGGCCTTGCGGCTGACGAACAGCTCGGCCGCCACCTCGGGATTGGACAGTCCCTTTCCGACCAGGTGGGCCACCTCGGTCTCCCGGCTGGTCAGCGCCAGCACCGACTGCTTCTTCGCCGGCCTGCCCGGCAGGCGGCACGCCGCGAGCTCCTCTTCGGTCCGGGCCAGGAACGGCCCGGCACGCAGACCTGCGTACACGCCGTGAGCCCCCCGCAGCCGCTCGACCGCGTCCCTCCTGTTTCCCGTGCGCCGCAGCAGCTGGCCGTGGGCCAGCAGCAGCCGGGCCGTGTGAACCGGGCTTTGCGGGCCGGACGTGTCCTCACCTCGGCTGTAGATCCTCAGGGCCTGTTCGGGGTCGCCGCGCTGTTCGGCCAGCCATCCGTCGAGCCAAGCCAGGGCCGGGGCCAGATAACCTACCTGGCCGCTGCCCGCGCGCAGCTGGGCCAAGACGATTTCGGCCTGCTCCGCTTGCCCCGACCCGACCAGGCCCTCGGCCAGCAGAGGCCGCCACAGCACCGCGTATACCCGGCTGCGGCCGTCCAGGGCCGAATCGTCACGCCAGTGACCCAGCGCGTCGGCCATGCCCAGGTAGTCCCCGGACGCCTGGCAGACCAAGGCCCGGGCCATCGCCGCGTACACCTTCTCCTGGCCATAGTCCAGGCTCGCCGCCGCCTCCTCGGCCAGTAGGGCGTGCTGTTCGGCCTCCTCGGCCGCGCCGCGCCCGGCCGGCACGCAGCCTGCGGCCAGGTGCAGCAGCGGGAGTTCGTAGCGGCGGGAATGGATCCCGGCGGCCGAGAACCCCTGCTCGGCGGTGAGCAGCACGTCGTCCCACGCGCCGGCCAGGTACTGGGCCAGCGCCAGGTAGAAATAGGCGCGCAGGCCAAGGGTCAAGGTAGCGCCGCGGCGCGCCAGTCCGAGGCTGGCGGTCAGGTCGCCGATGGCCTGGCCCAGCTCGCCGGCCAGCAGGCGGAACACCCCACGGAACGACAAGCCGTCGATGTCGACCGGCCCGACCCGCGTCGGGTCGGCATCCAGGTGCCCCAGCTCGGCCAGGCCGGCGCGGGGGCCGGCCACCTGGGAGGCGCCGATGGCGATCAGGGTCCGCGTCTGGCTGGCCGCCGCCGCGTCCAGGCACCCGGTGCCCAGCGCCTGCCGTCCGAAGGTCATCACCTTCTCCCCGTCCCCGAGAAGCGTGTAGGTACCAGCCAGCCGGTTGGCGATCAGGGCGGCCAGCGGCCGGCTGTCCGGGTCGTCCTGCGCCTGCTCCAGTGCCTCGCTGAACTGCCGCTCGGCCTCACCGAGCTGGCCCATGGAGAATGCCATTGTGCCCAGCACGCAGCTGCGCAGCGGGGATGGCGCCGACGCTTCCACCGCCTCGCGCAAGGCCAGGCCCCGTGACTCTTCGGCCAGCATCAGGTGAAGCGCGCCGGTCAGCAGCCGCCGTTCCCGGTCGGCCCGGGCCGGGGAGATGTCCGCGGCCCACCGCAGGTGGGTCGCGGCCAGCGCCAGGCGGCCGGCGGCCGCCTCCTCGGCCGCCAGTCGCTCCAGTTCGCCCGCCAGGCCCTCATCCGGCCGGTCCAGAGCGGCCACCCGGTGCTCCCATGACGCCGACTCGCTGACCAGCGAGGCGGCGCGGCCATGCAGCATGCGGCGCCTGGCGGCCGGGATGCCGGCGTAGATCGCGTCCCGGACCAGCGGGTGACGGATCGCCACCGGGCGGGCGGGTTCTTCTGGCCGCCAGTCCACCAGGCCGGCGGTCACCGCCGGCTCGATCGCCGCGCTGGCCGAGCCGGCCTGCGCCGCCTCTCCCAGCTGTGCCATCGGCATGCGCAGGTTCAATACCGACAGCATCTCCAGGATGACCCGGGTCTCCGGCGGCAGCACCCGCAGATGCTCGGCCACCGCGGCGGCCAGCGACCGGGGCAGCGCCAGCCGCCCCGGAGCCCGCGGATCGAAACCGGACCCCTCACTCAGCACCGTGCGCAGATACAGCGGATGCCCGCCGGTGCCCCGGTACAGCCGCTGGACGGCCCCATCGTCCAGCGCTCCCGTCCCGAGCGTGGTCGCTAGCGACGCCACCTCCTCCAGATGGAGGCCTCCCAGCGGTACGAACAGCCGGTTCTCCACGCTCAGCAGCATCCGCTGGGCCGCCTCGCCCAGCCGGTTCCCGGGGCCGCGGTAGATCACCACAGCGAGGACCGGGTCGACCGACAGCCGCCGCAGCATGAACGTCAGCGCCTCCACCGACCTGCGGTCGGCCCACTGCAGGTCATCGACCACGATCGCCACCGGGCCCGCGGCCAGCTGCTCGCCCACCACCTCCAGCAGCCGCGCGCCCACGGCGAACGATGAGATCCCGCTGGCCAGCCCAGCCGCTGGAAAGGCTCCTCCGGCCGCCCGGAGCAGCTGGTCGACGATGCCGAAGTCCAGATCGGCCTCGGCCTGGTCGGCCCGGGCCTGCAGCACCCTCAGGCCGGGGGCCTCGGCCAGGAAGCACCTGGCCAGGGCCGTCTTCCCCATCCCGGAGTCGCCCTCGACGGCGACCAGCCACGGCTGCCCCGCCTCGACCCGGGTGACGACCTCCGCGACCCGCGCGAGCTCCGGCGCCCGGCCCACGAAAAGGTCAACCAGCGGCTGCCGGTCCTGCACGTGCCCACCTCACTCCCGCCTGCGGCATCAGCCACCCCGGACGATACGAGCGTAACCGCCTGGGATGCCCTCCCAGGGGGGCGAACTAGGGCGTTTCTCCTCCCGGGCGCACGGAGGTGCTATCTCACCGGGCCGCGCGTGCCGTGCTGACCAAGGGTTACGCTCGTATCCATCTGGATGGTCGGCGCCACAGGCGGGAGTGAGGTGGGGCGTGCAGGACCGGCACGTGCCGCTCGACGTCTTCGTGGGCCGCGCGGCGGAGCTTGCGCGGGTCGCGGAGGTCGTCACCCGGGTGGAGGCGGGGCAGCCGTGGCTCGTCGCCATCGAGGGCGAACTGGGGATGGGAAAGACGGCCCTGGCCCGGCGGTTCCTGGCCCGGGCCAGCGGCATAAAGGTACTGTGGGCTCGCGCTGACCAGGCCGAGGCCGATCTGGACTTCGGCATCGTCGACCAGCTGCTCCGGGCCGCCGGAGATGCCCTGCCGACGGTCCCGTCAACGGGCGGGGCAGGTCCGGCTGTCTCGTCGTTCGCCGTGGGCGCGCACCTGCTGGAGGTCGTGGGAGACCAGCAGGGCACGGGGGCGGTGGCCATCGTGCTCGATGACCTGCAGTGGGCCGACCGCCGGTCGGTGGAGGCCCTGACGTTCATGCTGCGCCGGCTGTCGGTGGACCCGGTGGTCACGTTGGTGACCTACCGCGGGCCCAGCGACCGGCTGGATGAGGCAGCGCAGCGGCTGCTGCGCAGCGTGGAGAACCGGATGCACGTTCAGCTGGGCGGGCTGGGCCCCGATGAGGTGGCGGCGCTGGCGGCCGCGCTCGAGGTGGGACCGCTGGACGACGAGGCGGTTCAGTGGCTGTACCGGGGCACCGGGGGGCACCCGCTGTACCTGCAGACGCTCTTGAGTGAGGGATCCGGCTTTGATCCGCGGGCTCCGGGGCGGCTGGCGCTGCCCCGGTCGCTGGCCGCCGCGGTGGCCGAGCATCTGCGGGTGCTGCCGCCGGAGACCCGGGGCATTCTGGAGATGCTCTCGGTGCTGAACCTGCGCCTGCCCCTGGTCCAGCTGGGCGAGGCCGCGCAGGCCGGTTCGCCCGGTGCGGCCATCGAGCCGGCGGTGGCCGCCGGCCTGGTGGACTGGTGGCCGGACGAGCCGACTTGCCCGGTGCAGATCCGCCACGCGCTGGTCCGCGAGGCCATCTATGCCGGGATGACCGCCGCCAGGCGCCGCGAGCTGCATGCCCGCGCCGCCTTGGTGGTCGCCGAATCGGCGTCCTGGGAGCACCGGGTGGCGGCCATGGACCGGCCGGACGAGGCCCTGGCCGCTGAGCTGGAACGCCTGGCCCGCGAGGAGGCGGCGGGTTTCCGCCCGGTGCTGGCCGCCACCCACCTGCGGTGGGCCGCGGACATCTCCCCGGCCCGGGCCGACCGGGAACGGCGGCTGCTGACGGCGGCGCTGTATCTGGCCGACGAGACCCAGGGCGTGACCCTGCGCCCGGCGGTGGAGGCAGCGACGCCGTCCCCGCTGCGCAGCTATGTGCTGGGCGCGATGGTTGAGGCCGACGGCCAGCTTGGCGAGGCGGAGCAGCGCTACGGTCAGGCGCTGGCGGAGGCGCGGGCCGACCCGGGCAGCCAGCCGCTGGCCGCCACGATCGCGGCCCGGCTGGCGGGCACTTACACCCTGCGGGGGGAGGGGGAGAAGACGCTGACGCTCGGGCAGTGGGCGCTGGACACCGGCCACCTGGCCGCGGCGGCCGCCCGGCAGACCCGGACCCGGATCGCCATTGGTGCCTCTCAGGTGGCCGGCCCGCGTGCGGCGCTGGCCGCCCTCGGGCACCTGGACGCTGACCCGGCCCTGGTCGACCCGATCGATGTAGATGGTTTGTCGTGGCGGGGGATATTCTGGCTGCTGGCCGGTGACCTGGGCCCGGCCGTGACCGACATGACGGCCGGCCTGAAGATGGTGCGCCAGGGCGCTACCCTGGCCCTGGGCCAGCGCACCTACGGCTATCTGGCCCTGGCCCAGTACCTGGCCGGCGCGTGGGACGACGCGCTGCTCACCGCCGGGCAGGGCCTGTCCGCCGCCGCGATCCATCCCTACCGCCACGAGCTGCCGCTTTTTCATCTGGCCGCGAGCTGCGTGCCGGCCGGGAGGGGGGCGGCCGAGGAGGCCGAGCGGCACGCCCGGCTGGCCGAGGAGGTAGCGGCCAGCCTGGACTATGGCCAGGAACGACTGTATGCGGCGATGGCCCGCGCCCTGGTCTGCCAGGCGGCCGGCGACTACCTGGGCATGGCCGACGCGCTGGGGTATTGGCGTGAGGATGCGGCCCTGGACGGCCGCGCCCGGCGGGACGCGATCCTGTGGCGGCCGCTGCTGGCCGAGGGCCTGATCGGCGCGGGCCAGGTCGAGTCGGCCGCCGGCGTGCTGGCCCAGCTGCGGGCCGTCAGCGGCCAGGTCGCCTACCTTGAGGCGGCCCTGGCCTGGCTGGACGGATGGCTGGCCGAACTCCGGGGCCGCCCCGAAGAAGCCCAGCGGATCTACCAGCGCGGCGAGGACACCGCCAGCCTCCAGAGCCCGGTCTACACGGCCCGGCTGCTGCTGGCCCACGGCCGGCTCTTGCGGAGGATGGGCCAGCGCCACCCGGCGGCCGATCGCCTGCGCCGGGCCAGTGACCTGTACCTGGCGCTGCGCGCCGCGCCGTTCATCGCCCAGACCGACGAGGAGCTGGCGGCTTGCCAGCCGCCCGCTGCCCCGGCCAGGACGCAGCAGCCGATGCCGGCGCTGACCAGCCGGGAGACGGAAGTGGCCCACCTGGTGGGGAAGGGACTGTCCAATCCGGAGATCGCGGCCGAGCTGTTCATCAGCCGCAAGGCCGTGGAGTACCACCTGGGCAACATCTACGCCAAATGCGGCGTGACCGGGCGGCAGCAGCTGCGGCGCTTCGTCGGGCAATGGCGCCAGCCGACCGCGGCGTTACCGCCGCGGGTCCACCCTCATCGGCCCACCGGGGCGAGCAGGTCGTCCGCCTGGGTGTCGGTTTTGACGGACGGGCCGCGGTGCAGGAGGAACGGGGTGACGATGACGGCGATCATCCCGAACGCCATGACCGCGACGTAGGCGATGGTTCCCGGCACCGACAGGTGGGTGGCGGGGATGAACCCCAGGAAGAAGGTGAACAGCGCGCCAGCTATTCCTGCCCCGGTGACCAGCACGAGTCCGGGCTTCCCGCCGGGGATCTTGAACGGGCGCGGGGCGTTCGGCTTGGTGATGCGCAGCCGGACCACTGAGATGTACATGAGGAAGTACATGACGAGGAAGGTCTGGGCGACCAGCGCGGTCAGCATCCAGTAGTAGGTGTTGATGTTGTTGACGAACACCATGGCCAGGGCCACCAGCGAACCGAGCGTGGCCTGCAGGATCAGGACCGTGGTGGGGGCGCCGCGGCGGTTGGTCCGGCCCCACCACGGGCTCAGGTGGCCGTCCGCGGCCACCCGGCGCATCCCCTCGGCCGGGCCGATGCTCCATGACGCCAGGCCGCACAGGACGCCGATGATCACGAGCACTCCGAAGGGCCGCACCAGCGAGGAGATGCCGAGCTTGGCGAAGAAGATGGACACCGCCTGCATGATTCCCCCAGCGAGCTGGATCTGCCTGGACGGCACGACCATCGCGATGGCCACGCTGCCCAGAATGGACAGCGATGCGACGGTGGCCGTGGCGATCAGGACCGATCCGGGGTAGGTCCGTTTGACGTTCCTGGTCACGTGGGAGTAGTAGCCTCCGATCTCCATCCCGGCGAACGCGACGACGATGCCGGCCGCGTAGACCAGGCTGGCCAGGCCGTGCCAGGCGGGCACGATCGCGCTGGCGTGGTAGGCGATCTGCGAGTGCCTGCCGCTCCCGGTCCACCACAGGCCCAGCGCGATGATCGCCGCGGTCGGGATGGCGGTCCCGATCACCACGCCCACGCCCGTCCAGCGCGCCGACTTCAGGGACCCGGACAGCGAGAAGAGGGTCACGGCCCAGAAGATCACGAGCATGACCGGCACCAGGAAGGCCTTGTTCTGGGACAGGTTCGGGTTGATCACGTACGCGGCCGTGGTGGCCAGGAACACCAGCACGGTGGGGAACCACACGATGTTCTCCGACCAGTCGCACCACACGGCCAGGAAGCCCCAGCGGGACCCGAGCGCCTCCCGGACCCATCGGTACATGCCGCCGCCGACGGTGGTGGCCAGCTCCGCCGAGCACAGCGCCACCGGCACCAGGTAGGTGAGGACGGCGATGGCGTAGAAGAAGATCGCCGACCATCCGAACGTGGCCGTGGTGGGCAGGTTACGGATGCTGTCCATGGCCGCGATCAGCACCAGGGCCAGGCCGATCACGCCCAGCCGGCGGCCGCCGCGCGCGCCTGCCGGAGCCGGGCCGGACGGGCCCTGGCCGCCGTCGGAGTGACGGCCGCCGGTCAGATGCCATTGCCGGATCGTCATGACACTAGCTCCTTCGGACGGGTGTCGGCGGCGGGAGTCTTCGGCTTCATGAACCGGCCGACGACAGGCAGCTCGGACACGGACTCGGCCCGGGCGATGGCCAGGCCGGCCCTTGGCAGGTGAGCCCGGTCGTCGGCGACCGAGTAGCGGGGACGCCACTGCGGGTCGTACTTCTTGTTGAAGTTCCACAGCGACTCGATCTGCATGCTGTCGCTGAAGCGATGGAACACGGACCTCTCCGCAGAACGCCACGGTCCGGAGCCGTTCTCCCCGGCCACCACGGCCCGCATCACGGCGAAGTTGAGCCCGAGGCCGTTCAGGCCCCGTTCGGCCATCCAGTTGATCGTCTCGAGGATCACGAAGTCGGTCAGGCCGTTCGGCGCGCCGGGGTCGCTCGTCCGCCGCATGAGGTCAAGGGAGTACCCGTTGACGTAGCTCGCGGGCACGTACTGGTTGAACGCGACCGGCTTGCCTTCCGGGTCGGTGCAGACGGCGAGCAGCAGACCGGTGTCGCGCTCGTCGAACATCCGGCTCAGGGTCATCGAGAAGCCCCGCTCGGCCTCGCCCTGGCGCGTCTCGGTCGCGAGATCCCTCAGCTGCGCCCGAAGTTCCGCGCTGGCGTCCAGGGCGTCCATGACGGCGACGTGGTAACCGGACTTGGACATCCGGTTGTAGGCTCCCCGCAGCGACTTCATCGACTTGCCCTTGAGCGAGAAGGTCTGGCAGTCGACGATCGCCTCGTCGCCCATGTAAACCGAAGCCAGCCCGGCCGCCCGGTAGATCGGCAGCCAGGGCGCGGACGCGCCGAGCACGCAGATGTACCACCCGTTGGTGTCGGCCAGGTCCATCGCGTCGGACCAGGCGTCGAGGCGTTCGTCGACGGGCCCGATCGGGTCGGGGGACACGAGCATGATGCGGTTGATGACCGAGTAGGCCACGACGGTGTCGCCTGAAAACAGCCAGGACTTGTCGTCTCGCAGGGCAAAGTAGTCCAGCGTGTCGCCGCCGTAGCGATCGAATATCGCTCGCGCCCGCTCGAACGCCCTGGCTCGCGCTTCTCCCGTGCGCCGGCGCTCGCGGCCGGGCCGGGCCGTGGCCAGGACGAGGATCACGGTGCCGAGGACCGCGGCCAATACGATGTCGCGGGTCTCGCGGCCGCTCAGGAAGTAGGAGTCGAGCCCGGCGGCCAGGGCGACCACGACCAGGCTCGTCATGATCACCGAGCCCAGGGCCCGGCGGGGGCCGAACGGGCTGACCCGGAAGTGCCGGTGCTCGAGCAGCAGCCACAGGCCGAACAGGCAGGCGATGATCGACCCCTCCAGCCCCACGTCTTTGGTCAGGCGGTCGACGGTGCTCGCCAGCAGCAGGACGAGAGCCGCCAGCCAGGCCCTGCGGTAGCCCAGCCGCACCCCTCGTGCGACTCCGGCCAGAGCCAGGCCGCCGATCACGGCGGTGATGCCGCTGACGGGATGGATGCCGAAGGGCAGCCAGTGATCGACCGGACGGGTCCATCTGACCGGCCAGAGGAACGCGAAGACGACGTTCAGCAACCCGGCGGTGAGCAGCGTGAACGCGGCCACCCGCCGGACGCGGCGACGCCGCACCCACGGCATCAAGGCCCGGTCGCTGATCGGCCAGGTGGCTCCGGCGGGGAGATGGCCGACGACCTCGAGCGTCTGGGGGCGAGCACGCTCTGGTGCGAGAACCAGTCGCTCGAGAAGAGAAGGCTGACCCATGGGTCGTTCGGCCAAGGACAGTGAAACCGATAGACCGGACCCCGAAACCTTCAATTCGACCATCGACAGCCGCCGCACGCCCAGGAACGGCGCCGGCAGCCCGAACCTCGCCTTCCGCCCGCGTACGACCTCGGTCGCGCATCCGGTGTTCGCGTAAAACCCGCCGTCCACCTGTGATAGCTCGGGCTCGTGGGTGTGCCCGGTGATCAGGCCCGCATATCCCGCGGAGATCAGCCGGGCGGCCTCGGCCCGGACGGTCGCGTTATGGGCCGATGCGTCGCCCCGGTCGCCGACCGAGGCGTCGGCCAGGGCACGGTTGACCCGGAGCATGGTGGCGATTCCCGTCACCGCGGCGACCACCGCGATCGCGACGACCAAGATGCCGAACCACACCAGCCACCGCTCGGCGTGATGGCTCAGCAGCGGCTTCACTCCCGGCGCGAAGGACAGGAAGCGCAGCACCAGCGCCGCCGCGAACGGCACCGCCAGCCACCATAGCCATCCGGCCACCATGCGGTACAGCAGGCGCGATCCGAGGAAAGCGGCCGGATCCCCGTTGCACCACCGGACTCCCTCGAGCAGCGCGCCCGGGTGGTCACGCGACGCCAGCTTGGGCAGCACCTGCCGCACGATGTGATGACCCAGCGGCGTGTCGACCGGGGACCGGGGATCGTCGAACGTGTTGTACTGATCGAACTGGTGGCCGTGCATCACCCGGACCAGCGCAGTGCCGTCTCCGGTCTCCACGGCCAGGTCACAGGCCAGGGCTACGTCGGTCACGCCGAGGCGGTCCCGCAGCACCGCGACCGAATCGGGGTCCCAGGCGAGCTGGCCGTCGTGGTTTCCGGGGGTCAGCACGACGCGATGATGGCGATCGGCAGCGAAGCGCCTGACCGCGTCGGTGAACTGGGGATGGGAATCGAGGATGGCGGCGACGTCGGGAGCCGCGGCGAGCATCTCGAACCCGTCACCCGCGATCACGAGCATCCCGGGCTGGTGGAACCCGTTCAGCAGCTCCGACAACTCCTCGGCGGCCTGTGTGGAGGTGTCCGACGGGACCGGCGCGAGGTGCAGGTCGCTCACCACGAGCACCCTGTCGCCCCGCCGCACGTCGAGCCGGAGGAGATCGGCGACGAAGAAGCCGGCCGCAGCCAGACCTTCCTCGGTCGCGCCGTCCGGGACTGGCCTGCTCAGCTCCTGGTCTTCCAGCAGATCTGCGGTCATGACGCTGCCTCCGTTCGCATGATCGGGAACAAGATGACGTCGCGAATCGCCGGGACCTCGGCGAGGAGCATGACCAGCCGGTCGATGCCGATGCCGATGCCGGACGTGGGCGGCAGCCCGAACTCGAGCGCCCGCACGAAAGCGGTGTCGGCCGGGTGAGCCTCGAGGTCCCCGCCGGTGGCGGCTTCGGCCTCGGCCCTGAACCGCTTCGCCTGCTCATCGGGGTCGTTGAGCTCGCTGTATCCGTTGGCGAGCTCCCGGCCGCCGATCACGAGCTCGAAGCGGTCGGTAAGCGTGGGGTCCTCGACCGACTGGCGGGCGAGCGGCGAGACCTCGGTGGGGTAGTGGTAGATGAATACCGGGCCCGCGGTCTGGGGCATCAGGATCTTGTCGTAGAGCTCGAAGATCAGCTTCCCTGGACCCCATGACGGCAGGTAGGGGACCTCGTGGGTCTCGCTGATCCGGCGCAGGTGCTCAACCGGCATGGATGGGTGCACCCGCTGGCCGAGCCGCTCCTCGAGCATGTCGAGGAGGTCGCGGCGCGGCCAGGGCGGCGTCAGGTCGGCGCGCTGGCCCGCGAAGTCGAATTCGATCCGGCCAGCGGCGCTCCAGGCGGCCGCCACGATCAGGTGCTCCGTAAGGTCCATCCCGTCGCGGAAGTCGCCGAAGGCGCGGTACGCCTCGAGCGAGGTGAACTCCGGGCTGTGCCGGGTGTCGATCCCCTCGTTGCGGAAGTTGCGGGCAATTTCGAACACCCGCTCGTAACCTCCGACCACCAGCCGCTTGAGGTAGAGCTCCGGCGCGATGCGCAGGCTGAACTCGGCGTCCAGCGCATTGGCGTGGGTGAAGAACGGGCGGGCCAGGGCCCCGCCTGCCTGCGGTTGCAGGATGGGGGTCTCGACCTCCACGAAGTCTTGCGCCTCGAGCCGCTCCCGCAGGATAGACAACGTCTTGAACCGGATGTCGAAGACCCGTCGGCTTTCCTTGTTGGCCAGCAGGTCCACCTCGCGCTGGCGGTACCGGGTCTCCGTCTCGTTCAGGCCGTACCACCGGTCGGGCAGGGGCCGGAGCGCCTTGGCCAGGATCTCCAGGCCCGTCACGTCGACCGAGAGCTCTCCTCTCCGGCTGGTGATCACCTCGCCCGTGATCCCGACCCAGTCGCCCAGGTCGACGAGCGCCTCGACGGCGGCCGTGCCGGCCGGCAGGTGGTGGGCCTGGAACATCAGCTGAACGGTGCCGCTCACGTCCTCGACGGTGACGAACCGGAGCTTGCCGTGACCCCGCATGGACACCACACGCCCGGCGACGCTCGCCACCTCGCCCGTCCGCGTGTCCGGCTCCAGCCCGGAGTGCGCCGCGTGCAGTTCGGCCAGCGTCGCGCTGCGCTGGAACCGGGTGGGATAGGGGTTGATGCCCAGGGCCTGCAGCGCGTCGCGCTTGGCCCGGCGTTCGGCCGTCTGCGCGGCCAGCCCTCCCAGGGCGGCGGGCTCGGCCGGCGGGCGGCTTTGATCGGATAGGACTGCGGTGCTCATGGCGTTTGTCTTCCTGGCTCGGCTCGACTGCTGGTGTGGATGAATCCACTGTCGGCTGGGCCAGGACCGCAGTCCCTAGAGAAACTCCCTAGTTCCCCTCCCCAGGTGGGCTCTCCCGGTCCAGGCCGGCCGCGAACGGCCCGGCGCAACCCGCGCGCCCGGAACCGGTCAGGCCGCGGCCGACTGGCGCCATTGTTCGGCGTAGCGCCACAGTTCCTGCCGTCCCCGCAGGCCGCACTTGGCGTAGATGTTGCCCAGGTGGTACGCCACGGCCTTGCGAGCGTAGCCGCCCGCGAAATGCGACACCAGGACGAGAACCGCCGGGACGGCCCTTCCTGGGGATGCGAACTAGGGAGTTTCTCCAGGGTTTTTGCTCTCGGCTCTAGCGACAGTGGATCTATCCACACGGAGCAACTGAGCTGAGATTAGGAGAACCCGAAATGAGCACCCAGTCCTACACCCCGAACCACCAGGCCACCAGCCAGCAGGGCAGCGGTCCGTCCTGGTTCCGCATCTGGGCCGTCGTTGTCGGCACGGCGGTCGCGGTGACCTTCATCGTGCTGGCCGTGGGCCTGTCGCACGGGCACTCCAGCACGGCCCCGGCCACGAACGGCACGCCGTCGTCGACGTCCGTCCCAGCCCGGCCGACCACCCCGGTCACGCCGCCGGCCCAGCCGACCGCACCGCCGACCCACGCCGCCGGCGGGTCCAGTAACTAGATAGCGACTAAGTGTGATCGGGAAGGACAGATACCCATGAGCGCCGCGGTCCGGTACGACGGACCAGCACATCACGGATCAGCACCTGCGCGAGGGCCGGGCACCGGAGAGCAGCAACCCTCGGGGCCTGCTGCGCGCCCGGGTGCGGCCCTCACCGCTCACCTGCTCGCGGCGCATGCTGAGGCCCTGTTCGCCAGTGACCTCTCGATTTGGTGCGAATACACCCGGATAGAGGTCACGGCGGCGATCAGGAACGCGATCGGCATCCACAACGGCATCGGCGGCTGTGCGGGGGAGGTAGCGGCCGCCTACGGCGAGCACCCGGAGACGGCGGCACGCCGGATGCGATGGGCCCGGGCCGTCATCGAGGACCTCAATGCGTCAACGCGATCTCGAACTAGCCGTCGACCCGCCGCAGGCTGCCCTTCCGCGGATCCTTCCTGGGGATCCGAACTAGGGAGTTTCTCTAG
>Ga0116218_1001629_pt1 | contig 13723 bp, 10 predicted proteins | sample Sb_taG_2_FD_88966 | JGI IMG/M metagenome (GOLD analysis project Ga0116218, IMG submission 88966) | Peat soil microbial communities from Weissenstadt, Germany - Sb_50d_5_LS metaG | ecosystem: Environmental > Terrestrial > Soil > Wetlands > Peat | place: Germany: Weissenstadt | collected 2010-09-21 | reverse complement strand
GAGGCAAGGCGGCGGTGCTGAGCATGCACGTGCGCGCGATCGCGAGTCGCTATGACTGCCTGCTCGCCGACCTGTGGCCGATGCGGATTCTCACCGACCGCAGGCTCTGGAATCCGGACCGCCTGCATCTGGCTCCCGACGGGCACCGCCGGGTGGCGCTGCTGGCCAGCGAGGTCGCTGGCGTGCCGGTCAGCGAGGACTGGCGGCTCCCGCTACATCCGCAGGCGGCTGCGGCCGGGCTCGCTGGAGCTGCCGCCGACTGGCTGGCCAGCCGCCGGGACGACACCCGATGGGCCAAAGAGCACGCGGCACCATGGCTGAGCCGCAGACTGCGCGGCGTGTCGAGCGGCGACGGCATGCTTCCCAAGCGCCCTGACCTGACCCCGCTGAACATCGGTCTGTCGGCAGCGACCGAGCTGACCGCGACTGCACACGCAGCCCAGACTGCCGAACGTGCCGCCGTCTGAGCGAAATCCCGCCGGGCTATGCTGCCGCCGTGGCACTTGACCTGTCCCTGCAAGCTGGGGAGCTGACGGCCCGGCTGGTCGACATCGAGTCCGTCAGCGGGGCCGAGGAGCCGCTGGCCGACGCGATCACCACGGCGCTGGAACCGCTGCCTCACCTCGCGGTGCATCGCGACGGCAATGCCGTCGTGGCCAGGACGGACCTCGGCCGGTCTGCGCGAGTGGTGCTGGCCGGCCACATTGACACTGTCCCGGTCGCCGGAAACCTGCCGTCCCGGGTGTCCGGCGGCCTGCTCTACGGCTGCGGCAGTACCGACATGAAGGCCGTAGTGGCCGTCCAGCTACTGCTGGCCGCGCAGGTCGCGGCTCCGGTGATGGACGTGACCTATGTGTTCTATGACTGCGAGGAAGTCGAGTCCGAGCGCAACGGGCTGCTCAGGCTGAGCCGGAGCAGCCCCGGGCTGCTCGCGGGCGACTTCGCTGTTCTGCTCGAGCCAACCGATGGCGTCGTGGAGGGCGGCTGCCAGGGCACGCTGCGGGCGCAGGTGCGGGCAACCGGCGAGCGGGCGCACAGCGCACGGTCATGGATGGGCCGGAACGCGATCCACGAGGCGGGCGGGATCCTGGCGGTGCTGAACGGTTACCAGCCGCGTCAGCCGACGGTCGATGGCCTCGCTTACCACGAGGGCCTGAACGCGGTCGGCATCACTGGCGGCGTGGCCGGCAATGTCATCCCGGACGAGTGCGTGGTCACCGTCAACTACCGATTCGCCCCCGACTGCTCGGCCGAGCAGGCAGCTAAGCACGTGCGCGAGGTATTCGGCGACTGGGAGGTCACGGTGACCGACGTGATCGGCGGGGCCCGGCCTGGCCTGCAGCACCAGGCAGCGGCTTCGTTCGTGCAGGCGATGGGCGGAACGCCGCGGGCCAAGCTCGGCTGGACCGACGTTGCCAGGTTCGACGCGCTCGGCATACCCGCGGTCAACTATGGCCCAGGTAACCCGCTGCTGGCGCACTCCCGTGACGAGCATGTGGCCTTGGCGGCGGTCGCCGCTTGCGAGGCCAGGATGCGGGCCTGGCTGGCCGGCTGACCGCGTTCAGGATCGACGTCGGCCCCGGAGAAATCTCCGGGGGCCGACGGTCGCTGGCCGCCAGATCGTCAGGCCGGCGGGTCCTGGGCCAGCACGAGCGTGCTGTGGTGGCTCTGGCCGTTGATGTCCATCCAGATGATCTGGACTGCTACGCCGGGCTTGAAGCCAAGCATCACGGTAGTCAGCTGGCTCGGCGAGGTCACCCGGTGGCTGCCCACCCCCGTGATGACGTCTCCGGCTACCAGTCCGGCCCGATCGGCCGGAGTTCCGCAGAGCCGGCCGATGATCAGCGCTCCGGTGCTGGCCGGGGCGACGTGGGCCGGAATGCCAGAGGACTGGTCATTGGCCAGGCAGGCGGGGCCAGCGTTCGGAACCGGGAAGGCCGATCCCGCCTGGTCCTGCTGGAGCTGAAGCCGACGCTGCTCCCGCGGGCTTGTGCTCAGGCTGGCCTGGTGGGCCGGCACGAGCACTCCCATGAAGCCGGTCGCGCCGATCCTGACGGTCGGGCTGGCCTGCCCCTTGATGATCTCCCTGGCGATCGTGAGTGCCCGGTTGATCGGGATCGCGAAGCCCACGCTCTGGCCGGGGTTATCGAAGCTGCCGGTCGCGGCCGCCGTGTTCATCCCGATGACGAGACCGGCCGTGGTAGCGAGCGCGCCGCCAGAGTCGCCAGGCACGATGCCGGCATTGGTCTGCAGCATCCCGTGCAATGTCTCGCTTGTTCCCGCACCACTGTCGCTGGCGGTGATGGTGCGGTTCAGCCCGGTGATCGATCCGGCGACGGCGGGAGCGCCGCCAGCGCCGTTGGCATTGCCGAGAGCGACGACGTTATCGCCGACCCGGACGGTGGCGGAATTACCGATCGGGATCGTTTTGAGCCCGGATGCGTTGATCAGCTGGATGACCGCGACATCTGCCGATGAGTCGTAGCCGAGCCACTTGGCCCGGAACCGCTGGCCGGTAGTGACGACGGTGGCGACCAGCCCGGTGGTGGCGGTGATCACGTGATTGTTGGTCAGCACCAGGCCGTTACTGCTGATCACCATGCCGGTGGCGGCGGCCGCGCCACCCTCATAGCCAAGCTCGCTGGAGATATCGACCAGACCAGGCTGGACCGCGTTGATCACCGCCCGCACGGATGTACTGCCGACGCCATGGCTGGTAGACCCGTGACTGGTCGTGTTGTTGGCAGCCGGGTTGTGACTCAGGGTGAGGACCGCTCCGGCGCCCGCCGCAGCCGCCACGGCCGCGACCGTGAGGTAGGTGATCAGGCTGCGTCTGCGGCGGCGGCGAGGGTCAGGTGGCGGATAGCCGCCCGGCTGACCCCAGGCGGGTGGCCCTGGCGGACCGAATCCGCCCGCGCCTGGCGGGCCGTAAGGGCCTGGGTAGCCGCCCGCGCCAGGCGGGCCATATCCGGGCTGGCCGTATCCGGGCTGGCCGTATCCGGGCTGGCCGGCTACGGGATAGCCGGCTCCGCCGGGCTGGCCGTACGGGCCTGGGTAGCCGCCCGCGCCAGGTGGGCCGTAACCGGACTGGCCGTATCCAGCCTGCCCGGCGCCGGGGTAGCTGGCTCCGCCGGGCTGGCCATAGGCACCCGGGTGGCCGGTCGTGTCCGGCTGGCCGTAACCGGGGTGGCCGGTCGCGCTGGGGTGATTGAGCCCGCTGGGCTGGCCGTATGGACTTGGGTAGCCGCCCGCTCCTGGCTGGCTTGGTGCGCTGGGGTGATCAGGTGCGCCAAGTTGGCCGGAGGCGCTCGGGTAGCTGGCAGGGCTGGGCTGGCTGAAGCCGGGCTGGTTTGCTGTGCTCGGGAAACTTAGCCCGCTGGGCTGGCTGAAGCCGGGCTGGCCGAAGCTGGTGTCGCCGACCGGTCCCAGCTCGTGGTCACGCTGCCGCTGGTCCTGGTCGGCAGCAGGACCAGATTCCGATCCTGCGACCTCGGGCTGGCCCTCGCCGTTGCCCTGATCTTCCTGCATCTGCATCACCTTTACCCCGTGCCAGCGTACTTCGCGACCACCGCTGGACAGATTCTGGCTGCTGCATGGTCGCCCGGGGCTGGCGGGCAGCGGCTTTCCGACAGCCGGCGGGCGGCCTGCGTGCCGGTCGGTCGTTGTTGCGGCACATCATTAGTAAGCGTCAGCGGCCTGGAAGCTAGCTGAATGTGGGCTGAGGATCGTCTCAGGTGATGAATCTTGCGGTATTCAAGCGGTAATCAAAGGGACATTCGGACCAGGGCCGTAAATTCTGTCACGATCGGCTATGGCGTGATGGCGCTACGTTCACCATGATGCCCTACAGTGTCATCGCCGCAGTGTCATTTGTCGGCGGGTCGGGCTGGTAGTGCGCACAGAAGGGGAGCCCCGTTGGGCTGGTCACGTCGCCGGGCTTTGCTGGTTCCCGGTTCGATCAGCACGGGTCATCAGAGCGCGGCGATGGCTTGCGCGAGCACCCTTGAGGCACATGGCTGGAAGACTCACACGCTAGACGCGACGTGGCTGCTCGGTCAGGGCTGGGGTCCGGCCGCTGAGACTACGTTCCGCACCATGCTGGCCGTTCCCGGGCTGTACGACGCGTTTCATTTCGCGGCACTGCGCACCGGCAATCGGCTCGCACTTCAGGTGGATGCCGCCGCCCGGGTGAAGCTGGTGCCGCGGCTGCGTGACTACCTCGACCGGCATCCGGCCGAGCTGGTCATCTCGATCAGCCCAACCGCGGCATCCGCGGTCAGCACGCTGGCGAGCCGGTATCCGTCGACGCGGCACGTGGTGTTCTGCACCGACGTCGCACCGCACCGGTTGTGGATCCATCCGCGCGTTGACCTGTACCTGGTCACCTCGCTGGCGGCCGAGCCGTCGGTTCACCGGTTCCAGCCGGACGCACGGGTGCTTGCGATCCCCCCGGCGGTCCGACCGGCGTTCTACCGGCCGCCCACCCAGGCGGCGGCCAGGATCGGCCTGGGCGTAGGAATCCAGGACCGATGCGTGCTGCTGATCTCCGGCAGCCGGGGACTCGGTCCGCTGGCGGAGATCGCCGAGGCGCTAGCCGACGCTGGCCTGCACGTGCTTGCCGTCGCTGGTCACAACACCCGGCTAGAGCGCAAGCTGCACGCCGTCTCCGAGCGACGGCCCACGGTCCAGGCCTTCGGCTTCACCGATCGGATACCCGAGCTGATGGCCGCTGCCGATCTCGTGATCACGAGCCCTGGGGGCACCTGCATGGAGGCAAGGACGGTCGGCCGTCCGCTGCTGCTGCTTGACCTGGTCCAGGGTCACGGCCGGGACAACCTGCAGCACGAGCTTGAACTCGGCGACGCCGCTGTGACGTCCAAGCAGCCCGCGGCCGCGGTCAGGTCGGCGCTGTCCTGCCTGGAACGGATCAAGCCGGCCCCGGCCGGTCCGACCAGATCGCTGGCCGACTGGGAGGAGAAGTTCCAGGCCGCGCTGGCGACGGTAGGCCTCTGACCGGAGACCTTGAATGGCCAGGAACCCGGCCGGTGAGCTCGAAATTCCTTCCGTGCGCTGGGCCTGGGCCTTTCAGGCCAGGAGTTCTTTGAGGGCTGAGCGGATGTCGGTGGTGGGCAGGTCAGGGAACTCCCGTCGGGCTGGGGCCGGATCGAAGGTCATGTCGAGGGTGTCCATGACCAGGGCGGCGCGGGCCCGGCGGGCCAGCGCGGGCTTCGGCACGGCGCTCGCCATGGCCATCAACCTAAGGACCGGCCGGGGGATGTGCCGCACGGAGCCGCAGAGCCTGGTTTCCTCCTGCACGATGGCGGCGAGCTGGTTGAAGGTCAGGTCGTCCGGGCCACCCAGTTCCAGGACCCGGTCGCGAAGGCTGGCGCCGGTCGCTACGTGCGTGATCAGGGCCGCCACGTCGGTGGCTGAGACGAAGTTGACCGGGTTGTCTCCCCGCCCGAACACCAGGATCTTCCCGGAGATAACCATCCCGGCACCACTGAGCGCCTCGGTGACACCGCCCCGGTCGCGGACGTCACAACGAACCACCTCCACGCCGCCGCTCGCTAGGTGATGCGCTCGCGCCGGGTCTCGGGTCAGCACCCGCACCCGCAGCCCGTGTCCGGTCAGGCGAGGCACCAGCCGGGCGCCGAGCGTGCCGGTTGCCCCGGCGATGACGATCACCGCCGGGAGCCGGCGCTGGTCTGCGGCACAGACTCGGGGGCCGTCAACCCCAAACGGCGCTACGACTCGGCAGGCCGACGGGAACGGGCCCGCCAGACCCGCGACCAGATCACCGACGCCGCCCAGGACTTGTTCCTGTCCGGTGGCTACGCGGCCACGACCGTCGCGGCCATCGCAGCGGCGGCAGGGGTATCGGTCGAGACGATCTACAAGGGTTTCGGCGGCAAGCCCGGACTGGTGCGGGCCATCGTCGAGAAAGGCCTGGCCGGAGCGGGCCAGGTACCGGCCGAGCAGCGATCCGACACGATCCGCGACACCGAGCCCAACCCCCGTCGCATCCTCACCGCCTGGGGGGCCTTCATCACCGAGATCAGCCCACGGGTTGCCCCCATCCTCCTGCTGGCGCGGGACGCCGCCGCCACTGACCCCGAACTCGCCGCCCTCCTCGAGGAAGTGGACGCCGCCCGCCTCGAGCGGATGGCTCACAACGCTCGCCGCCTCCAGCAGGGCGGCCACCTCCGTCCGGAGATCACCGATGGCCAGGCCGCCGACATCCTCTGGGCCTGCAGCTCTCCCGAGCTCTACGACCTGCTCGTCCACCGCCGAGGCTGGCCAGCCGACGACTACGGTCGCTTCGCCGCGCAAGCCATGATCGGAGCGCTGCTCCCAGCGCAGCTCACCTGAGTAATGCGCACCTGGGGTTCTGGCGGCCGGGTCATAGTTACGCCACGGAGGCAGCGCGCTGCCCGCTGGGCTACCTGCTAGATCACAGACCTTGGCCTTTCAAGGCCTGCTAGCGCCTTAAGGTAATACTGGTGCTAGGTTCTCATGGTCGGAATAAAGGCAGCGGTCCGTTGATCGCAGCCCGCTCAGGCATTGTTGACCTATGGGCATAATGCACACCTTTTCCAGGCGGACGTTCCTCGGCAAGGCCGCTGCCGCGGCTGCTGCGGTACCGGTCGGCGGTGCCGTGGCTTCGACGCTGGCTGGTTGCGGCCCGTCCGGCAGCCAGGCGACCAGCCCGGGCACCCCGGGTGGTTCCTCGCACCGCGGTCCGGTGGCTGAGAACTCGCTGCCGGGCGATCCGCACTGGTCGATCAGGCACCCGGGCGCCCCTGACTCGATCATGGGTTACGCCGGCCAGGCCAGCGTGCTTCCCGGCGAGCCGATCCACCTCTACGTGTCCACGACCTCGCGCGAGTTCAAGGTGCTGGCGTTCCGCTTCGGCTGGTATGCCGGAGACCTGGCGCGCAAGGTGTGGGAATCCGGCCCGGTACGCGGCCACCGGCAGCGGGCCAGCGCCAGGACGGCGGATACCAACACGGTGCACACCGACTGGGGAGTGTCGCTGACCGTGCCGACCGCCGACTGGCCGGCCGGTTCTTACCTGCTCAGGCTCGACGCGGAATCGGGTGCGCAGCGCTACGTCCCGATCACCGTGCGGTCGGCGAGCACGGCGGGCAAGGTCGTGCTCAAGAACGGAGTGGCGACCTGGCAGGCCTACAACAAGTGGGGTGGTTACGACCTGTACGTCGGCCCGGGCGGCGGGTACGACAATCGGGCACTGGCGGTCAGCCTGGATCGGCCCTATGACCAGAGCGGCGCCTATCTGTTCGAGGTCTACGAGCGGAAGCTGATCAACCTGGCCGAGCGGATGGGCCTGCCGCTGGCCTACCTGACCAGCATGGACATCGCCAGGGATGCCCATGCACTGGACGGTGCGAGCGCGCTGATCTCACTCGGGCACGACGAGTACTGGTCCCCGCCTGAGCGCGAGCACGTCACGGCGGCCAGGGACGCCGGGGTCAACCTTGCGTTCCTCGGCGCCAACGCGATGTTCCGCCGGACCAGGCTGGAACCGACCAAGCTGGGCGAGGATCGCCTCGTCGTCTGCTACCGGACCAGCTACCAGCAGGATCCGATGTACGGCAAGGACAATGCGCTGGTGACCACCGACTGGCGGGAGCCGCCGCATCCGGATCCTGAGTCGTCGGTGATCGGCACCCTGTACGAGGGTTACCCGGCCGTCGCTGAGTTCGTGGTGGCCAGCCCGGACGCCTGGATGTTCAAGGGAACCGGCGTCAGGAAGGGGACCAGGTTCACCGCGCTGGTGGGCATCGAATACGACCGGGTGAACCCGGGATCGCCGCTGCAACGGCCCATCCAGGTGCTGTCCCACTCGCCGCTGACCTGCCATGGCGTCAACAGCTACGCCGACTCGGCCTACTACACCCACCGCAGTGGCGCCGGGGTGTTCAACGCGGGCACGATGCGCTGGGTGGAGTCATTCGGCCGGCCGCTCTACCACTGGGGAATCACCGAGCAATGCGGGCGCTTCACCCGGCGGGTCACCGCCAACGTGCTGCGGGCGTTCGCCGCCGGGCCGGCCGCCGCGAAATACCCGGCGCACGACAACCTGGACTCGATGCATGAATGGCCGGGCGACCCAATCGCCGCCGGGCACAATTTGTGGCCGCCGGTGGTGCTATGACCGCCCGGCCGTCTCCGCTGGTGGCATTCGGCCGAGGTACGACTGCGGGCTGACCGAGCTGAGCCCGAAGTCCTACCGCGGGCTGACGCTGACCGCTGCGTTGCCGCCGTATGCTGGCAGGCAGGTCAGCTTTGTGCTGGCCTGCTAGCAGGAGGTGACCACGATGGGTCAGCCGGGCCGCATTGGCCGTAGATCCTGGCGGATGACATCGGTCGGAGCACTGGTCGCGGCCGGTGCCGTCCTGGCCGGGACATTGATCGCGAATGCCGCCGCGCCGGCCTTGCCGAAGCGGACCGCGGCCCAGTTGCTCGCCGACGCGATGCAGGCAACTGTTCCCTCAGCCCTGTCGGCGGTCGTGGTGGAGAGCGCCAACCTCGGCTTTCCGGCGATCCCCGACATCGCCGGCCTGTCGTCCTCCGCGCTGTCGGCGGCCTCGCTGATCACCGGCACGCACACGGTCGACATCTGGTACGCCGGCCCGCAGCAGGTCAGAATCGCACTGCCGGTCTCATTCGGCGAGACCGATCTGCGGGTCAACGGGAACCAGGTCTGGCTGTGGGATAGCCAAACGCAGACGGCCACCAGGTACATCATCCCCGCGGCGCTCTCGCTGCCTTCACGCCCGGCCAAGTCGGCGCCGGCCCCTGCGCCAGCCGTCTCCCCGGTGACACCGCTGCAGGTCGCCAAGATGCTGCTCGCCCGGATCGGGCCGACCACGTCAGTCACGGTCCAGGGCACCACGACGGTCGCTGACCACGCCGCCTATCAGCTCGCGATCGCGCCAAGGACCAGCAGTTCCCTGATCCGCCAGATCGTGATCGCGATCGATGCCAAGACCTACCTGCCGCTGCAGGTGCAGGTCTTCGCGCGCGGCATGTCTGGCCCGGCCTTCCAGATCGGCTTCACCTCCTTCACGCCGGGCCGTCCGGCCATGTCTAACTTCGCGTTCAAGCCACCGCCTGGCGCGAAGGTGAAGACAGTCAAGCTCGCCGCCCTGCTGTCTGGCTTCCACGTCGGCTGGACCGGCCTGCCAGAGATCGGCACCGTGCTGCCTGGCGGCGTGGTTCGGCAGATTGGCATGCCGCCCCGTGTCCAGCTGCGCATCGTCAAGTTGCACGGTGTGGCGCGCGTCGAGGTGCGCATCGTCAAGCTGCACGGTGTCGCGCGCTTCGTTGTCCTGCCGCCCGGTGTCCCACTGCCCGTTGATGTGCTGCGGAGTATCGCCTTGCCGCGTGGCGTCCGGCTGCGCATCGCCGGGCTGCGCGGCCTCGTCGTGGCGCGCGGTGTCACGGTGGGCCAGGTGCCGCTGCTGCCGCCCCCGGCCGTGGCGGCCGTTGCGCCATCCGGTCCGCAGTTGCTCGGCAGCGGCTGGCTCACCGTCGCGGTGCTGCCCGCTGGCTTCGGGCCGACCGCGCTCGGTGCCGTAAGCGGTAATTCATCCTGGGTCTACTCGTCCGGCTCGGCACAGCCAGCTAAGACCGCTATGCCAAGCTCAGCGGTCCCGGCGGTGAATTCGCCGATGATGGGAATGGGCGGCTCAGCTGGCCAGCTGCTCGCGCTGCTGCACATTCTGCTGAACGCCACCACGCGGGTGCACGGCACGTGGGGCACCGGCAGGCTGCTGCAAACCAGCCTGTTCTCGGTCCTGATCACCAGCAAGGGCGAGGTGCTGATCGGCGCGGTCACCCCGTCCGTGCTCTACGCCGATGCGGCCAAGGTGAAGTGACCAGGCCGCACCCGCTCGCCTGGGCGGACGGACCAGCAGGCCAGCTGTCCGCGCAGCCAACCGAGGCTCAGTCGGTTCCGGCAGCCCAAGCCGACCAGGAGCCTGCCTCCCAGCCGAGCGGCCGCCAGGAGCCAGGCGAGACCGATCTCGCCATTGCCAGCCGCGCGCTGGTGATGCGGTTCCGCGGCGGCCAGGTCGCGGTCGATCACATCGACCTGTCCGTGCCTCGGGGCAGCGTGTACGGCTTCCTCGGGCCGAACGGATCGGGCAAGACCACCACGATCAGGCTGCTGCTCGGGCTTATGTATCCGACCTTCGGCAGCTTCCGGCTGCTCGGCGCGGAGCCCGGACCTGGGCTTGACGCGGTGCTGCCGAGGGTGGGCGCGCTGGTCGAGGGCCCCGCGTTCTACCCGTTCCTCTCCGGCCGGGGGAACCTGGCCAGGTGCGACGCGGCGGACCGGACCGCTGACATCGACACGGCGCCAGCCAGGATCGACCACACGCTCGACCAGGTCGGGCTGCGTGCCGCGGCCGACAAGCGGTACCGCGCCTACTCGCTCGGCATGAAGCAGCGGCTTGGCATCGCGGCCGCGTTGCTGCGACCACGCGACCTGATGATCCTTGACGAGCCGACGAACGGGCTTGACCCGCAGGGCACCCGCGAGATCAGGTCGCTGATCAAGCAGATCGCGACCGACGGCACGACCGTCTTCGTCTCCTCGCACCTGCTCGCCGAGGTTGAGCAGATCTGCTCGCATGTCGGCGTGATGAGCACCGGCCGGCTGGTATTCCAGGGTCCGCTGACCGAACTTCGCAGCCGCGGCGAGCCGCGGATTCTGGTGCGGACGACCGAGCCTGCCCAGGCTACCGAGGTACTCGCCACACTCGGCCTTGTCGAGATTGCCACCGCGAACGCCGAGGTCACCGCCCGGCTCGGCGAGCACGCGCCGGAAAAGGTCAACGCCGAACTGGTCCATGCGGGAGTCCCGGTGGCCGGCCTGGAGACCATCAGGCCGAGCCTGGAGGACCTGTTCGTCGAGCTGACCGGCGAGGGATTCAATGTCAACGGATAGCGTCATCGCCCCGGCGCGGCCGACGGAACCGGCGGGACCGGCGGCGGCTGCCAGACCGGCGGCTCCGATCCGGCACTGGCTGCGGCTGTTCCGTTCCGAATTGAGAATTGTCTTCCTCAGGCCGCGCAACATCGCCCTGCTTTTGCTGCTGGCCGGAGCGCCGGTCTTCCTTGGTGTGGTACTCAAGATCAACACGCCGCCGCCCGGGTCCGGCGGTGGTCCCGGCGCCGGCGCCTTCATCGGGCAGATCGCCGACAACGGCGTGTTCCTCTCGCTGTTCGCGCTTTTCCTGCTGCTCACGGTCATGCTGCCGCTGGCCGTCGCCGTGGTCGCCGGGGAGAGTGTCGCTGGCGAGTCCGGGCTCGGCACGCTGCGATTGCTGCTGACGGTGCCCGCGGGGCGGACCAGGCTGCTGCTGACCAAGTACCTGACGGTGCTGGTGTTCTGCCTGGCAGCGTGCCTGATTGTGGCTGGGGTCGGGCTGCTGATGGGGGCGCTGCTGTTCCCGATCGGGCCGGTCACGCTGCTATCAGGCAACTCGGTCTCGCTCGCCGCCGGGTTGCTGCGGCTGCTGATGATCGTCGGCTACGTGGCCGCGGCGCTGGGCGCTCTCGGTGCCATCGGGATGGCGTACTCGACCTTCACCCAGCACGCCATCGCGGTGATGGCCGCGATCCTGGTCACCGTGATGATCAGCGAGATCGCCGACGCGGTCCAGCAGGTCGCGGTGATTCACCCGTACCTGCCGACCAACTACTGGTTCTCGTTTGATGCCCTGTTGCGGATGCCGATCGGGTGGCCGGAGGTGCTGCACGGGCTGGAATCGTTCGCGGCGTACACGATCATCTTCGGCTGGATCGCCTGGGTCCGGTTCAGCCGGGCCAACGTGACCACCTGACCAGGGCGACCTAGCTCAGTCAGCGGAACATGCCGGGCCGGGCGGGCGCTCACCGCGCGAACCGGGAAGGACCTGGCTGAGCTGTTCACGGACCTGCCGGCGGCCGTGGTGCAAACCGGATCAGAACCTAGTCAGCGTTCCGGCCGGGTGCTGCGCCTGCTGCCGGTCGCGGCAATCGTCGTGCTGGTGGCGGGGGTGCTGACCGCCGTGACAGTCGGCGCGCCGGGATGGCGGCTGGGCGCCGTGGTGGCTCATCCCGGTCGCGTTCATCCTGCTGCGCCGAGTGGCGTGGAGCCGGCCAGGGCGCGCAAGCGACGCGACAGTGCGGCAAGTGCTGCCGGGTAACGGGCTGCCAGCGTTGTAGCGTCTTGGTTTGTGCCCCACGCCCGCGCCAGGAACCGCGCACCCGACACAGTCGGCGGCGCTGGCGGCCCGGGCAGCGCCGACGGTGGGCTGGACGCTGACGGCCGTGGCGGGGCCGCTAGCCCGGACGGGTCAAGTGGGCTGGTCCTAGCCGGTCGGACCGGTGTCTCCGGCCTGCTTGCCATGGCGGTGGCCGGCATTGCCGGATCCGAGCGGCCCGGCCAGGTCACCATGGCGCAGGCGGTCCTGGCGGCGATCGAGACTGGCGAGCACCTGGCCGTCCAGGCCGGCACCGGGACCGGGAAATCGCTGGCGTACCTAGTGCCCGCGGTCCGGCACGCCGTCACAGAGCATGCCACCGTGCTGATCTCGACCGCGACGATCGCGCTGCAGCGGCAGCTGATCGACCGGGACCTGCCACGGCTGGCCGCGGCGGTCGAGCCCGCGCTTGGCCGGCCCCCGGTCTTCGCGATCCTGAAGGGCCGCCGCAACTACCTGTGCCTGCAGCGGCTCCGGATGGGCGCGCCGGAGGAAACGGGCGAGACGCTCTTCGACCCCGACGCGGTTTCGGCGACCGGCCGCCAGGTGCAGCGGCTGCACGAGTGGGCGGCGAGGACCAGCACCGGCGACCGTGACGAGCTAGTACCCGGAGTGGGGGATCTGGCCTGGCGCCAGGTCTCGGTCTCCGCCCGCGAGTGCCTGGGAGTGCAGCGCTGCCCGTTCGGCACCCAGTGCTTCGCCGAGCTTGCCCGCGACGAGGCAGGCCGGGCCGACATCGTGGTCACCAACCACGCCCTGCTCGCCATCGACCTGCTTGAGGACTTCGACGTCTTCCCCGAGCACGACGTGGTGATCATCGACGAGGCGCACGACCTGGTCGACCGGGTCACCTCGGTGGCCTCCGACGAGCTGTCCGCAGCCGCCGTCGAGATCGCCGCCCGGCGCTGCGGCCGCATGATCGGGGAGCAGGCGGTGCTGCGGCTCAGGGAGGCAGGGGAGGCCACCGAGCGGGTGCTCGCCGAGATCCCGGCCGGCCGGATCGACGTGCTGGCCGAATCGCTCGCGGCCGCATTGCGGTCGGTCATGGACGCCGCCGCCGGCTGCGCCGCCGAGTTCCGTACCAGCGCCAAGAACAACGAAGAAGAGCCGGAACGAATCGCTGCCCGCCGGTCGGCCCTCGCAGCCGTCGGTGAGGTGCACGACGCGGCCCAGCGGCTGCTCGCCGCGTTCGGCCCAGCCATCGCCGACCGCTCCGCCGTGGTCTGGTTGGACCGGCCTGCCGACGAGGCATCCAGGCTAGCGAGTCGGCAGGTCGCGACTCGGCAGGTTGCCACGCTGCGGGTGGCGCCGCTGCACGTCGGCGGGCTGCTCGCCAGTCGGCTGTTCAGCCGCCGCACGGTCGTGCTGACGTCGGCAACGCTGACACTGGGCGGCTCGTTCGAGCCGCTGGCCAGGCAATGGGGCCTGGCGCGATCCGAGCCGCG
>Ga0116218_1001627_pt1 | contig 13736 bp, 10 predicted proteins | sample Sb_taG_2_FD_88966 | JGI IMG/M metagenome (GOLD analysis project Ga0116218, IMG submission 88966) | Peat soil microbial communities from Weissenstadt, Germany - Sb_50d_5_LS metaG | ecosystem: Environmental > Terrestrial > Soil > Wetlands > Peat | place: Germany: Weissenstadt | collected 2010-09-21 | reverse complement strand
GGCGGCTGCAAATGGCCGGCGAAGCTGCCGCTGCCACCACCGTCAGCGGGAACGGCTCCCAACATGAATTGCGCCAGACCATTGCCCCCGAGGCCAGAAATCGGATCCTGGGCCAATGAAGCGTTAAAGTCGAGGATGGTGGGATCGTCGCTCTGATAGCTGGCATGGTCCAAGCGATAAATAAAGCCCATCTTCATCGTATGCTTGCCAATGATTTTGGTCACGTTGTCCAGAATCGTATAAGCTTCTGATCCAGTCGCAATGTTGACCCAAGCTTCTGGACCGAAGGCAATGAATCCACCTCCGGGTGTGTTGTCGATATGAAAATTCGGTGTGGGAAAGTAAGCATTACTAGGCAGAAGGCTCGGCGCCAACTCCTGCTCTACCTCTGACTGGGATGTAATGCTGTTTGGGTAAGGGTGCGCCAGGGTCGTGAGGAATTGGCGGCTGAAGCTGAAGCGAAACTCATTGATGAGATTGGGGCTAAAAGCATAGGTATGGCCCAGCGCGATAACTTGACTGCGAATGCGGAAATTATAGGGCGACCCAAAACCGACGAGTTCCTGAGGGAACGTCGGGCCAGTCCACGGAACAGCATAATTGGTGTACTGGCTTGGGCTGAACAACCACTCGAAGAAAAATTTGCCCTTGCCGGTTTGATGATCAATCTTGACCGAAAGATTGATGGGATCCTGGCTGCCTCCACTCCTGCCCTCGAAGTTGTTGCAGATACTGTAGGTGGCGCTCGCCGCCAAGGGACAGCCACCTAAAGTATCGATATGGTTGGGCAAGGGAAAAGAATTTACGAAGAACATTGCCGTGGGGTCCAGCATCGCGGTCGGAATTTGGGTGAAGAAGTTGCACGTTTGCACTCCTGCCGCCGCGCCCGCTTCCACCGCTGTGTTCAAGCAGCCCGGCCCGAAAGAATTGTTGACGGGCGTCCCTAAAGCGGTGCGCTGGAAAGTGCCGTCCGATTCGGGTCCAGCCGTGCTCTTAGGATTCCAGATCCCATTGCTAACGACGTTTGGGTCTTCGCTGAAGTTCCCCTGGCGCATCAGAGCGGTCGGAACGGTGTAGGCGCTGTTACCGCTCTGGTGAAGAATCGAGGCGTCAAGAGAAAAAAAGAAAAAAGTCTTGTTCTTGCCGTCGTAAACGTGAGGAATAATGACCGGGCCCCCTAACGTCCCGCCAAAATTGTTGAACTGCACCAGGCTTTTACCGAAGCCGCCTTTCACGTCAAAAGGGTTGACGGCGTTGAAAGCACTGTTACGAACATATTCGTAAGTATCGCCATTGAAAGAGTTCGTACCCGATTTCAGGACGACGTTAAAGACCCCACCCCCGGTGTGTGAGTATTCGGCCGAGAATGCAGTGGTGATAACTTGAAAGTCCGAGACGGAGTCGGGAGAGGGATTGACCACGATGTTTTCGCCGAAGCTGGACATGTTAAGGTTGCCGTCGAGGTACCAGGCATTTGCTCCAGCCTGCCCGCCGTTTACGGCAATCGCCGAACCCAACAAGTGGGTCGGATCCGGAAAGGTGCCGAACGAGCTGTCAAAACCGAAATTGCTTCCCGGAGGGCCACCGACATTGTTCACTCCCGGCAGCAAAAAGGTTAATTGCTGTAAATCCCTGCCCGCTAGAGGTACATTCTGGATGATATCGGGTTGCAAAGTACTGCTGAAGTTGCTGGCTTCCGTCTCCAGCGTCGGCAACTGGGCTTTGACTTCTACCTTTTCGTTGACCGATCCGACCATGAGCTTGGCGTCGACCCGGTTGACTTGCGCGGCAGAGACCTCAATGGCTGATATTTCAAGCGAAGTAAATCCGCTGGCTGCGAAATGTGCACGGTAGGTGCCCGGTACGAGAGCCTCTGCGCGATAGTATCCCACACTGTTCGTCTTGGTGGTGGTCGCCACATTGGTGTCTACGCTGGTAATGGTAACCGCCACTCCGGACATTGCCAGCCCGTGCGGATCAGTTACGTTGCCTTCGATTGCGCCTCTATTCAGTTGTGCAACAAGAGCGGTTGTGCACCAAAGGAGCAGTATCGGCTCGAGAAGCGTAACGAGCACTCGCCGCATATATCCCTCCCGCGGGCCAAGTAGAGGCACCCACGTCCCATTTTCGGGCGCGTCGACTGAGCTAGAGATTGGCACTGCTCTGCCCTGAGAAAGCCGTTCGAATGTTTTTGCATCTAGGTGTTGCTTGTCAAGCGATTTCTGACGCTCTTCTCCGTTTTGTCCAATTAGCTGCACGAAATCAGCTCAGCGCCGAGTGAAGCAAGCGATGCGACCCAAAACGAGTTGCTAATTCTGAGTGCGTCCGTATGCTGGAAAGATCGCCGCGGGGGCAGAATTACGTCGGGTTATGGATATTTGGGCATCCTTTTGGAGTAGTCAACAGCAACGACGATGTGAGCCCACCAAAATGTTTTCAAGGAGCCTCTCAACGGTGGGACCAAGAATCTCGATCACGCCGTCGTTTGTCAAGGAGGCCCAGCGGGTCTCTGCGTTCTCTTAGTTCCTCTCCACCTCTACGGCTGTTTCGAAACGTCGTGCTGGGCGATAGATTGCTTCGATTACAGCTACGCTCCGGCGGCCGTCGCAGGCGGGTGCGCGGTCCTGCTCGATAGCCTGGATAAAGTCTTCGAGCACGGCCTGGTGTCCGCGAATCTCGCTGACAGTTGCGGAGGAAGCGCTCTGGTTCTGGCCCCCGGGGGAATGATCGACAAGACGCGCTTGACCGTCGCGGAAGTCGGCCGCAACGATGCGATCGTGTTCGAGAACAACTGTGCCCAGCGATCCGGTAATTTCCAACCGTCGCGGATAACCGGGATAAGCAGCCGTGGTCGCTTGAAGAGTGCCGATAGCACCAATCGTAAACTCGAGGACTGCTACAGCGGTGTCTTCGGTTTCGATCGCATGCAACATAGTCGCCGTGCGTGCCTGAACGCGAGCGATGTCACCGAGCAGCCACAGCAGCAGGTCGACCGTGTGCACGCCCTGGTTCATTAACGCACCACCGCCGTCGCGCGCAAATGTTCCACGCCACTTCGAATTGCGGTAATACTCTGCGTGCCGGTGCCATTTCACACGGGCATCGACCAACAGTGGATTGCCTAGCGCACCTTCATCGACCCACTGCTTGAATCTTCGAATGTCCGCCTTCAGTCGATCCTGAAAAATGACGCCTAGCTTCACGTCGGATTGGTTTGCAGCCTCGATCAATGCATCGGCGCGCTTTGTGCTGATGTCGATCGGCTTTTCTGTCAGGACGTGCAGGCCGTGCAGCACGGCCGCAATGCCATGAGTGGCGTGTAATCCGGACGGGCTTCCCATGATCACCAAGTCCAGCGGACGGTGCGTGGGGAACGCTTCGAAATCCCGGTACGGGCGTCCGCCGTGCTGGCGACACAGCCGATCGACCCTTTCCGCGTTCATCCCATAGATTGCAGCTATGTCGACTCCTGAAATGGCGCGCGCCGCGAGCGCGTGCGTTTCCGTGATGTTCCCGCCACCGATCAGGCCAACATGGATGGTCATGTGGATGGATGGTCAGTGATATGCCGCGATGAAGCTTTTATGGGCTGCTTTGTGCTATCGGGCAAGGCGATCTCCGACCGAATCAAAACGCGATAGCGCAACGTAATACTTGCGTTCGGCGCGAGCGAGAAGTTCAGGGCTTCTTCTTTGCCGTTCGTGAAGTATGGTCGAGACAAGGGCGTGCGAATTGGGCTATACCTGCCTACAGCTCTGTCGTTGTTTTCCCAGATGCTGAATCTCTAACTCGACAATATCGCCACGCTTAAGATAGCGAGGCGGCTTCATGCCCAAGCCCACTCCTGGTGGTGTGCCGGTCGAGATTAGGTCTCCTGGCTCAAGCGTCATGAATTGCGAAATGTAATGAACCAGCTGCGGGGGCGAAAAAATCATCGTTTCCGTACTGCCATTCTGCATCAACTGACCATTCACCGTGAGCCTCATTCGCAACTTTGAGACATCCGCCAATTCATCGCTGGTTGTCAGCCAAGGTCCAAGCGGGTTGAATGTGTCACAACTCTTCCCCTTACTCCACTGTCCACCGCGCTGCAGTTGGAATTCGCGTTCGGAGACATCGTGCGAAATGCAGTACCCGGCGATGCAGGCAGCTGCGTCGCCAACAGAATTGAGATACCGGGCTTCGCGTGCGATGATGAGACCGAGTTCAACCTCCCAATCGGTCTTGTTGCTGTTTCGTGGGATAAGGATGTCGTCAAACGGGCCTACTACAGTGTTTGTCGCCTTAAGAAACAGCACCGGTTCTGTCGGCACAGGCATGCCGGATTCCTTCGCATGATCCGAGAAATTTAGCCCCACACACACGATTTTGCCAGGCCTGGCAACGGGAGAGCCCCAACGGTCGCCTTCGCTCACCTCAGGAAGCCTTCTTGCTTCATCCGTTTTCAGGAGAGCTGAAAGCTTCTCCAGTCCAGATTCGGCAAAGAAAGTCGAGTTCCAATCCTGGAAGTACGCCGACAAATCCTTGCGTTCCCCATCCAGCAGCACTCCGGGTTTTTCTGTGCCTTGCCGCCCGAAACGGATCAGACGCATCCCACACTACTCCTCACAAATCAGTGAATGTTGCTCTGGGAAAGAATATCTTGTCTCCACGGTCACTTTGGTGCGATCCTGGCGCGATTGGACCGAGTGGGATCTGCGCCTTCGGCAAATGCAGCGAGTGGGCGCGATCCCAATAGCAAGAGAACAATCATGAATTGGCCATAGACGAACACACCACTCCATCTGACAGAACCGCGACTCCGTTGCGAAACACGTGGCAGATGCCCCTCGGTTGAAGTACTGGAGTTTCGTAGGAAGCCGGGCTGTTGACCGTTCCGGGATCAAAAACCACCACATCGGCAAAATAGCCGGGCTCGAGGCGTCCGCGCTTTGAAATCGAGAAACGCCGCGCCGGTTTCTCTGTGATCTTATGAACAGCCGCTGCCAGCGTGAGCCAACCCCGCTCCCGACTCATCTCTCCTAGCAGAAGGGGGAATGTTCCGTAAAGGCGAGGATGGGGGCGGCCCTTCACGTAAAAGCCGTCGCTGATGATACACGACAGAGGGTGAGAGATCGTCTGGCGCAGATTCGCTTCGCTTTGATTCATTTCGAGCATGTTGACTCGCCCCTGCTCTTCCTGGATCAGGTCGAATACCACTTCGACGGGCTCGCACCCGCGGCTCGTAGCAATCGCCGCGATGGTTTGTCCAATCAAGCCGCAGTTGAGAGGTGTCTCGAGGCTAGAGATCAGAATGTTCGTCCAGCCCTGCTCCAGGCTCGCTTCGGTCTCGGCTGCGATTCGCTTCCTTTCGGCGCCATCAGCCAGCCGGGCAAGAAGACCGTTGAGTCCGCCCTCGAGCACCCACTGCGGGAGCAGTTGAGTCAAAACGGTACTGCCCGCGATGTAGGGATAACAATCAAATCCAACGTCGAGACCTTCAGCCACCGCACTCTCAATTTTTTCCAGGGCCACGGCTTGCTTGTTCCAATTGCGGGGACCAACGGCCTGGAAATGAGAGATCTGTAGCCGGCAACCGGCCCGGCGAGCCAGTTGCAGCTGCTCATCGACCGCTTCGACCAGGAGGTCGCCATAACCACGCATGTGGGTAGCGTAAGTCTTGCCATGGCGCGCGACGACACGGCACAACCGTTCCAACTCGGCAAACGGCGCGCTTGCGCCTGGTGAATACATGAGCCCGGTAGAGAACCCGCATGCGCCTTCTTCGAGTGACTCGAAAAGCGTCTGTTCCATCCAGTCGAGATCGCGCTCCGCAAGCTGCCCGAGTTGGTGTCCAACGCGAGCGATGCGAAGGCTTCCATGCCCGACTAGAGAAGACACTGCTGTTGTCGTCGAACGGGCCGCTTGTTCGAGATAGGCTCTGGCGCTCGGCCAACCCCAGTCAGTGTCACCGCAAAAAAGACCGTTGGCGAAATCGTGGATCAACTTGCGATCGGGCGGCGCCGGATACGGCGAAAAACCACAGTTGCCAACCACTTCGGCGGTGACTCCCTGTGCGACTTTCTCACCGCGGTTCTCGAGCACCTGAAGGTCCAGGTGGCTGTGCGAGTCGATGAAGCCCGGCGCTACCGCCAACCCGCGACAGTCGATCACACGGGCGTCCACGGGTGCCTCGAAGATGCCGACCCTCTCTATGGTCGGGCCGGAGATCAAGACATCAGCCGAACTGGGGGGCGCCCCCGTGCCGTCGATCACCATACCTCCCTTGAAGACGATGTTGTTCATGTAAGCCTGACCCCAATCTAACCGAGATTCAGCCCGTGGTGTTCATGTCGTCGGCTCGATCGTTCCAAGATTCCCTTTTACTAGTTCACTCAGTGCTTATCCAACGCCTCTCCCATGCGCTTTCGCGCTGCGAATAGGAGTTTCGGATCGGCGTTCCAGTGTCGGAAATCCGGGCCGAGCTGCTTTACTGTCTCGAGGGCTAAGTCGCCCTTGCCGGCTTTCTTCATCAGTTCGATGTATTCATAGTCTTCGAAACCCTCGCGGATCCATTTCAGGCGGATCGATGGAACGGTCCCTTGGACCCCGGCATCTTCGCCAGGGTACACGAGCATTCCTTCGCCCGGATAATGGCCGTCATCGGTCGGATACGTATCCACGTCGCTCCAGGGATTCTTGGTCCAATAATCCACCGCCCAGTACAGTAAGCCGGTGAAACCCAGGCTCTGGTTGATGAATCCCTGCATGACCCGGTAATGCATCGGAGGAAAATCGATCTCCCATTGAGGCGAGTGGTCGTCTTGCACAAGCGCAGTGTACGTCCATACCCGGTCACCTTTTTTCAGAACGGCAGCAACGTTCTGTGGGGACGCTTCATAGTAGCCCGGCTGAAGAACCCAAATGTCCACTGCGGAACGACCGCTGCCCGATCCGTCATCGAAAAGCTCCGGGACGGGGGCCATGGTGATGAGATTGAGGACCCCTGCACTATGCAAATTGCGGGCCCAGGCCTTGATCACCGGATACAGGTCGGGAAACTCCACGATTTCGTCAGCTGTATAGTTGTAGAGCAACCGGCCTGAGGGAAGCTGGCGCACGATTTTCTGAATTTCTTCCACCGAGGGAGCGGGGCTCATGGTCCCGTGGTTGTAGTCAGCTCCGCTCGATAACCCGACATTGATCGAGCTCAGCTGGTATTTCTCCACGAACCTCATTGCGTTCTCCAAAGGTACCGGCGTAGGCATGAGTTTGTGGCGCAGGATGGTTTCACACGCAGCTGCACTCTTGTCCTTCCATAACATGAAGGATGAATCCAGCGAGGGTTTCAGCGGCAGCTCAAAATTCCAAACTGTGAGCTCAAGGTCGCCAGTCGCGCTTCCCTGATCGCTTGTCACTCTGAAGGAGCCATGGTACTTTCCACGCACGGCGTTTCGGGGCACCGACACGTCGATCCATAGCGGTTGATTCTTGCCCAGTTCCACGTCGAAAGGAGCAGCGCGGATCTTGGCGTTGACGGGAGGCTTGTCAGTGGCCGGATCAAGGAAAGGAACAAGCGCATCCGCATACCAACCAGGACCCAGTGGAGGCTGGGCTGTGCCTTTTCTCTCTGGGCTGCCGTGCTCGACATGCACGTAGTGCTCACGATAGGCGATGAGATTGTCTTTCCCGATCACAGCACCCTTGGGCCCCCGAAGGTCGGAGAGTGTGAGATTTACGTTGGTGAGACGTTTTGCCGTAGCGCGAACCACGATCTGGAACGGTTCGTACTCACCCCGGGCTGCAAAGAGTTCAATGCGGTGCTTTTCTTGCGGAGGGTCTTCCTGGCCGACTCTCTCCATGCCGGATACCGCCCAGACAGCGGGCTTCGAGGCTGTGGATTGCGCCAGCAGCGGTATCAGAAGGATGGCACCGCAGAAAGTTACAGTGTGGAGGAGCTTAATCACCTGCTTCATCCGTTGTCAGGAGAGCTGAAAGCTTCTCCAGTCCAAATTCGGCACCGCAAGCCGACGTTCTCAGACTCTGCATCTTGTGAGTAGTTCCCCTTTGGCATACTTGTCAAGGTATTTTCCCGATCACAGGCTTGCTTGTCCAATGGGATGGACGTTATTTGTCAGGGCCGGTGAAAAACGAATGAGATTAGCTGCACCCGGAAGGACTTTCTGCCATGGTAGTTTGGTCCGACCTTTCGCGGCGCCGATCGCGATGCGCAGAGAGAGAGAGAAGGTAGAGTCGAAGTCATGCTAATCCATCAAGACCGTCTGTTCCCTGCCGAAGCCAGCACACGAAAGACCGCCAAGACATTCTATGAACAGGTCCGAACGTTGCCGATCGTTAGTCCGCACGGGCATACGCAGGCGGCGTGGTTTGCCAGGAACGAGCCTTTCCCTGATCCGGCAAAGCTCTTCGTGCAGCCCGACCACTACATCTATCGCACGCTCTACAGCCAGGGAATCTCGCTTGAGGATCTAGAGATTGGCCAGCCGGAACTGAAGGATGCGCGCAGAGTCTGGCACATCTTTGCTCGCCATTACTATCTGTTCCGCGGAACACCGACGCGCATGTGGCTGGACTTCGCCTTCCAGGAACTTTTCGGGCTGGATGAGCGACTGTCGGAAGCGACCGCCGATCTGTACTTCGACACGATCTCGGAAAGACTTCGCGCGCCGGAGTTCCTGCCGCGCGCTCTTTACGAGCGTTTTAATTTGGAAGTGCTGGCGACGACCGATTCTCCGCTCGATTCGCTGGACGACCACAAGGCCATCCGGGAATCGAACTGGAATGCGAGGATTCTGCCGACTTTCCGCCCCGACCCAGTCGTCGATCCTGAGTTTGCTGGATTTGCTGAAAATATCGCGAAGCTAGTCGAAAAGACCGGGGAAGACGCGTCAACTTGGGCGGGTTATCTGAACGCACTGCGAAAGACGCGCGACCGCTTCCGCGAACTCGGCTGCACCGCAACCGACCACGGGCATCCCACCGCACGAACCGCCAATCTGTCCTCAGCAGAGGCTGCGGGGCTCTTTTATCGAGTGCTCGCCGGCAATGCCGATGCCCAGCAGCAGGAACTCTTTCGCGCACAGATGCTGACCGAAATGGCGCGGATGAGCCTCGAAGACGGGTTGGTCATGCAGATTCACCCGGGCAGCGCGCGTAACCACAACCGAAAACTCTATGAGCGCTACGGCCGCGACGTGGGTGCAGATATTCCGATGCCGACGAATTATGTGGACGCGCTTCGGCCGCTGCTCGATCAGTTCGGGAATGAACGCGGGCTGACGATCATTCTCTTCACGCTGGATGAGTCGACCTACAGCCGGGAACTGGCTCCGCTGGCCGGGCACTATCCGTGCCTGCGGCTGGGCCCACCGTGGTGGTTTCACGACAGTCCGGAGGGGATGATGCGTTTCCGCGAGCATGTGACGGAGACGGCGGGCTTCTACAATACGGCGGGGTTCAACGACGATACTCGGGCCTTTCTTTCTATTCCGGCGCGGCACGATGTGGCGCGGCGAGTGGATTGCGCCTTCCTGGCGAAGCTGGTCGCCGAGCACCGACTGGAGGAAGACGAGGCTTTGGAAGTGGCGCAAGACCTCGCCTACAGGCTGGTGAAACAGGCATATAAGTTGTAGCAAGCGCGAATGGTGGAGAGATCGGAATTCGACAGCGGGATGGGAATTCGCTCATCTCCCGGCGCACGGCTGGGACGCGTACGCTGGACTATCTGCGCCATGCTGTTCGTCGCCACCTCGATCAACTACATGGATCGCCAGGTGATCGCGATCCTCAAGCCCACTCTCCAGCACAGCATTGGCTTGACGGAGGTGAGTTACGGCTACATAGTCGATGCATTTCAGATCGCATACGCGCTTGGCCTGCTGGCCGCCGGGCGGCTGATCGACAAACTCGGCACGCGCATCGGCTACATGTTGGTGATGGCGGTCTGGAGCCTTTCCGCAATGGGCCACGCGCTGGCCAACACTGCGCTAGAGTTCGGCTTTGCGCGCTTCTTCCTCGGGCTCGGCGAATCTGGAAACTTCCCGGCCGCGATAAAAACGGTGGCTGAGTGGTTCCCGCAGAACGAACGCTCACTGGCTACCGGCATTTTCAACTCGGGAGCAAATGTCGGCGCGATTCTGGCTCCGATCATCGTGCCCTGGGTGACGCTGCGCTACGGCTGGCACGCGGCTTTTCTGTCCACTGGCCTCTTCAGCGCGCTCTGGATTCTGTGGTGGTTCCGCAATTACCGCAAACCCACCGACCACCCTACTCTTACCAACGCCGAACTGCGGCACATCTACCGGGAGTCGGCGATGGAGATGGGCCCCACCTTGCCCTGGCGCCGGCTGCTGGGCTACCGCCAGACCTGGGCCTTTTCGATCGCGAAGTTCCTTACGGATCCGATCTGGTGGTTCTATTTGTTCTGGCTGCCGTCTTACTTTAGCCTGAAATTCAATCTGAATCTTTCGCATCTTGGGCTGCCGCTCATTATCGTCTATAACGTCTCGGCCATCGGCAGCATCGGCGGAGGTTGGCTGCCCGCGCCTTTCCGGCGACTGGGACTCTCGCCCAATTATGCGCGACTTGCGGCGATGCTGTTCTGCGCTTGCATGGTCGTTCCCATATTTACTGCCACGCGCCTGCGGTCGGAGTGGGCCGCCATCGCGTTGCTCAGCGTTGCAGCAGGCGCTCACCAGGGATGGTCCGCCAATCTCTTTACAACATCCTCGGACATGTTTCCGCGCAGCGCGGTGGGCGCGGTGGTCGGAATTGGAGGCATGGCAGGATCAGTCGGCGGTGCAATTTTTGCCTTCTTCGCAGGCCACATCCTGCAACTGACGCAGAGCTATACCATCCTCTTCGGGATCGCGGCAAGCGCGTATCTCCTGGCGCTGCTCATTTTGTACCTGCTCGCTCCCGGACTGAAGAAAGTAGAATTCACTGCATGAGCCTCTACTGCGCCATGGGCGGTGTCGAAGCCGATCTGCTTCCGCAGCTGAAAGATCTGCTCGCGGAAAGCTTGGCGAAACTCGGCCAACGGAACCGCGTGCTCGCCGTGCCCCCTGACCAAAGCCGCCTGCATTCCCGCGCCGGTGAGCTGACGCGTTATGCGTGGGAGTACTACGGCAATCGTCTCAAGGCGGTTCTGCCCGCGCTCGGCACACACACCGCCATGCAGCCTGAGCAGATCGCGCGCATGTTCGGAGCCATGCCGAAAGAACTGTTCCTCGTCCACAACTGGAGAACGGATGTCGAGACCCCTCGGCGAAGTTCCGGCGGAGTTCATCTACGAGCAATCGGAGAACAAGCGGAACTTTGCATGGCCGGCCCAGGTGAACCGGCTCATTGCACGTGGTGGCTTTTGACCTCATCCTCTCCATCGGTCAAGTCACGCAAATCCAGGGTCGGGCTGTGGGCGTACCGCAGTAAATTGCGAAGGGAAGTTGAAAGTGGCAAATAACGACTTAGAGCTCGGCAAGTATTCCATTGGGACCGGGGACAGGTTCGTGCACCAGGCCAAAGCGCAGCTGCAGGCTTGCGTGCAAGCTCTGCAGAACGGCGTCGAGGTGATTCCGGTATGGAATAAGTCGAACCGCGAGCACACTATCATTGGCTCCGAGCCCTCGTCCGTGCGGCAAGCGGCTGATGCTGCCGTAAAGGCGCTGCATTGGGAGAAGCCATACTTTTGCGATGCCGACCATATCACGTTGCAAACGGTCGACCGTTTCCTCGGGCCGTGCGATTTCTACACTATCGACGTGGCCGACTCAATCGGCCAGCCGGCGACATCAGCCAACATTGAAAGCTTTGTGAAGCGGCACCCAGAGCTGCTGGGGCACGTCCAACTCGAAGCGGTGGACGAGGTTTTCGAGATCACACAAGAGCACTTGAGTCAGACCGCGCAGAAGTTTCTCGCCGCCGTGAACAAGGCGGGTGAGGTCTACCGCAAGATCGAGAAGGCCAAGGGCGCCGGCAACTTCATCCCCGAGGTCTCCATGGACGAAACCGACCACGCGCAAAGCCCCGCGGAGCTGCTAATCATCCTAGCGGCCATCGCGGATGAAAACATTCCCGTCCAGACTATCGCTCCAAAATTCAGCGGCCGCTTCAATAAAGGTGTGGACTACGTCGGCGACGTCGCGCAGTTCGAGCGAGAGATGGCGCTCGACGTTGCGGCCATCACATACGCAGTCCGGCAATATGGCTTGCCTGAAAATCTTAAGCTTAGCGTTCACTCCGGCAGCGACAAGTTCTCCATCTACCCTGCCATTCATGCCACGATGAAGCGGTTCAACGCAGGCGTGCACCTCAAGACCGCCGGAACCACGTGGCTCGAAGAGTTGATCGGCCTAGCGGAAGCTGGGGGCGACGGGCTGGCTCTAACGAAGGAAATTTACTCCGAAGCCTTCGCTCACCGCGATGATCTTTGTGCGCCTTACGCTACCGTAATCGATATCGACCCAGCGAAGCTTCCGTCCCCGGACGAGGTTCGCGCCTGGTCCTCAGAGCAATACACCTCTGCCCTGCGCCACGTTCCGGGAGCGGCGGTTTATAACCGCAGCTTTCGCCAGTTGCTGCATGTCGGCTTCAAGATCGCAGCCAAGATGGGGCGGCGCTATCTCGACCTGCTCGACCTCAATAATGAAGCCGTGATTGCGAAGAACGTGACGGAAAACCTTTACGGCCGGCACATCGCTCCCGTTTTTCTGGGGCGCAACGCAACCCGGTCGGAGAAACAATGACGAGCCCTATCCTCGGTCTTGAAGGCAAGACTGCCGTTGTGATCGAAGGCACTTCCGGGATAGGGCGCACCATAAGTCTCGGCCTCGCAGATGCCGGAGCCGATGTCATCGCCTCCGCACGCCGCCAGGAACTCGTTGAGGAAACAGCGGCCGAGATCGAACGTCGCGGACGCCAAACCCTGCGCCTCTCGTCGGATCTGCGCAACCGCGCTCCGCTGGAACAACTACTCGTGGCCTCACTTCAACGCTTTGGCAAGGTCGACATCCTTATCAACTGTGCCGGGAAAATTAAGCGCATGCCCACACTCACCATGCCGGAAGAGGAATGGGCGGATATATTGGACACGAACCTCACCGGAACGCTGCGCCTTGCCAGATCTTCGGCAAGCATATGCTGGAGCGTGGCTACGGCCGCATCGTCAACATCGCCTCGCTCAACAGCTTCGTTGCGCTCAGCGAAGTCGCCGCCTACGCGGCCAGCAAGGCTGGTGTTGTCTCGCTAACACGCTCGCTTGCCGTGGAGTGGTCGAAGAAGGGAGTTATCGTGAACGCGATCGCGCCGGGCGTCTTCCGTACTACCCTTAATGCAGACCTGCTCGACAAAACGCTACGCGGCCAGGAGTTGCTGCTACGGACGCCGATGGGCCGCTTTGGTCAGACCGAAGAGCTCGTCGGAGCCGCGATCTACCTCTGCTCCGATGCCCCTTCCTTCGTGACCGGGCAGACTCTGGTCGTCGACGGAGGTTTTCTGGCCAGCGGCGTCAACCAGTAAGCTCGGCGGACAAAAGACGCGAGGCCCACACCGCCGGTATGCCTTCATGATCAGTGCCGCGAGACTTTCGCTCCTGCCAGCTTGGTGACCGGCCGCCCCTCGGTGGGCTTGTACCACCACCACATCCTCGCAGAAGATTCAGCATGGCTGATTGTAAGTCCATTCTCAGCGCTGATCTCGCAGCGCAGACTTTGCAGTGAGGAGCGATTAGGATCTAACCG
>Ga0116218_1001626_pt1 | contig 13744 bp, 10 predicted proteins | sample Sb_taG_2_FD_88966 | JGI IMG/M metagenome (GOLD analysis project Ga0116218, IMG submission 88966) | Peat soil microbial communities from Weissenstadt, Germany - Sb_50d_5_LS metaG | ecosystem: Environmental > Terrestrial > Soil > Wetlands > Peat | place: Germany: Weissenstadt | collected 2010-09-21 | reverse complement strand
TATCGAAACGTTTGGGCATCCCTTCTGGTGTGATCCAATGTGCAAAGTAATCCAGCAGATCAGTTGCCAGAGTAAGATGTTCTGTATGCGCCATCTCTACCAGAGAACCTTTTCGCTCATTGAACGCATTCCGATAGGCGCCGTAGCGTTCAACTTCCTGTTCGGGTATAGCCAACACTTTTTCAGCTTGATAAGCGAGTAAAATCCCGGCTTCTTCAAAAAGCTCGCGAATTGCAGCAGCTCTCGCCCCACTCCCCAATCTTGTGCGCCCCTCAGGATCACCTGCAGATAATGAAACAGGCTCGCATATCCCTTCAACGAGTTCGGCTGCACGATCATCCTTGGATACAGATCCGCCTGGAAAGACATAAACATCCGGCATAAAATCACTCTGGATTACACGTCTCACCATAAACACTTCTATTCCCTGCTCAGACGTAATATCACGTAATAACATTACTGCTGAGGCCAGGCGAGGCTCAACTGCCATAAACTCTTTCTCCATTCCTATCTTTACTGTCTCCAGGCTATCGTACACCGTACGCCAAATTATCTTTCACTATTGTATACTACCATAAAGCAGGGTTCTTAGGGACTGCCGTCCCTAAGCGGGGTGTGGGGTGTCCCCACTTTCTCCCTCTTTAATGGGGAGGGGAGGGGAAAAGAGAAACTTTAGAAAATTCCTAACCAATCTATCAACAAGGAGAACCGCATGAAACTTGCCAGCTTTTCCACCACAGCAATTCCAAAAGTCCGTATTGGCATCGTGCAAGACAACGAGATTATCGACGTTGACCTCGCTGCACGAGCATTAAACATCATCCCACACGAACAAATGCTCGATCTACTCGACCATTACGGACAAGGCATGCGCGAACTCAACGCAATTCTAAACAAAGCGGGAGATCGCCCCTTCAGTGAAGTCAAAACTTTTACTGAGATTGGCGCAGTACATAACCTATCTGATATACAACTCGCCGCCCCTATTCCACGTCCACGCAAAAATCTTATGTGCCTCGGCTGGAATTATGCCGAACACGCGAAAGAAACAGCGATCATACGCGGGCAAGACACAAAAGCTCCAGAATATCCTGTCATATTTACCAAGGCGCCAACAACCGTCAATAGTCCCTATGGCAATATCATCATCGATCCGCAAGTTTCTGTAGAGATTGACTGGGAGGCCGAACTGGCGGTCATTATTGGGAATGGAGGCAAAAATATATCCGAAGAAGACGCCATGTCACACGTCTTTGGCTTCTCCGTACTCAACGATGTCACCGCCCGTGACCTCCAATCCCGTCATAAGCAGTTCTTTAAGGGAAAGAGCATTGATGGGTATTGCCCTATGGGGCCGTGGATTGTCACTGCTGATGAGATAGAGGATCCACAACAACTTGAAGTAAGGTTACGAGTCAATGGGATCACCAAGCAAGAAGGAAACACCAGTATGATGGTTTTTCCAATTCGCACAATCATTGCTGTCCTTTCCCAGGGTATGACGCTAGAACCAGGCGACATTATCGCGACAGGCACACCCAGTGGTGTTGGATTTACGCGCAATCCCCCTGAATTTCTAAAAGACGGAGACGTGATGGAAACCGAGGTTGAGGGTATAGGAATACTGCGAAATGTTGTTGTGAATGTAGAGTAAGGAGCATCAGAATAATGGAGGCTTTCGAACTCGTCCACCTGATTGATCAGCAAAACCAATCAGGACAGGATTATCTTGAGTTCCTGCGTGTGCCATCGCTAAGTGCAGGTCTATATACGTTACCAGCAGGCGCCATCGATACGCAAGAACCACATACTGAAGATGAAATCTACTACGTCATAAGCGGTCGTGGTTTTATACAAGTTGATCAGGAAAGTCGCCCGGTTGAAGCTGGTTCACTGGCATTTGTGGAAGCACGTGTTGATCATCGATTTCACTCAATCTCAGAGGAGCTGCGAGTGCTGGTCATCTTTGCGCCAGCAGAATATTCTAAATTAACACAATAAACGAGATATCTGTAGGTGCCGATTTATCGGCCCTGGTGGCTTTCACGATATCACGCATAATTTGTTAATGTTCGTCAGGAGCACTATGGGTATCATCCTGGGCCTATCGGCTGCCCTCTTCTGGGGCACTGCCGATTTTTTAGTTCGCTACACGACACGTATCATCGGAACGTACCGAACGCTCTTTTATATGCAGTTTATCGGCTTCGCTTGCTTAAGCATCTATCTGGTAGCTTCAGGCGAATTTTCGCGCCTGGTAACTCGCATAAGCTGGCAATGGTGGATACTGGCCCTCATAACCGCATTGCTCAATGTGATAAGCGCTCTCGCACTCTACCGCTCTTTTGAAATAGGTGTACTGGCAATTGTCTCTCCGATAGCCGCCAGTTCCACCGCGTTGACTGTAGTGCTGGCTATCATCAGTGGAGAAATGATCAGTCGTGCGCGTGGGATAGGTATCACAGCAGCATTAATTGGAGTTGCACTTGCGGCCACGCGTTTTACCCCATCATCGGATACAAAAGAGCGGGACTTAGACACGAAAAGCACGCCGTATTCCAACAAGAGATCTAAGAATCTAGGGCTATTGCGCAGAGGTCAGTTGACAAGAGGCGTAGGTTGGGCGTTAGTTGCCGCTGTAAGCTACGGCATCGATTTCTGGTTGCTTGGCATTTATATTGTACCCGTGTTTGGTGGCATAATGCCAGTATGGATCATTCGCATAACCACTATTTCCACACTCGCAATTTTTGCCATGCCAGCGCGTCAAAGTTTACAATGGCCGCCACGAAGAGCATGGTGGTTGATAATACCGATTGGTATACTGGATACGATGGCTTTTCTCTCAGTTGCTATTGGTTACACAACCGATCAAGTCTCGGTTGTAAGCGTTCTGGCGTCCCTCTTCAGTGCGGTGACAGTTCTGCTAGCGTGGATTTTCTTGCGCGAGAAGTTGCAGTGGAGCCAGTGGCTCGGCATTGTTATCATCTTTCTGGGCGTTTCTCTCGTCAAATTATAACTTTTGAGAGACTAAACTCGCACTTCTTCTCGCACCCAGGTGGGCATGACACCCCAGAGATTGAGCGCTGTGGGACGTGAGTGCCAGAGGCGCGGCGGGGTCGTAACGTCATGGTCATAGTACTGCTGTAGCTCTGCCGAAAGTTCGATATGCGCACCTTCAACGTCAGCAAAACGTAAGAACAGGTCGTTTCCTGCTCCATGACGACCAGGTCCCCACAGAATCGGTGTCTGCTGGCGGCTCAAATAATCGGCCCATGCCAGTAATTCCGGACCGGCAGGTATGCTATAGCCAATATGGTCAATATCTGGTTTACCCCTCATGAGAATAAGAGTGTGGTGATCGCTATTGCAGCGGAGCCAGACACATTCACGCAACAACCAGTCGGAGATGTCAAAGCCCAGAGCTTCTGTATAGAATTCAACCATAGCCTCCAAATGCGAAGTGCAAATGGCAAGGTGTTGCAAAGAATGTGGATGCAGTCGCGTGCGACGTCCTTCGCTACTCGCTGGAGGTAGCGTGAGCGAATCATCTGGAGTGACTGATATTTCAATGCGATTTCCATCAGGATCATTAAACCAGAGCGTATCGCCTACTTCAGGATTGCCGTCACGAGGTTCCAATGCCAGTCCAATCCCTGATTGGTTGAGGCGGGCCGCCAAAGCAGCCAGTTCGGCATCTGTGTCGACTTCAAAGGCGATATGATGGAGACGCGTGTGCTGCACGGGACCACGACCATTACTCGTGGCAGGTCGTGTATCATTAAATAATCCCAGGCAATGATGCTCGTCACCCAGTGAGAGGTAGGTGTTGGCATCCTCAAATTCAACGTCCTGATCGGCTGAATTGATTTCGGTGGCCCGCAGATTAAAGCCCAGCACCTGGCGGTAAAAACGTGTCTGGGCAGCGACATCTGTTGCCCAAAACCCTACATGCGCTAGCCGTTTCACTCGAACTTTTTGAATCTGCTGCTCACTCATAATTACCTCCTGGTACTTCTGTGCAATCAGATACGCCATTGTTGCTATTCTTAACCCGCTTTACCTTTTCTACGATGCAGAAAGTGCTAAGCACTTATACAGAACGTAAGGCTGCAAATGCTACGAACTCATCTAAAAGCAATTCAGGTATGATAGATTGTTTACAAATGTCCTCATTTAGTAACGTGTATCATACACAAGCATATCTAAAGGGTCAATGAATTACCCGAAGGTCATATTGCGAGATCGTTTATGTAAAGTATTTTTGTGCTTGGCTCACGTCCTTCCAGTCATATATAAAGAAGCGATGAAGATTATGCATGATTGGTTTGGGAACGAAGATAAGAAAATAAACCCTACAGAAAATAGTAATAACGCTATTGATTACAACCGATAGAGATAAACTCTCCATAGAATTCAAACGTATCTTATAAACGATAGATAAACAAGTAAATAAGACTTTGATTTCTGAAACGAGTTTATGAGACGACAGATTAGTTTCTCTTTCTCTACTCTTCTTAAAACCACTTGCTTGTTTCAAGAAATGGACGTTTTTCGAGACAAGTTAGTTCAGATAATCGGCCGTTTTCAAAGACAGTGAAAACGGTCATTTGTATGGTAGTAAATTTGGGAGAACCTTCTATTTGTAACAATCGTCATAGCCGATTCAATGAAGGAATAAAACTCACGTATCATTGTACGAGCAAGGATTCACGTTATTTAACGTGAGTTCTGGATAAGGGACCATTCCTGATAAGATAAAGCAAAGAAGAAAACCCATGCTTATCTCCAGGAGGTTCCATTATGGGTATACTCGAACTGTTTTGTTCCGTAGACGATTTCTGGCAGCAGTTTGCGCCGAACTGGCACCACTCCTTGCTCACGGCGGGTCAGCGACAACGCTTGCGTTCAACCCAGATGCATCCGAGCGAAATGATGACCATCATGATCCTCTTTCATCAGTCACCCTACCGGACGTTCAAGGCCTATTACACGGAGTACGTGCAGCGCCACCTGTACGGCGAGTTTCCCACCTTGCTGAACTATCAGCGCTTCGTCGAGTTGATGCCCACGCTGCTGGTTCCACTGGTGGCCTATCTGCATACGCAACTGGGCTGCTGTAGCGGCATCAGCTTCATCGACTCGACCCCGCTTGCCGTCTGTCGCAATCCGCGCATTCACCAGCCCACCGAGGTCTTGCCGCGTGCGGCAAGACCTCGGTGGGCTGGTTCTACGGCTTCAAGCTCCACCTGGTCGTCAATGACCAGGGTGAACTGTTAGCCTTTTGTCTGACCCCGGGCAACGTTGATGATCGACATCCCGTTCCCAAGCTGGCAAAAGGACTCATCGGCAAGCTCTTTGGGGACAAAGGCTACCTCTCCCAGCCATTGGCCCAGCACCTGATGGTGACTCATGGATTGCATCTCATCACCAAGCTGCGTAAGAAGATGCACAACCGCTTGCTCGACTGGTCGGATAAACTCCTTCTGCGCAAACGTACCATCATCGAAACCATCACCGATCAGCTCAAAAACATCTCTCAGATTGAGCATTCGCGTCATCGCAGCCCCATGAACTTCCTGGTGAATCTGGTCGCAGGGCTCATTGCCTATTGCCATCAGCCCAAAAAGCCTTCGCTCGGTGTGCAACTCCCCACTCTCCCACAAGCGTAACGTATCCCGAACTCACGTTATTTATTCACCAAAGCATCATACATGCGACAACGCGACAAGCTTTGAGCCGAAAGGTCGTTCCAAGTGTCACACGTCTGATGTGCGAGACCGCCAGTGCAGTGGAACAAAAATTGTGTATCTTGTTTGTAACATCCTAGAAAACTTTGTTTTTCACGATAGATGCAATTACTGTTCCCGTCTAGATGGACTGTTTGAGCCTACCGTGAAATCTCTCTCATGCTGTCTCGCTCTTTTGCAACTGATCTCGAATCTGCTTTGCCCGCATGGTATATGTCGCTTCCCTCTCACTTTCTCCCAACTGCCTACAGCAATACGCCAGAGATTCCAATTCGTCGGCTACATCCGACTCGAAGTCGTGTCCCATCCGTTCATACAGATTCAGCGCTCTCAAGAAGAGGCTTGTTGCATCCTGCCATTGTTCTTGCTGAAGGAGAAGTGATGCAATCATGTGGCAGGAGTCTGCAATGTCAGCGGGATTACCCATCTGCTCATCTAGAGCGAGGGCTTGCTGGTAGTAGTCCAGCGCTGTGTCGAGCTGGCCTTGCGAGTCGTAGATAGCACCGATGTTGTTGAGGGAGCTGGCAATGTTAGCGGGATTACCCACCTGCTCAAAGAGGGCGAGGGCTCGCTGGTGGTAGTCCAGCGCCGTCTCGAGCTGGCCTTGCGAGTCGTAGATATAACCGATGTTGTTAAGACATGTTGCTTGATCTGCGTGATTTGCTCTCTGCTCAAATATCCGTGACGCATCTCGTAAGACGATGCGTGCATCATCCCAGCGTGCCTCTTGTTCTAAGAACCTGGAGTACCACATCAAATACTGTCCGTAGTGCTCACTGTGTTTGTGCAGAAGCGGCTCCTCTTCCTCTACCAGCTGCTGCACCAGCTCTAAGAGTTGCCCTGCCTGCTTGCGTCGCCACCTCAACACCGTTTGTGCCGTCAAGTCGTACCATCGTTCGAACGCCTCAACATGTAGATCCTTGACCTGGAGGGCATGATAGAACCACTCCACCTGCGAACGAAACTGCTGCTCTGGTATCTCGGCAAACCACTCCGCATAGGCATGCTGAGATGGCTCGGCTTGAGGTACTGGGTGTGGCTGTTGTTCCACTTTAATAAGCCCACTGTAGTAATCGGCCATCGCACGATGCAATCGTTGCTTGGTGTCCGGGTGTAAGCGTTGTAGCGCTTCCAGACGCACCCTGCGGGTGAGATCGTGAAAGGTTGGTCGCTCGAGTAAGGCATCACCCAGGGTCGTCTTACGATTGATGAACGGGTATTCCAAGAAACGCGCATAGGTCCGATCATCAAGCACGCGCTCTCCAGTGTGCTCATCACCTCCTGCACGCAACAGGGCCTGGAGGGCTGATTGATCGAAGGTGCGCAAGATGGGGCCTCGTTCGAGCAAAGTGTGGTAGGGCTCAGACAGCCGATTCAACAGGCGCTCTTCGAGCCAATGGACGCGGGCTTCTTCGTTCAAGAGCGTTTGGTGCGTTCTCAGGCTTTCGGGTGTGCGTTCTGGCTCGGTCAGCGTTTGAACGTAGGTGACTGCGTAGCTCAGCACCAGTGGATGGCCTCTCGTGAGGTCGTAGAAGGCGCTGACCATCGATTCGTACGCAGATGTCTCGGGGGAAATAATGCCCATGGCTTGAAGGTACTCATTGATTCGCAGCATGTCGAAGTCATCGAGCTCCTCATTCGTTGTAAACGGTTGGAGGGCGGCACTGCTGGGGTACTCCCAGCCACACGTGACGACGAGGAACGGTTGGGAAGCCTTTTTGGCAAGATTGAATAGCACCACTTCCCACAGCCAGCCCACCAGTTCAGGATCTGTTTCGACGAGGCGCTCGTAGCCATCGATGAACAGGCAGAGGGGACGTTGACTTTCTTCGGCAAGTTCGAGCAGAGCGCGGGTGAGTTCCGCTCGCAGTTGTGCTTCTCTTCGCCGCAGTTCGGCATTGACCTGTGCATGCATCTGGATGTTCGAGACGGAGGAGGCGTCAGTAGCTTGAACTGTCTGGTTCACCACGATGGTGGCACGGTAATCATCGTAGCGGCGATTGTATTCTTCACACTGTGAACGAAACTCCTTGAAGCTTTGGCGGGGCATACACTTCTTGAGTGCATCTTCCAATCCCTCCAGGATGGAGCGGAAATCAGGAAAGGAGTGAGCGAAGGCTAGGACTCCCGTTTGCCATCCTTCTTGTGGGCAGAGACGCTTGCTGAGATACTCGATGAGGAAGGTCTTGCCCGTTCCACTGTGGCCTTTGACTGCAAGCAATTGAAACTCGCCAGTTTGAGCTGAATGCAGGAGGTGACGAACGTGCTCCAGGATCGGCTCCCTGTCTGTGAAACTATCTAAAGGATTGCTGGATATGCCCTCGATCGGTCTATCAGTTGCCAATCCTGCGCTCCTTTATGAAATCTCCGAATCAAGCTTGATGCCCTCAATCGTGCTTTTGTTGTCTGCTGCCACGCGATGCCCAATCTCACCACCTGCTGCTCTGGCTTTCGACTCTACATTGCTGATCTTACTCTCATTGGTCGCTGTGACCTCAACAGCGATGCGTGGCCACTCGTGTAAGAGGCGCTGTACGTCGGCCTCAAGCGCCTGGCCATCCTTGAGGATGAGGCTGTGCATATCGGGAGCAATCTTTTCCATTGTCTCACCCTGCTCCTTCAGGTTCATCTCCAAGCTGGTTCCCAACCATTCAGCATCAAGCTTGGGATTACTTAACGCAGCCTCTTTGAGGCTTGGCGCGACGGTAACCAGCATCTTACCCGCCTCTTCATTCACCTTCGGATCGGTGGGTAATAGGTCTGTCAGGGTGTCGGTGAGTGCCTCCTGCATATCGTTCTCGTCCAATTGCTTGCCTTCGATGGGCTTGAGGAGCTTCTCAATCGTGTCGGTGCTCATCTCAATATGTAGGAGGGAAAGCGTATTTTTGATGGCTACGGCTGCCGCTGTGCCTGCGACGACAGGGCCAAAGACGGGGAGGAGCGCAGCAGCCAGTGCGCCTGGCACAAGGATAGGCGTCAGCTTCTTCACATAGGGATTCTGAAAAAACGAGCGGAGGTGCTGTTTCGACTGTTCCAACAGCGGAGTTTGTGCCGTATCTTGGGGCAAGTGCGTCGAATCGCTCATAACTTTCCTTTCTCTGTTCTGTCGTGATAAATGGTATTCTCCTCAAACGAGGTTTTACACGAAACCTTATGACAGGAAGGACATTGTGGTTCAGTAGTAATATATCATGTATAGAGAGAAGTAAGTAGAGTGAAAACAAAATGAGTTGGGTTGTCGATGTTACACTCTTCATCAGAGTTTCACAATAAATGAAGTAAAATAGAGTTTTGAGAAAAGAAACAGGTGTGTCTCAATTAACCACCGCTTGCTGAGACAGTGAAGAGTTGTCTGTTTAGCTCTGCTGTCATTTTTGAGACACCCATTCACTGAATAAGGAAGGATATCTCTAGCAGCGCATCTTTAAAAAACGTGCTTTTGTTGGCGTTTATCCAACAAGACTCTACCTGTGGTATCATATGCGTGGAAGCATCTATCAAAAGCTTTGTGCGTCCTTGGAGAAGGATCCCTTGTATTCTCAAGTCCTTCTATCTTGGAGAGAGCCGCTATATGGCTGAACGTGTGGGACAAATCCTTGGTAATTACCAGTTGCTGCGACTGCTCGGGCGCGGTGCTTATGCCGAGGTCTACCTCGCAGAACATCGCTACTTAGAGGTCCCTGCTGCCATCAAGGTCCTACATGTGCGCATGGAATTAGACACCCAAGATCATTTTCTGCTCGAGGCCCGTACGATCGCGCACCTACAACATCCCCATATCATACGTGTGCACGACTTTGGCTTCCAGGATCAGACGCCCTTTCTCGTGATGGAGTATGCCCCTAATGGCACCTTGCGCACAAGGCATCCCAAGGGGACGCGTCTGCCATTGGAGCAGATCCTGCACTACGTCAAACAGATCGCTCCGGCCTTAGACTATGCACACCAGCAGCATGTGATCCACCGGGATGTGAAACCGGAGAATATGCTGCTTTCCGCCACCGACGAGGTGGTGCTTAGTGATTTTGGCATTGCTGTGGTCCAACAGAACATGGACTCGCTCTCAACCCAGAGTCAAGCGGGTACCCCTCTCTACATGGCTCCTGAACAGATCCAACGCAAACCGTGTGCAGCCAGCGATCAATATGCTTTAGGGGTGCTAGTCTACGAATGGCTCTGTGGCGAAGCGCCTTTTCGTGGCTCTCTCTTTGAGGTGTTGAGTCAGCACCTGTATCACCCTCCTCCCAGCTTATGTGCTCGTCTTCCTTCCCTTCTCCCAGCCGTCGAGGATGCAGTCTTCGGTGCGCTGGCCAAAGAGCCGCACGCGCGCTTTGCCAGTGTGCAAGAGTTCGCTGAGGTTCTGGAAGCAGTGTGTGAGGCCACCCAGACATTGACGTGGAGTGTATCCTCGGAACGTCTCTCACGAGAGCAGGCCTCTCCGCTCGAGACACTGGCTGCCTCCGTACCTGTGACCTCGTTACAGGACCAGGATCGCTCCTCCTCGACGACGCAGCCGCTCGTTATGCTTCGGCAGCGCACAGAAGACACGGAAGAGCCGGTGGCGTTGCAGACCAATGCCTCGTCTGGGCATGAGGGGGTGGCTGTCTCGCAGACGAATCGGAAACGCCTCTTGCGGAAGGTGCGTGCCTACTGGATTGCAGGGGTCTTCGAGCACTCGCTGCACGGGGCTGCTCTCCTCAGGTTGGGACTCGAGGAGCAGCCCGATGCCCTCTCCAATCCCTGGCAGTTAGAGCTCCAGCATCCTGCTGGAGCGCCGCGTCCCCTGCCCGCAGGTACCCGCATCACCGAGGTCTACGATACAGCGGAGGGGGAACTCCTGATCCTGGGTGCTCCCGGCTCGGGCAAAACGACCCTGTTGTTGGAGTTGGCCCGCGACCTGCTCTCTCGTGCAGAGCACGAGGAGCAGCACCCACTGCCCGTGGTGTTCAATCTCTCTTCATGGGCCAGCAAGCAGCAGCATCTCACCGATTGGCTCGTCGAGGAACTCAACCGCACCTACCAGGTGCCACGTTCACAGGGTCAGGCCTGGGTGGATGCCGATCAGATCCTGCCCCTGCTTGATGGACTCGACGAGGTCGCTCCAACGGAACGCACGGCCTGTATCGAGACCATCAATACCTATCGACAGGAGCATGGATTGTTGCCACTGGTGGTCAGTAGTCGCAGTGCGGACTATCTGACACAGAGCGCGCGTGTCCGGCTAGGCAGTGCCGTAGCGGTGCAGCCGCTCACCCAGCAGCAGGTTGATGATTACCTGGCAAGTGGAGGAGAGCCGTTATGGGCACTGCGAGTGGCACTGCATCGAGATGCTGCACTGCGCGAGCTCACAAGCACCCCGTTGATGCTCAGTATCCTGACGCTGACCTACCATGGCATGCCCGTCGAGGAGCTTTTACGAAAAGCGTCACTTATGGACGTGCAGCGGCAGGTCTTCGAGCGTTATGCCGAACGCATGCTCAAACATCAGGGAGCAGGGATGCGTTACTCGCAAGCGCAGACCATGAACTGGCTCTCGCAGCTAGCACAGCAGATGAAACAGCACAACCAGACTGTCTTCTACATTGAGTATCTCCAACCTGACTGGCTGGGAGTGGGAGAACGGCGCAGACACCTGCTATATCGGTTGACGGTCGGGCTATTCGCTGGATTGTTTGCCGGATTGTCTGCTGGACTAGTCTCTGGGCTGATTATCTGGCTCCTCGTTGGGTTGGGCGGGGGCGGCCTCATCCCTGGTCTGCTTAACGGGCTGGTCTCCGGGGTATTCGCCGGGCTAGTCGTCGGGCCAATCGTCGCATTAATCGCTGTGTTGGTATATGGGTCGGGTCAGATACAGCCCAGAGAGTTGCTCACACGGTCGTGGAGGGTGACAAAACGGAGTATCGTCGGCGGCCTGCTTGCCGGCCTGCTTGCCGGCCTGCTTGCCGGGCTGGTCTTCGGGCTAATCCTCGGGCTGCTTGTTGGGCAGAGCGGCTACGGGCTGATCTTCGGCCTGGGTGCTGCGTTCATCACTTGTCTGATGGCCGTACTGATCGCTGGGTTCTCTACGAGCCAGCTTGAAAATCATCTGCGCCTCACTCCCAATCAAGGAATCTGGCGTTCTGCCCGCAATGGGCTCGTCGTTGGACTATCTATTGGGCTGGTCGCCACACTGGGCTTGGGGATCTTGGTCCTGCGCTTGGGGCATACTCCACCGACCATCTATCTGTGGGCCATCCAGAACCTTTGGCTGGTTGCTGTGCTGGGCTTCGGGTTAGGTGCCTTTTTTCAGCACTTCGCTTTGCGCTTTTGGCTCTGGCGTGCAAATTGTCTCCCCTGGAATCTGGTCGCTTTTCTGGACGAGGCTGCCGCCTGCATCTTACTCCGCAAGGTCGGCGGCGGCTACATCTTTGTCCATCGCCTGTTGCTTGAGTACTTTGCATTGTTGGACAACACACGAGAGCTTGATTAATTTAGAGCGCAAAAACAACAGGCACTGCCGGTACGGCCGTTTCTCTGATAGACAGAGGAAGGAATAATCTTGCAGTGTTCTACTCCTCCCCGAACTCAACGAGATGAAGAAATGTGCTTCCAGCCCTTCCACTCTCTTCTTCTCTGCACTGATACAGCCCAGGCCAACCCCACATAAGTGGAAACATATATGCAGTGCAAACAAAAGGTGTCCAGGGTGTAGACATACATTCGCACTGACAGTTAGCATGCCAGTGTGTAGGTTTACAATGCTTTACCCAGAATCGCTCGGCTTCTGGATAGAACGTAACGTACACGAAGATCCCCTGTCTCAACAAACGACCGATTTTCGAGATAACAGAACCCCATATGTCAAGAGGCAATCTGAACACCGATGTGTACTGCAAGTCAAGAGTGTATTTTACAGCCAGTAGTAGAAATCACCATTGCACCGCAAACAAAAACCGCGCTACCTGAATGCGCGGCCTTGCATCTCAATGGAGGAGTTATTTCATATGAAGGGCTTCAGTGTAGCAAACAAGCGATCAGGCGTCAATTACCCTTATCCAACTTTTGCAGAACGAGCGCCAGTTGTCCCACAATACCATCAATACGTGTATCCAGGCGTTCAAATCGATTGTTTACCTCTGCTCTGAACTCTTGCATCTCTGTTCGCAGTGCTGCCAACCGTTTAATGCTATCCTCCTCCAGCCCTTTGACAATCGTCATTTCATAGGCCATGTCAGTATAAGCCTTGATGGTTTCCGTTCTGAATTGCTTCAGGTCGAATTCTAGGGCGGTAACTCGTTCTTCTGTACTTGCCATGCTATGTACTCTCTTTCATTTCTGGCAGGTATCGTCGTTTCTGCTCATCCGTTCCAAATTGTCTTATCATCGCTTTTGCCCATTTCCTAGATAAGATAGTTTCATCCATTGCTCAAAGGTGAATTCACCTCTACTGTATGCAACAGTGATAGCAAGTAATCCCAGCTGGGAACCTTTTCATCTTGCCCTGTTCTGGCATGATTCTTACTCCTTCATCTGTTCAAGTATAACATCTTTACTTGATATTACATAGCTTACTCAAATCACCTGCATGAACATTCTTTGCAGAAGTCAGTTTATCGACATAGCCGCTCGTCGTCGCCATTGAATTATGGAGTAGCTTCCCTTGCATCTCTCGGAGGGATGCACCCGATTCAAGCATACCCATAACAAAGGTATTGCGGTGTCGGTAAACGTGTGCATTCCCTGTGTTGATGGACCATAGAAATGACTGATAGCGGCAGATTATCGTTGCTGATAGTCGAGATCAAGCCATGATTCAGCGTACTCTCAGTTCTCTTGTCACCTGATCTGCTCACGCACATGCATGTCGTTTCCGCATCCAAGCTGCTGGTTCCCCATAAATGCGAAGTTATGTTCACAATCTACCTATGGCCCGATAGATAGTCGTGGTAGAGGGATGCTCTCTCTTCCTATGAGGTATGTCTTCAGCTTCTGTCCAGTTCTACATCTCCAAGTAC
>Ga0116218_1001622_pt1 | contig 13770 bp, 17 predicted proteins | sample Sb_taG_2_FD_88966 | JGI IMG/M metagenome (GOLD analysis project Ga0116218, IMG submission 88966) | Peat soil microbial communities from Weissenstadt, Germany - Sb_50d_5_LS metaG | ecosystem: Environmental > Terrestrial > Soil > Wetlands > Peat | place: Germany: Weissenstadt | collected 2010-09-21 | reverse complement strand
CAGCAATCTCGGCCTTGTGCTCGGCTCGGTAGGTCTTCTTCTGCATAGCAATCTCGGCCTTGTGCTCGGCTCGGTAGGTCTTCTTCCGCGCTGCAATCTCGGCCTTGTGCTCGGCAGTGTTTGAGACAATGAGAACGTCGCTCATCGCACAATCCCTCCCTCGGGCTTACGCTTGGGAAACCAGTAGTGAACAAAGGGCTCTCCGCGGCGTGCCCGAGCCGCAGGAGGGTCGGCCAGATATTTGGCGAGTGCTTGCTCGTGTTCGACACCCTTATAATGACCGTAGCGCTCGTAGGTGCCGACTGCCCGTTGGTTGCACTTGTAGCACAGCAGACCGCGGACCAGCCCAGTCTTGTGGTCGTGGTCAGGAGCGAGTGAACCCCAGAAGTCGTCTACGCCACAGATGGCGTCGAGCCCCCCTTGATAGGAGAATAGCGCGAGGTAGTCACGCCGTGTGAAATCTCGTAGTTCGCCCGAGACCTCATCGAGCGTTTTGATGCCATAGCGCTTCCACAGTCTTTCGCGGGAAGGCCAATATCCCTTCTCGCGGTTGTAGGCTGCCTTACGCTTCCGCTCGGACGCCGTGTTCCTGCCGCTCATGCGAGCACTCCGAGCCGAGCGAGCACGCGTGGCCGTCGTTCCACATATCGTTGGTAACGGTCGAACGAGCCCCAGATGATGAACGAGAGTCCGACAATGACAGCGGTAAACACCAGCGGCGCCAACCACCACGGTCCGGGCGAGGTCGAGAGCCCCGCCGCAGCGGCCCGCGCACTCTCAGCAGCCATAGCGGGAGTGGGGAAGATGGATTCCATCAGGAACATTGTAGCGACGAAGACCTGAACGTCCATCAGGTAGGCGAAGTAACGCGACGGAGTTTGGATGCTCTCTTCGCAGGTGGGGCACCTCAATGTCCGTCCTCCGCCAACGCCGGCATGAGCACGACGATGAGTGCGGACACGATTCCGAGTGTGAGGACCGCGGCACCCATCACGGAATTGTAGAGACCCCCACGAGTCAGCCAGCCGACTCCCAACGTGGAAAGAATCACCGAACCGAACACGCACGAGAGCCACATCGGCCACGAGAACTTCGGAGGGGTCATACTGGCATCATCTCGGCGCCCTTGGCAATGGAGCACCAGAAGCACTTTGCTTGCCCCTCGGGTTCCTCGCACTCGGGCTCCTCGTCCTGATGGACCACCTTCCACAGATGGTCGACGCGAGCCTCGACCTGCGCGTCGTCACGTGGGATGACCAAGACCTTCTTCTCGCCCATGCGACCTCCCCAGCCCGACAAGTTGACGTAGCAAAGCAGGCCGTATGGCGAATCGGGCTGCTGTTGAAGATACCATCGGAGTTGGAGCAGGTGTTCGAGCATCGGCTCCGAGCAGAACTTGTCGAACGCGAGTGTCGTCTTCAGTTCCATCGGGATTTGTGGATAGCCTTTGTGGAAACGCAAGAAAAAGTCGACGCGTCCACTCACACGGTCGTCACGGAGCGAGACCTCATCAGCCACGAAGAATGGGCGAATCCACTCCTTGACCCCATGCTCTACACAGTGACCCAGCCAGCCGCGTCCACGTGAGAACGCCTCGTCGCGCGGCTTGGGGTGGTGCCATTCGAGCCAGACGCTTCGTTGACAATGCCCAAGTTCACTGGCATACAGGCGGTCGCGCGGACGAGAGCCACGTTCAAACTCGCCCGTTCCACGCTCGTCAATCATATCCTGAAGCGGCATCACCTCGATGGGAGGCCGAGGTGGATACTTGGAGGGTTTTGGCTCGACCATTACAATCCTCCGGTCAGGAAGAGAAAGAAGAACGCAACGCCAATCGTGAGCATAGTCATTCCTACAACGACGACCGCCACTTTGGCGGCTTCATTGTCGAACGGCACGCGCCACCCATTATCGACGAGGCACTCAGGCCGCGTCAACTCGACTGGGTTTCGCGTCTCTCTTGTTTCGCTCATGGTCGCTCTTTTTGGCGGAAGGCCGAGGGGGCTTCTGAGGGCCCGCGACGGTCGGGGAAAGGGTTGTCCTGAGCAGTCGGGTTGCCCCGACTACTGACTGGGGAGGTTCCTCAGAGCGATGCCCATACCGTCACCGACCTTCGGCTTGAAGGAGGCGACGAGGTAGGAGCCGCGCGGGTCCGCGGCCTCGTGCAGTTGCTTCGCAACATTTTGCGTTGCGTAGAACTGACCGAGGTTGGTCACGAGGACCGTTCCGGGCTTTCCATCCTTCGTGGTGATGTCCTTGACGGACTCCACGACGATGGTCTTGCCCAAAACGTCTCGCAGCTTGCGGGTTACGGGGAACTTCTCGTTAACTGGCGTATTACTCACCCCCCGTCCCTGTCCGGGAATCGGTGGACTTGGAATACATCAGACCCTCTTGGCGTGATGTGGATGAGCGAGGAACGGCATCAGTTCGAGAACGCGCTGACGGGCCTTCTCGACCCTGTTCGACTGAACGGGTAAGTCGGCAACGGCCGAGAGAAGTTCGCGGAGTGCCGACGCGCGGTCCGCCTCGACGCTGCCGAGCGGGGTGAACTCGGGCACCCCAGTCCTGCCGTTTTCTGTCATCATAGGTAGCCGGGAAGGATTCGTGTCATTCCCTCGCATGCGAACCCTTCACTCGGCTGGCGTTCGAGCCAGAGCCGAGCGAATCATTCGAAGCCGCGCCACGTAATCGTCCGTCGGTTCGCCATCGCATTGCGGGGCGCTCATCGAGAGGGTTCGCAAGAGTTCGGCCTCATACTCCGATGTATCGGCATCGACCCACGCACAGGCATCGGCCCAAGCGTTGCTGTCACGCTCGTCCGTCCGGCGCATCCAGCGGTGCCACAGGAGTTGCTTGCGGATGGCCCGCAGTTCGCTCAGGAGCGGTCCCACGGACGACTGCCGCATGAAGTCGAATCCCGAGGAGCGGTAGAAGGTCCACGCCATCCCCAGACGCTCTGCCAGTCGAACGACCTCCGCATCCCAGACGTGCGCCAGCAGTTCGCTGCGCTTGCCTCGCTTGGCCCGTTCGTCACGGGCCGCGAGCGCCGCCATCAGGTTCGGCTCGACCTCATGGACGAGCTTCCACAGGTCTTCGAACCGCAGCGCAATCTCTCGCTTGGAGATTCGACGCGAGCGCTTCTCCTTCGGCTCCGCATCCTTCGACTTCGTCTTCTCTGCCTTCATCTCAGCGCGGTCGGCTGGCGAAAGTCCGCCCGGCAGTAGGGGAGTGTTGCGAACCCGTTCGCGGAAACGGCCCCATGCCGCCGTCGGAGGAACGGGGCCTCTTCCCGCACCCGTTCGAATCAAACTGACCTCGGGCGCGACCGCCCCGAGCGGGGGCTGCACGGGCGCTCGCTTCACGGCCGCGCTTCCCGTCCCTTCTCATACCCCAGACGGAACGCCAGCGTCAGGTTCGCATCGCCCCTGCGCATGGTGTCGTCGTCGATGTCTTTGGGATATTTCTCGTGGACCGTCTGAAGGAACTTGGCGAGCGCTTGCTCGTAGACGACGTTGTCGATGGCCGCGAAAAACCCATCTTGGAACACGATGCGCAGGAGCGTATGCGCTTGCTGCGCCTCTTCCAACGTCGCTTTCGGAAAGCGCATGTGCTTCAGGACCGTCTCGCTCGCGGCCTGAGCTTTACCTCTGAGCTTGGCCCGCTGCCAGAACTCCCACGGCGGCATCAGCGCACACATCCCCGTAGCGGCCCGCGGAACTTACGCAGGAAGTCCGATTCAGCGCCCCGTCCGTTGCGCAAGCGCTTCTGGCGAGCGTGCTCGGCCTGCCTCACCTGTAGTGCTTCGAGTTGCATGGCCGTCACTTTCGGCGCGAGCCGACTCAACTGAGTGCGGTCCTCGGGAGCGAGCGGTGTAGGATGCTTCACGAACAGGCGTCGCATCAGTTCGTCATCGTCGGGAGCAGGTCGCACCTTCGGCTTGCGAGCATCGGGTCCACGCTTGAAGTAGCGCACGCGGTCATATTTCATTTCGCGCTCTGGCAGGAACAGCCTACCACGCGGCACGGTGTGCCCGCGTCCAAGTCTTGCGACACGTGATGACAGTTCGGGCACGATGGCTGCACGCGGCTTTTACCCACGGGTGGAGCAGTGGACGTAACGGGTTGCGGCATCGCTACTTCTGCTCCTTCCGCGGCTTGGCGGTAAGCTGGCCTTTGCCCATCAAGGCCCGACCGAAGAGGTCATCCAGCGAGGTCGTCCCCTTCGCTTGCTCGCGCACGGATTCCGACGCCGCTTCGAGTTCGCTCAGGTCGTCCTGACCCCGTCCCATCAACGCTTCCCGAGCGAGGATACGCTCGCGGACCTTCCGGGTGACTTGCGTTCCAAAACCAGCCTTCAATGCCTCAAGGTCGAGCGTGACGGTGTCGAGAAGGTTGCCCAAGTCCTCGACTGAGCGCCAGCCGTTGATGACGGATACGGGCGCGCGGAAGTGGATGCTGTGCAGGGTGATGGTCGCCTTCCCGGGTTTGCAATACGGAGCAGAGAGGCGGTTGACCATGTGGGCGGCGACGGTGCGCCCATCCTTGAAGAACTTTTCAGGGACCTCGACCTCTTTGTGCATGGACCAGCGCGGCGACTCGACTTCCACAGGAAATCCAGTTGGCGTAAAGAGCAATTTTAGCGGCAGGTCGTCGCCCTTGCCCGAGCGGCCATCGAGCGAGCCTTGAATGATATCGAAGTCGTCGAGCGGGTCGTTCTTGTCGGGCGAAGGTCGTCGCACTCGCCGCAGGATTTCCTCGCGGTGAGGGATGCGTCGGTTGATGATGTCGGCCATGAACGGTTCGGGCAGCGGCGACGTGAGGTCGGACTCCTTAACGCCGAGCATCACGTGACCGTTCTTCGGAGAGAGCAATCGCTGAAGCCAGTGCTTCCACTTCGGACCGATGAGTTCCCACCCACGAGTCGTGCGCATCATCCGCAGGGTCCAGCGGTTGAAGGACAGCCGTCCCGCGGCGGGCGTATTGGCCTGTAGCATTTCCGATTTCGGAGCCCGATTGAAGTAGGACAGCGAGAAGGTGAAGAAGATGGGCCAGAGGAAAATCGCGTAGACGAGCGGCGACCAACCCGCGAAGGTCTGGTCGACCCACTGGAAGTCGACGATGACCGCCGCCGCCAGACCGATGAGGATGACGTGCCCCCAGACGAGCAGAGAGAACTTCGGCGCCCACAGCGCGCGACGCTGCGCGGCATACGCCGAAGCGAGCGCGAGGGCCAGTGCGATGAGCGCCTCGGAGAGAATCCCGAGGGCAATGATGTCGACGCCGCCGATGTTATCGAGGTAGGAGGGCAGGAGCGAGATGGGGACCGCGACCGTATAATATTGCGGAGTGCCGTCGACGACCACACGGGCCTGCGTCCACGAATTTGACTGATAGAGGTTCAGCGTTACGACATCCGCCACGTCGGGCACGACCGTCGTTTCCTGATTCGTGGTCGTCCCCATTTCCGTCAGAGAAATGGTCACGGGGTAAGTAAAATTGGTCAACGCGTAGATGACGAGGACGAATGCGCCCGCATAGACCTCCGTGCCGTTCGTGATGGCGTTGTAGTATCCTCCGAATGATAGGTATCCGTTGAACACGAGGAAGCGGTGGTCGTTGGTGATGAAGCCTCCTTGCTGAATCGGGACCCCGCTGGCTAAGGTGGGGTTCAGGTGGTCCGTATTCGGGGTTGGGTTCTGAACTGGCTGGCTCGCTGCTTGCGCCCCGCCCAACGCAGGAGCGAGGACCATGAGCATGATGGCAATTCCGATGCCTATGGCAAAGGCACGACTAATCGCGTCATTTCGTAGCATCCAACCATAGCCGGGAGAGTTTCGAACTTTTAGACGGGGGTGTCTTCCGCCCAAACTCACCCTTGGGCGGAACCAATGATTTATTGGATAGAAAGAGCCCCGTGTCTGCGTGTCACAGCGTAGCATGACAACCCCTCGCAATGAATCGGTCAAAACACTAACCGACGAGACCCGACGCCCACCGATGTGAAAACACGGCGTCGAAAACACGGTTCTGAGACCCGTGTCTGGAATCCAGCTGTGTCCGAATGCAGACACAGCGTTTCAGACACTACTTGCCTTGAACCTTACGAAGGTTCCGAGCGAGCGCTGCCTTGCGGCGCCCTTCCGCCAGATTCGCCAGCGATTTGGGGCTCATCTGGCGCCTTTTCGGTGCGACCATGTGGGCGGACTTGGCTTCGAGAGCTTCAGGCTGCGCAGCGGCCAGCGCGGTGGCCTCCGCGGCAGGTTCGGGACCCATGGGCGGCTCTGTCCGCGCCAGCGAAGCGACAATCAGCGGACGACCATGGCCCATCTTCCGTGCAATCTTGTTGAGCCCCATCCCCGCCTCATGCGCTGCGCGAATCTCGGCATCCTCCGCCGCTGACAGCGGAGGGACCGCGGTCGTCTTGACTGTCACCTCCGCCGAAGCGGGCGCAGCCGCCTGCCCCTTCTTCGTTCCCTTGGACCGCTTCCCACCCGACTGTATGAGTTCCTTCGTCTCCTTCAGATACTCGTTGAGCCGTCGGTTCTTCATGGAGAGATACTTGACCCACTCGGGGTCGTCGTCGGGAAACTTCTCCCACGTGAGGTAGGGAGCGGGCAGCCCCACGTCGGTGAAGCCGAGCAGGTCGTCGGGCCGATACTTGATGCCCTCGTAGCGGATGTGGACCTTGGCGTAGCCACGGGAAATCACGTGAATCCACATGAAGGCACGCGACGCCCGCACCTGCTTCGCAAGGTTCCAGATGGAGGGCGCGAGCACGAAGAGGACGGCATGCTTGGCGCGGACCAGCGCGAAGGTCTGGATGAGCGCCTTCTGGTCGAAGGCGGCTTGGTCGCCCGCCAGCAATCCTCGGACGGCCTCGTCGTAGTCGATGCACTTCGCTACCGTATCGTCGCCGATGGCCTCGTAGCAGCCCAGCAATTCGGCAGGACTGTAGACGATGCGCTGGTCGACGTTGAACGTCTCGTCGATGGCCTGACTCATTCGGAGCGCTAAAACGCTCTTACCAGAGTTTCTGAAAACAATGAAATCACCCGTGAGATAGCGATGGTCGCCATCTACTTCCACGCCAAAGTAGTCGTCCTCCGGCAGAGATTCTACCGTGAACTGGTGCGACCACAGTTGTTTCTGCCTAACGCCCATTCCGAGATAGCAGGACGACTTGCGGCGGATGAGCATCGGCACAGTCTCCAATGCCCCCTTGATGTAGACGGTGTAATACTGACCATAGGTATCATGTTGGTCATGTTTGATGACAGACTTCACCGAGGCAGGAAAGCCCAATGACCGCGACAGGAAGGCAACGCCATCAGCCAACGCCCGAGACTTGGAAACATACTCTGCGTGTCTCGGAGCAATGTGGCCGTCTGTGTCTAACAGTCCCGCGAGCAACGCCATTCGTTCCGAACGCGATGCAACCAGATATGACTGAGGAATAAATCGCTGGTCACATGCTATAGGTAGCAATCCCATTTTGTGCAAGGTCTCCTTAAGCACATTCTTGATGCGAGTGTCGCCGCCCGACCCCACGTGATTGACTATACGAACTGTGACTGCGGCCGTTTTCTTCTTAATGCCGATGGTCACGACCATGTTGTGCCGCCCTGCCCAATCACGACAGTAATCAATCACCTCTGTATCTATGGTCGTCAGGACTCCGCCATGCCCATAATGCGACAGGCTGCCATCACCAAGTATCATTCCGAGTAGATAAGGGTCCAGAGGCAATGGGGTTGTAGCAACAGGAAACTCCACCCCTGTGCCGAATAGCGAGTAGCCATCTCGACGTTGAATGTTGGATGAAGGCAACATGTCAACTGGGACCTCGACAACATCAGCAGGCGCGGCCGTCTTGCTACCGCGACCGTAGTGCCGAGTTCGGCGTAACACCAACGCGTGATTTGGCGTGACGACGAACGGTTCCATGCCGCGCGAAGGAATGATGCGCCGCATGGATGAGCGACCGCGCCACAAGCGTAGAACCCGACGCGGACGGGAATCTGGCCCCATGAGCGTGTCTCCGATATTAACGTCCATGATGTTGACGATACGCCCGTCGTAGGTCAACACTGTTCCGTGGCGGTCATGGCACCCTGTCGCCCCCGTGATGACCACCAGCGCATCGCGGTCTGAACGGCAGCGAGCCGCGAGGAGACCGCACCAGTAGCTGAAGCCCTCTTCGGGCAGGAAGGGAGCAGGGTCGGTGGAGATGCCGACGCGCCGTGCTTTGAGCAATCGGTCGGTAGCGATGGCCTCCATCAACGGAGTCTTGGGGGCCTCAGTTTGTTCGGTGACCCAGTTTTTAATCTCGGCTACCGTCTGATACTGACCGTTGGGTAAGGCGCTCAGCCCTCATTCGGAGGCAACAGCCCCGCGGGCGTCTCCGTGCTCTTGTTGAAGACTGCCCTGACGGACGCCTGAACGACAATGCGGACCACAACATCCATGAATGCCCGACGGGAACGCGCTCCCGCTCGGTCGGAGCGCATCATCACCGACAGCGCGGGTTCGTCGAGTTCCTGCTGGATTCGGTGATACTGGATTACGAGCTCGGGCGTTCGAAAGTCAGTCAGCGAGAGCGCAGCCAGACGAGCGCGGACTACAGTTTGCCCGTAACTCAACACGGACTCCAAACCCGAGTTCTCGTAGATGCGTGGAAGGTTCTCGACCGAGTCTATGAAGGCAGGCAAATCCGTCTCAATCAGCCGGGTCAATGCAGCCCGTCCCGCGAGACCGTAGTCGGTCGGATTCGGTCGGGTCGACTGGGAGACCTTTAGTTGTTCGCGGAGACGGATGTTGTCTGCTTCCGCTTCCTCGGCGCGCTCTTCGGCGGCCCTTCGACGTTCGTCACTTCGAGAAGTAGCATCACGTGGCATCCACTCTTAGCCGGGAGGGTTTCATCGGCTTAGTTCATGCTCTCGGTGTAGTGTCGCCGAATCACCACGACTGCCGCGATGACCCCCGCGACGACCGCGATAGCGAGAACCGTGTAGAGCACCGTGTTCGCCCCCGCCGACGGCACGGTCGCGCAGCCGCCCGAGGAGACTGGCGTCGGGTTCGAGAGGATGAAGTGACCGCCCGCGTTCCACGCCTCAATCTCGAAGAGGTAGGTCGAGCAGGGCAGCATGTAGGCCTCCGCGTTCAGGTTCATCCCTTCGGAGGTAGAGGACGACCAGATGGGCCAACTATCGACGGGCGCCTGAAGCAGCGTGTAGTTGACCACCGTGAAGTTCACGGGCACCGTCCAGTTCAGGTAGGCATAGTCGCCTGTGCTGAACGTCATCGCGGATGCCGTGAGCACGGGGTAGAGGATGACGGGCGGGATGACCACGACAGATGGAACGGCAAGCGTGTGAGCGGGCGCAACGTTCGACACCGAGCCCTCGACGAATGCTCCCGTCCACGTCAGCACGCGAACGTAGACCGTCGAGTTCGCGGGCAGACCCGTGATTTCGTAGAGGAACGAGATGCCCGCCGAGTAGGAATAGGTCCCGAGATAATCTTCCCAGACCACGGTGTAGTTGAGCACCGTCTCATTCGTCGGCGCCGTCCACGTGATGTTGACCGTCGTCTGCCCCGTCGCCACGACCGAAAGGAAGGGCGGAAGGACGAACGGATTGAACGCCAAGGTCTGTGCGGGCGCGGGGTTCGAGGATGGTCCTGTCGTCAGCGCACCCGTCCACGTCACGATGAGGAACCAGTAGGTCGTGTTCTCGTTCAGTCCCGTCACGGTGGTGTCGAAGGTCGAGGCTCCTTCCGACACGTGGTTCGGATACGACCCGTAAGCCGTTCCCCATTCGAGCGTGTAGTTCGTCACGCTCACATTCTGGGGGGCCGTCCACGTGAGGACCACCGAGTTCTCACCCACTCCGACCACCGAGAGGATGGGGAAGGTCTGCACGGGCGGGATGACGATGTCGTAGGGCAACGTTCGAGCGGGAGCGATGTTCGAGTCGGGACCGCGAGCCGTCGCTCCCGTCCACGTCTCGACGAGGAAGTAGTAGGTCGTGTTGTAGAGCAGACTCGGAATCAAGTAGGTCAAAGTCGATGCGCCTCCCAAACTATGCGAGCCCGTGTAGGTCCCATAGGCCGTTCCCCATTCCACCGTGTAGTTGGTCACCGACACATTTTGCGGAGCCGTCCACGTCAGGAGCGCGGCGGTCTGCGTCACCGCGTCGACGGACAGAATCGGGATGGTCGACACGAGTTCGCCGTTTGCCAACGTTCGAGCGGGAGCGATGTTCGAGTTGGGTCCACGAGTCGCGGCTCCCGTCCAAGTCTCGACGAGGAAGTAGTAGGTCGTGTTGAGCGACAGACCCGTGACCGTATAGGTGAACGTCGATGACCCGCCGATGCTGTGCGAGGACGAGTAAGTCCCGAAGACCGTTCCCCATTCCACCGTGTAGTTGGTCACCGACACGTTTTGCGGAGCCGCCCATGTCAGCACCACCGCGGTCGTCGTGACCGCACTTACCGACAGAATCGGAATGGTTTGGACCAGCACACCGTTGGCAAAGGTGTGCGCGGGAGCCACGTTCGATACAGGGCCGCGAGTCGTCGCCCCCGTCCACGTCAGCACCTCAATCCAGTAGGTCGAGTTGAGCGACAAGCCCGTGATAGTGTAGGTCAACGTTCCCGTTCCACCCATGCTATGCGAGCCCGTTGTGTAGGTGCCGTAGACCGTTCCCCAGACCACCGTGTAGTTCGTCAGGGTTGTATTCGCGGGCGCCGTCCATGCCAGACTGACTGAAGTCGTCGACACCGCATAGACGGAAAGAATCGGAATGGTCTGAACGGGGATGCTGTTAGCGAAAGTGTGAGCGGGAACTACGTTCGATACAGGGCCGCGAGCCGCGGCTCCCGTCCACGTCAACACTTCGAACCAATACGTCGTGTTGGTTGCCAGACCCGCGACCGTGTAGTCGAGCGTTGACGCTCCGCCGAGACTATGTGAGCCCGTCGTGTAGGTTCCATAAGAGGTTCCCCAGACCGCCGTGTAGTTCGTCAACGTCGTGTTGGCGGGGGCTGTCCACGACAGACTGACGGCCGTCGTAGAAACCGCATAGGCAGACAGAATCGGGACGGTTTGGACGTAGGCGAGCGTATGAACAGGAGCGATGTTCGAATACAATCCCTGCGCCGCACCCGAACCAAGGCCAACCGTCCACGACCAAACTACAAAGTAATATGTGGTCCCCGGACTAAAACCTGTTATATTGGCAATCGCCGAAGCGCCAGCCGAAAACCACTGGTTGTAAAGTCCATAGGTCGAACCATAAGCGACCGTGATGTTTTTCAACCATGTATGGTTGGCATAGTTTAACCAAGTCAGCGTTGCGGTGGTCGGTCCGGTCGCCGTTCCCGCTAACGAGGTCGGTGCGGGGTCGAGCAGCTTCAACACGATGCCGGCCAAAGCCCAGCCCGTCGCCGTTCCAGAAGCAGACTTGTTCAAGGTCATGTTATAAGAACCAGAACTGGCAAACTGAATATCGCCAATCGTTGTCGCCGGTGCGGCACCCGATTGTGATTGAATCACAGTCACGCCGCTCAGAACGGCCGGCGACGTGGTTCCTTGGATGTCACCTGCTTCTACCAATAGGGAATTGGGCAACACGCCGTTTGTCTAACAATATCCGGGAAAAATAGACGAATAGGGAGTAGTCCCATTGGCTCCGGCCTTTCCGCAAGTTCCCTCAATGGGGGCGGCGCTTACATCAGTGACATCAACCACGCCGATTCCCCAATTCGGAGTGGCGTTTGTAACGACTCGTGCCGAGAGTGCTGCGGAGCCAGTCGAATTTGCAACCGTCCATATGTCGACAGTCTCTGTTGTTGCTGTGGAAGGAGTGGAAACCTTCGGAATAAGCGTGTCGCCGGCCGAATCACCATACGATTTGGGTTTGAGAAATCCTGCGGCGAAATAGAAGAAAATAAGCGTTGAGCCCTTGACTGTCGTAATCGGCGCCGTAGAACAACTACCGACACCGTCACAGCTTTGATAGGCCGAACTATAAATCGGATTGCTCGCCAAAGTTGCCGCCGGCAATATGGTGGCCGGGGTAGGGCCTGAGACTGAGGAAAACGAACTTCCGCCGACCGACAACGCGGACACGGGTAGCCCGACGAGCAGCGCAGACAACGCGAGCAGTAACACAGCAAATACGGCGAAGCGGTAGTGCCGCTTCATCCCGAGTCCTCTCATCAGGGGAGCGGGATTCCGAATCCCGCGACGCCACCCAGTGCCATGAGCAAGCCGACGACGAACACCGTCACTGCCAAGATGATGACCGCGTCCAGTGCCGACAGATTGTGGAATCTCATGGTCACCCCACCATCGGGTCGATGTGCGTAGGCGCCTTCGACCCCTTCAACGCGCTCGGCGCATTTTCGTCGCCGTCAGGCACGGGCGAAGGCATCTTCCCATCGGGAGTTCTGGTCATCGCATGCGCCGCGGCGAACCCGCTCGACCATCCTACCATGAACGCGTGCTTGGTCTTTGGGTCGAGCACGAAGAGACCGTAATCGTGCAGGTCGGCGAGCATGGGTTCGAGCGTCTCTTGGTCGGTCTCCATCTGTTCGAGCACTTTTTGTTTGATGACCCTATCCACCATCAAGCCCATGTCAGACCTCCAAAGCGATAATTCCTGCTTCGTCGAGAGTCTTGCCGATGGCCCGTCGGTCGATTTCCAGCCACCATGCTACCATGGTGAACCGATGCGTGACCTTCTTGCAGTCTCGATGCCCGCAGAACGGACGCTTCGTCATGCTCACCCAGACCGCGCTCCCCAACGGATGCGGGACCACGGGCTCCTTCCACTTCTGGTTCGGTTGAGGCTGTGCCATCCATTTCGTCATCTCTTCATGCCATCAGGATGTCGAAGCAGGGTGCCCCTCCGCACGAGGCCGTGCCTTGGGTCAGGATGCCCCTGTGGCCGCCCTTGGGGCGCGCGACGTGCTGGCTCAGGGGCTTGCGACAGGCAGGATTCGGACACAGCAAGCCAAAGTGAGACTGGTTCGTCGAACGAAAGCAGACGGACATCACCGTTAGCCGGGAGGGTTATGCGGACGTATGCCCCTCACGCGGCGGCGCATTTCTCGTCCCCGCTGCGTCGACTCGACCAGCCACGAGAACGGATAGGCGATGGCGATACCGAATGGTCCCAGCAGGTCGAGAAATATTATGTGGGTCAGGTAGAGCGCATAAGAGCATTCCCCGATGGCGACGAGCGCGAGGTTCTTCAGGAATGTGGGCGGATAAACGATGACCCACGCGACGAATGGCCCTACGGCAAGCAATCCGAACGGCCACGGGATGAGGAACCCTGCCATCAGCCCCAACGCCGACCATCTCCCCGCCGAGCGCCAGTTGCCGCGCGCTTCGTAGGCCAGTAGTCCGAACCCGTAGCAGGCCAGCCACGGCCACGGCGTGATGTAGAGTGAACCCAGTGGGACGGGCGACCAGACCATGACCCCGACCGCCGCTCCTAGCAACCCCGCCGCCACCGCGATTCGCGGGCGATGCCCGAGCCGCGCGATGAGCGGGAAGCAGAGATAGGCCCACTCCTCGACCTGAAGCGTCCAAACAACATAGTTCGTGTAGATGGTGTTGCCCGCGAGATGGAAGGCGTGACTCGGGCTGAACACCGCGAGGAACGAGAGGTTCCACACGAGTGTTGTCCAGTTCGGGTCGAGCAGAGCGAATACGGCAACGCATGTCGCCATGTAGAGAGGCCAGATGCGCTTGACGCGT
>Ga0116218_1001620_pt1 | contig 13774 bp, 18 predicted proteins | sample Sb_taG_2_FD_88966 | JGI IMG/M metagenome (GOLD analysis project Ga0116218, IMG submission 88966) | Peat soil microbial communities from Weissenstadt, Germany - Sb_50d_5_LS metaG | ecosystem: Environmental > Terrestrial > Soil > Wetlands > Peat | place: Germany: Weissenstadt | collected 2010-09-21 | reverse complement strand
TCTCTTCTTGCTTCTCCCGCTGCTTGCGCGTCCCCATCGCCATCCGCCGATTCTACAAACCAAGCCTGTGGATACCTCAACACTTTCTGCTCACGAATCCAAACTTGCACCACGGGCTGCTAGGGCAGGGTAATCGCCGATCTGCGGGTCTATGGGCCCAAGTTCACTAATGATGCCCATGTGGATCTCGTCGGCACCTAAGGCAATCAATGTTCCTGCTGATTTCGCAAGCCGCGGCACTGCGACAATGAACTTCGGCGCGGATTTCTTGCAGCACTTACTTATGAGGTAGGCTGGCTCGACCTTCCCGCCATTCGTGTGCACAAGGAGAAAGAGGCCCTTGGAGGGGTTGTGCGACCCACCCGTAATCGCAGAGTAAATGCGGTTAGACGTGTATCTCCGAATTTGGGAATGCTCATCGTAGAGAAAAACAATATCGTATTCCTCCTCCAAGCGAGAGTCCCGGACGAGTATGCGGATGTCCTCTAAAATACGCGGCTTCGGAGCATTGATGTCACCTGCCTCGTATATTACTTCGAAGATTGATTTCGGTGCGGGAGGTGGTTCAGGAATGTCGGGAGAGCTTGTCGGCACTGTGCCGGCCTGGTCGCCGGTAGCCTGAGGTCCTTCGTTCGTTGGCGGTGTGTCCTGAGGCATCGCTTAACCGCTCCTCGTACCAGTCGACCTTACCCTAGGGACATTGGGGAAGCGATAAAAGGTTGTCGTTCCATTTCCCATCTGCGTACGTCCGAAGATAGGGCGATCTGCCATCCGTCGGCCTTATCACGCCTACGTAGGCCTTGGCACCAGTCAATGAATCCAGCACGTAGAACGTGTTGGTCTTCGACTCGATACTTCGGATCACAGTGTCCCGATCCCACTTCCAGGTCGCCCCACCGATGTGCGTGATGTGCTCGTGGGTGCTCAAAGGATTTGGTTTCGTTATGCATGTAACCCGAACGTCTGCCACTCGTCCTCCGAAAGCTCAGCTGAACTCAAAATGTTAGCACGAACGGGGGGAGGGCTCGGAGGCCGGTCCATCCGTCCCTCAATCCGCGCCGGCGGATTTCTTGAGCTTGCGGAACTGATTGATTTCCACCTTGCCCTCGGGGAATACGGCTTCGATCTTCAACTGGCCTCCCATGGCTCGAATCATGGATTGCAGAGTGCTGATGTACATATCGGCGCGGCGCTCCATTTTGGAGACTGCCGCCTGGTTGATGCCGAGCAGGTTGGCCAGATGCTGCTGGGTCAATTCTCTGGCTTCGCGAAGCTCATCGAGAGCCATCTCCGCAATCATCTTTTTGGTTTTGGCGTCCGAGCGGGCTCGCGATTCGGGCGACATCTTGGCTTCAAGCTCACGAAAGTTTCTCGCCATCTCACACCCCTTATCGTTCGTTCTCAATCGCCTGCAAATGCTCGGCGTAGATCTGGTCGGCACGTGGCACAAACTCCTCATACCAGCGATCGTTTCCAGTCTTATCGCCGCCAATCAGCAGAATTGCCATGCGGCGAGGATCGAAGGCAAAAAGCGTGCGGTAAGGCCGTCCGCGATGCTGAGTTCGCAACTCCTTCATGTTCGGATACTGCGACGTGGTAATCAGGTCAGCATGCGGTCGTCCCAAACTCGGGCCGCGTTCGCGGAGAAGGTTTATGCTGGCTCGGACGTCTTCCTGTTCCGATTCGCTCAGGGCATCCCAACAGGTCTCGAACTCATCGGTGAATTCGACTTCCCATGCCACAGAAGGAATATAACCTGTGAGGAATGTTTTGTCAAGGAGTTTACGAAGCGGTGCGCCAGCCAAAATCGGAGTTTTCCGCAGCTCAGGCTACAATGGAGACCGGGCGTCCTCGCCCGGTTGGACGGGCGAGAAGCCTCTCGTCCATCGAGAATCTTTTGTCGACGCAGAGCCGATGCCAGAGACTACACCAACTCCCGACGAGCGGCTTCAGCGGGAATTCAATCGCTGGGCCGAAGCGGGTGAAGGCGAAAAGATGGAGCGCCATCACCTGGACATCACCGGCAAGACCATCCGATTTATGGATCTTCGTCCCGGTGACCGCGTGCTTGATCTGGGCTGCGGCTCGGGCTGGGCAACACGGCTGCTGGCGCGTTTGGTGGCCGACGGCCCCGAAGGGTTCGGCCAAGTGGTAGGGGTCGACGTCGCGGATGAAATGATCCGTCAGGCGCGGGCGGCGTCGAAAGATTTCGAGAACATTTTGTACGTGTGGGGATCGGCCCAGCAGATTCCGTGGGAAGAGAACTTCTTCGACAAGATGCTGTCGGTTGAGTCGTTTTATTATTACCCGGATCAGGAGCGCGCGCTGGTGGAGTTGTTTCGGGTGATGGCGCCGCGCGGCCGCATGTTCATTCTGATCAATCTGTACAAAGACAATCCATACTCTCTGCAATGGGTGGACAAGCTGAACGTGCCGGTGCATGTTCGCTCGGAAGCCGAATACATCGAGCTGCTGAAGAAGCACGGATTTGAAAACGTCGAAGCCCGGCGCATTTCCGATGACACGTCCACCCCGGACGACTATCAGACGAAGTCATTTCACAGCCTGGAGGACTTACGGGCGTTTAAGAGGATTGGCGGGTTACTGCTGATGGCGTCAAAACCAGACGTGCGTAGCCAGGCGCCGGGGCACGCGATCTACTGAGGGCTAGTCGGAGTCGTCTAGAAATTCAGAAAGAGCAGCGGCTCAAGCCGAATTACTCCGGGGACGCCTACGATATGGCTAAAGCCATATCCCGATACGAGTCGGCTGCCTACTCGATGCCCAACTGCGTCCGCGCCTCGGGGCTCAGACGCTCAGGCGTCCACGGCGGAGTCCACACTACATTCACGGTTGCGGTACGGATACCCGGCAACTGCTCCAAGCGGGCTTTCACTTGTTCGCCGATCAGCACGTGGGACGGGCAGCCCGGGGAGGTAAGCGTCAGGTCTACCGAAACATCCTGACGGTCGTCCGCGGCGGCTTCGAAGCGCACTGCGTAGATCAAGCCCAGATCCACAATGTTTACCGGGATCTCCGGGTCATAACACTGCTTTAAAGCGCTTCGAACTTCGTCTTCAGTCACAGCTGCCATGGTCTTCTCCTCGAAACTTCCGCCCGAAACCAGCTTGGACAGGGCATCTCACCCACTGCCAGTTTACCGCATCAGAGTAGGATTAGCGACGCGTTGGTCTCGAATTACCATCCCAGGCGCGGTCTCAGCCGGATAGTCTGTTAAGGTATACGGTTTATGCAAATCAGCCCCGAACTTAAGCAGAGGATTCAGTTGGTGCTGATTGTGGCCCTTCTGGTATCCGGGACCCGGCTGGCGTTCGTCCTGTACCAGCGGCATGAGAGCGCAATGGAGCAAGCCAAGAAGTCGGCGCCTCCTCCGTTAAACCCTGACTACTACGTAACTCCAAAGAAGCTGTATCCCTACGATCTGAAGTCCGCCCGTCAGCTGACCGAGCAGCCGGTGTGGGTCAAGGTCGGTTACGCTTACACTTATTATCCATACGATCCGGCGCGCCATCACGTGGACTTCTCGAAGGAGGCCGGGAAACTGCTGCCCCTGGAAAAACTGCAGATCAAGGATGTCATCAGTGAGGTCGCGCCACAATCGCCCGGCGAGCGGCAGGTGATGGCAGTATTTGAGAAGGACGGAAAGACCTACGCCTTTTCCATCGGATCAATCAAGGAGGGTAACTACAAGTTCTACTCTGACGACAGGCTTTTCATCCAGGATCCCCACGACCTTTACAAACATTGGCCAGCGGAAGTGTGGGAAGCGATCGACAAGCACCAGGTCAAACCGGGGATGAGCGAATTGCAAACAGACTTTGCCATCGGCCTGGGGATTCCGGAGAGCGCAGGACAGCCGGGGAATCGGACGGTGAATTATCCGAATGGTGGCAGCCCTCTCAGCATCACCTACCGCGACGACAAGGCAGCGGAAATCAAACCCGGGCCGACGAGCTAAAGGCTGCCAATGGAGACCGGGCGTCCGCGCCCGGCGGTGCCCACGTGAAATTCGCATTCGATCGGCTGGAAGCCCACAAAGCATCGTTCACTTCACGGACGGTGAATTCTCATCGGCCGCCTTAGTCTCATCGGCATGAATCACGCCATCCTCGTTGGCATAAAATGCCCGATGTTCCGCGTCCAGCTGTTTGGGAGTCATCGTCAGCTCATAACCATCTTTCCGCGAATGGAAACCAACGGTGTAATCTCCCCGATCAGTCTGGGTCATGCGTTTGGTGAAGGAGCCGGTATGAACCAGATCCGCCAAGGTCGGGGCGTACTTATTATCTTTTTTGAAGTATTGCTGCTGCGCCCGAATCACGGTACGCATGTAACCTAGCGCATTGGCTTCGGCTTCCGACCGGGCCGGATCCCCCTTAAATTTTGGCTGATATGCGGTCTGTGCCGCTGAAAACAGCGTTCCGCTGGCCATTAAAGCTGCAACCATCAACACCGCAGTCCGGGCCAGCTGTCTTCGCGAGGGTAATCGGAAGGGTAATTTCATGAGTTTCCAGCCTCTTTCCTTCACATTTTCCATGTTACTGCCGTAATTGCCAAACCGTTACTGAGCTTTCCATCGGGGGCAATTGCAATTATGCTAGCCCCATCTACCCGAGTAGGAAAGCTATGAAATCTGCAATGGCCACGAAAGCTGCACCGGTAAAGAAAGCGCCGATCCGTATTGCCGTGGTGGAAAGCGATCCGCTGCGGTTCGTGGGATTTAGGGCCCTGTTTGATAATGAGTCGGATTTCGAACTGATCTCTGCCTCGCTTCCCGATATTGGCAACTTGCAGGGTATCGATCTAATCCTGCTCGGCAATCGCAATGGCCAGAACCTGTTCGACCTGATGGCCACCATGAAAGCTACGCGCCCGGACCTGCGCATTATTGTGACAGGTTCCGGTATCGATGAAGAGACCATTCTGAAGGCCATTGCCTCAGGCGCCAAAGGCTATGTGGACGAGGCTGCCTCGCCAACCGAATTCGTGCAGGCCATCCGGGTAGTGAATGAAGGCTCGGTATGGGCGCCCCGGCGGGTGCTTTCCATGTTCATCGAGCGGGTGTCATCGTCCCCGGGACGTATCTTCCCAGCCGGCCGGGTTACCTTTACCGACCGCGAGAAAGAAGTTCTGGAAATGCTGGTGGCGGGCCGCTCCAACAAGGAGATCGGTTCAGCGCTGGGCATCGAAGAACGTACCGTGAAGGCTCACGTCGCCAAGCTGATGCGGAAAGTAGGAGTGCAGAACCGGATTGCGCTGTCGGTGCACGCCATCACGCACAACCTGGTTACGGCGAAGTAGCTTTTCTTACTCAATCCCATCGTTCCCCGAGGCAGGCGAAAACTCCTGTGTCGGCCTCGGAATCGTGATCGAACCTTTTCTCTTACCAGTCGCCTTCCGACTCCGCTGCCCCTAAGCATCTAAAATCCATGCTCTCAGAAATTTCTGTCCCGCGGAGTGAACAAAGTCACCGTCGTGGACACAACGATGACAACCACCTGCGGGGTTGTAGGGAACCAGGGTCATGGCTCTGGTGTCTTGTTCACTCGCAATAGCATTCCGCTGCCAGCCCTGACATTCACGTCGCCCTTGTCGGACGCCAACGTGATCTCCCCCACCGGATTACTCCTGCCTGCATGGACGATTTTCAGGTCCGCGAAATCGTAAACTCCGCAGGCGTCGGAGGAAAACACCCACAGGGCTTGCAGCCGATCGTTGCCCTCGATCTCGCCCCGGCACGGCGTGCCAGGCTTGGCAGACACATGAACCAGCACGCCGCCGTACGTCGGTTCTCCGACAGTCCGCAGTCCATCAGCAACCGGCCCACCGCCACGGTAGACAACCTCGCCTCCGATCTGATCCGTGGTCCAGGCATTTTGTGAGGTTCCCCGATCCGGGCCACTCTCCGGAAGTTGTGCTGCCTCCACTGCCATCATCGACGCCACGGCCCTCAAATTAGTAGTGATGGGAATCCGCCGCTTCGAAACCATAAGCGTGTCAAACCGAAAAGATATTTGCGCGCCGCTGGCACCATTTGCTGGCTTGACATCGATCACGCGGCCGAAAACTTTGGTGCCCGCATGAATCGTTGATCCTGGCAACGGAACATCTTGCATGACTCGTGCAGTAATGACTTGTCCAGGTTTGACTTTCCGTGAATTAAGGGAAGAGTTCAAGGCAACGGGAAGGATCGTGCCGGAGGGGATTGTGTTCTGAGCAAACAAATCCACCGCGAACATGATTAAACTGAGCCAAAGTATGCGTTTCATGGGAACTACCTCTCGAAATCCTGGCACCTGGGAAACGCTCAGCATGGTTCGATGCAATTATCCAACAACCGGAGAGTGGGCGGCTATTAAATATGACTTGGACCCACGCCGACTACCCCGAAGGTGTGACGCATCCACAGGACTTCCGTGGTAGCGAAAAAACACTGCATCTCGTGATGCATTTCTGGTCATCTCTTTACGAAAGTACAGAGGGGCGTGAGCGGGCAATTCGTCCGCGAATAGAGAGACGACTGGAATCAGCATAGAAGACTTTGACGGAGGAAATCATGTCACGAGAATCGCGAATGCTTGCAGGAATCCTTCTGGTCGTTCTTCCCACAGTGATGTTCGGCGGCTTGTCTCTTCTCAGTTTCTTGACGAGCAATTCGCCCGGGTACACCGACAATCCGTTGCGACACGATCTCTGGCGCGCCGGACACGCGCACGCAGGCGTCTATCTCGTGCTCTCACTGGTCATGCTGCGTTATGTTGACGAGGCAGTGCTTTCGCCCTTTTGGAAGTGGATTGCGCGAACCGGCGCACCCATCGCCGCCATTCTAATCCCAGCCGCGTTCTTCCTTTCCGTCGTCTCGCCAACGGCGACGGAGCCCAATGCCTTGATGAATCTCGCTTACATCGGCGCACTATTTCTCGCTGCTGCCGTTCTAAGCCTCGGAGTTGGTCTCCTTCGGGCCGCAAGGCGCATGGAACAGTGATATGCACAGAAGCGGCGATCCCGTCGGCCCTGGCGAGGAGGGCCGCATCGCTGTCACTCCGGCAACAGTCGGCACAGCGACGAGGAGGCCCGAAAGGAAAGCAAAATGGATGCGCCAACCGATACGCAGCAGCGAGCCAGCTTGAGCGATTATCTAGCTGCCGAGCGAACCTTCCTCGCCTGGATTCGCACTGGCCTGGCGTTGATGGGGTTTGGTTTTGTTGTCGCGCGATTCGGCCTTTTCCTGCAACAGATTCAGGTCGTCGAGCACACCCCTTCGCCCAATCTTATGGGCTATCGCTCTGGTTCGGCACCGCGCTGATCGCAGTGGGAGTGGTGGTGAATCTTCATTCCGCATGGCAACACCTTCGCTTGGTCCGGCAGTTGGATCGGGGAGGGCCGGTGCCGCCGCGTCCGTCGATGCAGGCTATCTTGATCGCTTTGTTTCTGGCTCTGGTTGGACTGGCGATGGCGATCTACCTGATTTCCGTACACGGTTCCGCGAATTTAAATCTCGAAAACACGAAAACTAGTCACGAGGAGGCATCCATGGCACCTGCAGCAGATAAGGGAATCGTCGTGAAGCCGAGCAACCATACGGTCGAGCAGACCGTGGATCGGCTCAAGAATATTCTGCAATCCAAAGGAGTCGCGCTCTTTGCCCTCATCGACCACAGCGGAGAAGCGGAAAAGGTGGGAATGAAAATGCCACCCACCAAGCTGCTGATCTTCGGCAGCCCGAAAGCCGGTACTCCCCTGATGCTGGCCGCGCCCAGTATCGCCATCGATCTTCCCCTTAAGATTTTGATCTCTGAAGACGCTCAAGGAAAGGTTTGGGTTAGTTACAACAGCCGCGTCTATTTGCAGGAACGGCATGGCTTGCCATCCGAGCTTTTGCAAAACATCGCGGTTGTCGAAACATTGGCGACGAAGGCCGCAGAATAGAAGAGTCTGTTTTGGCGCGCACACCTGGAGAGTGTGGGAAACGACCGACGCGCTGATAAAGTTCCTGTGAGGTGTCTTAGGTTCTCGAGGCGAGCGATTCGTCAACGCACACCAACCACCGTCGAAAGGAATGTTGCGATGCTTAAGAACGTAGTGATCTTGTCACTCTGCTTGTGCACGGCGTTTGCTTCGAACCCGTCTAACCTTCCTCAAATGCGCATGGCGCCGCAGGAGATCTCAGCGAGCGCGTTCAACGATAGCCCGACGGGCAGTTCGGCTGTGCCGGGAGTTCGTTCGAAAGTGTTGTTCGGCGACCCGTCCAGAGTAGGCTTTTATACGATTCTCCTTTTTATACCGCCTCACACCACGATACAGGCCCACTCCCATCGCGACGACCGCATGGCCGCCGTCGTCTCCGGCAATTGGCATTTCGGTTATGGCACGGCATTCGATGAGAAGTTGCTGAAGACGCTGCCCCCGGGAAGCATTTATTCGGAGCCGGGCGGCGTCAATCACTTTGCGCGGACTGACGATTCTCCGGTGATTGTCCAGATTTCTGGCTACGGTCCAACCGACACGCGGTACTTCGATCCGGCGAATGATCCAGCGTTGAAGAAGAATTAACGGGTCAGGCGCGCGCCTTGTCGATCATTGCTTCCCAGATGCCTTTGGATTTAAGAACGAGTTCAATGGCTTCGCGGATTGCACCGTGTCCAGCCAACGATTTCGTCGTATAGTGCGCAGCGTCTTTCACCTCGGGAACCGCATCGCCCACGGCAACCGCGAGGCCCGCTCGGCGCATCAACGGGATGTCTGGAAGGTCATCGCCGATGTAAGCCACAGCCGAATCGGAGACCCCTGCCTTGTGAAGGATTTCTTCGTACGCCGGCATCTTTAACGGCTGTTTCATGTAAACAAATTCCATTTTCATTTCATTCGCGCGGCGGAGTAGCGCAGCACTTTCGCGACCCGTAATACAGCCGGTCCGGAGACCGGCAGTGTGCGCAAGCGTCAGCCCCTGGCCGTCGTGCGCGTCAAAGGTTTTGATTTCGAGGGCGGTGCCGTCGGTTTGCGAGAGCAGCGTGACGCTGCCGTCGGTCATTGTGCCGTCCACGTCCATGAGGATCAGTTTGATTTGCGCGGCACGTTTCTTGAGTGCGGGAGCGATCCTGAGAACACTGGCCAAAAAGACCTCCGGGAAACTTTGTGCATAGAGAGTCTAAGGCAAAGCCTGCTCATGCGGCCACAGCGCGCACGAGAAAATAGGGAATAGCAGGCATGCACGTTCGCAGTTCGGCGATAGAGGCAGTCGTAGAGTTCGATCGAAGCTTGATCGTTGCGAGAGGATTGACGGTGCGAGGCTGAGCCGCGCGGGATGGATCACACCCGGCGCGGCCGCAGCCTTATTGATTGCCTTTAAGCGTTCCGTTTGCGAACGGACCTACTTTGCAGGCTTGGGTTCACTGTGCTGTTGCGGTGGTTGTTGTTTCTGTTGTAAATGCTGTTGCTGTTGAGTGTGTTTTGCCTCCATTTGCTGCGTTTGTTGCGCGTGCTTTTGCTCCATTTGCTGGTTTCTCGTTTCGTCAGCTTTCTGCTGGGCCGCCTTCTGGTGCTGCTGCTCCTGCTGCTGTTGGAGTTTCTGGTGGTCCTGCTCCTGCTTTGCGTAGAGCTTCTCCTGCTGTTGCTGGTACTTCTGGTCCTGTTTGGCGTTACCCGTGTTTGGCGGAGCAGGACGTTCGTGGGGCTGAATATCCTTGGCGTGCGTCGGAGCGGGCGGCCGAGGAACATTGTTGTTCTCCGCACGGCCAGCCGCTTCGTTACCTCCCGGTCGAGGAACGTTGTTCTCCGGGCGACCAGCCTGTTCGTTATTCCCCGGCCGAGGAACATTGTTCTCCGGACGCCCGGCCTGCTCATTGCCACGTTGTGCACCGGCTGGCGGATGGTATGGCGCTCCCGCCTCTCTCGCCGGCACAGCGCCGGAGCCCTTCAGTTCTCCAGGTCTGGCAGTGGCTGCGACCGGGGGCCTGCCTTGGTTCACTGATGCCCGTTGCTGTGGGTCATTGCGCGCAGCTTCCTCATGCTGAGTCTGAGCCGCTACGGGCGGAATGTGTCTTCCCCTCTCAGCCGCCTCCTGTTCAGGCGTAGGACGCGCCGTGATTCCACCGTTGCCGCCGTTGTAGCTGACGCGGTTCACTGTGGTGTTATTGATCACCGTGGTGTTGTAAACGTTGTGAATATTGGTGACATTGATATTGTTTACTGAGCGGTTGTAAAAGAAGCGTCCGTTATCCCAACGTCCACCTTCATAGCCGTTTCCGAAGTAGCCAAATCCGTAATTGATTCCGCCGTAGAACCCGATCTGAGGACCCCAATAGCCTACGTGGAACATGAACGCCGAGCCGCCCCATCCCCACCACCCCGGAGTCCACAGGAATCCTGGCTGAGGCGCCAGCACCCACGTGCCCGGCACCCAGTAATAACCGTCCGGGCCGTAGGCCCAGTAGCCAGGAGTCCAGATATAGCCCTCAGCAGGACAAAGAGGCTGTTCGTACACGGGAAGGGCAGGCGGGCCGAAATTCACCGATATCCCGATCCCCACTTGAGCAAATGACGCCGCCGACATTGCCAGCACTACAACGGCGAAGAACAACGTACGAATGGACTTTACAATACGCATTGCGTTTCCTCTTGCCTACCATCCTTCGCTTGCCCGGTGCTGCTTTGCTGCTGCGGGTTGCGTGGAGGTGAGGCGACTTTTCCAGCAGGGCACAACCTCGAAACTCCCTACATCTTTACTTTTTCACGCTCCTGCCATGCTGCCTTCCTTCTCCATGAAAAATCTATGTCGTGATTGTCATGGAAACCACTCACGACAAAAAAGCTCAAGGTAATAAACCCCACGCGTCCCAATTCCACTCGGAACTACGATGCTTTTTCGTATGTATCCCGCGCTGATTTTTCTTGATCCCGGTTCTGCGGCGAGCTGTTTTCCCGGGTGGGGTTCTTTCCTAAAACGTCTTGCGGACTGATCTTGGCCGTTTTTGTTTTACCTGAATCCTGCAGGCGCTGTCCAGTATGAGGTCGCGACCTGCACGCATGGTTACGGCTATCCGCTTGTTTCATCGATGCTCCGTTAGTTTAATCGCGATCGAACACCCTTAAGACAACCTGTGCGACGCCGTCAGTTTGGTTGCGAAAGCTCACCTGAGGGTTGCTTGCTACCTCACCAATAGACTACGCGCTTGTCGGAGTGCGCCGACGGGCTAGATTCAACACCAGCAGCGAATGCTTGGCATGTACGATAAACTTACCCGTGAATCCAAGACCATCTGAGAAGGTATAACCATGAGGCGTCTCCCCTGTCTGGTTTCGATTCTCTTCGCGGCGATCGTGTGTCTTGCTCAGAACCCCAACAGTTCCGATGTTGGACCCTACAAGAATCCCAGCCTGCCGGTTGAGCAGCGCGTTCAAGATTTGCTGGCCCGCATGACGCTACAGGAAAAGGTTGCCACGTTGAGTGGGGCCGATTGGATGCAGAGCGTCCCCAATCAACGGCTCGGAATTCCCTCGATCAAAATGGCCGATGGCCCGCTCGGCATACGATCATGGGCCGGGCCTTCCTCTGAGACTAGTGCGGAGGTGGCCAAGAAACAAATCACTACAACTGCATTCCCCGCGGGAATAGCGATGGCCGCTACGTGGGATGCGGAATTGTCGCAAAGCGAGGGGCAAGCAATCGGCCAGGAAGTGAAAGCCTTAGGCCGCGACATGATTCTCGGACCAACCGTGAACATTAACCGTACGCCTCTCTGGGGAAGAAACTTCGAGGGATATGGCGAGGATCCCTATCTCGTTACCCGCATGGCAGTGGCTTACATCAACGGAGTTCAGAGCGAGGGCGTGATCGCAACTGTCAAACACTTCGCGGCGAATAATCAGGAGTTCGAGCGGCATCGCATCAATGCCGAAGTCGACGAGCGGGCATTGCAAGAAATTTATTTCCCCGCCTTCAAAGCGGCGGTTCAGGAAGCTGGCGTCTGGTCTGTGATGTCCGCCTACAACAAACTCAACGGAGTGTACTGTGCCGAGAACGCTGCCTTACTCAAAGACATTCTGCAAAAACAGTGGGTCTTTAAAGGATTCGTAGTCTCCGACTGGGGCAGCACCTACAGCACGGCCGGAACGGTGAATGCAGGTATGGATCTGGAGATGCCCGGCGGTGAACCCATGAAAGCGTGGCTGGCCAAGCCGAAAACACAAGCGTCCGGTAACGGCGGTGGCTGGCTGGCGCCCGAGAAGGTGCTGCCGGAAATATCGTCCGGCAAAATATCCACGGCGACGATTGATGACAACGTAGGCCGCATGTTGCGCGTGATGTTTGTCAGCGGGCAATTCGACAAGCCACACACCGCATCCGGCGTGATCGATACGCCCGAGCAACGGGCCCTGGCGCGCAGAGCGTCCACCGAGAGTATCGTTCTCCTCAAGAACACAGACGATTTACTCCCGCTCAATCCCGCGAAGATTCACTCCGTCGTTGTCCTGGGTCCGAGCGCTGCCGTAGCCAGAACAGGCGGGGGCGGAAGTTCACTGGTCACTCCCAAATATTCCATAACTCCGCTGAAGGGTATTCAGGATCGAGCCAGGCAGCGCATGCAAGTGAGTTATGCGTTGGGCGTTTCCATGGAAGGCGAGGATCCAGGCAAAGATACACCGGAGGCGCGAGAGCAACTCAGAAATGAAGCCGTCAACGCCGCGGTGAAAGCTGATGCTGCCGTCATCGTCGTAGGCAGATCGGCGAAGCTCGAGTCGGAAGGCTTCGATATCAAGTCGCTCGATTTGCCTGCCGGGCAGGACGACCTGATCGAAGCCGTGGCCAAGGTCAACAAGAATACCGTCGTCGTGATCAATGCTGGTGGTCCGGTCATTATGAGCGGGTGGATCGCGCAGGTTCCCGCCATTCTGGACTTGTGGTATGGCGGACAGGAAGGCGGAAATGCAATCGCTGATGTCTTGTTTGGTGATGCAAATCCTTCGGGAAAACTGCCTGTCTCTTTTGTGAAGGAGTGGAAAGATTCTCCGGCTCACGGACATTATCCCGGCGAGAACCTGCAGGTCGAATATGCGGAAGGGATTTATGTAGGCTACAGATATTTCGACAAGCACAAGATAGAGCCTCTTTTTCCCTTCGGATATGGTCTTTCCTACACCAAGTTCGATTACAGCGATCTGAAGGTCTCGCCGAACAGCGTATCGCCCGGGAAGCCTGTGGAAGTGAGCCTCCGGGTTCACAATGGCGGATCACGCTCAGGAGCGGAAGTGGTAGAGATCTACGTGCACGACGGACACTCCAGCGTAGATCGCCCTACGCAGGAACTGAAAGGCTTTCGCCGAGTTGATCTGGCCCCGGGAGAAACAAAAGATATCCATTTCACGCTTGACCGCAGTGCAATGGCGTTCTACAGCACTGCGAAGAAGGACTGGGTAGCCGAGCCTGGCCAGTTCGATGTTCTGGTTGGATCTTCGTCGCGTGACATCAAGCTGAAGGGCTCGTTTAATCTGCAACCGTAAGCGACATAAGAAAGAGCCTGCGGACTACACGCCACATCTAATTCTGAGGAGAAAATCGCACATGCGTGTTTTTGTTCTTATTGTTGTCTTGTCCTTGATTCTGATCCTTCCCGCAGCTGCCCAGATGCAAACTTCAAACTTGCAAACCTGGAACATCGATCCCAACCACACCGCGGCACAGTTCTCCGTGCGCCACCTGGGAATTTCGACGGTTCGGGGCGCGTTCACTAAAGTAAGCGGCTCGGTTCAATAT
>Ga0116218_1001614_pt1 | contig 13808 bp, 10 predicted proteins | sample Sb_taG_2_FD_88966 | JGI IMG/M metagenome (GOLD analysis project Ga0116218, IMG submission 88966) | Peat soil microbial communities from Weissenstadt, Germany - Sb_50d_5_LS metaG | ecosystem: Environmental > Terrestrial > Soil > Wetlands > Peat | place: Germany: Weissenstadt | collected 2010-09-21 | reverse complement strand
GCATAAGGACCAGTGTCCCCTTCGAAGCTCAAAGCGTCCTTGAAATCGAACGCGATCACCGAAGGCTTCGTAAACTTCAGCATAAAATAGCGCACCGCCCCGATAGCGATCTGCGTAGCAACGCCGGCGCGCTCCCCTTCGCTTAACTCGGGATGACGCCCATCCACCTCTTTACGAGCCGATGTAATAAGCGCATCCAGAAGATCGTCGGCCTTCACCCCAAAACCCTTACGCCCGGAAACCTCGATCCATGCCCGCCCCTGATCTTCTTCGCTAAGCTGGTAGCCAAGTTCAGCAGCGCAGCGCGGAGTGAGCGCGACCATCTCATAAGAAAAATGCGTGTAACGATCGGCCGCTTCGTCATGGCCGAGTCTCCGCAAAGCCTCAATCACCGTGTTCTGCGCTTCGGACTGGCGCGCATCGATGACGTTGTAGATCTCCGCGACATCGCCGAAGTGCGGATGATCCCGTTCGCCCTCTGTGGTTGAGATCCAGCATTCATGAGCGTTGGGATAGCGAAAGAATTTCCGGTAGCCAAAATCACGCCCCAGCAGTCCGAACTTCCACATGTGATAAGCGATGTCTTTGCCGACGTAACCGACCGTACCGTTAGAGCGCACGATAACCTTCTGGTCTTCCTCTGTGATCTTTTCCCCCGTGTCCTCCGTGCCCCCTGTGGTTAAGCCTTTAGCCGCGGAAGTCCCCGCCCGCCGCATAACCCAGCAGCCGCTATTCTTGCCTTCGTTCTCATAGGTAAGTACGCCCGCTTCCTTAAGCTTGGCAAACGCGGCATCCCAGAAATGAAGGTGAAGTATCTCGCTCTCGCGCGGCAGAAAGTCGTACTCAATGTCGAGCCGCTCCATGGTTTCGAGATGGCGCTTAAGCACGGCGATCGAAATCAAGTCCGCAATCGCCGCCGTCTCATTGTTCCCTTCCTCAATCGAACGCAGCGTCGCAGCGCGCGCCCGCAGATTCAACTTGTCCTCTTCATACCAGTGCGAAACGCGAGCGTAAAGATCCCAACACACATAATCGAAGCGCGGAGCGGCAGCCAGCGCCTCGATCTGAGCTCGGGATTTCCGCTCGATATGCAGAAAGCCCACGACCACGTCGGCGACCTGCACGCCGGTGTTGTCGATGTAATTCTGGACGTCCACTTCCCTGCCCGCAAAACGCAGCAGCCGGACGAAGGTATCGCCGAGAATGGCGTTGCGCAGGTGTCCGATATGCGCCGCCTTGTTGGGATTGATGCTGGAATGCTCGACCAGCACTTTGCCGGGAACAACATCCGAGGACTTGGAACGATCCGCGGCGAGTGCCGTGGCCAACTCGGCGCGACGCACGCGAACGTTGATGTACCCGGCCCCAGCAACTTCGAGTTTCGCAAAGCCGGGAATCGCTCCCACGCCCGCAACGATCTCCTCGGCAATCTTGCGCGGCGCCTTGCGAAGTTTGCGGGCAAGTTCAAAAGCTATGGGCAGCGCGTACTCGCCAAATTCGATTTTCGGCGGTTGTTCGACCACAATGTTCGCGCTTCCCAAGTCGTAAGCGCGCCCCAAAAACTCGCGCAGATGTTCGACGAGCCGAAGTTCCAGATATCGATACAAGGATGCCCTCTAACTTATTGAAGGAACAGTGATTCTAACAAACTCGCAGCGGACGGCGGGTTTGACGGAGCTAGCCGGGTTCCCTATGATGAAAGTTTCCGGGCCGCCCCTGTGAACCACTGTGTCCCCTGTGGTTCAAGCTTTTGACCTTATGCGTATAGCGTACCTCGATTGTTTTTCCGGCATAAGCGGCGACATGTTTCTAGGCGCGCTGGTAGATGCGGGAGTGTCTCCCAAGCTTCTCGAAGACACGGTCGTGGCGCTCGATATCGGTGCACGGTTGCAGATTTCCCGGGTGACGCGGGGCGGAATTGCGGCAACCAAAGTGAATGTATACGCCAACGGCGAAAAAGACCTGCCGCGCGAAGCTTTCTGGGAACAGCACGAACCGGACCGTCCGCATGAACACGCGCACGGCCACGGCCATGAACATTCGCATGAGCATTCTCCTGAACATGGACATGAACACGAGCGCGGACTGACCGAAATTCGCACGATCATCGAAAGGGCAGGAATAGGGATCAGCAGCACGGCGAAGGCGACCGCGATCCGCATCTTCAAAGCGCTGGGCGAGGCCGAAGCCGAGATTCACAATACCTCCATCGATCAAGTCCACTTTCACGAAGTTGGCGCCGTCGACGCTATGGTTGACATTGTCTGCGCCGCGGTGGGCGCGGAATCTCTTGCCGTCGAACAATGGATATGCTCGCCCCTGAACGTGGGCGGAGGAACCGTCAAGTGCGCCCACGGAACGCTTCCCATCCCCGCGCCGGCAACGCTGAAGTTGCTGCGGGACGCGCCGGTTTATTCATCAGGACCGCAGGTCGAACTGGTGACGCCCACCGGCGCGGCCATCGTCAAAACGCTGAGCAGTAGGTTCGCGCCGTTTCCCGCGATGAAGATCGAGAAGGCGGGATACGGCGCGGGATCGCGCGACTTCCCCGAGCATCCGAACCTCCTCCGCCTAACCATTGGAGAAGCTGAACCGGCGGATGCCGCGAGCACATCGCCAAACACGGCGAACGAGAAAATCACCGTGCTCGAAGCGAATCTCGATGATCTGAGCCCGCAAGTGCTGGCCTACGCCATGGAGCGATTGCTGGCCGAGGGAGCGCTCGATGTGTTCAGCGTCCCCGTGCAAATGAAGAAGAGCCGTCCCGGCGCGCTCCTCACCGTGCTGGCGAAAATGGAAGACGCCAATCGCTTAACCAGGACGATCTTTGCTGAGACCACGACCCTGGGTGTGCGTCGCCGTGAGGAACTCCGGCAGACGCTCTCGCGACGCTGGGAAACGGTCGATACAACCTGGGGTCCGGTGCGCATCAAGATTGCGAACATGAATGGCACCGTCTCCAACTATGCGCCGGAGTATGAGGACTGCAAGACGCTGGCGGAAGCGCAGCACGTGCCGCTCCGGACAGTAATGCAGGAAGCCATCCAGCAGTATCTTCGAGGCGAGCGAAAACAGTGAATCAGGCTTTGTCTCCGAGCATCTGTTTCGTATCAGGGCATCGCTTTAGCGATTCCATAAACTTTTTTCCAGTCCCACGCCCCTTCAGGGGCTGGCTAATTCCCTCAGGAGGTTATCTATGGTGAAAAGTTTGGAGATGCTCGCACTTTGTCTAACTCTCTTCGCGATGATGCCTCTTCTCGCCTTCGCGGGATCAACTCCGTCGGTGGGTAGCGTGGCTCCCGAATTCACGCTCAACTCGCAGGAAGGCACGCCGGTCAGCCTCAAGGACTATCGCGGCAAATGGGTGGTCTTGTACTTCTACCCCAAGGATTTCACCACCGGCTGCACCATCGAGGCGCACAACTTCCAGCGCGACCAGTCGCAGTACCAGCAGAAGAATGCCGTGGTGCTTGGGGTCAGCGTGGATAGCGCCGACTCTCACAAACAGTTCTGCACCAAGGAAGGGCTTAACTTTAAGCTGCTCGCCGACACCGACTACAAAGTGTCGACGACTTATGACTCGTTGACCAACTTCATTCTGGTAAAGGTCGCGGCCAGGCACACTTTCATCATCAATCCAGAAGGCAAGATCGTTAAGGTATTTACCGAGGTTAAACCAACGGAGCACAGTGCCGAAGTATTGTTGGCACTCGCCGAATTGCAAAAATAATTGCAAAAAATGGTTGCGAGAATAGATAGGGGGGATTCATGCCAGCGCTCAATTTGTTGCGCGATTTTTTGCAGCGCGTGCCCGACCGCCTCGAGAAGCTTTCCAAAGACACGGTCGAAAGCAAGCCCACACCGTCTGCCTGGTCTCCGAAGGAGGAATTGGGGCATCTGCTCGATTCAGCCGCCAACAATCATCAGCGGATCGTACGCGCGCAATTCGAAGACAAACTGGCCATGCCCGGCTACGAGCAAAATCGCTGGGTAGCGGTGCACGCTTACCAGCGCCGCGACTGGAATGAACTGATCGAGTTGTGGCAGGCGCTCAACCGGCAATTGCTGGCGGCCGCCGAAGCGGTGCCTGAGTCCGCCTGGTCACACACGCTGACTGTCGCCGGTTCCAGACCGCTGACGCTCCAGTTCGTGTTCGATGACTACGTGACGCACATGTCGCACCACTTACGGCATATCGGAATCGAAGTGGACGACATAACATCGAATGCAACCAACGCCGCTTAAACAGAGTTGGATGGTTCACTTGTTTTGAAAGGGCGCGGCTTCAGCCGCGCCGTAAGCTGCAAATTGGACTGCGGCTTTAGCCGCTGAGGTAAGATTTCGACTCCAAGGACAGGAATGACCAAGAAGTTCTACATCACGACTCCCATCTACTACGTCAATGCGCATCCGCACATCGGACACGCCTACACCACCATTGCCTGCGACACGATCGCGCGCCGCCATCGCATGCTGGGCGACGACACCTGGTTCCTGACCGGCACCGACGAGCACGGTCAAAAGATCGAGCGTTCCGCCCAGGCTGCGGGCAAAACTCCGCAGCAGTTGACCGACGAAGTCTCCGCGGAATTCCGTGGGCTCTGGGATCGCATGGGTTTGACGTACGACGATTTCATCCGCACCACCTCCGAGCGGCACAAACAGGGTGTGCAGGCGTTGTGGCGCAAGATTCGCGACAACGGATACATCTACAAAGGAACCTACATCGGTCAATACTGCGTTTACGACGAGCTTTACGTCGATGCCGAGCCGGGCGCTCCCTGTCCCGATTGCGGCCGTCCAACGGAAACCGTTCACGAAGAGAATTACTACTTCAAGCTTTCGGCATTCCAGGACCAGCTGGTCCGCCTCTACACTGAGCAGCCGGATTTCATTCGCCCTGAGACGCGGCGCAACGAAGTGCTCGCCTTCGTGCGCACCGGCCTGCGCGACCTTTCCATCAGCCGCTCGACGTTTTCGTGGGGCACCCCGGTACCGGACGATCCCAAGCACGTGGTTTACGTCTGGCTCGACGCGCTGGCAAATTACATAACCGCGCTCGGCTATGGCTCAAAAGACACCAGCAAATTCGATAAGTACTGGCCCGCCGACGTGCACATGATTGGCAAAGAAATTGTGCGCTTCCATTGTGTCTACTGGCCGGCATTTCTGCTTGCCGCGGGATTGCCGCTGCCGAAGGGCATCACGGCACACGGCTGGCTGCTGTTTGAAGAAAGTAAAATGTCCAAGTCGCGCGGAAATATCGTGCGCGCCGAGACCATTGTCGAGGTGCTCGGTACCGACGCGCTCCGTTACTTCTTGTTGCGAGAAGTAGTCTTCGGGCAGGATGGGTCGTTCAGTTTCGATGCCCTGGTGCAGCGCTACAACTCTGATCTTGCTAATGGCCTCGGCAACCTCGCCAGCCGGACGCTGACCATGATCGCGCGCTATTTCAAGGGAGAAGTTCCGTATCCGTCAAACGCCGCGCACACCCCCGCGGATGCTGCAATTGCGGATGCAGCAAGAAAAACGATCGCCGACTACGGAACGCTATTTGACCAGTACCAGTTCTCGCGAGCGCTCGAGATAGCCTGGGGACTAGTCAGCGCCGTAGATAAATACATTGTTGAAAACGAACCTTGGTCTCTCGGTGAGAAGCAGGACAAGGACGAAGAGAGTCGTTCGCGCCTGGCAACCGTGCTTTACACCAGCGCCGAAGCGTTGCGGATTGTGACCGCTCTCGCGCATCCGGTGATCCCCGACGCCACCGCGAAAATCTGGGCCCAGATGGGCCTGGGAGACATAAAGAAATTCAATCTGGCCCAACTGCAGTGGGGGCAATTGCAGCTCGGCACCAAGTTAGGTCAGGTGCAAGCGGTGTTTCCGCGGGCCGACAAATCGGCAGTAGAGAGGATGCAGAAAATGGAAGAACGGAGTGCCGAACGGAGTGCCGGTGGAGCGACGGGCGTCCCGCCCGTCCAGCCGAGCGAAGCTCGGCAGCCCGCCACAACGGCGGCTACCCAGACCGCGCAAGCCAAGCCAACCGCCGCCATTCCCGATGGCAAAATCAGCATCGACGACTTCGCCAAAGTGGAATTACGCGTGGCCCAGGTGAAGACGGCTGAGCGCGTAAAAGGCGCCGACAAACTCCTGCGCCTGGAAGTCGATCTCGGCAACGAAGTGCGCCAGCTGGTGGCCGGAATCGCCGAGGCCTATGAGCCGGAAGCGCTCATCGGACGCAAGGTCGTAATCGTAGCCAACCTCGCGCCCCGCAAACTGCGCGGCTTGGAATCAAACGGAATGATAGTCGCCGCCTCGCCGGAAGGCGGCAAGCCCGTCCTGGCAAGCTTCCTGGAAGATGTGCCGGTCGGGACAAGGTTGAAATAGAGCGGACCTTAGAAGGACATCGAAAGGAACCCGTTGTGGGACCATCGAACTCCGTGTTCGCTGTAGCCGTAGTTCAATTCTTCGGGAGCCTGGCGGCGCTAGTTCCATCCGGATTGTTCTTTCTGGAAGAGGTTCAACTCCATGACCGTCATCCCACGAACTATCGCTTACTGCACCCAGCGGTCTATGTTGTCTATATCGCGGTCCCTATCTGCTTTGGCTTGTTGGGAATCGTTACGTCGATCGGGCTCGTGCGCCTGCGGGAGTGGGCAAGAAGATCAACGCTTTTTCTTTCGATCGTCCCTGTAATAGGCTGCGCACTGCTGATTATCATAAGTCCTCCCTCCGTGTTTCCACACCCGGGTCAGGGCGCCATGCTCGCGATGGGAGGAGGTATCTACCTCCTGGCGTACAAGTTGTTACTTGCGATCCTGATACCCATAAGTATCTGGTGGTTGGTCCTATTGACCCGTGAGAGTGTGCGATCTCAGTTTCGAGCCCTGTGACACGCTCTTTCAGCGGCGATAAGGTATCCTCTAAGAGGTTTTATGGTTTCGAAGCGGTAGCGATTCCTCGTCGTCACAGGCATCGAACTTTGACCACCGACCACCGATGTTCATCGATTCTCACGCCCATCTCGAAGGCAAGCGCTACGACAGTGATCGTGACGAAGTGCTGGCGCGTGCAAAACAGAGCCGGATCGAAGCCTATCTCGCCATCGGCAACGGCGACGGACCTGACACCGCCAACTGTGGGATTCAACTGGCGGAGAAATACGACGGCAAATCCGAGTATCCCCGAATCTGGGCGAGCGTGGGCATTCATCCCCACGAAGCAAGCCTCGCGAATGAAGCCAGCGACTCCCAAATGCTGCTATGGGCGCGGCATCCACGGGTGATTGCCTGGGGAGAAATCGGCCTCGACTATTTTTATGACCACTCGCCCCGAGAAATACAAAAGACGGTCTTCCTGCGGCAAATGGAACTGGCGCGGACGGCGAAGTTACCCATCATCATTCACTGCCGCCCGTCCGACAACAGCGAGAACGCATGGGACGACTGCCTGAGCATGATCGCCGAACACTGGATTACCAGCGGGCTGGGCGGCGTTCTCCACTGCTTCACCGGAAGCGTCAAGCATGCGCTGCGTGCGCTCGACATGGGCTTCATGATTTCTTTTGCCGGTAATATCACCTTTCCCAAAGCGCAGCCGATCCGGGATGCGGCGCAAATGGTTCCCCTAGATCGCATGCTGATCGAAACCGACTCGCCCTACCTGGCACCGATTCCGCATCGTGGCCAGCGTAACGAACCAGCGTTTGTGCAGGAAGTCGCCCGCCAGATCGGCGAACTGCGCAGCCTGTCTGCGGAAGAAATCGGCTCACGCACTACACAGAATTTCTACAAGTTCTTCGGACGCGCGCCGGAACTTGCAAGCCCCGCTCCTTAACTCTCACTTTCAGATATTGTCATCAAGTATACTGCCGTGCCACCGGACCCCAGCCTTCGCAGATAATGCCTCTTCTGTTACTCTCAGGGGTACACATTTGGGGTGGGCGATCCGGGGAATTTCGGCCCTCGAGCGGGTATCGCTCAGCACCTTTGACAGAGACATCCATGCCCGATAACAGTTTCGATATCGTCAGCAAAATCGACCTCGCGGAGGTTTCCAACGCCATTCAGCAGGCGATGAAGGAAGTCAGCACGCGCTTCGATCTCAAGGACTCGAAGTCCCAGATCGCGATGGAGGGCACGGACGCGATCCTGCTTCACTCCGCCGATGAATTCAAGATGAAGGCGGTGAACGACGTTTTCCAGCAAAAACTGGTCAAACGCGGCGTCCCGCTGAAAGGCTTGACCTACGCTCCGCTGGAGCCCGCCGCCGGCAGCACCGTGAAGCAGAAGATCACCCTGCAGCAAGGCATCCCGATCGAAAAGGCGCGCGAGATCGTCAAGCTGGTCAAGAATTCGAAGAAGAAAGCGCAAGCCTCGATCCAGGGCGACGTCGTGCGAATTAGCAGCAAGGATCGCGACACGCTGCAGCAAATCATCGCCATGGTCAAGCAGCAGGACTTTGGCATCGATTTGCAGTTCACGAATTACCGTAGCAATTAGGAATGCTCTAACCGCGAAGAACGCGGAGACCGGAGAAACACTTGAAGGATCAATACATTAGAAACGAATTTTCTCCGCGTGCTCCGCGATCGCTGCCGTCAACGGGTTGACACGGATCGGATCACATTTGGGCACCACGACGTCCATCAACGGGAAAGAGATCTTTGATCTGCTGCGCGACGACATCGTCGCGATCGAAGAACAATTCGGTCGCGACACAGTCTCGAACGTTGCCGCGATCACGGAGATTGGCGAGTACCTGCGCGCCGGCGGGGGCAAGCGAATCCGCCCGGCGCTGTTGCTGCTCTCCGCCAAGCTGCTCGGCTATAGAGGCGATGGCGCGGTAAAGCTCGCGACGGTTGTCGAAATCATTCACACTGCTACGCTCGTCCACGACGACATCATTGACGAAGCCCAGATTCGCCGCGGCCGTCCCGCGGCCAACACGCAGTGGGGCAACTCAATGTGCGTGCTGGCCGGCGACTGGCTCTACATGCAGGCCTTCAAGATCGCGGTGCAGGAGCGCAATTTTCGCATCCTCGACGTGCTGATCGAACTATCCCAGCAGATGGTCGAAGGCGAGCTGCTCCAGATGGAGAAGCTCGGCAAACTGATCTCGCTGCAGGAGCATCTTGATCTGATCTATCGCAAGACGGCGTGCCTGTTCTCGGTGTGCATGCGCGTCGGCGGCATTCTTGGGGGCGTCACCGCGGCCCAGGAGGAGCGGCTCGGCCAGTATGGAAGCGATCTGGGCATGGCCTTCCAGATCGTGGACGATGTGCTCGACCTCACCGCTTCAGAGAGTGTGTTGGGCAAGCCCGTGGCCAGCGACCTGCGTGAAGGCAAGGCAACCATGGCCGTGATTCATGCCCTGGAGCGCTGCACCGCTGCCGAGCGCCATCAAATCGAAACCATCCTGCACGACCGCGCGTTCAACGGCGTCACGCACGCCGAGATCCTGGCCATCCTAAACCGGTATGGTTCGCTCGAATACGCCTCCAAAGAGGCCGCCCGCTACGCCGAATCCGCGCGCCAAGCCATCTGCATTTTTCCCGACTCGGAATTCAAACGGGCACTGTTGTGGGCGCCAGAGTTCGTGGTGGCCAGAGAAAAATAGCGCCAGTAAATCGGTCATCCATTGCGTGTGGTCGTTTCCAGCAAGGTACGTTGGTTTGCCGTCGCCACAGGATGTCTTACGGCGATCGCTGGCTCTTTCGCTCTTGGTTTGGGTTTCGCGAGTGTGCCCATCTTTCTGATCGTGGGCGCCATCTTGCAGCCACGCTTCCCCCGCACCGGAAGAGGGCTCATGTGTGCCGGCGCTCTTTGGCTAAGCTTTTGGGTGTTTGATGTCGGCGTCCTTATGCTGATTGAGAGCCACCCAGGGTATCGCTTCGGCATAGTCAACCTAATCATCGTGGCTTCGGTCTTGCTTGTCGCTTTATGCGATCTGGCGCTGGTGATCGAAGAGGTAAAAATCAGGCGGAGCAACTCGGCTACTTGCTGACCGCTACCCCTTCACCGCAATCCCCAGCATTTCAAAACGCCCTTTAAGTAGAAGCGTGCCTGATCCCAGAAACGCGCGCGCAGGAAATTCGCGCGAAAACAGCTTCACGTAGGCCGAGTTGAACCGTTGCCACAATGAAACATCCGGCGAGTAAACCTGTACCCATACCAAATCATCCATCGTCATGCCAACTTGGCGGAGAACCGCCTGAAAGCCGGCGAACAACAACTCAAGCTCCGCATCAATACTCTCGGGCGCTTCGCCCGTCGCCGGATCGAGCCCGATCCGTCCCGAGACGTACAGAGTGTCGCCCACCAGCACAGCGTCGCTGAAAGGCAGACCCGCAGGGCGATTCGGAAGATTGATATAGCGGCGGCTCTCGGTCGACAAAGGATTCTCCTGAATTCCTACCACTCTAACAGGAGTTATTGCACCGAGGTCGACCCGAGTAGCATCGAATTGTCATTGTTATACTCAATGAGCTCGGACACGCAATGACCGACGACCAATGACCGTCGACCAATGACCGTCGAACCAATGACCGACCTGCTCTCACTGATCTCGCATCATGGCTACCTGTTCCTGGCGGCCGTGTGCTTCGCCGAGGCTGTCGGTCTTCCCTTGCCCGCCGCGCTTGCCATCCTGACCGCTGGAGCGGTCGCTGCCTACGGAGATCTGCATTTCTATCTCGTGCTCGGCACAGGCGTCATCGCGATGATCGCGGGCGACGTCATTCTTTATTTCATGGGTCGAGTCAGTGGATGGACTTTGCTCGGCTTTCTCTGCCGCCTTTCAGCGAATCCGGAGACCTGCATTCTGCGCTCGGCCGAATATTTTTACCGGCGCGGCAAGCTGACACTGCTCTTTGCCAAGTTCATCCCCGGCATCAACACCATGTCTCCGCCACTCGCCGGAAGCATGAAAATGCGGCTGCGAGATTTTCTGCAATTCGATACCCTTGGAGCAATTTTGTATGTGGGTGCGTATGCCGTCGTGGGATATCTATTCAGTGATGCGCTGCGCGCGATTACCCGCGGACTACGCTCGGCCGGTTTTGCCGCTGAGGTCATCTTCGCCATCGGACTCGCCGCCTATGTCGTCTATCGCATTTGGATTTACCGCAAATACCGTCTGCTCGATGTCATTCCTCGCATCCCAGCCGAGGAACTCGCGAGAAGACTGGCATCCGATGCCGCTCGGAACATGCTGATCGCCGATGTCCGCAGCCACGGCTACTACGATGCCGACTCCGAACGCATCGCCGGATCGATTCGCATTGAACCCAACAACCTGGTTGAAGAAGTCAAGAACCTGCCCAAGGATCAAGAGATTTATCTCTACTGTACTTGAGCTCGCGAAGCCACCAGCGCCCGTGTGGCGCGCCAACTACAGGATCTCGGATTCAAGGTGTTTGTGATCGCCGGTGGCCTGCGTGCCTGGCGCAAGGCTGGACACCCGGTGGAACAAGTTCCCCACGACGATCTGGTCAAGCTGCCAACCTTCAGCTAATGGACTTTGCTTTGAAGGGGCGCGGCTTCAACCGCGCCGTAAGCACCGAAAATTGATCTCTGCTTTAGCCGCCGAGGGCGCCCTTCGGACAGGCGCCGGCCTTCTAATGTCCCCTGGTTACACCTTTTGAGACCGCATGCGCATTCATCTGGCATCTGCAGGCGCTCTTGAGTATTCTCTTGACGATGGCCACCGTGTCTTTAAGCGACCTGTTGGGCTCGACCGTCTATGACGCCTCCGGCGTTGACTGCGGGCGGGTGCGCGAGGTGGCCCTCGTCCCCCAGGAAGACCGCTCTCGCGTTGCCCTGCTGATCGTCAAAACGCCCGTCGGAAACCGCGTCTTGCCCCTGACCGCTGTTGCCACCATCAACGGCGACGTTCGCGCCACCACTACGGCTGCGGAATGGACCTCAGCCGATGGCTCCGAAGGACTGTTGTTGCTTAGCCGCGACCTGCTCGACCAGCAGGTGATTGACGTGCACGGCCGCAAAGTTGTGCGCGTGAACGACATCGATTTTTATCACGAGATCGCGCAGAATCACCCCGTTTTGAAAGTTGAAGGCGTGGATGTGGGCGCGCGGGGCGCTATTCGCCGCCTCCTCAAAGGCATGGTTCCAGCCGTTGCCCTTCGGGCGTTGCTGCTGAGGATCCCGCCACGCGATATTCCCTGGGACTTCGTCGATCTCATCGAGACCGACCCGGCGCGGCGCGTCCGGCTGAAGATTTCGCACGAAGGGCTCAGCAAACTCCATCCCGCCGACATTGCCGACATCGTGGAAGATCTGGCGCCCGATGAGCGCGAAGCGGTCTTCGAGACGCTCGACGAAGACGTCGCCGCCGGCACCTTGGAAGAACTGGAACCCAAGGTGCAGAAATCGGTCCTGGAATCCCTCGATTCCGACCGCGCCGCCGACATTGTTGAGGAGATGGAACCCGACGCGGCCGCCGATCTTTTGGGTGACCTGTCCGATGAGCGGACTGAGGAAATCCTGGTGCAGATGCAGCCCGAAGAGCGCCAGGAAGTCACTGACCTGCTCGAGTTCAAAGAGAATACGGCCGCCGGCCGCATGACCACCGAGTACATTGCGCTGCCGGTGACGGCCACAGCCAACGACGCGATCGCAGCCATGCGTACCTTCGAAGGCCGCATGGAAAACATGAGCGCCATTTACCTGATCGATTCTCATGGGACCCTGGCTGGCTCGGTGCCGCTGGTGAAGGTCGTTCTGGCGCCCTCTTCGACTCCGCTCCTGGCTTTGGCCCAGGAACCCCTCATTTCCTGCCCCGAAGACGCGAAAGAGATGGCCTTCGCGGAACTTTTCGACAAGTACAACCTGCTGACCTTGCCGGTGATCGACGACCACAATCAACTGACCGGCGTGATCACCCCCGATGACGTGATCGCGATGCTGCGCACCAAGCTATAGCCCCGCGGGGACGCTGCTTGTGTGGGGACGGGCGCCCTCGCCCGTCCAGCCGAGCGAAGCTCGGCAACTGCCCGCGGCTATCACAATCCGGATTCCCTCAGCCGCATTTGCAACACTACAAAAACTTTCGCAGTTTCGCAGATTCACCTATCCAGATATCGCGTTCAGCATTTATTCTGTTCGTTCTGTTTCGCCAATTCGATCGTCCCTGTGGCCTGTACGCATGAAATTCCTGCGAAATTGGAAGTTCCGGCTCCTGCTGTTTTTTGCCGTCGTAGGACCGGGCTTCATCACCGCGAATGTCGACAACGATGCCAACGGCATCTTGACCTATTCGCAGGCCGGCGCGCAGTTCGGTTACATGCTCTTGTGGACGATGATCCCCACGACCATCGCCCTGATCGTAGTGCAGGAGATGTGTGCCCGCATGGGAGCGGTGACCGGCAAGGGCCTGAGCGATCTGATCCGGGAAGAATATGGCCTGCGGATTACCTTCCTCATGATGATCGGCATTCTGATTACAAATTTCGGGAACGTCGTGGGCGAGTTTGTCGGCATCGCAGGAAGCATGGGCCTGTTCGGAGTTCCCAAGTACATCGCGGTGCCGATCTGCGCCGTGATCGTCTGGCTCATCGCCGTCAAAGGGCAGTACAAGAGCGTTGAGAAGGTGTTCCTGGCAGCTTCGTTCTTCTACGTCACTTACATATTCGCCGGAGTCCTGTCGAAGCCGGCGTGGATAGAGGCGATGAAGGCCACGATAAAGCCTCCCCCCATGGCGGCCTTCAGCCAGGGTCCTTACCTCTACATGGTGATTGGCGTGGTTGGAACGACGATCGCGCCCTGGATGCAGTTCTATCTGCAGTCGTC
>Ga0116218_1001613_pt1 | contig 13812 bp, 13 predicted proteins | sample Sb_taG_2_FD_88966 | JGI IMG/M metagenome (GOLD analysis project Ga0116218, IMG submission 88966) | Peat soil microbial communities from Weissenstadt, Germany - Sb_50d_5_LS metaG | ecosystem: Environmental > Terrestrial > Soil > Wetlands > Peat | place: Germany: Weissenstadt | collected 2010-09-21 | reverse complement strand
GCTGTCCTCGACGCCGCCGGGAAGGACGGCGAAGAGCTGCTCCAATCTTTGCGGACGACCACTGGGGGCCTGACGCAAACGGAGGCCGAGGAGCGCGCGCGCACGGCGGGTCCGAATGAAGTGGCGCAGGAACGCCGGCAAGGCTGGCCAGTGCGCCTGCTGAAAATTATCCGCAACCCGCTAGTCATCCTGCTGGCGACCTTATCGGCAGTCTCGTACGCTACGGGCGACGCGCGCGCTGGAACTGTGATGGCGGGCATGGTAGTGCTCAGCGTCGCACTGCGCTTCATCCAGGAGGCCCGGGCGGACGCGGCTGCGGCGAAGCTCAAGGCCATGATCCACGTGACCGCCACCGTCATTCGGGATGGAGCCGCGAGGGAGATGCCACTCCGTGACCTGGTGCCCGGGGACATCATCAAGCTGTCCGCGGGCGACATGATCCCGGGCGACGTGCGGGTGCTCTCTTGCAAAGACCTCTTCGTTAGCGAGGGGAGCCTCACCGGGGAGTCGCTCCCTGTCGAGAAGTTCCCCGACCCTGAAACCAAGGTTGTCAGCTCACCGACTGAGCTTAAGAACACCTGCTTCATGGGCACAAGTGTCCAAAGCGGCACGGCGACAGCAGTCGTGGCTGCGACGGGGATCCACACCTATCTTGGCAGCATGGCCGGCTCGATCACCGAAGCCCAGGCGCCGACAAGTTTTGATAAGGGTCTCAGCCGCTTCACATGGCTCATGATCCAGCTCATGGCGGTTATGGTGCCGCTGGTCTTCCTCATCAACGGGTTCACAAAGCACGATTGGAAGGGCGCCTTCTTCTTCGCGATGGCCGTGGCCGTGGGCCTCACGCCCGAGATGCTGCCCATGATTGTCTCCGTCTGCCTTGCCAAGGGCGCGCTCGCCATGAGCCGTAAGAAGGTGATCGTCAAGCGCCTCAATGCCATCCAGAACTTCGGGGGAATGGATGTCTTGTGCACTGACAAGACGGGCACTCTCACCGAGGACCGCGTCGTCCTCATGCGGCATTGCAACGTTGCTGGCAGGGAAACTGAGGAAGTGCTCCTGGACGGCTACCTGATTAGCTACTTCCAGACGGGCCTCAAGAACCTCCTCGACCTGGCCATCCTGGATAGCTCCGACTTCCACGGGAAAACTTTGGTTGAAAAGTACAAGAAGCTGGACGAAATCCCTTTCGACTTCACGCGGCGCATGATGTCCGTGCTGGTGGAGGGTCCCGATGGCAAGGCAATCCTACTCACCAAGGGGGCTCCGGAAGAGGTCTTCCAACAGTGCTCTCAGTTCGAGCTGGACGGGAAAGTGTCGCCGATGGACCCCAGCCTGATGGTCGGGCTCAAGGAACAGTACGAGAGCCTCAGCAACGACGGCTTCCGGGTGCTGGCGGTGGCAAAGAAGGAACTGCCGGGGAAGCAGGCCTGTTCAAAGGACGATGAGCGCGACCTCGTCCTCAAAGGGTATGTCGCGTTTCTGGATCCGCCCAAGAACACCGCGGGACGTGCCATCGAAGCTCTTCACAAGAATGGGGTGGCAGTAAAAATCCTCACTGGGGACAACCAGCTCATCAGCCGGAAGGTTTGCAAGGACGTGGGCCTCTCGGCTGATCCGATGCTCCTCGGCGGCGATGTGGAGAAAATGTCCGACGCCGAACTGGCCGATGCGGCAGAGAAGACCACGCTCTTCGCCCGTCTCTCTCCCTCACACAAGCAGCGGGTCATCCGCGCTCTCAGGAGCAAGGGACATGTCGTCGGATTCATGGGTGACGGAATCAACGATGCCCCCGCCCTGCGAGCCGCGGACATCGGCATCTCGGTGGACACGGCCACCGACATCGCCAAGGAATCAGCGGATCTGATCCTGCTTGAGAAGGACCTCATGGTGCTGGAAGGGGGTGTGATCGAGGGCCGGAAGGTCTTCGCGAACATCCTCAAGTACATCCGGATGGGGGCGAGTTCCAACTTCGGCAATATGTTCAGCGTGCTGGGCGCCAGTGCCTTTCTCCCTTTCATTCCGATGGCTCCGATCCAGGTATTGACCAACAACTTGCTCTACGATTTCTCGCAAGTACCGATCCCAATAGACGCCGTGGACGAAGAGCAAGTGGCGGCGGCCGTGGAACATCGGTGAGATCACGCGGTTCATCCTTTACATCGGCCCCATCAGCTCCATCTTCGACTACACCACTTTCTTCGTGATGCTCTGGGTCTTCAAGTGCTGGGACCCATCCCGCGCGCCCATATTTCAGACGGGCTGGTTCGTCGAGTCGCTGATGACGCAAACGCTGATCATCCACGTCATTCGCACAAATAAGATTCCCTTCATACAAAGCCGTGCGAGTTGGCCACTGACGGTCACCACGCTATCCATCATGGCCCTGGGGATGTGGTTGCCGTATTCCCCGTTGGCGCCTTCGCTGGGCCTCACAAGCCTGCCACGGACATACTGGCCGATCCTGATGCTGACGCTCCTTAGCTATATGGGCCTTACCCAGATGATCAAAGTCTGGTTGCTACGGAATAAATGGATCTAGCGACTGCCGAAGCAAAGTCGTCGAGTAGCAGATGAGGCTTATTTCGCTCAAGGAGATCGCGACTCTATTCACAATTACGATTCATAATTGGCAGGAGGATAGAGCGCCACGGCTAGGGGCCGCCCTGGCCTACTATATGGCCCTGTCGTTGGCGCCGGCTTTGCTGATTCTCCTCTCTATTTCTGGGTTTGCATTCGGCACTAACGCCGCTGAGGGCCACCTGGTCTCGCAGATCCAAAGCTTAGTGGGAGTCGAAGGTGCCAAGGTAATTCACGCCTTGCTCAAAGGGACGCACCAGCCTTCGAGTGGGATCACAGCTACCGTGCTTGCATTAGTTACCTTATTCTTCAGCGCCACCGCCGTAGTCAGCGAGCTGAAGGATGCGCTGAACACGATCTGGAAAGTTCCTGAAGACACGACTTGCAGCCGCGTCCGGAGCATGTTGAATGTGGTGACAGAGCGGCTTCTTTCATTCGTGCTCGTACTTGGCGCCGGCTTGTTCTTACTAGCCTCGCTGATTGTCAATGTATGGATTTCTGCCGCGGACCAGTTCCTGACCTCAGTCGCAGCTCCGCCACGTGCCCTAATTCAGACCGCCGATTGGGTGGTCTCCTTGACGGTCATCACGGTTTTGTTCGCTTTCATTTTTAAAGTTCTGCCTAAGGTGCCTATGAAATGGGAGGATGTGACCGTCGGCGCGGTCTTCACGTCGCTGCTGTTCACTGCTGGAAAGTCGTTGTTAGGAGTGTATCTCGGCAAGGCGAGTTTCACGGATACCTACGGAGCAGCGAGTTCGCTGGTAATCGTGCTTGTGTGGGTCTACTATTCCGCGCAAGTTTTTTATCTAGGTGCTGAATTCACCCGGGCGTATGCTTGTCATCGCGAACAAATGTCCACCGGTTTGTCTGGCGGGGCCTGAGATGAAGTTCGCGTTTTGTCGAGATCGTGGCCGAGGACACTGAGGCACGGCAATGGAGTTACACTTCTCTGTTGATATCGGCGGAGGCGAGAATGGGCTTCAGCAAATACTCAGATAACTCCTGGCCCGATAGTTGTGCGTTTTCTTTTGTAAGTTTGCCGAGGATCCACGAACCGTGCTGGCCTTCTTTATCGAGTTCGATGGTGATAGTCGACTGCTGCTTTGGAAAATCCGGGTGTACCGAGACTTTGAGGCCGCTGTTGGCTAAGGTGAGGACGAGCCGCTTACTATGCATTCCAGGGAGGTAAACCTGGCATTGGAAAGGCCCTTGGCACATGCATACCGCGGTCTGTCCGGCGCGCTTCTTGTGCTGATTGAACTCATTCACATCGCTCGAAATCGAGGAAACTAGGGCGCTCCAAGCGCTAAGCGCGCCCGGGCTTTGCTTGTTCAAACGCTCTGTCCGGCCGACTTTGGTCCCCCCCACGCTGCTCTTGACTGGAACCGGGCCTCTGTCTTTCTCCATACCCGCGAACATTTCATCAATCCATTTCATATGGTTCCGCTCCCTAGCAAGTTGCTGGTGATTGTACATGACCTTAAGGAAAGAGCCCTCAAAGCGAAGGCCCATTGTTACGAACATTGGATCCGCGATTCGCTGTTGTTTCGGCTTCATCGGTCCCCGTTCATGCCCAGACTGGCAACCTCTAAAGGCGGCTAGCTTTGTAACTGTCGCGCTCAGACGCGCTCATTGCGCGCGACCATTCGTCGGCCTGCTTTTCGGCCTCCGCTTTCGCCACTCCATACCGCTCCTGAATTCGCCCGACCAACTGATCCTTCTTGCCGGCGATGGCGTCCCAGTCATTGTCGGTCAGTTTACCCCAGCGCTCGCGAGCAGAGCCGGTGAAGCGCTTCCACTTACCTTCGATTTGGTCCCAATTCACGTTATCTCCTTCTTCCGGCCGTCCGGTATGACTTACCTGTGGCACGTTTACCGCCGTTTGAATGAGAGAAATTTCCAGGGCTAGACCGCCGCGAGTCGCATCATCCGGTCTCTTCTATCAGCTAAATATGCATTCCAAGAGACAATGTTTGCACCCACGCGTGCTATCGCACTAGTAACTCCGCAAGACAGTGGCCGAGACGGAGGCCGGGGAGGGCGGCGGAACACTGTCTAACGGCGGACTGGCCACCTGCGTGCACACTGCATAAGCGACCTTGAAGGAGAAGATTACTATGCAGTTTGTTCGAACTACCAGTACCGCTGCCCTGCTTCTGTTTTTCGGGATGATTGTCCCTGCGTACGCGCAGCACGAAAAGGAAAACGAAAAAGAGGCCAAGCCTGAAAAGCAGGCCGCACAAGAGCAGCGCCCGCAACAGCCGCAGGCCCAACGTTCCGAGCAGGGCCAGCAACAACAACCGCAACGTACGCGGCAGCAGGCAGTCGCGTGGCAGCAGCATGGCGGCTGGCAGGGGCATAGTACATGGCAGCCGGATCGTGCTCAACACTGGGATCGCGATCATCGCACCTGGGCGCAGCGTGGAGGCTATGGCGGTTACTACATTCCTGAAGCCCAATTCGATCTCGATTTCGGGATGGGATTGGGTTCCGGATGCACGGCCTCCCCGCGATCTACATGGGGTATCCACGCTTCTCGTATGGCGGCTTTTCGTTTCTGCTCGTGGATCCCTACCCGGAGTCCTGGGCAGAAAACTGGTACGACACCGATGACCTTTACATTGGTTATGACAACGGGTACTACCTTTACGATCGCAGGTATCCGAGCATGGCACTCGCGATCACCGTCGCGCTGTAGCTGAGCAGCGAGCGTTTGCGTAGTCTTGTTAATCCGGGCCTCCGGTAGCGCGCCAGGCGATGCAGGGATGTTTCCGAGTCCGCTGCGACTCGGAAAGCCGGTGGGCCACGTGTGGAAGTTTGTCCGGTCGGTTCAAGGTTCAAGGACGCCAAGCATGCCCGTACACCAAAGGGAAAGACACCGCGCCGGACGCGTCGGCTGGCTTCGCGCGGCGGTGTTGGGCGCGAACGACGGAATCCTTTCGACGGCCAGTCTGGTGCTCGGTGTAGCAGCCGCGCACGCAACTCACAGCAACGTTCTGGTCGCTGGCGTCGCCGGCCTGGTCGCCGGGGCGATGTCGATGGCAGCAGGTGAATATGTTTCGGTGCACTCACAGGCAGACACCGAACAGGCCGATCTCAAGCTGGAACGCAGGGAACTGAAGACGGACGACGAGGGCGAGCACAAGGAACTGGCGGCCATTTACGTCGCTCGCGGGCTCGACGCCACGCTCGCCAAACAGGTTGCCAAACAACTGATGGCTCATGATGCCCTAGGCGCGCACGCCCGCGACGAACTCGGCATCTCCCCCGCCCTCAGGGCGCGTCCGATTCAGGCTGCGTTGGCATCGGCGGGCAGCTTCGCCGCGGGAGCGGTCATGCCTCTGATGGTCACAGCCATCGCCCCGGCAGGGGGGCTGATTCCCGTTGTCTCTGGAACTTCCCTCTTGTTCCTCGCACTTCTGGGAGGATTGGCAGCACGCGCTGGGGGAGCAGGTGTGACGCTGGGCGCTGTGCGCGTCACGTTTTGGGGTGCTCTAGCTATGGCACTGACCGCAGGCGTCGGGGCACTGTTCGGAACCGCCGCAACAGGAACTTGAGAATCTCGGACTGCTCGATGACTCCACCAATTTCCGCTAAGGATGCCCCGCACTCGACCGGCCTCACGACCGATGAAGCCCGCCGGCGGCTCGAGAAATTCGGTCCAAACGCAATTCCCAACACGGCTCAGCATCCACTGCGCAGAGCACTGACCAAGTTCTGGGCGCCAGTTCCATGGATGCTCGAGGCCGCGATCGTGCTCGAAATTGTCCTCGGCAAGTACGTCGAGGCTGCGATTATCGCGGTTCTGCTCGCCTTCAACGCCGCTCTCGGGTTCTTCCAGGAAGGGCGCACTCAGGCAACTCTGGCCGCGCTGAAATCGCGGCTCGCGCTGAAGGCGGCGGTCCTTCGTGATAATGTTTGGGCGACCGTGCCCGCTGCCGGACTCGTGCCTGGCGATATTGTGAAACTATCGCTCGGCGGCGTGGTCGCCGCCGACGTGCGGCTGACCGAGGGATCCGTATTGCTCGACCAGTCCATGCTGACCGGCGAATCCGTTCCGATCGAAGCTGGCGCCGGATTTGAAACTTATGCGGGAGCGCTGGTGCGGCGCGGTGAAGCGGTTGCAGAGGTCACGGCGACCGGAGCGCACACAAAGTTTGGACGCACTGCGGAACTGGTTCGCACCGCGCACGTCGAAAGTTCCCAGCAGAAGGCCGTTCTACGCGTGGTGCGCAATCTCGCCATGTGCAATGGCGTCATCATCGTGCTGTTGGTGGCGTACGCCTACGCTCTCAAGCTCGCGATTGATGAGATCATTCCCCTGGTGCTCACCGCGGTTCTGGCGTCGATCCCAGTAGCGCTTCCACTTACTTTCACGCTTGCGGCGGCACTCGGCGCGCGGGCTCTGGCACACCTGGGCGTTCTTCCGACGCGGCTCTCAGCCGTGGATGAAGCGGCGAGCATCGACGTGCTGTGCGCGGATAAGACCGGCACGCTGACACAAAACGAACTGACGGTTACCGCTGTCCATGCCATGGCTGGCTTTGACGAGTCGCACGTGTTGGGATGGGCGGCCCTGGCGAGTTCGGACGGCGGGCAAGATCCGGTAGACGCGGCCATCCGGGCTGCCGCTGGAAAAAAAGTAGCCGCCGATCTGCCGAAACTGATCAAGTTCGTTCCGTTCGATCCTGGGACGAAGATGTCGGAGGCGACTGCCGCCGATCTGGGCGGCACTTCGGTTCGGATAGTCAAAGGGGCCTTTGCCGCAGTTGCCGGCCTTACGCAATCAGCTCCTGATGCATCCAAGACGGCGAGCAAACTTGAAGCGCAGGGCTTTCGCGTTCTGGCCGTTGCGGTGGGTCCACCAGCCGCGCTGAAACTTGCCGGAATCATCGCTCTCAGCGATCCGCCTCGAACGGATTCAGCGGCTCTTATTGCGGAACTGCACACGTTGGGCGTTCGCACGGTGATGGTGACGGGCGATGCCCCGGCGACGGCCGCGATCGTGGCTCACGCGGTAGGTCTCGATGGAGCGGTGTGTCCGCCCGGGCCCATCCCCGATGGCGTACGCTCCGAGGATTTCGCTGTCTTCGCAGGCGTTCTTCCGGAGGGAAAATACAACCTCGTCAAGGCGTTTCAGAATAGCGGCCACACCGTTGGGATGTGCGGGGATGGCGCCAACGACGCGCCGGCGCTGCGCCAGGCACAGATGGGAATCGCGGTATCAACGGCGACTGATGTTGCCAAGTCAGCGGCCGGTATCGTCCTGACCAAGCCAGGGCTCGGCGGCATCGTCTCGTCGGTAAAGGAAGGCCGCGTGACGTTCCAGCGGATCCTGACTTATACGCTAAATTCGGTCACCAAGAAAATTGTCCAGGTGCTCTTCCTGGCGGTAGGTCTGGTAATAACCGGGCACGCGATCCTTACGCCAATCTTGATGGTCATCATAATGCTCACCGGCGACCTCCTCGGCATGTCCTTGACGACAGACAACGTGCGACCATCCCCGATGCCCAATGTCTGGAGAATCGGCAAATTGACGATCGCGGGTGTTTTCATGGGAATCTCCGAGCTGGTCTTTTGCACCGCCGTCCTGGCCGTTGCCAAATTTCGCCTGGGTCTTGGAATCGAAATGCTTCGAACTCTCGCTTTCGTAGCCATCGTGTTCGGCAATCAAGCAACCACCTATACGAATCGAGAACGGCAGCACATGGGGTCCTCTCGTCCGAGCCGATGGCTCGTCGGATCGTCTGTTGTTGATCTGCTGATCGCTTCAACGCTGGCGATCTGCGGAATCGCCATGAATCCTCTGCCCATATTCGTGGTGGGAGGAATACTCGTGGCGGCAGCAGTCTTTGCGTTCATCGTAGACGTTGCCAAAGTCCCGGTGTTTAAGCGGCTCAGGATCGTATAGGTATTGATTCATCCGAGCGTTGAGGAGGTTACTCACACTTTGGGCCGATGTTTGGTTCAAAAAGTGCTCTCAGAATATATCATGCGAACGAATTGGCTATCGCTTCTCGTCTTGCTCCCGTGCTTGCCTGCACAGGCGGCCGACGCCTGTAATCCGGCGGATCTGGTTGGGCCGTATGCGTTTCAATTGACGGGCTTGACGGACATTTCCGGGACGCCAAAACCGACTGCCAGCCTGGGCCGGATCGCCTTTGACGGGCACGGGAGCCTGAGCGGGACAGCGTCTGCCACCTTCGCCGGACTACTTCTGGGAAACCCGGTGACCGGGAGCTACGTGGCGAAATCGGATTGTTCGGTGATCTGGAAGCTGCAGGACGATTCCGGCGCGTTCCAGAATTTCAGCGGGACGTCTTCGACCGATGGAACCAGGATGCAATTCAAACAGACCGACCCCGGTGGAGCCCAGCACGGAATCATGCAGAAAACATCCGACAACTGCTCGGCGGCGGATCTCCGGACGAAGTATTACTTCACGGTCTCCGGCAGCACCACACCGATGCTACCCGGCGAACTCTCGGTCACGGTGTCCGCCAAGGGATCGCTCGATACGATCGAGAACGGCAGCTTCGAGGTCGAGAGCGACTGTTCGGTACGGTTCGACTGGACGCTTCCTGCTCAGGATGGGCAGGTCGCCGAGCCTTTGCCAATGACCATGCGTGGATTTCTGGTCAACGGCGGCAAGGAGATCCTCGCCTTCCAGACTGATCCGGGCGCGATGGTGGCCGCGCGCTTCAGTGCCGATACAAAGTAACATCCGTAGACGACGTGCGAAAATAAAACCCATGAAGAAGCATGACGATGAAGGAATCCGAACGTACAGCACCGTTTCGAACGAAGAGAAGGGCGTGGGTACGGGTTCAGCTGGTCAGTCTGGGGACACTCAGGGATTGTCCCACCTCGCGGAGGCCGCCTCAGAGAGCGTCGGGGAACTGGCCGAGGAGGGGCAATCCTTCGAGGCCGAAGTGATCAGCGGCGTGGAAGACGCACCGGACGCAGACGTGGCTGAAGTCCACACGAAACAAGTCCCAGAGGACGATGTGCCTTCGGAGTACTTGGAGAGAGATTAATCCGCGAGCATTCCACCGCCAGTCATCGAAAACTTCCATTTCGATTTTGTATTCGCGGCGGCGTTCGCGAGATGAGTGTCCTTTATCGCAGCTACAGCAACTGACACTAAGACAACCAGAAGCGGAAGCGTTCGAGTCCTCTCCGCCGTCACGTGGACTGGACCGAGATCCCCGCCTTTTTCTCTGGTCGTGTAGGTGAAGCCTTGATACGCAAAGGCCATGATCCCGAACGGCAATGAGAATGATGGCGAACACTGTACTTACTTTCATCTTGCTTGGCCTTTCGATTCATCAGGGCCGGCGGCACATCCAAATCCGGCCCTGAGTTGAGCGGCATTCAGGGTTTACTTAGCAGCGATTGGCGATCCGATCTCACTGCCAATGATTTCACCGGAGACAACCAGATGCAGCCGTGCTACCGGAGCCCCGCAAAAGCCGCCGAGTGGGTTGAGGTAGTTGTAGGTCTTACATACCTTAATTCATCGCGCAGATTTGTGACCAAAGCAGAATGCCTTGTGAAACACAAGCTAGAAATACGGAGCTTCCGGTACGGCGGCTATTGGTTCGGACTTGCTGAGCCGTGGCCGGAAGGTTGGTACTACACTGACAACGTTTACCTTGACTACGCCGATGGCGGGTATTACCTGTACAACCCGTACTATCCGGGCGTTCGCCTTGAGATCATCGTCGTGCTCTAACCAGTTTTCCAATCCAGCTTATAGGGGTCCGGCTCCTTCACGCGTCAGACTTCTGTATGCGGCGATCCGGACGTAGATAAAGCAGGATCGCTATATTTAGCAGGAACACGGTTAAATGCAACCGGTTGGGCAGTTGCATGAGTTTGAACATTTCCCACGGCAGATATAACGCACCGGAAAGCAATGCGAACCATTCTGCCCACACACGCCTGTTCCATAGCCCCCACGCCTCTGTAAACGGCACGCCGGCGTATACGACCGAGGCGGAAAAAATCACCCAAAGGCCCGCATCTGTCATACGTGTAGCCGCGTTGATAAATGCGTGCGACGGCCGGTGAATCGGGATTGATATGCAAGTGCAGGAGAAGACTCTCCGCCGCCGCTTCCACATCTTTGTGTAGGAGACCCAAAATCCCCAATCCTAGGAGCAGAACAATCACGCCCTTCACCGCTTCGAACGTGGCCAACGCGCGCAGACCCCCGACACTGGCCCGTTCGTCAACCGCTTGCGGATGCGGCCGGCGTCGCCCAACTCGTGAAATCGGCATGCTTGATTGTTGGGATAAATCCCGGCGGGGGTCGCGCGCTTCTTGGAAGTGCGCGCTCAAGATGCGGTTCGGGCGGAAGCCATCTCGCGTCGCAAACGAAAGCTGCTGAACAATTCAGGACCCCCCTTCAACCGTGAGGCGCCGACGGTTGCTGTGATAGGCTTGCGTTTTCATGGCTCACAGCGGATTTGATCTTCTTGCAGCCGCCCGTCAGGAGATGATCGACGAGGGCTTCCAACCTGAATTCCCTCCGGAGGTTGCCAACCAGTTGGATGCGCTCAAGTCCCGTGCGGCATCCGGCACGGACGCCGGCGTGCGCGACCTGCGCTCTCTGTTGTGGTCTTCCATCGATAACGACACCTCCCGGGACTTGGACCAGGGCGAAGCCGCCGAGCGCGTCAGCGCCGGAATTCGCATTCTCATCGCGATCGCCGATGTCGATTCCGACGTACCGATTGGGTCGCCGATCGACAAACATGCCGCTGCACAGACGACCAGTGTATACACGGGCATTCAAACTTTTTCGATGTTGCCGGAGCAACTATCGACGGATCTGACTTCGCTGAACCAGGACGCCGACCGGTTAGCGGTAGTGGTGGACATGGTCGTTGCCCCCGACGGCTCGATTACTTCCGGCGGCATTTACCGCGCGCTGGTGCGAAATCAGGCGCAGCTGACATACAACGGAGTCGGACCGTGGCTGGAAGGAACTTCGGCCGCTCCTCCGAAAGTTGCTGCCTCCGCTGATCTGGCAGCGCAATTGAAGCTGCAGGATGAGGCGGCGCGGATCCTGTTCGAAGAACGACAGCGGTTGGGGGCATTGAACATCGACCGCGTGGAGGCAGAGGCGATCATTGCTGACGGTCAGGTCCAGGGGGTCAATACTCGCAAGAAAAATCGCGCCAGCGAACTCATTGAGAATTTCATGGTCGCCGCGAATGGCGTGATGGCGCGAACCCTCATGAACGCCGGCGTCTCGTCCATCCGGCGCGTGGTCAGAACACCCGAGCGCTGGCAGCGCATTGTCGAGCTCGCGGCGCGCTATGGCGACAAACTGCCGCCGGAACCCGATTCGGGAGCGCTCAATCTCTTCCTTCAGAAAAGAAAAACCGCCGACGCAGTGCACTACGCGGATGTCTCCCTGGCGGTGATCAAGCTGATGGGGCCGGGCGAGTATGTACTGTCACGCCCGGGCGATAAGGATCAGGCGCACTTCGCATTGGCCGCCCATGACTACACCCATTCCACCGCTCCCAACCGCCGCTTCGCCGATACGGTAACGCAGCGGCTGATCAAGTCCGTCCTTTCCAAGCAGCCGCCGCCGTATTCGGACCCGCAACTGGATTCCATTGCGCGGAACTGCACGCTCAAGGAGGATGCGGCGCGCAAAGTGGAACGGGTGATGAATAAGCGCATTGCGGCCGTGGCGCTCCAGCCTCGGATCGGCGAGAACTTCGCCGCGGTTGTGACGGGCGTCACGCCGAAAGGTGTTTTCGTGCGTGTATCAGGCCCGCCCGCGGAAGGACTTCTGGTGCGTGGTCAGCAGGGAGTGGATGTGGGTGATCAACTTCAGGTAAAACTGTTGAGCACAGACCCACAGCGCGGGTATCTGGATTTTGCGAGGTAGCAGCTACCGTTGGCCGGATGCCACTCGAACAGGCTCCGGATTCAGCAAGCCACCCGGATCTTCGATCACCCCCATTACAGAATGTTAACGGAGCGCGATTTCGATATCGCACCGCACTTTTTTTGGGTACAGGTAAAACAGTTGTGAGCGATATTGAACAGACACGACACCGCCGGGAATGCTTGAATCGTTGCGTGGCCGAAACTGACGCAGCAGATTGCCTTGGCCCGGAAGTTGATTGACAGCAAGGGAATTCATGCACCGTGATACAAATGAGCGAATGGAAGGAATCCGATCCAGGGTTCTAGCGGGACTGGCGTCAATATCTGAGCTGAAAGGTCAACTCGCGGGTAAGGCGGACAAGTATGTGAACCAGTTACTTCAACAGACGTTGACCGCGTTCGACGACGTAGAGGTATCGTTTGTTGGAATCCTTAAAACCGACCGAACGCCGCCGCGAACCGTTGCCGAGGAATCAAGAGTGCTTGACCATGCCGAGTTTGTGTTGGAGCGGATCGCGGTACCTCAATTGAAAGCCATTCAGGACATGGTCGCAAAGTTCGGTCCGAAGATTCTATCAACGGGATAGCCGGGCAATCGCTTCAGCCACACCGACCCTGCCATCCATTCATGAGTTAGGTGCCCTTGGCCGCTTCGGCGGCGCCGCGAGGACCACTCCTCCGGCAGGATTGTTGTCCTCGGGGCGTTGCCAGTTCGGTGGTCATGAGGAAAAGGCCGCCGGAAAGGAGATGCCTGATGACCGCCTCCCGTTCGGACGCACTCGTGATTTTCGGTGTGACGGGCGATCTCGCCCACAAGATGATCTTCCCGGCACTCTATGCGATGGTGAAGCGAGGTACTCTCAAGGTCTCGGTAATCGGCGTCGCGCTCCCGAATTGGAGTTTGGCGCGTCTGCGCAAACGCGTGACGGATAGCATAAAGCGATCGGGCCGAATCGATAACCAGCGTGCCCTCCACCATCTGCTGTCCCTGCTCAGTTACGTCAGCGGGGATTATAAAGACCCCAACACTTTCACAGCGATAAAGAAGGCGCTGCATAAGGCTCGGCGCCCGGCGTACTACCTGGCTATCCCGCCCTCGCTCTTCGAGACGGTGATCAAAGGACTCGGTGCCGCGAACTTGGCCGAGAATGCGCGCGTCATTGTCGAAAAGCCGTTCGGACGTGACCTGGCCTCCGCGCAGGAGCTCAACCAGGTCGCGCGGACGGTGTTCCCGGAAGACTCGATTTTCCGCATTGACCATTTCCTCGGGAAGGAGGCGATCATGAATATCCTCTATTTCCGTTTCGCCAATTCGTT
>Ga0116218_1001612_pt1 | contig 13821 bp, 16 predicted proteins | sample Sb_taG_2_FD_88966 | JGI IMG/M metagenome (GOLD analysis project Ga0116218, IMG submission 88966) | Peat soil microbial communities from Weissenstadt, Germany - Sb_50d_5_LS metaG | ecosystem: Environmental > Terrestrial > Soil > Wetlands > Peat | place: Germany: Weissenstadt | collected 2010-09-21 | reverse complement strand
TCCTGGCGAGGCGGTTCCCGGAATCGAGAAGGAAGGCGTACTACCTGATGTCCATCCACGAGCATCTGCCGCCGCAGGCCAGACGTGAACTGAAAGAAGTGGGTTGGACCAAGGGACTGGAGCTAGCGAAGATCGCGCGGAGGGACGGTCAGAACTTCGATTGTGCAACCTGGTTGCACAAAGCTCGCGCCCTGCCGAAGGAGAACTTCAGGCGGGAGGTGGAGAAGGAACTGACGGGAAAGGAAACGGAGCTGTCGGAACTGATCTACTTCAAGGTCTACAAGAGCCAGATTCCGGTCATCGAGCAGGCGATCGAGACAGCCGTTCTGATGCTGGGAACGGACAAATCGCGCGGTTGCTGTCTGGAGATGATCTGCGCCGACTTCCTGGCGGGCGCGCACCTGGATAATGGCGACCCGGAGATCCTGCTCCACTCGATCTCACGCTACTATAAATTCTTGCCCAGCGAACAGCAGCAGGCTTTTCTCGAAAACCTCAGTCAGAAGGCGTCCTGAGAATGATTCACCCCAAAGCCGCCCGCTTTCGGCTGGATCCTGTCTCGTACGAAAGTCTGCGCCAGCAGGTGCTGCGTCGCGACAGCTGGAGGTGTCAATCCTGCGGCACGATGGCGAACCTGGAAGTTCACCACAAACAATTTCGTAGTCACTCTGGCGGTGATTCCGAGCAGAACCTTATAACCATGTGCACTGCGTGCCACGCTGCTGCACATCGCAATTGAGATAAAAAATCCTTTTGCCAGGGAACAAAACTCTGAGGCTCACAAACCAGGGGCCAGAGGTGCCATTTTGCGAAGTGAAACTAGTTGCACAACAGTGTCAATTCCTTGCAGCGCGCTGGAATTTCGTTCCCCCTCAATCCTGTCAAGAGGTGAAATTCAAGGGAAATAAAGGTAATAGTTGCCAGCCGCGCGCCGAAACCTTCAAATCGTGACGACCCGTCTGGGCGAGGTGGAAACCGCCTGCTGTCAACCTTTTGGGTGGCTGAACACTCAGCGCAAGTAACCTGCCAGGACCTCGCAGTTACTGTTACTAAAAGGCTACTCACCCTACGAGATTGGGCCATGTACTACCGTGTTTCCAGCACTTACTCTCACCTTAGCGACCTACTAACTACTGGAGCCGCATGAAATACTTCCTCTCAATTCTCTTGCTGAGCGCTGCCATGCAGGCGCAGAGTTTCACCGCGAGCATCAGTCTTGTGCTTCCCAATACGCCCAGCGGTTCCGCCCTTCCCGATGCGCCCAGCCAACGCCCCTTCTGGACGGTCGAGAACAAGCTAAACGTCAGCATCTTAGCTGGACTGGTCACCGCTGACGCCATCACTACGCAGCGCGGTCTGAATCAGGGCCTCTACGAAGCCAATCCGATCATGCGCCCCTTCGTGACGCGCGGTGCAGCCGGAGAGGCGGCCGGGTCCGCTCTAGGATTCGGCGCGGGAGTCGGCGCCGTCTACCTATTGCACCGGACCCACCACTACAAGGCGGAACGCATCACCATGCGTGTATTCGTCGCCGGCGAAGCAGCATTCGTCGCCAACAACGTCATTGCGATTCGCTGACCATTCTAGCGCTTAAGCTCGGACCAGGGCCGAGCTGCAGCTTCCTGAATTAGTTGGGCGAGCCCGCTTCCACGTTATAATTCCATACTGGAAGCATTTTCTTCGACTATTCGGAGAATCCCCCGGCCGCTTCCGCGAATCTTTAGTAGCGAAGGAGTCTGCATGGCGATTCAGAAAACCGACAAAATCTGGCACAACGGCAAGTTCATCGCCTGGGACGACGCTACCCTCCATGTGATGTCTCACGTTGTCCACTATGGCTCTTCGGTGTTTGAGGGCATCCGCTGTTACGCTCTGCCGCGCGGCCCGGCCATTTTTCGCGCCACCGAGCACATGCAGCGCCTCATCGACTCCGCCCGCATTTATCGTATCGACGTCCCCTTCACCCGCGACGAGGTTGTGCATGCCATGCTCGAACTGGTGAAGCATAACGGCGTGTGGCCGTGCTACATTCGCCCCATCGTTCTCCGCGGCTACGGCGAAGCCGGCGTCAACCCCTTCAACTCCCCCACCGAGATCTATATTTGCAACTATCCCTGGGGAAAGTATTTGGGAGGGGATTCCAGCGAGGGCGTGGACGTCTGCATTTCTTCGTGGACGCGGATCGCGCCCAACACCTTGCCGGCTATGGCCAAATCGGGCGCGAACTACATGAACTCGCAACTCATCAAGATGGAAGCCATTGTCAACGGCTACGCCGAAGGCATTGCGCTGGACGTGAACGGCTACGTCAGCGAAGGCTCGGGGGAGAATCTGTTCGTTGTCCGTAACGGCGTATTGCAAACCGCGCCGCTAGGAAACTCTGTGCTTCCGGGCATCACGCGCGACTCCGTGTTGCAGATCGCGCGCGATCTCGGCATCAAGATCGTCGAGCAGCAGATACCGCGCGAGTCGCTTTACATCGCCGACGAAGTTTTTTTCACCGGTACCGCCGCCGAAATCACGCCCATTCGCTCCGTCGACAAAATCGCCGTGGGCAAGGGCAAGCTCGGGCCCATGACCAAGTCTCTGCAAGCAGAGTTTTATGGGATTGTTCGCGGCGAGAAGGCGGACCGCTATGACTGGCTGACGCCGGTTCCGGTGGGAGCGAAGCTGCCGGTGGAAGTCTAAGTCCAGCCCTACGTCTTAAGGACTAGCGTTGCACGAAGTCGGGGCCTGTTGCTCCTCGAAATGGCGGTTTGCCCTTCCCGTTGTCTTGCACTATAGTTAGTCGCGCCTGATCGCAGGCGATCGTGTTCTTTTTCCATGAACCCCAGCCTATAAGGAGAACTGTTATGTCTGCTCCCACCCCTGAATTTGCCCTGGGCTATCGCGCCATGATGCTTGATGGCGTTGCCCGAGAAGTTGAAATTACCAAGAGAGTTTTAGCCGCTATCCCCGAGGGAAAAAGAGACTACCGGCCAGATCCCCACGCGCGCACGGCCTGGGAACTGGCATGGCATATCGCGAACACCGATGTCCAGTTCATGGACGGGATCGCGGGTCTGAAGTTCACCATGGCGAATCCTTCCGAGGCAGACAAGCCTAAGACCATTGCTGAAGTGGTGGTTTGGTATGACCGGAATATGAAGCGCGCGGCGGATGGCGTTGCCGCCCTGTCGGCGGAACAGTTGCTGACCACGGTTAATTTTATGGGCGCCTTCAACTTCCCAGCGGTCTTTTATATGGCGTTCTTGAACAACCACAGCATCCATCATCGGGGCGAGCTGGCTACTTATCTGCGTCCGATGGGGTCGAAGGTGCCCTCCATCTACGGGGGGAGTTACGACGAGCCCCGTCAGGCAGCGGCGTAAAAACCTGCTTCTCGGGAGTACCCTGCAGCCTGCCTCGTAACTGAGGCAGGCTGCTCCGTTTAGCACGCTGATTCATACAGTTGTGAGGGCCCTTTAGAAGCGGCTGGCAGCCCGGCACCCCTCGCCAGTCCGCCAATGGTCCCGTTACTTCCGTCATCTCGTGCGCGGGCACGGTTCGGTTCATGATAGGGACTGTAACCGGGGTCCTGCCTGCATGAATATCGACGACTTGCTCCGCATCGCCATGGAGCGCCGCGCTTCCGACTTGCATTTAAAGGTGGGGAACTACCCTCACTTGCGCATTGATGGCGATCTGGTGCCGCTGACCGACCAGGCGCGTGTATCCGCCGAAGACATGTTGAACATGTCGTTCAGCATGATGTCGGCACGGCAAAAACAAAAATTCAAAGAGACCACGGAAATCGATATGGCCTACGGCGTCGCCGGCCTGGGACGCTTCCGTGTGAACGTGTTTCAGCAACGCGGCAACGTGGGATTGGTGCTCCGCGTCATTCCCACGAAGATCCGCGCGCTTGACGAACTGTTCCTGCCGAAAGTGGTTGAGCAGATTTGCGACATGCCGCGCGGTCTGGTGCTGGTTACCGGAGTGACGGGCTCGGGCAAATCGACAACCCTCGCCGCCATGGTCGACCGCATCAATTCGACTCGCGCCGAGCACATCATCACCATCGAAGATCCAATCGAATTTCTGCATCGCGACAAAAAAGGCTACGTAAATCAGCGCGAGATCGAGGTCGATACGCCATCGTTCTCTGCAGCCCTGCGCGCTTCTCTCCGTCAGGATCCGGACGTGATTCTGGTGGGCGAAATGCGCGACCTCGAAACCATCGGGACTGCGCTGCACGCGGCCGAAACCGGCCACATGGTTTTCTCCACGTTGCACACGCTCGACGCGGTGGAAAGCGTCAACCGAATCATTGCGATTTTCCCGCCGCCCGAGCAGAAACAGATCCGGTTGCAGTTGGCCGCCGTGTTGCGCGCCATCGTCAGCCAGCGCCTGGTGCGCCGCTCGGACGCCGAAGGCCGAGTCCCCGCGGTCGAAGTCATGGTGACCACGTCCTACATCCGGGAATGCATTCTGGTACCTGAAAAGACCCGCGCCATCCGCGAAGCGATCTCCGCCGGCACGTCGCAGTACGGCATGCAGACCTTCGACCAATCGCTCTGGGATTTGTTCCAGGCGGGTCTGGTGAATTACGAGACCGCTCTCGAGAGCGCCTCGAACGCGGATGAGTTCAAGCTGCGCATGCAGGGTATTGCGTCAACCGCAGATGTCGCCCGGCAGGCAATGCAGACCACCGGCTTTGGCCGTTGACACTAAGACAAGATTGAGACGAGATTGGGTTGTCGGCGCAGCGCCTCCGAGAGATATACGACTTCAGCGATAGATCCCGGGGCTTGATTTTGGTGTGTCATATCCCGAGGGGAGTTGATGGCCGACGATTCGACAGTGGCGTTATTGCAGGAGATTCGCGACCTGCAGAAAAAACATACGGAACTCCTGCAGGCCTTCGTCGACGGCCAACAGCAGGGTTTGAAAAACCAGCAGCAATCCCTGGCCGTCCAACAGCTAGCGGTTGAAAGGCAAAAGTTGGTCCTGGCTAGGTCGACCAGGCTTTGGGTGTTTGTTCTGGCTGGCGTGTTCCTGCTGCTCCTTTTAGCATTCACTCCCATTGTTTTCAATCTGTTCAAAGCGCTCCTGCTGGGCCATTGAGCGAGAGCGCACCAGCATTTGGCCGATGTTCCCCAGCCAACCGGTCGGTTCCACGATTTCGTTGATCGCTATCGGCCATGCTTAAATAAAAAGTTGGGCGCCAAGTTTTGCGCCATCCCCGCGCGCGGCATCCAATCGAAACATTCTGAACGCGATCGGTACTCCCGATCTTGTCATCCCGAGCAGAGCGAGGGATCTGCAGTTGGGAGTGCCGCAGCGCGTCAGTTGTCACGCAATGAGGAGAGTATCTCTTGGACTTTCAGCTAAACGAAGAACAACTGCACCTGAAGAAGACGGTGCGCGAGTTTGCCCAACGCGAGATTGCCCCGAACGTCATGAAGTGGGATGAAGCCAGTGAATTCCCGCTGACCACAATCAAGGAACTAGGCAAGCTCGGACTGATGGGCACGATCTTCCCAACCGAATACGGCGGCGCCGGCATGGGCTACGTCGAGTACGTCACCGCCATCGCCGAACTCTCTCGCGTCGATGGATCGGTCGGCATCATCGTCGCGGCACACACGTCGTTATGCTCAAACCACATTTTCCTCGCCGGGAATGAAGCGCAGAAGAAGAAGTATCTACCCAAGCTGGCCGCCGGTGAATACATCGGCGCCTGGGGCCTGACCGAGCCCTCGGCCGGCTCGGACGCGGGCAGCGCCCGCATGACCGCCACGCGGGCCAAAGGTGGATGGGTGCTCAACGGCACCAAGACTTTCATCACCAATGGCCACTATGCGGACGTCGTAGTGGTGGTCGCGGTCACCGATCGCGCCGCGCACACTCATGGACTATCCGCCTTTCTGGTGGAAAAGAACACCAAGGGATTTCGTTCCGGAAAGAAGGAGAACAAACTCGGTCTGCGCGCCAGCGACACCAGTGAACTGATCTTCGAAGATTGTTTTGTGCCGGGAGAAAACCTGCTGGGCAAGGAATGCGACGGATTTATCGATGCCATGCGCGTGCTCGATGGCGGGCGCATCTCGATCGCCGCGCTCTCGCTCGGCATGGCCGAAGGCGCATACGGAGCGGCGCTGAAGTATTCGAAAGAGCGGCAGCAATTTGGGCAGGCGATTTCGGAATTTCAAGCGATCCAGTGGAAGCTGGCCGACATGGCAACCGAGATCGACGCGGCAAGACTCCTGACCTTTCGCGCCGCCGCCATGAAAGATGCGGGCATGAAGACCACGCTCGAATCGTCAATGGCCAAGCTTTACGCCAGCGAGGTAGCCGTGAAGTGCGCCAACGAAGGCGTGCAAATCCACGGCGGCTATGGCTTCATCAAGGACTATCCGGCGGAGAAGTTTTATCGCGACGTGAAGCTATGCACGATTGGCGAAGGGACAAGCGAAATCCAGCGTCTGGTGATTGCGCGGCAGTTGCTGAAAGAATAAGATGCTCGCGATTCCGAAGCGAGAAAAGAGCCGCGATGATCGACGGAGCTCACGTCATCGTCTACAGCAAGGACCCGGAAAGCGATCGCACTTTCTTTCGGGATGTTCTCAAGTTTCCCGCGGTGGACGCCGGTCACGGCTGGCTCATTTTCGCCCTGCCGCCCGCGGAAGCCGCATTTCATCCCTCCGAGAAGAATGACCTGCACGAACTGTACTTCATGTGCGACGATCTGAAGGCCACGATGGAATCGTTGAAAGGGAAGAAGATGAAGTGCGGTCCGGTCACGGAGGAGCGCTGGGGCAGTCTGACCACGATCATTCTCCCCGGAGGCGGGAAGATCGGGCTGTACCAGCCAAAGCATCCGACTGCGATCGGGCGCTGAAGTTGGATCAAGCCAACTTCGATCAACACGGATCGGCTGGTATTGCTAGACTGCTACACTATCCTGCTTGACTCCTGCGACCACAACTCTTGTGGACCGTCTCCGCTCCGGCGAGCCCCGCGCGCTCGCACGCGCCATTTCTACCGTCGAGAACCGCGCTGCCGGCTGGTCCGATCTGCTCAAGGCGCTCTTCCCGTACACCGGCAAGGCGCGAGTCATTGGCCTGACCGGTGCACCCGGATCGGGCAAGAGCACACTGGTCGATCAGCTCGCCAAGTACTATCGCAAGAAGAAAGAAAGTCAAACTGTCGGCATCATCGCCGTCGACCCGACCAGCCCCTACACCGGCGGAGCGATTCTAGGCGACCGCATCCGCATGCAGGATCACTACAGCGATCCGGGAATCTATATTCGCAGCATGGCAACACGAGGATCGCTTGGAGGCCTGGCGCGCGCCACCGCCGATGCCGCCACCGTGCTCGATGCTTCAGGCCGCGACCTAATCATGATCGAAACGGTGGGTGTCGGGCAGGACGAAGTCGATATCGTGCGACTGGCCGATGTCACCATCGTGATTCTGGTGCCCGGCATGGGCGATGACGTGCAAACGATCAAAGCCGGAATCATGGAAATCGCCGACATCTTCGTCATCAACAAAAGCGACCGCGACGGGGCCGAACGCGTGGAGCGTGAAATTCGCGCTATGCAATCCTTGGCCACGCGCACGCGCGCTGATCGCTGGACCCCGCCCATCGTGAAGACGGTCGCCAGCGAGGGCGTAGGAACCGAAGTGTTGGCGCAAGCGATCGCAAGCTACGAGGCGTACTTAAAGAGAGAGAACCTCATCCTCAAGAAAAACGTCGAGAACTGGCAGGAGCGCCTGGTCGAGATGCTGCGCGACGCCATGCTGGAAAAAGCGCGCGCTCACATGGACGGCGGAAGCCTGGAGCGTTACGCAGCCGAGATCGCCGAGCACAAGCGCGACCCGTATTCGCTGGTGGAGGAGATAGTGCGCGGAGCAAGCCGCACGTAGATTTCGGAGGAGAGATGGGAGCCCCCGCCCCATGGACTCCAGATGGTTCACCATGGGCATGAGAGATATCACGGAACTGATGAACACTTATCGAGAGTGTGCGCGAAACTTGTGGAACGTCTATTTCTCAAGGCGGGAGGATATCGGCGGTTCTCTAGACGCTTTTGAACAGATACGACAATTGCTATTTGATTCACTCGTTGTGAGTGAACTTCCTTATGAGGGAGAGGCTGAAGGTGACGATACACCTCCTCCTTCCCTGAAGGTTGTCCCACGGGCAAGGTCGTTGATTCTGATCAGGCGATTAAGCGGACCGGGGGAGGCGGGGTACTGGGATCAAGAGAAGGACATGGTCGTTGGTCCGGAAGATATCACGTTGGCATTTGCTGACTATTTCGACTTTTCCCAAGTCCCGGTGAAGGAGTTTCATTACTATCTTTGCAAGGTGCTCAGCTTCCCAAGTCATGTTGAGTACGAAGGGAGGGAGGCACTCGTGGAGGTACCAGACGCCAAGGTCTTTCACGACGAGCAGGCAAACCAGAAGTAGGCGGACCGCTGTCCCGTGGACCGTGCCGATCTGTGGCGCGGCGCTTGAGGCCGTCCACAGTCGCGGATCGGAAAGGCCGTGCCGGTATTGAAAGGCAATTTATGGAATTCAGCATTGATCATCTCGGCATCGCAGTGAAGTCGCTGACGGCGGCGAAGTCCATTTACGAGAAGCTCGGGCTAACCATTTCTCCCGAAGAAATCGTCGAGCAGGAAAAAGTTCGGCTGGTGATGGTACCCCTGGGCGAGAGCCGGCTGGAGCTGCTGGAAGCAACTTCCGACGATTCAGCCATCGCCCGGTTCATCGCCAAGCGCGGCGAGGGGCTGCATCATATTTGTATGCGCGTTCCGGATCTGGCGGCGGCAGTTGCAAAATTGAAGAGCGACGGCGTGCGCCTGGTGTCGAATGAGATCAAGACAGGCGCTGGCGGCCATCGCTATGTATTCGTGCATCCGCAAAGCACCGCGGGCGTCTTGCTCGAATTGGTGGAAAGCACGCATTGACCGCCGTGCTTTGGCTTTCCCCTGTGTTTCCCTGTGGCCCCCTGTGTCCTCTGTGGTAAGGCGTTTCGGCAGTAGGCCCAGTTTCGAATCTATGCTAGTGCTAGCGATCGATACGTCAGGCAAAAACGGCAGCATCGCACTGGCGCGTACAACGCCCGGCCAGAGCGATGTCGAGATCGTCGAAATCGTGCCCCTAACCGGCGGCGCATTTTCGGCGCAACTGGTACCCGAGATTGCCGCGCTGCTCAAAAAGCATCGATATAGTAAGACCGATCTGCAGGCATTTGCGGTCGCGTCCGGTCCGGGATCGTTTACCGGGCTGCGCGTGGGCTTGGCTGCCATCAAGGGTCTGGCGGAGGCACTACAAAAGCCAATCGTTGCGGTTTCCCTGCTGGAAGCGGTTGCTTGCAGCGGTCGAGCACGCGGCCGGGTTCTGGCGGCGCTCGATGCGGGCCGGGAAGATGTCTATGTCGGCGACTACGAACTCGAGCCACAGTTGCGCATGCACAGCGAACGCCTGCTGAGCCGGGAAGAGTTTCTTGCCGAAGCCACGGCTGCCGAACCTGGGTTTCCCGAAACAGCGCTTCCCGAAAGCAGGCGGAAGGCGCGGGTCACGCCCGACGCGGGGTTGGCTGAGATGGTTCGGGCTGCTGGAATCCCAATCGAGCTGATCGACTACCCGAACAGCGCCGTGATTGCCCGGCTTGGATGGGCGCATCTTCAGCGCGGCCAGACGGTTCGTCCCGAAGAACTGGAAGCCAACTACATTCGCCATTCCGACGCCGAAATTTTCTCGAAGCCGAAAGCGTGAAACTGTCATCTCTCAACTCTCAACTCTCCATGCCAGTGACCATTCGCTCCGCCGCGTTAAAAGATGTGCCTGCGATTCTCACCCTCGAGCAGAAGGCGCCGGAAGCAGCCCACTGGACGTCCGAGCAATACAACAAATTAGCGGATAGCGGTGTAGTCCTGGTGGCCGAGGATGCAGTCGAGAATGCGGGCAAGCTGTGCGGATTTCTTTGCGCGAAAGCCGTCGCGGGCGAGTGGGAGATCGAGAACGTGGTAGTATCCGCCGAGTTACTCCGCCGCGGCATCGCCAATGAGCTGGTGCGGGAGCTGATTCATCGGGCGAAAAGCGATGCTGCGTCAGCAATTCTGCTGGAAGTCCGCGAATCGAATCTGCCGGCCCGCCACCTGTACGAAAAACACGGATTTCGCAAGGTGGGCCAGCGGCTGTTGTATTACAGGGATCCGGTCGAAGATGCGATTCTGTATGCGCTTCGCTTCGACCGCTGACATTGTTCTAAGATCTAAGAACGATCGAAAAACGACCGAAAAGCGCGCGAGTTTCTGCACTGGTTTCTGTGCAACTTTCGTACTCCGGGGCCCTCTGACCACAGTGGAAATTAATCTATGAAATCTCATTGAACCCGTACCGGCCCTGTGCTACTTTTTAACAGTGCAGTAACAAAAATCAGGAGGTCTGGCAAGGATGCTGACTCCAAGAGACCAACTCCTGAGCGGCCAGGATGAGTTCCAGCGGCTGGCTCAGGAGCACTCGCAATACTCCCAACGGCTCGAATCCCTCACCCAGAAACGATACCTCACCGATGACGAAAAACTGGAAGAAGTGCGGCTGAAGAAACTAAAGCTGCGCCTCAAAGACCAGATGCAGAGCCTGCAGCAGCTTCATCGGCAGTCTGCCTAGACTGACCGAGATGGACTGCCGAGCTTGGGCCAAGCGAGCCGCGACCAGCCGGCCTGAGCGGTTGGCCTGAGCCTTGGGGTCGCGAGCCGTAGGGGGCTGACTCCTGTCTCCCGCGCCAGGCGCTTCCTAAGCGCCTTTTTTATTGCGGTTATGTAGAATGCCGCACCCTCGCTCTATAATCATTCTGAATTCCCATGGTGCGTGACGGCTACATCTACGGTGTGGGCTGCCTGTTTGCGGCCGGCGCGATCGCGTGGCTCGTGCCTTGGCCGTACGCCGTTCCGGTTTTACTGCTGGCAGGTTTCTTTCTGTGGTTTTTCCGCGACCCAGAGCGCCAGATCCCCACTCTGCCGGGAGCCGTCGTTTCTCCCGGCGATGGCAAGGTGACGGATGTTTCGGTGGTGACTGCCAGTGGATCTCCACGCCACCGCATCAGCATCTTTCTCAGCGTCTTCGATGTGCACGTGAACCGCTCGCCGATAGCCGGTGTGATCCGCGACGTGCGCTATCAGCGCGGCAAGTTCCTCAACGCCATGGGAGCGCATTCGGCGGAGGAGAACGAGCAGAACATCGTCACCGTCGAAGGCGACGGCCATACCGTGATATTCAAACAGATCGCCGGCCTGATCGCGCGCCGCATCGTTTTCAACTTCAAAGTGGGAGACCATGTAGCCTGCGGCCAGCGCGTTGGCCTCATCAAGTTTGGCTCGCGTGTCGATGTTCTGTTCGATCGCGATGCCACCATCCAGGTGAAGCCCGGCGATCGGGTCAAGGGAGGAGCGACCGTACTTGCTCTCTTGCCGGTCACGTCGCCAGTTCATGCCGGCACGGCCAGCGAGCGGGAGGCTCATTGAAATTGATATGGATGAGCTAGAGCCACGCCGTCGTCAATCCGACCGCCCGCGCGGAAAATTGCGCAAGGGCATGTATATACTGCCCTCGCTCTTCACCACCGGGAACATCGCGGCTGGGTTCTACGCGATCTTGCAGACCGTGCATGGCAGTTCCGGCGAAACCTGGCACTTGGACTACGCCGCCATGGCTATTGGCTTTGCCGTGCTGTTCGACGGCCTAGACGGCCGCATCGCGCGCATGACCAACACCTCCAGCGATTTTGGCAGGGAACTCGATTCGCTGGCCGACGTGATCACCTTTGGCGTTGCCCCAGCCCTGCTCGCTTGGATGTGGGGATTTCATCTGTTGCCCATGGTCATTGCGCCCGAGCTGCGCCAGAAGATGACAGAGTTGGGCTCGGTAGCCTGCTTCGCCTTCCTTATCGCAGGCGCCAGCCGCTTGGCGCGCTTCAACATTGCGAAGAACCCGGAGCCTTCGAATCCAGGCCGTCCGGGTAAGAAATATTTCGTGGGCATGCCCATCCCCGCTGGGGCGGGAGTGATTGCCGCCATCGTCCACTACTCCGCCGGGGCGCCCATAACTTCCTGGTGGACGGCGATGAGCTGGTTGATGATGGTCGTCGTCGTCGGTTATCTGATGGTCAGCACCTGGCGTTTCTACAGCTTCAAGGATATCGATTTTCGATCGCGCCATCCTTTCCGCTTGGTTGTGCTGTTTGGCGTGGTAGGCGCGTCGATCTGGTTCTTTTCCCGTCCGGCGCTTTTTGTGATCGCAATTTTATATATGGCTTCCGGCGTCCTCTGGCGTCTGCAGTGGATCTTCCATCGCAAGAGTCCGCCTGCACCTCCGGTGTACCGGGAGGCATCTCACACTCCATGAATCCCATTTCCAAGCCTCCCCTTTCGAAGCCTCCCGTGTCGAAATCCGCTGCCTCCCAGGCTCAGTCTGATGTTCGCGGCACCAGCCTTTATCGTGTGGCGATCGTCGGCGCGGCCTCACTCAAAGGAAAAGAGATCGCCGAAATCCTGCGCGAACGAAATTTTCCGGCCGTCGATGTCCGGCTGCTCGACGACGAGGAGTCTCTCGGCCAGCTCGAAGCAGTTGGCGACGAGATGAACTTCATCCAGAGCATCCGCTCCGAACAGTTCGACCGCGTGGACTTCGCCTTCTTCGCTTCCGACCCGCGCTCAACCCGCAATAACTGGAAAGCGGCGCGCGACCTGGGCGACACCATCGTGGATCTCACATACGCGCTGGAGGATGAGGCGGGAGCATCAATCCGCTCGCCCTGGATCCAGCGCCAGACCGGTCAGCCCATCGCCCCGGAGTTGCAGCCGGGCCCGGTGGTCGTGGCCCATCCCGCGGCTACGGTCCTGGCGCTGCTTGCCTTGCGCAGCGAGAAGACCAGCCCGAAGGCTGGCAAAATCGAACGCATGGTCGCGACCGTGTTTGAACCGGCGTCGGAGAACGGCCAGAAGGGTATGGACGAACTGCACGAGCAGACTGTGAATCTGCTCTCCTTCCAGGAGTTGCCGAAGAATGTGTACGACATCCAGGTGGCCTTCAACATGGCGGCACGCTACGGACAGAGATCTGAATTGGCGCTGGACGCCGTGTCGCAGCGCATCCGGAAACACTATCGCCACATTGCCCGTGGGGCCGCCGAGCCAGCGCTCCAGGTGCTGCAGGCTCCTGTCTTCCATGGCCACGGCTTTTCGGTTTACCTGGAGATGGAGAAGCCAGTCGCGATCGCAGATTTTTCCGCTGCCCTGGCGGGAGAGCACGTGGTCGTAAGCGGCAGCCCGGAAGATACGCCCACAAACGTAAGCGCCGCCGGCCAAGGCGATATCCTGGTCTCAATCGCCAACGACGCGAATCACAAGAACGGCGTGTGGCTCTGGGCAACTACCGACAATCTGCGCGTTGCCGCTTTGACCGCGGTCGAATGCGCCGAGACCATGACCGCATCCCGCCCCCGGGGTCAGATTCAATGAGAGCGAACCTCGTGTGGCGCGGATACTCTTGTCCGCGGCCTTTGACTTTGTTCTCAAGCTCGGCGGACAACAATGTTCCCGCAACGCCCAGGTGGGTGTTAGCAGCCGCACTCGCACTGAGTCTGGCCGCCTCCGGTTGCGGCTACCACCGTGCTGGAAATGCGATCGAACTGCCGCAGAACATCCACACCGTTGCGATTCCCGGCTTCGTGAGTCACAGCCAGACGTTTCGCATCGAGCAACTGCTCACCGACGCTGTCGTTCGCGAATTCAACGCCCGCACGCAATACCATGTGCT